>Ga0153915_10006237_pt1 | contig 11153 bp, 11 predicted proteins | sample Opewatmetagenome_2_FD_107003 | JGI IMG/M metagenome (GOLD analysis project Ga0153915, IMG submission 107003) | Freshwater wetland microbial communities from Ohio, USA - Open water 3 Core 3 Depth 3 metaG | ecosystem: Environmental > Aquatic > Freshwater > Wetlands | place: USA: Ohio, Lake Erie...
CGGTCGTCGCCGCGGCCCCGGCCGTCGCCGCCCCGGCCGTTCGCGAGCCCACGCCGCCGCCCCCGCCTCCGCCGGCGCCCGCGGAGCCGCCGCGGCGCGAGCCAGCGGGCAAGCCGAAGACGGTCGCCGCCGCTCCCGACAAGGCCATGCTCGACCTGCTCAGGGCCAAGCAGGACGCGCCCCCTCCTGCCGCCGCCGCCAAGCGCGGCGACGGCGACGGCCTCTCCCCGGCCGACGTGGAGGCCGCGGTGAAGAAGAACCGGAAGGCGTTCGACACCTGCGTCGAGGACGCGGTGCGGAACGAGCCGGCGCTCCAAGTTCTGGGCCGCCGCGTCGGCCTCTACCTGACGGTGAACCCGTCCGGCATCGTCACGGCACCGCGCCTCGACGACCCGGAGCTCCTCGACACCGAGCTGGGCGCGTGCCTGAAGAGCACCGCCCGGAAGATGGTCTTCCCCCAGTTCGCGGGGGATCCCTTCCAGGTGAAGGTTCCGCTCGTCCTCGGACGCGAGTAGCGCGGGGGCTCCGCCGGGTTCCGCTCGGTCGAGGCGGGACGCGGCCCATCAGCGCGTGCTCGTGGCGATCCAGTCGAGGTACGGGCCATTCCCCTGCTCGTCGGTGAGCGCGACCACCTCGGGCACCTCGTAGGGGTGGAGCGCCTGGACCCGCGCCCGGAGCGCCTCGAACCGATCCCCCGCCGTCTTGACGACGAGCAGCGCCTCGGCGTCGTCCTGGACCTTCCCCTCCCAGCGGTAGATGGACCGGACGGCCGGGACGACGCTGCCGCAGGCGGCGAGCCGCTCCTCGACGAGCGCGCGGGCGATCTCGGCCGCCTTCTCCGGGGAGGGGCAGCTGACGAGGACCACCACGGCGCCGGTCACAGCCCCACCGCCTTGGAGATGATCTCCTTCATGATCTCGCTCGTCCCACCGGCGATGGGCAGCGCTCGCACGTCCCTCCAGGCGCGGGCGATGTCGCTCTCGGTGACGTACCCCATGCCGCCGTGGAGCTGCATGCAGTCGTAGGCCACGTCCTGCGCCAGGTCGCAGGCGACCAGCTTCGCCATCGAGATCTCCTTCACCGCCACCTGCTTGCGGTTGAAGAGGTCGGCGGCGCGGTAGGTGAGCCAGCGGGCCGCCTCGACCCGCGACAGGAGCTCGGCGAGCCGGTGGCGCCACACCTGGAAGGAGGCCACCGGCCGGCCGAAGGCCTTGCGCTCCTGGCCGTAGCGCATGGCGTCCTCGATCATGAGCTGGCTCGCCGCCACCGCCGTCACCGCGGCCACGAGCCGTTCGCCCTGGAAGCCGGTCATGATGTGGTAGAAGCCCTGGTTCTCCTCGCCGAGCAGGAAGCGACGCGGGATGCGGCAATCGTCGAAGTACAGGACCGCCGTGTCCGAGGAGAGGTTCCCCACCTTCTCGAGCTTCTTCCCCACGCTGAAGCCCTTCACGTCGGTGGGAAGGGTCACGAGCGAGATGCCGCCGTACCCCTCCTCGCCGGTACGGACCGCGAGCGTGACGAAGTCCGCGCGCGCGCCGTTCGAGATCCACATCTTCGATCCGTTCACGACGTAGTCGTCCCCGTCGGCGCGGGCGGTGGTGCGGATGGCGGCGACGTCGGAGCCGGCGTCGGGCTCGGAGATGGCGAGGGCGGCGATCTTCTCGCCGCGCAGCGCCGGGGCGAGGAACTCCCGCTTCTGCTCGTCGGTGCCGATGTCGCCGATGATGGGAGTCGCCATCTCGCCCTGGACCAGCATCCCGGTGCCCACGCCGGCGTTGCGCGAGCGGACCAGCTCCTCGCCGTAGGCCACGACGTACCAGTAGTCGAGGCCGGACCCGCCCCAGGCCGGGTCGTGCCGGATCCCGAAGAACCCCATCTCGCCGAAGCGCCGGAAGAGCTCCTTCGGGAACTCTCCCCTCTCGTCCCACTCCCGTGCGTGGGGGGCGAGCTCCTTCTCGCAGAACTCCCGCACGATCCGCCGGAAGGCCTGGTGCTCATCGCTGAAGGGCTCGAAGGCGACGGGCCGAGGTTCGGGCATGGTGGATCTCACCCCTTTCGTGGGCGTGCTTCCCAGGGTTATCTCGCCGCCTGCGCTCGCAGGCGGGTGTACTCGGCCAGGGCGTCGAGGGCGTCGGCGAGAGAGAGCTGGAAGTCGGCGGCGGGGCGCGCGGCCGGCGCCGCCGGAGCGGGCGCCACGGCACTGGCGGCCTGGCCACCGGCTGGCTCGCTGCTGCAGCCGGCGAGGGAGGGCGCGGAGGCGAGGAAGAGGACGGGGGCCTTGGGCATGCGGGGAAACAACCACAGGAGCACGGACACCGCAACGGTCGCGGGGGGCTCGACCCCGGCACGGAGTCGTGATTCGATTTCCGGGAACCTCGGGGGTGAGCATGGCTCGCTGCATCCATCGCCCGGCGATCGCGCTCCTGGCCCTCGTCGCCTGCGCCGGCCCGTCGCGCGAGGCGGCCGGGGGGCCAGCCGCCGGTCCGGGCGCGGTGACGCTCCGCTTCGCCTGGCCGGCGGGCTTCCAGACCCGCGTGCTCCTCCGACACGAGTCACGCCGCAGCGGCCAACCTCCCTCCCGCGCGGTCGTCCGCCACCTCATTACCACCGAGGCGCGGGGCCGGGAGATCTGGATCTTCAACCGGGAAACGGAGGGCCAGGGAGACGAGCCCGGTCTCGAGGTCAACCTGCACATCGGCGAGGCGGTGATCCAGGTGGTGGCTCCGGACGGGACCTTTCTGCGCGCCGAGGGGCTCGACGAGGCCCTGGCCTTCCTGCCCGGCGCGGACGAGGCCGCCCGGGAGAAGGCGCGGAAGGCGCTCGCCAGGATGGCCGCCGAGGACTGGGAGCTCACGACGGGGGCCTGGCAGGGGCGGCGGCTGGAGGAGGGGGCAACCGTGGGCAAGCGGGTGGAGGGCAGCGTTCCGCTGCTCCCCGGCCTGGTCTCGGCCATGGACGTGGAGCTGCTGCTCCAGGGGCGCGTGCCCTGCGAGGAGGGCGAGGCCGAGACCCGGTGCGTGCAGCTCTCCTACCGGGCCGAGCCCGCGGCGAGCGAGAGGCCCGCCCTCCTCCAGCAGATCCGCGCCGCCCTGGCGAACGGGGTGGGAGACTCGGTGGTGCCGTCCGTCGAGGACTTCTCGGCGTCTCGCTCGGCGACGCTCGTCGCCGAGCCCGGCACGCTCGTCCCCCACCGGCTCGGCGTGCGCGAGGACCTGACGCTGCGGCTGCGCATGCCAGGCGGAGACGTGCGGGAGCTGGAGGAGCGCAGCCGCGACGAGTACCGCTTCGCCCCCGAGGTCGCGCTCTGACGCCGCCCGGCCGCCTCACGCGTCCGGCGCCGGAGCCGGAACGGCGGGGAACGGCGCGGGCCGGCGGCCCCTCACGGTCCCCCACGCCACCCCCGCGACGCTGACCAGGACGCCAACGAGTCCCACGGCGCTCACCCGCTCGCCGAGGAGCGGTACCGCCAGCAGGACCTGGGCGATGGGCGTGAGCTGCAGCCACACCGCCGCCTCCGACACCGTGAGCGCCCCGTAGGCCTCGGTCATGAGCACCTGGGCCGCGAAGGCCGAGAGCCCCATGCCGGCGGCGACGAGCCAGGGAACGATCGCGCGCGGCCACGGATCGAGGGCGAAGGGCGCCACGACCGGGAGGCCCACCAGGCAGAAGAAGAAGAAGATCGTCGGGGCGTTGTCGGTCGAGCGCATCGCCCGGATGACGTTGGCGCTCGTGGCGGCGAACACCGCCGCGCCGAGCGCGGCGGCCTCGCCCCAGCCGAGCCCGAGCGCAAGGCTCCCCTCCCCGAGCACCAGCACCACGCCGGCGGTGGCGGCGAGGAGGGCGGCGAGGAGGTGGACGGTCGGCCGCTCGCCGAAGGTGAAGAACGACATCCCGGTGGCGATGACCGGGAAGAGGTTGTAGAGGACCCCCGCCTCGCCGGCGGGGATGCGCGCCAGCGCGAAGAAGTACAGGATCACGACGAGGCCCCCGGAGACGCCGCGGGAGACGAGCAGCCGGTGGTTCCGCGGCCGGTACAGGCCGGGCTTCAGCCGGAAGGCGGCCAGGGAGACGAGCGCGCCCACCGCGAAGCGGACGACCGAGAGGTGGCCGGCGGTGAAGCCGTGACCGCGCGAGAGCCCGCGCGCGAGCACGGCCATGAGCCCGAAGCAGAGCCCGGAGCCGGCGAGCTCGGCGCGCGCGACGATGCGCCGCCGGCGGGCCCGCGCGTCGTCCCCTCCCGTCACGACGGCTTCACCGGCGGAAGGCCTGCGGCGAGCGCAACGGCAGCGGGACGAGGCTGCCCCAGATCGAGCGGGGGGCCCGGGGGGGCTTCGCCCCCCCGGTCGGGACGGTGGCCGAACACGGAGCCGTAGACCACCCCGGCGATGCCGAGCAGGACGCCGATCGCGCCGACCGCGCTCAGCCGCTCGTCGAGGAGCGGCATGGCCCACAGGTAGCTCGCGACCGGCGTGAGCTGCTGCCACACCGCCGCCTCGGGGACGGTGAGGGCGCCGTAGGCTTGGGTCATCAGGATCTGCGCGGCGAAGGAGATGACGCCCACCGCGAGGGCGACGAGCCAGATGCCGGCGCCGCTGGGCCAGGTGCCGAAGGCGAACGGCACCGAGACGGCGAAGCCGCCCACGCAGAAGGCGAAGAAGATGGTCGGGGCGTTGTCCGTGGCCCGGAGCGCCCGGATGGCCGTGACCGCCCCCGCGCCCAGGACGGCGGAGGCGATGCCGGCCACCTCCCCCCACCCGAGCGCGATGGAATCGCTGCCGCCCCCGAGCACGAGGAAGACGCCGACGCTCGCCACGACGAGCGCCAAGGCGAGGTGGAAGGTAGGTCGCTCCCCGAGCGTGAAGAAGGACATCGCGGTCGCGAAGATGGGGAAGGTGTTGTTGAGGAGCGTCGCCTCGCCGGCGGGGATGCGGGCGAGCGCCACGAAGTAGAGGAAGGCGGCGAGTCCCCCGAGCGCGCCGCGCGTGAAGAGCAGGCGGTGGCGCACCGGCCGCCAGGTTCCGGGGCGCAACCAGAAGAGGCCCATCGTCATGAGCGCGCCGATGGCGAAGCGCACGGTCGCGACCTGCCCCGCCGAGAACCCGCCCGTCGCGGCGATGCGCGTGAACGCGGCGAGCAGGCCGAAGAGGACGCCGGAGGCGAAGAGTTGGACGCGGGCGCCGCTCCGCCGGACGAGGGCGCCGCCGCCCCTGAGGGCACGCCGGATCATCGCGCGAGCAGGACCTCCGCCTCGCCCCGGACGGCGCCCGCGAAGGCGACCACGGCCTGGCGGGAGGCGGCGAACCGGAACAGCGCGAGCTCGCTCGCCGGGCGGCGCGGCGCACCCGCCGCCTCCGACAGGAAGAGCGACAGGTCCAGGCCGACCTCGACCTGGAGCGCGGCCTGCGGCGCGCTCGCCGCACCCTCCGGCGCGCCGATCTGGAGTCCCACGGCCGCGTCCTCCCCCGATTGCCAAGCGAAGCCGGGGGCGTTCCCCTGGAGGAGGTCGGAGAGGCCGGCGAGCAGCGCCCTCGCCGAGTCGGCGGCGACGTACAGCACCGGGAGCCGCACCACCGGCCAGCGCTCGCCGTCGCGGCGGTCGAGGTACTCGAGCGAGACGGAGGCGAGGAGGCGACCGGAGGGGGCGCGTCCGTCCTCCTTCACGGCGGGGACGGCCCCTCGGGACGGCGCCTCCCGGTCCACCAAGTCCAGCCGAAACCACAAGGAACCCGTGTCGTTGGGCAGCTCGGCCATCGTCGGGAGGGCACCTTACCCGGGAATCGTCGTCCTGGCCATCGTGGGCGCGTTCCGTTAAGAACAGGCCCGAGATGAGCGAGCCCGAGAACATCATCGTCAAGGGCGCGCGCGAGCACAACCTCAAGTCGGTCAACCTCGAGATTCCCAAGAAGAAGCTGGTGGTCTTCACCGGGGTCTCCGGCTCGGGGAAGAGCTCGCTCGCGTTCGACACCCTGTACGCCGAGGGGCAGCGCCGCTACGTCGAGTCCCTCTCCAGCTATGCCCGGCAGTTCCTCGGGCAGATGGAGAAGCCCCGCTACGACACCATCCGCGGCCTCTCCCCCACCATCTCCATCGAGCAGAAGGCGGCCTCCAACAACCCGCGCTCCACCGTCGGGACGATCACCGAGGTCCACGACTACCTGCGCGTTCTCTACGCCTCCGTCGGCCAGCAGCACTGCACGAGCTGCGGGCGGCCGGTGGGCAAGCAGACGGCGCAGCAGATCGTAGAGAGCGTCCTGGAACTGCCCGAGGGCTCGCGCATCCTCGTGCTGGCGCCGCTCGTCCAGAACCGCAAGGGCGAGTACCGGGAGCTCCTCGGGGACGTCCAGAAGCGCGGCTTCGCCCGCGTCCGGGTGGACGGCATGCTCCACGCGCTCGAGGAGCGGCTGGCCCTCGACAAGAAGCTGAAGCACGACATCGAGCTGGTCGTGGACCGGCTGGTGGTGAAGCCCGGCATCAAGTCGCGGCTCACCGACTCGATCGAGACGGCGCTGCGCGAGGGCAAGGGCACGCTCGTCGTCGCCAACGCCGACAAGGAGCAGAAGGTCGGCCCGGGTATCGACCCGGAGGAGTACAAGAAGCACGACCGCTTCTACTCCGAGCAGAACGCCTGCCCCGCCTGCGGCCTCTCCTTCGGCGAGCTCGCGCCCCAGATCTTCTCCTTCAACAGCCCGCTCGGCTCCTGCCCGGACTGCCAGGGGCTCGGCACCCGCGCCGAGATGGACGCGGACCTCATCATCCCCGACCCGTCGCTCACCATCCGCGAGGGGGCGGTGGAGCCCTGGGCGAGCGGCATGGAGCGCGGCGAGGGCTGGACCTTCGAGTTCGTGGAGCACCTCTCCCGCTCGCTCGGCATCGACCTCGATACGCCCTGGTCGAAGCTCTCGAAGCGCGACCGGGACGTCGTGCTCCACGGCACCGAGGCCGCCGGCGTCCGCACGATGCGGATCGCCTGGGAGGGCGTGCTGAACCAGCTCTACCGGCGCTTCAAGTCCACCGGTTCCGAGGCGATGAGGCGCTACTACATGCGCTACTTCTCGGACAAGCCCTGCCCCGCCTGCCAGGGCGAGCGGCTCAAGCCCGAGAGCCGGGCCGTGAAGATCCGCGGAATGGGGATCGTCGGGCTGTCGCGGCTCACCATCCAGGAGGCGCTCGCCTGGCTCGGAGGCCTCGAGCTCAAGGGCAGCGAGGCCAGGATCGCCGAGGAGCTGCTCAAGGAGATCAAGAACCGGCTCCGCTTCCTGCTCGACGTGGGGCTGGGCTACCTGACGCTCGACCGCCCCGGCCCCTCCCTTTCCGGCGGCGAGAGCCAGCGCATCCGGCTCGCCTCGCAGATGGGGTCGGAGCTCACCGGCGTCATCTACATCCTCGACGAGCCCTCCATCGGCCTGCACCAGCGGGACAACGGCAAGCTCCTCGCGACGCTCAAGCGGCTGCGGGACATCGGCAACTCGGTCATCGTCGTCGAGCACGACGAGGAGACCATGGAGGAGGCCGACTGGATCGTGGACTTCGGTCCGGGCGCCGGCGAGCACGGCGGCGAGATCGTGGCCGAGGGGCCGCCCGCCGCCATCGAGCGCCACCCGTCGTCGCTCACCGGCGCGTACCTCTCTGGGCGCGCCGAGATCCCCGTCCCGGCGCGGCGCCGCCCGGCGAGCCGCGGTGCGGTCACCGTGGCCGGCGCCCGGGAGAACAACCTCAAGGACCTGACCGTCTCCTTTCCGCTCGGGACCTTCATCGCGGTGACCGGCGTCTCCGGCGCCGGCAAGTCCACGCTCGTGAACGGCGTCCTCTACCCGGCCCTGATGCGGCTCCTCTACGGCACGCGCGAGGTGCCGGGGAAGCACGACGCCGTCCACGGCCACGAGCAGGTGGACAAGGTCATCGACATCAACCAGCAGCCCATCGGCCGCACCCCGCGGTCGAACCCGGCGACCTACACCAAGGTCTTCGACTTCGTGCGCGAGGTCTTCGCCCAGACGCCCGAGGCTCGCAGCTTCGGCTACCAGCCCGGCCGCTTCAGCTTCAACGTGAAGGGGGGGCGCTGCGAGGCCTGCCAGGGCGACGGCATGAAGCTCGTCGAGATGCACTTCCTAGCCGACGTGCTCGTGCCCTGCGAGGTCTGCCAGGGCAAGCGCTTCAACGAGGCGACCCTGCGGGTCCAGTTCAAGGGGAAGAACGTCGCCGAGGTGCTCGACCTCTCGGTGCGCGAGGCGATGGAGCACTTCTCCCACCACCGGGAGATCCTCCGAATTCTGACAACCCTCGACGACGTCGGCCTCGGCTACATCAAGCTCGGCCAGCCCTCCCCCACCCTCTCCGGTGGCGAGGCGCAGCGCATCAAGCTCTCGCGGGAGCTGGCGCGCGTCGGCACCGGCCGGACGCTCTACATCCTCGACGAGCCCACCACCGGCCTGCACTTCGACGACGTGAAGAAGCTCCTCGTCGTGCTCGACCGTCTGGTGGACGCCGGCAACACCGTGGTGGTCATCGAGCACAACCTCGACGTCGTGAAGTGCGCCGACTGGGTCGTGGACCTCGGCCCCGAGGGCGGCGAGGAGGGCGGCCGGGTCATCGCCGAGGGCACGCCGGAAGAGGTGGCCCGGGCGAAGGCGAGCTCCACCGGCCAGTTCCTCGCCCGGATGCTCGCCCACCACCGCGACCGCCGCCGCACCTCGGCCCTCGAGCGCGTCGGCGCCTGAACGCGAATCGCCCCTCCGGGTCCGAGGGCCGGGAGGGGCGAGGTGCGAGGCGGAGACGGGCGCGCGCTACGCGGCCTTCTTCGGGCCGTGCTCGCAGTTCTTGCACTTGCACTCGCCCTTCGGGCAGGTGCAGTTCTTCCCGCCCTTCTCGCAGTGACAGGCGGCGGCGAGGAGCGTGCCGGTGGCGGTCGCGGCCTCGGCCTTCTTCTCCGGTGCGGCGGGAGCGGGCGCGGCGGGCCTGGCATCGCCCTTCTTGTCGGCGGGGGCGGTCTTGTCCGCGGCCTTCTCGTCCGCCTTGGCGGCGTTCTTGTGCGGGCAGTCGCCGCAGTCGCAGGCGGCAGCCGGGGTCGCGATGGCGAGGGCGAACGCGCTCGCGGCGGCGAGTGCCAGGGAAACGACGAGACGCTTGGTCATCTGCTTGGGCTCCTGCGGGGCGCCTTCCGGCAGCCCCCTTTGGGGTATGGGTGCGGAAGATACCGATGACCTGAACCGTGTGTCAAGGAACCGTCGACCTCGGTCGACGCGCGGAGCCCGATTGAGCGCTCCGGCCCCGGCGTGTAGATTGCGAGGAGATGCCCGCCGACCCCGACGCGGTGCTCGCGCTCCTGCGCGATCCCAACGTGGACAGCCAGCAGGTCTCGGAGGCCACCGGCGCTTCCCGCGAGGAGGCCGCGCGGGCCGCCCGCATCGTCATGGGCATCGCCCGCGCCCGGGCGGACGAGGCGCTCTCCCTTCCCGCCCCGCTGGCGGCGGCCGTCGCTCGGGCCGCCTTCGGCGCGGGTCGCGCCGACCTGCTCGCCACGCTCGCCGCCCACCCTTCCCGCGACGTGGCCAAGGAGGCCAAGCGCGGGCTCCACCTCCTCAAGGCACGCGGGGTGGCCGTTCCCGAGCCGCCACGCCCGGCACCGCCGCTCGTACCGACCCCGGCGGCCGAGCCCGATCTCCCCTGCTACGCCTCGGCCATCGACGGCCAGGGGGAACGGGCCGTCTGGATCTCGCGCTCCGTTCCGGGAAAGGGCGTCGAGCTGGGCCAGGCCGTGCTCTCCGACGTGCTCGGCCTGCTCGAGCTCCAGATCGGCCTCCTCGGCCGGAAGGAGTTCCGCGCCTTCGGGCGCGACATCGCCGAGAAGGGGCGCGCCATGGGCGTGGGCGAGATCGATCGCGAGGCAGCGAAGTCGCTCGTGGCCGCCGCCCGCCGGCTCAACGAGTCCTCGGGGCGCCGGGTGCCCGAGGGAGCCGACACCTGGCTCGCCCGGCTCGGGCCGGCCGCGCCGCCGGAGGACCCCGCTGCCCGCTTCCCCGCCCTCCCCGAGGAGGAGGAGCGGGCCGCCGTCGAGGCCTCGGCGCGTCTCCACGAGCTGCCCATGCTGCGCGGCTGGCTCGCCGACGAGGACGCGCTCCGGGCGCTCGCGGGGAAGCTCGACGAGATCGCGGTCTCGCCGCTCTACGTGGACGACCGGCAGCGGGCCGAGCAGGCGGCCCGATCCGTCGCCGTTGCCGTCGAGGGCTACTTCGACGGGCCGCGCCGGCGCCGCCTCGCGGGCCGCCTCTTCGCGGTTGCCGCCCACCTCGAGGGCGTCGGCGATCCCGCGAACGCGCGTCTCGCCGCGGCGACCGCGCGGGCGATCGCGGCGGACGTGCCGCCGTCTCGCATCCCCTTCGCCCGGCTCCTCGTCGAGAAGGCCTTCCCGCCGCCCGGCCCGGAGCCGGACCCCGCCCCCGCCGTGCCCGGGCCCGGAGGCTCCGTGCCGCTCATCCTCTCGCCCCGTTGACGCCGCGGCCGGCCTCCTCCACCCCGGTTCCCCCACCGCGACCGATGCCCGAGTTCCGCAACCCCGCGCCGACCGTCGACGTCGTCATCCTTCTCCCCGGCGACCGGGTCGTGCTGGTGTACCGCAAGAACCCGCCGCTCGGCTGGGCGCTGCCGGGCGGGTTCGTGGACGAGGGGGAGAAACTGGAGGACGCGGCGGTGCGCGAGGCGCGCGAGGAGACCGGCCTCGCGGTCGTGCTCTCGGAGCAATTCCTCGCCTACTCCGATCCGCGGCGCGATCCGCGCCGCCACACCATCAGCGTCGTGTTCGTCGCGCGGGCCGATGGCGAGCCCCGCGGCGGGGACGACGCCGCCGACGCGCGCGCCTTCCCCTGGTCGGCGCTGCCGGCCGGCGTGGTCTTCGACCACGACCAGATCCTCGCCGACGTGCGCCGCTTCCTCCTCACCGGGACCCGGAGGAGGCTATGAGCGACGGCCTGCTCTCCCCCGCCGACCGCGCCGCGCTTCTCGGCATCGCCCGGGCCGCCGTGCGCCACCACCTCGGGCTCGGCCCGGCTCCCGGGCAGCCGGGCTCGGGGCCGCTGTGCGTGGCGCGCGGGGCCTTCGTCACCCTCCGGCTCGACGCCGATCTTCGTGGCTGCATCGGCAGCTTCCAGGCCCACGGC
>Ga0153915_10006238_pt1 | contig 11152 bp, 15 predicted proteins | sample Opewatmetagenome_2_FD_107003 | JGI IMG/M metagenome (GOLD analysis project Ga0153915, IMG submission 107003) | Freshwater wetland microbial communities from Ohio, USA - Open water 3 Core 3 Depth 3 metaG | ecosystem: Environmental > Aquatic > Freshwater > Wetlands | place: USA: Ohio, Lake Erie...
CTCGCTCTTGGTGACCATGACCACCGGAATGGCATGATCGATTTCGCGGATCGCCTGGAAGAGCTCGAGGCCCCGGCGGCCGGGCAGCTGCTCGTCCAGCAGGACGACACCGTAGGGCTTTCGCTGCAGCAGGACGAGGGCGTCGTCGCCGTGCGCGCTCTTCTCGACGCTGAAGCCCTGCTCCTCCAGGAAGAGGATGTGGGATGTGAGACTTTCGACTTCGTCATCCACCCAGAGGATGCTCTTGGGACGCGGCATGCCGCAAACTAAAGGGAACGGGGAACGGGGAACAGGGAATGGAGACCTCGGGCACCGCTGCTGTCATTCCGAGGGACCCCGAGCGCAGTGAAGAGGACCACGGCAGGCTCGATCCGTCGTTTCACTCGGGGTGACAGCGCTTCACTGGGATGCCAGGGTTACACTCGCGATGATCGCGTTCCCCGCGGGCTGATAACGTTGCGCCCGGGGTGATAGCCGCGGCGCCGATTCCCCGTTCCCGGTTCCCGGTTCCCCGTTCCCTTCCCCCGCCGTACATTCCCGCCGTGCCCAGCCACCCTCCCGCCGAGCCGCGCATTCTCGTGGTGCGCTTCAGTTCGATGGGCGACATCATCCTCACGACGCCGCTGCTGCGTGCCCTGCGCCGGCGCTACCCGTCCGCGGAGATCACCGCCCTCACCAAGCGCTCCTTCGCGCCGCTCCTGAGCGATCACCCCGGACTCGACCGGCTGATCGCCTGGGAACCGGGCCGTCCGCTCCGCGACCTGGCGGCCGAGCTGCGGGGCTATCGCTTCAGCCACATCCTGGATCTGCACGGGACGCTGCGGGCCCGGATCCTCCGGCTGCTGGTGCCGGGCAACTGGACCGGATACGGGAAGCGCCGGGTGGCCCGCGAGATCCTGATCCGCACCAAGCGCAACCTGTACCGCGATACCGTGCCCGAGCCCGAGCGCTACTTCGAGGCGGCGCGCGAGCTGGATGTCCACCCCGACGGTGGGCCGCCCGATTTCTTTCTCTCGGCGGCTGCCGAGGAGCGGGGCCACGGCTGGCTCCACGCTGCCGGGCTGGGCGAGCAACGACCGCTGGTCGCCCTGGTGCCGGGGGCGGCACACGCCACCAAGCGCTGGCCGGTCGAGTCGTGGATCGAGCTGGCGCGGCAGCTCACGGCGGACGGATTCGACGCCGCGGTCCTGGGCGGCCCCGACTACGCCCCTGAGTGCGCCGCCATAGCTGAGGCCGGGGGGCGACACGCCGTGAGCGCCGCCGGCGCGTTCGGCCTGCAGGAGACCGGCGCGGTGCTGCGCCGGGCGCGGGTCTCGGTCTCGGGCGACACCGGAGTCATGCACATGGCGAGCGCCACCCGCACTCCGATCGTGGCCCTGCTGGGCCCGACCGTGGGAACCTTCGGGTTCCTGCCCTATCAGGCGAAGGCGATCATTCTCGAACGGAGTCTGCCGTGCCGGCCCTGCAGCAGCCAGGGGGGACCGGCCTGCCCGCTGGGTCACCACCGCTGCCTGCGCGACATCCCGCCCCAGGAAGTCGCCGCCGCGGTTCGCCGGATGGCCGCGGCATGACCGGCTGGGACCCCGCCACCCTCGAACTGGCGCGGCTGCTGCCGGAAACGGCCCGCGGCCCGCGGCGGGACGGGATCTACGCCCTGTGGCTCACGATGCGCGTCGCCCAGGATCTGCTGCTCGAGCCCCCGCTGCCGGAGCGGCTCCACAAGCGGCGGCTCCTGGCGCTCGAGGCACGCCTTTCGAGCCTGACCATTCCCGCGCCGCTCCGACGCGCGCTCGGAGGCGCCATCCTCCATCTCCGCGACGGCGGCCCCGGAGTCGCCGCCACCGTCCTGAGTCACCTTGCCGCGCCGGCACGCGAGACCATCAGCCCCGAGGTCTCCGAGATCCTGACCCGCGCCGCGCACTCCGCCCGGCAGACGTCACGGGAGCGCGGCTGACCGGCGGCCGGCTGCGATCGCCGGGACGGCCGGGTATCTTTAGGTCCATGCCTCGAAAGATCAAGCTGACGGTCTCCCCGGCGCTCTCGCCGGTGGAGTCCATCGTCCAGCGGGTGGATGAGACCCAGGCGGGGTCGCCCCGCGCCGACGGCATCCGCACCGGCTTCCCGTCGATCGATCGCACCCTCGGCGGCGGCTTCCGGCGCCAGGACCTCATCGTGCTGGGCGGCGACGTGGGCAGCGGCAAGTCCTCGCTCGCGCTCGGCATCGCGCTGCGCGCGGCCCAGTCGGGCACCACGACGCTGTTCCTGAGCGGAGAGATGAGCGAGGAGCGGGTGCTGGAGCGGGCGCTGGCGATCGAGGGCCGGGCCTCGGTCGACGACCTCCGCTCCGCCAGGCTGGACGATCTGGGCCGCTCGGCGGTCGGAGCGGCCGCCGTCAGGATCCGCGACCTCCCGCTCCGGGTGCAGCCCATTTCCGGGCTCGACCCGGACGAGATAGAGCGGGCGCTCGCCACCGAGGCCCCCGCCCGCACGCTCCTCGTGGTGGACTCCATCCAGCAGGTCTGGGCGGCCGCCCAGGACGTCGACGAACGGATCGGCGAGGCGGTGCGGACCCTCAAGCGCATCGCCCTCGAGCAGGATATCGCGGTGCTCTGCGTGGCCCACCTGCCCCGGCTGCTGCCCAGGCGCCGCGACCCCAGGCCGACCCTCGACGATTTCGGCGGGCTCGGCACCGTCAAGCAGCTGGCCGATGTGGTACTCGCGATCTACCGGGAGGAGATGTACCAGCCCGGCAGGGGCATGGAGGGGGCAACGGAACTGATCGTGGGGAAGAACCGGAACGGGGCGACCGGGTTCGTGGACCTGTACTTCTACCAGCGGTGGCTGCGGTTCGAGGACATGCTCGAGCCCGACCGCTAGACTATTTCGCGACCTTCGCCGTATCCTGCTTCGCGCCGGTACCTGCCTGAAGCTGCTTCGACTCCTTCGTCACCGCGCCGGCCAGCTCCACGGTGCTGCCGGCGGCACCCGGGGCCTTCCGGATGGTGACCCACATTGGCGGCCCTTCCCGTTCGGCATAGAGGGCGATGGCCCCATCCGCCGTCTTCGTATCGCTGACCAGACGCCACACGCCCGATGACAGCGTGCCGCGGTAGAACTCCGCCATCTGGTCGGGCGTCAGGCTGCTGCTGAAGGTCAGCTTGAGCGCGTCGGCGCTGGCCGACCGACCGATGACGCTGGCCTCCGGCGGGAGGGGAAGGTCGGGCAGGGCATCCGAGAGCTTCGCCGTCTTGCGTTCGGGCTGGCCGCAGGCCAGCGAAGCCAGCGCGAGGAGCAGAGCGAACCGGGAGATTTTCATAGGGGGTGGAGACTAGCCGCGGCGCCGCAGGGGGTCAACCCTTCCGCGTTGCCCGCGCCCCCGGCAGAGGCTAGTTTTGAGCCCCGGAACCCGATGTGAGGACGCAGTATGGCCGGCCACAGCAAATGGAAACAGATCAAGCGGAAGAAGGCCGTGACCGATTCCCGGCGGGCCTCCTCCTGGACCAAGGTCATCCGCGAAATCACCATCGCCGCCAAGAGCGGCGGCGGCGATCCGGGCGGCAATCCGCGGCTCCGCACGGCGATCGACGCGGCCAAGGCCGTGAACATGCCGAACGAGAACATCGATCGCGCCATCAAGAAGGGCACCGGTGAGCTCGAGGGAAGCACGCTCGAGGAGGTGACGTACGAGGGGTACGGCCCGGGCGGTGTCGCGGTGCTGATCGAGGCCACCACCGACAACCCGAATCGGACCGTGGCCGAGATCCGGCACGCGTTCAGCCGCAACGGCGGCAATCTGGGCGCCACCAACTCGGTGGGCTGGATGTTCGATCGGAAGGGACAGATCTACCTCGACGCCAGCCGGTATCCGGAGGACAGCACCCTCGAGGCGGCCCTCGAGGCGGGCGCCGAGGACTTCACGCGCGAAGGAGACCAGTACATCGTCTCCACCGCGCCGGCGAGCTTCCACGCGGTGCAGGACGCGCTGAAGGCTGGCAAGTTCGCGATCGACTCCGCCGAACTCGCGATGATCCCCAGGAACACCGTCATGGTCGAGGGCAAGCAGGCCGAGCAGCTGCTCAAGCTGCTGGAAGCGCTCGAGGAGCTGGACGATGTCTCGAAGGTCTTCGCGAACTTCGAGATGGATGCGGCGGCGCTCGCGGCGGCGGAGGCCACGGCCTGACGCCCGCGGCCGGGCGGTGAAGGTCCTCGGGATCGATCCCGGCACCGCCGTCCTTGGCTACGGCGTGGTCGAAGGCGGGGCCGGGCGGGCGGCGCGCCTGCTGGAGTGCGGAGTCCTCCGGACCGGCGCGCGCGTTCCGCTCCCGGCCAGGCTGCATGCCATCCATGACGCCGTCACCACGCTGCTCGCTCGGCACCACCCCGACGTCCTCGCGGTCGAAGGCATCTTCTACGCCAGGAACGTGCGCTCCGCCCTCGTGCTGGGTCACGCCCGGGGGGTGGTGCTCCTCGCCGGGGCCGAGGCCGGCGTGAGTCTCGCCGAGTACTCGCCCGCCGTCGTCAAGAAGACGGTCGTGGGCCGGGGCGGCGCCATGAAGGCGCAGGTGGGGTTCATGGTCGCGCAGCTGCTTCGCCTCTCGGCGCCACCGAAGCCGGCCGACGCCGCCGATGGTGTCGCGATCGCGCTGACCCACCTGCTCCACTCCGGCCGGCGGCCGGCCGCGAGGATCGCGCGATGATCGCCAGCGTGTCGGGGATCCTCGCCGAGCGGAACGGCGACACCATCGTCATCCGGACCGATGGCGGGGTCGGCTATGCGATTACCGTTCCCCTGGGCGTCTTCGAGCGGCTGCCCGCCCCGGGTAACCGGGTGAGCCTTCATACCGAGCTGGTGGTGCGGGAGGATGGCTGGTTCCTCTTCGGCTTCGATCAGCCGGCCGAGCGTGCGGTCTTCCAGCAGCTGCTCGGGGCCAGCGGCTTCGGACCCAGGCTTGCGCTCGCCCTGCTTTCGACGCTCGGTCCGGGCCGGACGGTCCGCAGCATCCGCCAGCGCGACATCGCGGCGCTGAGCTCGGTGAGCGGCATCGGGAAGAAGAAGGCGGAGCGGCTGATCCTGGAGCTGTACGACAAGTTCAAGGACCTGGAAAGCGGGCCGGTCGCCGAGGCGACTCCCGCCGGGCCGGGCGAAGAGGCGGTCAGAGGGCTGGTACGGCTGGGCTACACGCAGGTCCAGTCGGAAGAGGCGGTGCGCGGCGCGCTGGCCGATGGCGCGGCCCAGGATACCGCGCAACTCATGCGGCGCGCCCTGCAGGGGCTCGCCGCGACACGGGGAGGGAGTCGATGATGACCGTGCCCGCCACGACGGCGGAGTGGATCTGCACCCGATGCGGCAGCACCAACCGTCGGCTGGTGCCCGCCAACACGAAGCAGACCCTCGATCGCTGCGTCTCCTGCCACGCCCGTCACGTCGTCGAACCGGGCGACCGGCCGGTACGGTGGAACGCCAGGCTGAAGGACTGAGCGGGCGCCTGGCACCCGATCCGCCGCCCCGATGACCCGCCTCCAGGTCACTACCCCCGACGCCCTGCCCGAGGAGACCGGCAGTGAAGCCGTGCTCCGGCCCTCCCGGCTGGACGAATTCGTGGGCCAGGAGCAGCTCAAGGCCTCGCTGCAGATCGCCATCGACGCGGCCAAGGCCCGGGGCGAGACCCTCGACCACATCCTCTTCTTCGGGCCGCCCGGCCTCGGCAAGACGACCCTCGCGACCCTGCTGGCGAAGGAGATGGGAGTCCAGATCCGCACCACGTCGGGACCGGTGCTCGAGAAGCCCGGCGATCTGGTCGGCTTCCTGACGACGCTGCAGCCGGGCGACATGCTCTTCATCGACGAAATCCATCGGCTCCGGCCGGTCCTCGAGGAGTTCCTCTACCCCGCCATGGAAGACTTCCGGGTCGACGTGCGGATCGCCGACGGGCCCAACGCGCAGTCGATCCCGATGGCGCTCGAGCGCTTCACGCTGATCGGCGCCACCACCCGATTCGGCCTCCTGACTCCGCCGATGCGGGCGCGGTTCGGGCTGGTCGAGCGGCTCAGCTTCTATCCGGTGGAGGACCTCCAGACCATCGTCACGCGGTCCGCGGTCCTGCTCGGCGTCCCGGCCGAGGAGGAGGGCACCCGGGAGATCGCGCGCCGCAGCCGCGGCACCCCGCGGGTGGCCAACCGGCTGCTCCGCCGGGTGCGCGATTACGCCCAGGTCCGCGCGCAGGGCAGGATCACCGGCGACGTCGCGCGCGAAGCGCTCGCCCGGCTCAACGTCGACGAATTCGGGCTCGACGACATGGACGCCCGGATCCTCACGACCATCATCGAGAAGTTCGGCGGCGGACCGGTGGGGCTGAACACCGTCGCCGTCGCGGTAGGCGAGGATGCGGGAACCCTGGAAGACGTCTACGAACCCTACCTGATCCAGCAGGGGTTCCTCGAGCGCACGCTCCGCGGCCGTTGCGCCACCGCACTGGCCTACCGGCGATTCGGGATCACTCCTCCACCGGGCCAGCCTTCGATCTTCGACGGCTGAGCAGGCGTTGCACACCGCTGCGTTCGAGTACCGCCTCCCTCCCGAGCTGATCGCGCAGGAGCCGCTCGCCGACCGTTCGGCGAGCCGGTTGCTCATGGTGCGGCGGGAGACCGGGAGCTGCCACGATGCCCGCTTCGCGGAGCTGCCATCGCTGCTCTCGCCGGGCGACCTCCTGGTGGTCAATACCACGAAGGTGCGCCATGCGCGCCTCCTGGGCCGCCGACCATCGGGGGCGCCGGCCGAGGTGCTGCTGATCCACCCGGGCGAGGGCGACACCTGGGTCGCCATGGGCAAGCCCGGGAGCGCCCTCCGGCCCGGCAAACGCATCGGCCTCGGGGCCGACGTCTGGATCGAGACCGTCGAGGTGCTGGCCGAAGGCCACCGGCGCGTCCGATTCGTCGGTGCGACCGCCGAGGAGGCCATCCGCCGGTTGGGCCGGCTGCCCCTGCCGCCCTACATCACGCGGGCGCCGGCGCCGCTCGACGATGAGCGGTACCAGACCGTCTACGCCGAGCGCGAGGGCAGTGTCGCGGCGCCGACCGCGGGGCTCCACTTCACGCCCCGGCTGCTCGCCGACATCGCGGCACGCGGCGCGGGCCTGGCCCGGATCGAACTCGAGGTGGGGCCCGGCACCTTCAAGCCGGTGGAGGTCGAGGAGCCGGCGGAGCACCCGATGCATCCCGAGCGGTATCACATTCCTCCGGCCGCGGCCGACGCGATCCGCGATGCCAAACGGGCCGGCGGGAGGATCTGGGCCGTGGGCACCACCGTGGTACGCGCGCTGGAGAGCTCGGCAGCCGCTGACGGTCAGGTCCGGGCCGGGAGCGCGGAGACCCGGCTCCTGATCCTGCCGGGCTTCCGGTTCCGTGTCGTGGACCGGCTCATCACCAACTTCCACCTCCCCCGCTCGACGCTGCTCATGCTGGTCGCCGCGTTCGCCGGGTACGCGACCACCATGGCGGCCTACCGCCACGCCGTCGAGCAGCGGTACCGGTTCTATTCCTATGGTGACGCGATGGTGGTGATCTGATGTTCGAATTCACCCTGCACGGCACCGAGGGTGCGGCCCGCGCCGGCACGCTGCGGCTCCCCCACGGCGAGGTCCCGACGCCGGCTTTCATGCCGGTCGGCACCCACGCCGCGGTGCGCGGGCTTCATCCCGACGAGGTCCGGCGGACCGGGGCGCGCATCATCCTCGGCAACACCTATCACCTGCACCTTCGCCCGGGCGAGGATGTGGTCCAGGCGCTCGGCGGTCTCCACCGCTTCACCACCTGGGACCGGCCGATGCTCACCGACTCCGGCGGGTTCCAGGTCTTCTCGCTCGAGGGCCTGCGCAAGATCAGCGAGCAGGGGGTGGAGTTCCAGAGCCACATCGACGGCGCGATCCACACGATTACGCCCGAGAAGGCCATGGAAATCCAGTGGGCACTCGGCGCCGACGTCGCGATGGCGTTCGACCATGTCGTGCCCGGCCAGGCCACCTACGACCACGCCGAGGAAGGGATGGAGCGGACGCTCCGGTGGCTGGACCGCTGCCGGCGGCGGCATGGCGAACTCGCCGAGGGAGCGGCGGTGCGGCAGACCCTCTGGCCCATCGTCCAGGGCGGCACCCACACCGAGTTGCGCCGGCGCTCGCTCCAGGGGACGCTCGATCGCGGCCCCTGGACCGGCATCGCGGTCGGGGGCCTCTCCGTCGGCGAGCCGAAGCCGGTGATGCACCGCATCATGGAGGAGCTGGAACCCGCCCTGCCCGCCGATGTCCCCCGTTATCTTATGGGAGTCGGCTTCCCCGACGATCTGCTCGAGGGGATCGCCCGGGGGGTGGACCTGTTCGACTGCGTGGCGGCGACCCGGAACGGCCGTCACGGGAGCGCCTGGACCAGCCAGGGCAAGGTGAACATCCGGGGCGCAGGGCTCCGGATGTCGGCCGCGCCGCTCGACGCCGACTGCGACTGCGAGACCTGTCGCACCTTCTCGCGGGCATATCTCCGCCACCTGTTCCAGGCGGAGGAGATGCTCGGGCTGCGGCTGCTGTCGATTCACAACGTCAGGTTCCTGGTCCGGCTCGGCGAGTGCGCCCGGGCGGCCATCCTGGACGGAACCTTCACGCGCTGGAGCCGCGAGTGGCTCGAGCGCTACCATAGCAAAGGAACTGCGGAATGACGCTGATGCTCGCACTGATGGCCACGCCCTCGACGCCCGGGGGCTCGATGACGGTGCTCGTGGTCCAGGTCCTCCTGTTCGGCCTGGTGTTCTACTTCCTCTTCATCCGCCCCCAGTCGCAGGCGCGGAAGAAGCACGAAGCCGTCCTCGCCGCCCTCAAGAAGGGCGACGAGATCACCACCGGCGGCGGCATCATCGGCAAAGTGAAGGATATCAAGGACAACCGGGTCACCATCGAAAGCGGCGGCTCCACGCTCGTCGTCGAACGGAGCCGCATCGTCCGGGTCGGCGAGAGCGTCGCTCCGGGCCAGGTCTGATGGCGCTGCTGCCGCTGCATCTGCTTGGATCGCCGGTGCTCCGGACCCGCAGCGCCGAAGTGAACACCGTCGACGACGAGCTGCGCCAGTTCATCGACGAGCTGTTCGAGACCATGTACGCGGCCAAGGGCGTCGGTCTGGCCGCGAACCAGGTCGGCGTCGCGCGGCGGGTGGCCGTGGTCGATGCCGAGGAGCAACGGTACGTGCTGGTGAATCCGGTCATCCTGCAGTCCGAGGGCCGGGACACCGCCGAGGAAGGCTGCCTCTCGGTCCCTGACGTCTACGGCGAAGTCACCCGCCCCGAGCGGATCGTCGTCGAGGCGATCAACCGCGACGGCCAGCCGTACCGCATCGAGGCCGCCGGGCTGCCGGCCCGCGCCATCCAGCACGAAATCGACCACCTGGACGGCATCCTGTTTCTCGACCACCTGAGCCCGCTGAAGCGCCGGATGCTGGTCAACCGGTGGAAGCGGGAGCACCAGAAGGACGGGGGGTACATCCGGGAGCTCCAGCCGGGGGCGGGCGGGAGAGAGTAATGCGCATCGTCTTCTTCGGGACGCCCGAGTTCGCGGTGCCGCCGTTACGGGCCCTGCTCGAGGAAGGCTTCGACGTCGTCGGGGTCGTCACCCAGCCGGACCGGCCGCACGGCCGATCCCGCTCCCGGGTGGTCGCGCCACCAGTCAAGGCGGTCGCCGAGGCCGAGGGCCTGCCGGTGCTCCAGCCCGACCGACCGGTGGGCGACGTCTTCGTGAAGGCGCTGCAGCGCCTCGGGGCCGACATCGGGGTGGTCGTGGCCTACGGGCATGTGCTGCGTCCCGAGATTCTCAGTATCCCGCCCAAGGGCATGCTCAACGTCCACGCCTCGCTACTCCCCAGGCTCCGGGGCGCGGCCCCAGTCCAGTGGGCCATTCTGAACGGAGACGAGACCACCGGCGTCAGCATCATGCAGATGGAGGCCGGCCTCGACACCGGGCCGGTGATCCACCGCATCGAGACCGAGATTCCGGCCGACGAGACCGGCGGCGAGTTGCTGGTGCGCCTGGCCGAGCTCGGCGCCGCGGCGCTGGTCGAGGCGCTCACGCTCATGGCGGCCGGCGCCGGCCGAGCCGAACCCCAGAACGACGAGCTGGCGACCTACGCGCCGAAGATCACCCGCGAGAGCTGCCGGCTCCGCTGGAGCGACGACGCCGCCCACCTCGCACGCGTCATCCGCGCGTTCGATCCCGATCCCGGCGCCTGGGCCATGCTCGGCGAGACCGAGGTGAAATTCTTCGGAGCCCGGGCGGTCAACGAGGGGGGCGAGCCCGGGACCGTCCTGGCCGTCGGGAACACCGCCGTGATCGCCGGCGGGGTAGGCGCGGTCGAAATCCAGGAGGTCCAGCCCGCGGGCAAGAAGCGGATGTCCGCTTCGGCATGGTGCCGTGGGCGCCGCGTGACGGTCGGACAGCGCCTGCAGTGAGGCCGCTTCCGCGCCTGCACGCGGTCACCGACGACTCCGTGCTGGCGCTCGAGGACTTCGCCATCCGGGCCGCCGCGATCGCCGCGGCGGGACCCGCCGTCGCGCTGCATGCCAGGTCCCGGCGCCTGGACGGCGCCGGATTCGCCGCGCTGGTGGGCCGCCTGCTCGCGCACGCGAGACCGCCCGAGGCCTCGGTCTTCGTGAACGGCCGTCCCGACATCGCCGCGGCCCTCGGCGCCCACGGCGTCCAGCTCGCCGCGACCGATCTGGCGCCCCGCGATGCCCGGCTGGTGCTGGGTCCGTCCTGGCAGGGCTGGATCGGGCGCTCGGTGCATGACCCGGTGGAAGCCGCCGCGGCCCGGGACGAAGGGGCGGATTTCCTGGTGGTGGGCAGCATCTACGAGACCGCGACGCACCCCGGGCAGCGGCCCGCCGGCCTCGGGCTGATCGCCGAAGTGGCCCGACTCGGTCTCCCGGTGGTTGCCATCGGCGGCATCACGCCGGAGCGGGTGGTCGAGGTGAAGGACGCGGGGGCCTGGGGTGTCGCCGCGATCTCGGCGCTCTGGCAGGCGAAGGATCCGGCCGCGACCGCCCTGGCGATGCTCGAACCATGGAGCGGAACGTGACGCAGCTGCGCATCGTGGTGAACGGGGCGGACCGGGCGGTGCCCGCGCC
>Ga0153915_10006239_pt1 | contig 11152 bp, 12 predicted proteins | sample Opewatmetagenome_2_FD_107003 | JGI IMG/M metagenome (GOLD analysis project Ga0153915, IMG submission 107003) | Freshwater wetland microbial communities from Ohio, USA - Open water 3 Core 3 Depth 3 metaG | ecosystem: Environmental > Aquatic > Freshwater > Wetlands | place: USA: Ohio, Lake Erie...
CTGGTCCCGATAGCATTGGCATCCTGACTTCAGCCAAATGCCTGAATGAAGAAAATTACCTGATGAACAAATTTGCCCGCCAGGTGGTCGGGACAAACAACATAGACCACTGCGCCCGTCTCTGACACTCCAGCACTGTGACCGGTCTGGCCACAACGTACGGTTCTGGAGCAATGTCAAATTCGATGGAAGATGTCGCACACAAGGCATCCGCTTTCTTCATCATCGGTTCGAACACCACCGAGCAGCACCCTGTCTTTGGCTCGATGATCCGCCAGGCAGTTATCCAACGCGGCGCCAGGCTGGTTGTAGCGGACCCTCGCCGGATCGATATGGTCGAGTTCGCCACTCCGCAATATGACGGCATGCACTTGCGCCATAAATCAGGTACCGATGTGGCGCTCCTGAATGGGTTGATGTTTATCATCCTGGAACAGGGTTGGGAAGATCGAAAATTCATCTCTGAGCGCACGGAAAGTTTTGATGAGTTCGTTGATACAATCCAGCAGTATCCACCCCACAAGACTGCCGAGATCACCGGCATCCCCATCGAACAGCTCTACCAGGCCGCTGAAATCCTGGGCACCAGCAAGCCGATGGCTGTCATTTGGGCGATGGGCATCACCCAGCATATTGTCGGCGTCCGCAATGTCATGGATCTGGCAAACCTGCAAATGCTGCTCGGAAACATAGGTATTCCCGGCGGTGGCGTCAATCCCTTACGCGGTCAGAACAACGTTCAAGGTGCCTGCGATATGGGTGGTTTACCCAATGTTTATCCAGGCTACCAGGCTGTCCCCATCGAAGAGGTGCGCAAGAAATTTGAAGCCGCCTGGGGAGCGCCTCTTTCGCCGAAGGTCGGCATGACCATCACTGAGATGATGCCCGCTGCTGGAGAAGGGCAGATCAAAGCCTTGTATATCCTGGGTGAAGACCCAGTGATGAGTGACCCCGATAGCAACCATATCCGCCACTGCCTGGAAACCTGCGAACTGGTCATCTTGCAGGAGATCTTTCCCTCCGAGACCTCCGCCTATGCGGATATTCTCCTTCCAGGGGTTAGCTTTGCCGAAAAAACGGGCACCTTTACCAATACGGAACGGCGCGTGCAAATGGTTCGCCAGGCGATTCCCCCTCTCGGTCAGGCGCGCCCAGATTGGCAGATCATTTCGGAATTAGCGCAGCGTACCCTGGCTCTGGGCAAGCGAGCGCTCCAACCTGCCCCATTTTCCGCATGGGAATATCACAGCACCGCAGAGATCCTTCAAGAAGCTGCCGCGCTGACCCCCAGCTACGCTGGTGTTACGCAGGAGCGGTTAGAGCGCGGCGATCGCCTGCAGTGGCCTGTCAGGGATCAGGTTCATCCTGGAACACCGATCCTCCACACCGTTTCGTTTGCGCGCGGCAAAGGGAAATTCATGCCCATTGATCATATCCCTCCGGCTGAGATGCCCGATGATAGCTTTCCCATGCTGCTAAATACCGGCAGGGTGCTATATCATTGGCATGGAGGTCAGATGACCCGCAGAGCGCAGGGTCTGGTAACAGTTTATGATCGAGCATTGGTGGAAGTAAACCCGGAGGACGCCGCTCATTTGGGATTGGAGGATCAGGCTCAGGTGCGCATCGAATCCCGCCGCGGGTGCATCGAAGCTGAGGCCTGGATCACCGACCGTGTTCCTCCCGGGATGGTCTTCGCCAATTTCCATTTCCCCGAGTCCTCCGCCAACGAGCTGACACTGGCAGCCTTAGATCCTGTGGCTAAAATTCCTGAGTATAAAATTTGTGCAGTACGTTTGGAGAAAAAATGACCATGGATGTCAGGAAAATTTATCAATATGCGTTGCAACGGGAATACGAGGGAAAACGCTTTTTCGTCGAAAATGCCGAACGCCTGAGCCATGCCGCAGCCGTGGGTGCTTTCAAGACCCTGGCGGGTGAAGAGCAAAAGCATATCGATTTCATCACCAGCTTGTTAGCAGCCTTAGACCAAGGTGGCTCCCTCACCCAGGCTGTCAGCGCTGAGGTGGGAGATGTAGCATTTTTCTCCCAGCGGTTCATTTCTGAAGCGCTTGACCAGACAGTCATCGAAGCCATGGTGCCTGACTTGCCCGTGCTCCGCATGGCTTATCTGATCGAAAGAGATTTTGCGGAGTTCTATGAGTCAGCAGCTTCGAAAACCGAAGGTGACGCCAGGCAGGCTTTATCGATGCTGGCAAACTGGGAACGCGGTCACGAACGGCTTTTCAAGATGCTGCATGATAAAGCCTTTGAAGTTTATGCCAATATGCCTTGGGGAGGTTAGGAGGGGTCAAGGAGGATCGTATGGACACCTTGAAAATTGGTTTAGCCCTTGGTGGAGGTGGGGCGCGTGGGTTGGCTCACATTGGGATTTTCAAAGTTTTCGAAAAAGAACATATCCCAATTGATTTCCTGAGCGGATCCAGTATGGGGGGAATCCTGGCTGCAGCTTACGGAGCGGGTTTGCCAGCCGAGCAAATGGAAGCGGTCGCCTTGGAAATTGCCAATCCCAGAAGACTCATGCGCTTGATGGATGTAAAACCGCTCCGGCGTGGTTTGATGGAAGGAAAGCGGGTTCGCAGCTTTCTGCTTAAGAAGCTGGGACTGGATCTGCAATTCGAGCAGATGCGTATCCCCGTGGCGCTGACTGCCACAGATTATCTGTGCGGCGAGACGGTCGTTCTCAACCATGGCTCGGTCATCGATGCGGTCATGGCTACCAGTGCCTTTCCGGGTGTCTTCCAGGCGGTTAAAATCAACGATCGCTGGTTGGTAGATGGTGGCATGCTCAATAACGTTCCCATCAACGTGGTGCGAAATCTCGGTGCGCAGATTGCGATTGCGGTTGATGTGACCTGTGAAACCTGGCAGTGGGAAGTTCCTTTAGAGCCAGAACAGATCCACAGGCTTCCCTCGATCTTTCCCCCGATGACCGAAGACCTCTACCAGTCTTTGATGATCTTAACTTCTGAGATCACGCGCATCCGCTTTCAAGAATCGCCTCCCGATCTGGTCATTTGCCCGCGTCTGCCCATTGACCTTTCCATTTTTCTCGGGTTCACGCGTGCCTCAGAAGTCATCAAGGCTGGTGAGGTGGCTGCCAGGCAAGCTTTACCTGGGCTTTATCGCCTGTTAGAAAACATGCATGGCGCTTGATCAGTTTGTTATACCCCTGAATTCCCAGGCAATTCACCGGCTGAGGCCTCGTCTGCAGGAGATCAGCCAGGCATGGGCGAAGCTGGTTACCCAAAGAATTCCGGACCCTTACGGTAAGTTATCCAGCCAGGAATTGGGCTTTTCGACGACACAGGGCATTTCGGCGATATTGGACGCCCTGGAATCTGGGGATACGCAAGCTGTAGAAAACTACATCCAAACCCTCAGCACGACTCGTATCCATCAGGATTTTAATATTCAGGACATCACCCACGCTCTATTGCTTTCTCGCCAGGCACTTTTACCCTTTTTCCTGGAAAAACCTGATGACGCTCTGCAAGCCTCACAAGGGCTGGACGAGGTCATCCAGTTTATGGTCAGCCGTTTTGCTTCCCTGTACGCTCAAGCCTTGAGTCAGATATTGCACACGCAACAGCAGCAAGCGCGCACCCTGGCAGAGGAAAACGAGCACCTCTACCTGGAAACTCGCAAGCATCTAGTCGAAAGCCAGAGTTTGCAGCGGGTGATGTCTGCCCTCTTGCAGGAACGCAGTTTTGGAGAGGTCCTCAATATCGTGTGTTCTGAAGCTGTCTCACTAACCGATTCCATGGGTTGTACCATCTCCTTGATCGAGCCTGACGGCTGGTTAAAACCTGTTTACAGCATCGGTGAAAGTGCCTTCTCATTCGAAGATACTCCTCTTGCTGGCCCTATGCTGGAAATGGCTCTCAGCTCCGCTCAACCCGGTTTTACATTGGAAGATGACCTGGGTTCCATTCTCGCCGTTCCATTGAAGGTAAAAGATCAGCTCATTGGTGCATTGACTGTTTCGCATAAATCCAGGCAGTTTACAGATGAAGATCTATTGACGATGAGCCGGTTTGCCGACCCGGCTGCTGTTGCTATCGAGAATGCACGCCTCTACCAGCAGGTGGAGCGCGTCGCTATCATGGAAGAGCGCAACCGTTTGGCGCGTGAGCTGCATGACTCGGTCACCCAATCTTTGTATGCCGTCACCCTATATGCGGAAGCTGCTGCCCGCCTTTTAAGTGCTGGAGATCTAATGGGTACACATGAGTACCTGCATGATTTGCGTCTCACCGCCCAGGAAGCTGTCAAGGAAATGCGCCTCTTGATCTTTGAGCTGCGTCCACCTGTCCTGGAGAAAGAGGGTCTGGTGGCAGCTATCCAAGCCCGCCTGGATGCTGTCGAAGGTCGGGCAGGTCTAGAAACATCCCTTGTCATTAATCTACAGGATCGCCTGCCCGCAGAAGTTGAAGAGACTTTCTATCGGATTTTACAAGAAGCGCTCAATAATGTTTTGAAGCATTCCCGCGCCCACAAAGTCACTGTGACGTTGATCCAGGAAGCTTCTTCCGTTACCTTGGAAATCAACGACGATGGGATCGGTTTTGATCTTTCTTCAGTCAATGAACGCGGTGGTTTTGGGTTAAAGAGTATGGCAGAACGTGCTGAGAAGTATAATTGTCAGTTAAAGATCGATAGTCTGCCTGGAAAAGGCACTTGTATCCGCGTAGAAACCAAGATATGAAAGATAGAATCCGCATCTTACTCGTAGATGATCATGCCATTGTTCGCAAAGGGATTATGGCGCTGCTTGCCACGGAGAAAAATCTACAAGTGGTGGGTGAAGCAGGTAATGGCGAGGAAGCCATTCTGCAGGCGAAAGCGCTGGATCCTGATGTGATCCTGATGGATCTGGTAATGCCGGAGATGGATGGTATCCAGGCGATCCAAAAGATCAAAGCCTGGAAACCCGATACCCGCATCCTGGTATTGACCAGCTTTGTTGAGGATAGTAAGGTGTTTCCAGCCATCAAAGCGGGAGCGCTCGGATATCTTCTGAAAGACTCCGATCCTGCTGACCTGGTACAGGCCATCCAACGAGTATACCGGGGAGAAGCCTGGCTTCACCCTATGATTGCCAGAAAAGTATTGAAGGAATTGACGGCTACTACCGCAAAAGAACTTTCTGAGAGATCGAAAGAACATAGTGTTACTTTAACCGAGCGTGAGACCGAGGTTCTGCGTTTAGTGGCCCAGGGTTTAAGTAACCAGGAAATTGCCGACCGGCTGGTGCTCAGTGAAGCTACCGTCCGTACACATGTTTCCAGCCTGCTAAATAAGCTTCATCTTGCCAGCCGCACCCAGGCTGCCTTATATGCTTTGAAACAGGGACTTGCCTCCCTCGAGGATTAGATTTTCTTTTCGCCTGAGCATCTTCTACATCATTTGATGTAGATAATCATCAAAATCCCATCCAATTATCGGATTCAGTTCCATCCTTCATACTGATACTTATTTCTATTAATTCGGATAAACTATGTGTACCAATATTGTGAATTTACCCACAATCTCAATGGTATATTTATGACCGATCCCCACCCTGAAGAGGACCAGACCATCCGCATTGTTGTCGTGGACGACCGCCCTGCTGCCCGTTCTGCAATACGGGCTTTATTAGCCGCGTTTGAGTCGGAGATGCACCCGGGTTGTCTAAAAAATGGATCTAAGAGGTCGCAACAGCACCCAGATAGATCTTCGACCCCCACAATCTCATACCCACATCTCTCTGTCGTCGCTGAAGCCTGCCAGGGCGCTCAGGCTGTCGAGCTGGTCGATAAATATCATCCAGACATCGTCTTAATCGACGCCCGCATGCCTGTCATGGATGGCATGGAAGCCACCCGGCACATCAAGCAACGCTGGCCCAAAGTTCGTGTTTTAATGTTGAGCATGTATACTAATTACAAATTAGATGCTTATCAAGCCGGAGCCGACGTTTTCCTTCTCAAGGGCTGCCCGGCTGAAGAGCTTTTACAAGCCATCGTTGGTTCACCACAGGGAGATCAAATAACCAACAGGATATCTAGATGACTCAAACCATTTTCTATCTTCTTCTCGTAATAGCTTGCTTCTTTTGCGCTCATCGGACCATGGTTGCCAAAGATATTTTATCTGCGGCATTGTTCCTGGCTTGTGTCAGTGCTTTGACGGCTGCGATGTTGTACCTGTTGGGGGCTACCCAGGTAGCGGTTATCGAATTGTCCGTCGGTGCGGGCTTGGTGACGGTCCTGATGGTCTACGCAATCAGCGTTGTAGGCAAAGATACTGCCGATCCAGGTTCGATCATCCCCAGGATTTTAGCAGCAGCCATTTGCCTGATCACTACAATCATTCTCCTTTGGGCGTCTCTACCGCTTATGCCGGTTGAGGTATCCCGAGTTGCTCAGCCACTGATCAATACCCTCTGGCAAGGGCGGGTGTTGGACGTTTGGGTCCAGGTGGTTCTTATTTTCGCAGGGGTTATGGGCATCCTAGGCTTGCTGGTTGAACAAACGGTTCGTAAATCAGAAAAGGTATAAAGGAATTCACCTATGGCTCTTTCTCCTGAAAATATACTTTTGGTTGGGGTCTTTGGATTGCTTGGAATTGGCCTTTATGGTTTACTGACTACACGCAATCTAATCAAGATCGTTATGGTTCTTCAAATCTTGGTCAAGGCAGCCATCCTGGGTTTGGTCCTGGCAGGTAAGGTCAGCGGGCAAATCGATATCGGTCAAAGCACGGCTGCTACGGTGCTGGTTGCCGATACGATGGTTGCGGTGGTCGGGTTAGCCCTGGCAGTCCAGATTCGCCTGCGCTGGGGAACGCTAGATGTAAGCGCAGTTTCGAAACTAAGGGGCTAAATATGGTCAATGCGCTGATTCTTTCCACGATCTTTTTACCCTGGCTCGGAGCAGTGCTCGTCTGGCTGGTTCATGACCGGAATGCCCGCCTTCAGCACGGACTGGCGATAGGTATCAGCCTACTGTCAGGTCTGGCTGCGCTGGCGATCCTTCCCTCACTCACAAGTCACGCCACATTTACTTTGTCCCTTTCCCTCCAGCCTGCGTATCCTTCGACATGGGGCAGCCTGACTTTTATCCCCGATGCGATGGGAGTCCTTCTGGCTGCCATCGCCACACTCATCGGCAGTCTGGCAATCATCTTCTCGGTTGATTATATGCACGGAGAAGCTCAGCTAGGTCGTTATTACTCACTGATCCTGATCTTCATCGGGGCGATGTCTGGACTGGCATTGACGGGCAGCCTGCTGTTTTTATTCTTTTTCTGGGAAATTACCGCTTTCTGCTCTTACGCACTGATCTCTTTCCACAATGATGATCCTAAAGCCGTTGCAGGCGGCATTAAAGCATTGGTGATCACCCAATTGGGCGGTGCAGGCTTGCTCGCAGGCGCACTGCTGATTGCAGCGAACCTGGGCAGTTATGATATCCCAACCTTCCTGGCAAGTGCCAGGTCCCTCTCCCCAGCTGTGCTGGGCTTCGTGGGTTTCGGCTTCTTGTTCGCCGCTGCGGCTAAGTCAGCCCAGGTGCCTTTCCAAACCTGGCTGCCCGATGCCATGGAAGCCCCTACTCCTGTCAGTGCCCTGATCCATGCAGCCACCATGGTTAATGCCGGTATCTACCTGCTCTTTCGCTTCTATCCCGCTTTCGCTGAAGTTCCTGGCTGGAAAACGGCTGTGATGGTGGTCGGGTTGGTAACCGCTTTCATGGCTGCTCTCATGGCGGCTGTAGCCAATGACCTTAAACGCGTGTTAGCATATTCAACAGTCAGCCAGCTCGGTTATATGGTTTATGCCATTGGGGTAGGCGGAGTTTTTGCCGCCCAGTTTCACCTGTTCAGTCATGCAATTTTCAAAGCCCTGCTTTTCTTAGCCGCAGGCTCGGTCATCCACAGCGTGGGTACCCGCCTGATGGATCAAATGGGTGGCTTGGGAAAAGAGATGCCCTTCGTACGAAACGTCTTCATCATTGGCGCTCTGGCACTTACAGGAATACCCATTTTGAATGGCTTCTGGAGCAAGGAATTGATCCTGGAAACCGGCTTTGAAGGTGGACCCCTCTGGGCCTACCTGGTGATGCTGGCCGGCTCCGGCATCACAGCATATTATTCTGCCCGCATGGTATGGATGGTCTTTTATGGCAAGCCAGCCAACCCGGCGCGGCAGGTTCACGATGCCCAAACCGCAATGCGCTTTGCTTTAGTTCCCCTGGCAGCCGGGGCATTGATCGCCTGGCTCCTGGCAGGCCCGCTCAATCAATCCGCTATTCAAACCTTACCTTTTCACGAAATACACGAAATTTCTACCCTTGAGCTTGTGACAGAGATACTTACAGCCCCTTCCACCTGGATCGCCGTTTCTGTGATTGCAGTGGGTCTATTAGCTTTTATTTTCCGTAGCAAGCTCACCTGGTTATCCAAGGGGTTAGGATGGTTGTCGTACGCCGCAAAAAATAGCTTCGGTTTTGAAAAGATCAACGATTTCATCGTGACGACGATCCAACGGTTTGCAAATCTACTCCGCAAATCTCAGACCGGGCAGTTGAATTGGAACATTACTGCCCTGGTAGGCTGTCTTGTGATCGTCTTAATCATTGTCGTTTGGGGTATGTGATATGGACTTTCCGGTTTTTCTCTGGATGATCATCCTGCTTCTGGTCTCTTCTCCTTTCGTTTATCTCATTGGACGTTTGGAGAGCCGGTTCAGCAAGAAAATACGGTTCGCAAAATACCTTGCTCTCCTTCCCATGCTGGCAGCTTGGGTTTTATTTGTCATCGCATTTCGGGCTTTTTCTGGGTCCGGCACACTTACATTCTTGTTTGAGTCGATCTTTCTTCAAATTGATGGGGTCAGCTTTTTATTAGCTGCGGTTGTGCTCGGTTTGGGCACGCTGGTTGTTCTCTATTCCGGTCCCTATATGTCTGGCGAGCCGGGAGAAGAGAAATATTACGCCATGCTCCTGGCAATGCTGGGCGTGATGATTGGTCTGGGTTGCACCCGTGACCTTTTCAATCTGTGGGTATGGTTTGAAGCGATGGCAGTCTCCTCATATCTACTGGTTTCGTTTTACCGTAACCAACCCGAATCGTTGGAGTCGGGCATCAAATATCTGGTGCAGTCCGCCACAGGCTCTGTGCTGGTTCTCTTGGGCGTTGGGCTGGTGCTCTCACAAACAGGCACGCTCGACCTGCCCAAAATCCAGGAGGCTGCTCAACACACTCCCATCCTCGCAGCAGCGGGGGTCTTATTCCTGGTTGGCTTCGGCGTCAAAATTGCTCTTGTGCCTTTGCACACCTGGCTCCCTGACGCCCACTCTCAAGCCCCCAGTGGGATCAGCGCCATGCTCTCCGGTGTGGTCATCGAAACGGGGCTTGTGGCTCTCTTGCGCATCCTGGCTGCGCTGTACAATATTTCATCTTGGGGATTGATCCTGGCTGGTTTTGGCGCTTTGAATATGCTCTATGGCAACTTGTTAGCCCTGAAACAAACCCAGGTCAAGCGCCTTCTGGCTTATTCTAGCTTGAGTCACATGGGTTATATTCTCTTAGGGATTGGCTTTTGCTTTGAATCCGGGTTAAGCCTGGGTGCTCAGGGAGCTTTTTTTCATATCTTCAACCACGGCGTGATGAAGGGATTGGCCTTCTTAGCCGCAGGCACATTCATTTACATTCAAGGTCACAATTCTTCCGGGCAATCCCCTTTGATGATCAAGGATTTGGCTGGCGCGGCCCGTCAATACCCAATTCCTGCCCTGGCTCTGAGCCTGGCTGTTTTAGGATTGGGAGGCTTACCGCCTCTGGCTGGTTTTATGTCGAAGTGGCAGATCTTCCTGGGAGGAGTAGGGATTGATTCTGGGTGGAGCATAGGTCTGGTGATCTTTGCCGCGCTTAATTCTGTTCTTTCGTTGGCATATTATTCCCCATTAGTGAATGCTCTCTACCGCCAGACCCCGCTTAACCCACCCGCTCCGCAGAAACATATCCCGGTGGCTATCCTGGTACCCCAGGTAATCCTGTCCATCGCAGTCATCGTCATTGGTTTATGGCCCAGCTTATTGGATTGGCTTACTTATCCAGCATCTCAGGCTCTGGTGATTGGATTAGGTAAGTAAAGAAGGAAATTCTATGGAAATTTTACTTTCTCCTCCGGCTGCTTTTGGGATCAACCTGCTTCTGGCAGCTATCCTTTTGGGCTTTGGCAGGTTTTTAGCCGGTCCCAGCAAATCAAATGAAATGGGAAGATCCACATACACCAGTGGAGAAGCCGCCCCGACCGGACAGGCTGCTCCTGGCTATAAACAATTCTTCGTCATCGCCCTCTTTTTCGCCGTCCTTCACCTGGGGGTTTTGATGATCGGGAGTGGAGGGCTGAATTGGCTGAGTGGTGCTTACCTGTCGATGCTCGTGTTAATATTAGTGGCTTTGATTTTAGGATGAGGTTTGATCTATGAATGCGCAATGGATGCCAATTTTTGAAAAGCTTAAGACCTGGGCTAGAGTCAACTCCCCCTGGGCGATCCACTTCAACAGTGGTTCCTGCAATGGCTGTGATATTGAAATCCTGGCTACCCTGACGCCACGTTATGATCTGGAGCGTTTTGGCGTCAAGCTGCAAGGCAGCCCACGCCATGCCGATATTCTGATCTGCACCGGTCCAGTTACCCGTCAAGCCCGCGAGCGGCTCCTGCGCACCTACGAGCAAATGCCCGAACCCCGTTTTGTAGTTGCGGTTGGTTCTTGCGCTATCTCCAGTGGTGCATTTCAAAACTGCTACAATGTGATCGGGTCCATTGATGAAGTAATCCCTGTCGACGCTTATATCCCCGGCTGCCCGCCGCGTCCCGAAGCGATCATCGATGGTCTGGTGAAGCTCCTACAGCATGTCTCATCTTCTTCGAAAATGGAAATTGCCAAATGAACACAATTGCTGCATTAGAACAAGCAGAAAAACTCCTCACGCCCTGGACGAAGGAGGCTGTCAGGCCTGAACCAAACCGGCTGGATGTCACCATCGCTGGCTTAGATCTTTATGCCTGCGCTGCTGCATTGAAGCAGGAACCCTGGGGATATCTCTCCGCAATCACCGGCTTGGATCTGGGCTTGGAAG
>Ga0153915_10006240_pt1 | contig 11152 bp, 9 predicted proteins | sample Opewatmetagenome_2_FD_107003 | JGI IMG/M metagenome (GOLD analysis project Ga0153915, IMG submission 107003) | Freshwater wetland microbial communities from Ohio, USA - Open water 3 Core 3 Depth 3 metaG | ecosystem: Environmental > Aquatic > Freshwater > Wetlands | place: USA: Ohio, Lake Erie...
AAATGGACTTTGGAAATCTGGGGGGAATCGGCGCCTCAGCGGCCGGTTTCATTGCAACACCCGAAGGACAGACCGCAGTAAAAAACTTCCTTGCAACACCTGATGGCATGGCACTGCTCAAGAACTTCGCAGCAAGCTCCCAGGGCCAGCAGGTCATCATGAGCATCCTGCCTTCCGTTGTTGAGGGGATGAACCTGCCCGAGCCGGTCAAGGCGATGATCAAGAGCGCCGTCCCGACAAGCTCAGGTACCCCGGCAAATTCCCAATAACGGGATTTTTCTTTTTATTTTTTTAGTATACCGCAGCAATCCGTTCTTTTATACGTCACCGTGCGACGGGTTTTCCCGGTGAACCGGTGACCTTATATTGTTGCCGGAGAGAATGTGTAACTAGTGCATGAGGGGGCATAATCATCGAAGATACCATACCGATCCCTGACGGCCAGGTCGCACGAAAACAACTCCACTTTTTCTGGCTTGCCGACTGTTCCGACTCGATGCGGGGAAAGAAGATCGCGACGCTCAACCAGGCGATCCGCGAGGCGATCCCCGAGATCCAGAAGGCCGTCGGTGCGTACCCGCAGGTCGATATCAGGATGCGGGCGATCAAATTTTCCGACGATGCAGCCTGGCATGTCGGTCCCGATCCCGTCCCCCTCGAAGACTTTGTCTGGCCCGAACTCGAAACACGCGGCCTGACCGCGACCGCAAAGGCGCTCCGGCTCCTTGCCGGCGAACTCTCCATCGAACAGATGCCCCGCCGGGGACTTCCCCCGGTCTGCATCCTCATCTCCGACGGCTTCTGCACGGATCCCCGGGAGGAGTACGACACGGCCATCGCCGAGCTCGGGAAGATCCCCTGGGGGATAAAAGCGGTCCGGCTCTCAATCGCCATCGGCGACGAATCCGACTACAATGCAACGGAGCTGCTCAAGTTCGCCAACCAGGAATCGGTCGGTCTCTTAAAGGCCCACTCGCCCGAAGAACTCGTTGCGTACATCAAGTGGGCCTCGGTGAGCGCCTCGGTCGCCGCTTCTCGGGGCCGGAGCCGGGGGACCCCGGCAGCAGAGGAGACCTCGAACGTCTCGCTCGAATCGCCGCCGCAGATGATCACGTCCAATACCGACCTGTTTTAAAAAGGGATCATGCCGTCGCCGGAAGAGTTCTCCTGCACCGCGGATACGTCCCTTGGCTGGGTATTCGGGTGCAGCCGGACCGGGGCAGCTCATGCCCGGGCCGGCCGGCCCTGCGAAGATGCCTATGCGCTCTGGAGCGGATCGTCCGGCGCACGGCCCTGCATTGCCTGTGCCGTTGCCGACGGCCACGGGGACCCCCGGCACGACCTGAGCCGGACCGGGGCGGCGCTTGCCGTCGATGCAGCGGTAAGCGAGCTTGCCACGTTCCACCGCTCGTACGCGGACGGGAATATTCCCCGCCAGCAGTTCCGGGCCGGCTTTAAGAGCGACTTTCCCCGGCGGGTCACCCGGCGCTGGCGGGAGATGGTCGTGCAGGACGCAGGCCATAATTCCCTCCCCCTGGAGCCGGTCCCTTCCCCGGACGAAAAGGACCGGCTGTTTATCCGGTACGGGACGACGCTGATTGCAACGCTTGTCGCAGAGGACAGTCTCCTTTTTGCCCAGATCGGCGACGGCGACCTGGTGCTTGTGCGGCCCGACGGCAGCATTGAGTTCCCGCTGCCCCGGGACCCGGTCGTGGCAGGAAACGAGACGCACTCGCTCTCATCCCCAGACGCCCACCTGCTCTGGCGGACTGCCATCCTCGACCGGGGCGACGGGGGCGTGCTCCTTGCCGCCACCGACGGGATCTCGGACTCGTTTGCCGGCGCGGAGAGCGAGGAGTTTACCGTCTTTGTAAAAAGCCTCGCGGACCGGATCCGAACCTACGGTACCGAGGCCGTGGCTGCGGCAATGGCTGGCTGGCTGGACCGGTATTCGGCAATGGCAAGCGGCGACGACATGACGCTTGTCTGGGCCTGTATCAATCCTGAAAGCAGGCGATCTCCCGGACCGGATGCCGGCGCACCGGTCTCTCCCGGGGAGGGGTGGTAATCCGTGCCGCCCGCACAAGGCCACAGTCTCCACGCGGAGCAGCTCGGGACCACGCTGCGTATTATAAAAAAGATCGGCGAGGGAACGCAGGGAGAGGTCTACCTTGTCGACGGCCCGCAGGGACTACAGGCCGTCAAGTGGTTCAAGCCCGAGCAGGCGACCCCGGACCAGTGGGCGGCGATCTCGTATCTCGTCCGGACCGGCCCCCCGTACGGTGCGGCAGGCAAACGGTTCATCTGGCCTCTCGATCTTGTGACCGCTGACGGCGCACAGCAGTTCGGGTACCTCATGGCCCGGATCGATACGCATCGGTTCGCCGAGCTCGGCGAAGTCTGGGCGCATTTAAAACCGGTTCCGGGCCTTGGGGCGCTCTGCGAGATCTCCTACCAGCTCGCGAACAGCTACCGCGCCCTCCACCTCTCGGGCCACTGCTACCGGGACATCTCAGTGGGAAACCTGATGTTCGACCCGAAAACCGGCGATGTCTTAATCTGCGACAACGACAACGTCGGCGTCAACCGCCAGTCCCGGTGCCAGGTCTGGGGCACGATGGAGTACATGGCCCCCGAACTGATCCGGGGGGAGGGCGACCCTTCTACCGCGACCGACCTCCACGCGCTCGCCGTCCTCCTCTTCTACCTCTGGGTCTGGCACCACCCCTTCCATGGCGAGATGGAATACCGGTACCACTGCTGGGATATCCCGGCCAAAAAACAGGTCTACGGGACCTCGCCGGTCTTTGTCTTTGACCCTAAAAACCCGGCAAACCGGCTGCCCGGGGATCCGGACTATGCGGTCGCAAAGAAGCGCTGGGATCTCTGCCCGCCGGCCCTGCAGGAGATGTTTGTCCGGGCGTTTACCGACGGCCTTGCGAGTCCCGGCAGGAGGGTGACTGAAGGCGAGTGGCAGAACCTCTTTCTCTCGCTCAAGGACCGGCTGGTGTCCTGCCCGCACTGCCGGGCGGAGAACTTTGCCGATCCGGCGGCCCCGTCAGTCACCTGCTGGAACTGCCGGCACGCGATCCCTTCGCCGCCGTTCTTGCAGATCCACCGGCCGGGCGGCACCTCCTGCATGGCGCTCGTCCCCGGCGCCACGCTCCAGTCGCGCCATATCGCGCCGGCTGCCGGCACGGACGACGGCACGCAGGTCCTCGGCCGCGTGGTCCCCCACCCCTCGATCCCGGGGGCTGGCGGGATCCGGAACCTTTCCTCCGGTACCTGGCACGCGGTCTTTCCCGGCGGGACAGCAGCGGATGTCCCCCCGGGCCGGGCAGTCCCCTTGAACCCGAAAACCTCCATAACCATAGACGGCGTACCCTGTACCATCATCCCGCCATTACGGGGGCTTTCATGAACGATCTCGCCCGCACCACCCTTGTACGCCTTGTCACCCGGTACGGGGTATCCCTCGCACATGACCCGAACCGGTGCGAGGGACTCCTCCGGGACACCTGCCCGCAGTGCGGCAGGGAGATCTTTGTCCTCACCCACGTGGTCCGGCAGCACGTGACCGACGACCTCCTCGTCCCCAGGCACACGCTCCCCCTCGCGCTGACCAAAGGGTTTCTCGTAAAACGCCTGGAGGACGAACTCGGGTTCTCCGGCGAGGTCGCTCAATGGGCGGTCGCTTCCTGGGTAGAGGCGCTCGGCCTCGAAAACCCGGGCGCTTCCCGGACGACTCCGGACCATCCCCCGGAGCCGGCTGCACGGCCGGCGACACCGGCCGACCGGGCGCTGTACGACCAGTGGGCGGCCGATCTCCCGAGGGTCTCCCGGCCGGCACGGCTGGAGATCATTGCGGGCCTCGCCGGCACGCCGGGCCCTGAAAGCACCGGGATCCTTATTGCCGCACTAAAAAACGACGACCCGGCGGTGAGGGGCGCCGCATTCGACGCGCTCGCCGATGAGAAGGCCGGTGCCGGCCCGGCGCTTGTGCGGGCACTGCACGACGGTCCGGATGCAATTACCTGGCGGGCGGCGCTCGTCCTCGGGTCCTTAAAAGACCGGGGCGCTGTCGATGCGCTTGTTTCCCTCCTTGACGGCCCGCCGATCGTCCGCGACGCCGCGATCTGGGCGCTCGGCGAGATCGGGGACCGCAGGGCCGCGACCCCGCTCATGAACCTGCTCCGCCACCCGGAATCCCCGACCGCTCCTGCTGCCGAAGACGCGCTCAGGAAGATCGGGTGAAAACGCCGGCTTTTTTTCGATGCGATAAAAAAGTCCAGGAATAAACCTGGGATGCGGGTATACCGGACCGGCCATCGGACGCACTCCCGGCTTTCTACCGGGTGTCCCGGGTCCCGGAAACATATAACAAGCCTTATGATTGTTTATTTATCACATCTGGCTGATACCATGAAGTCGATCCTTGCGGCCGGGGGAACCTGTCTCCTTGCCATTCTCTGTATTCTTGTAGCAGGCTGTACGACCACCCCTGCAACGTCAACCGCACAGACGCCCACGGCCACTTTGACCGCACCCACCCCGGAAGTTATCATTCCCGCCACCACGGCCTCCGTGGCAGCCACACCCGCCGCTGCCGAATACGCCACGTACACCAGCCCGGCATACGGCCTGACCCTTTCCTACCCCAAAGAGTGGCAGGCGCAGGAATCCGGCGAACTCGCGATGCGCGACTATGGGAAGACCACGACAAACATCGTCAACATCTTCAGCCCCGGGACTGACACCTACGTCACCTTCAGCGTCGATGTCGACCCGAACCAGACAAGCGATCTCGAACAGTACTATAACAGCGCGGTCATTGCCATCCAGAAGACCTATCCCGGCCTGCAGCTGACCAAGCACAGTGCCCAGCTCAAGGTCTCAGACAACTATGCGTACCGCGCCGATTACCAGTACTCCCACACGGACAGTGTCCGTAAGGACTACGGTTTCCAGGTCTACACTATCGTGGACAAGACCCCCTATATCTTTACCTACCAGGTACAGAACCTGACACCGACCGACAAGACCTACGCAAACAACCTCGACGAAGCGCAGGACATCGTCAAGAGCGTCGCTATCACGCCGGTCACCCTCTCGCAGAAGAGCCGGTAATAGAGCGCTGCTCGTCCCCGCATATACAGGAGCCACCGGACCTGTACCTGCACGACGCGGGAGCCCTTTCGCCCGGCATCGTAACAACAGGATGCCGCCCGGCCGACACAAAAAAATGGCCGGCACTCTTTTTTTAGCTGCCTGACTCTCCCCCGGTCCGTGCGGCGATCACTTCCAGGACCAGCCGGCGGGAAAAGACCTTCCAGAACGCCCGCTGTTCGGCCTCGACGCCCCAGATCTCGAGCTGGCAGTCGTTCTGCGCGACGATGTCGAGGACCACTTCGTTCTTGTCGGCGCGGACAAACTTCGTGTGCTCCACAAAGCCAGCATGGCTCCGGTCCAGGCTCTCCCCCAGCCGGACAAACATCGCAAGGACCTGCACCATCCGCTGTTCGGCACTGTCGAGGCCGTATATGTCGAGATGTTTTTTACGCGGCTTTTTCTTCCGGTGGAACCGGGCGATGTTTGCCATGATGTCGATCTCTTTCTGGTCGAATCCCAGCAGTTCGGAATTTTTTATGATGTAATAGGAATGCGCATGGTGGTTGGTAAATGAGATAAACGACCCGATGTCGTGCAGGAATGCGGCGTATTCGAGGAGTTCCCGCTCCCCGTCGCCATAGTCGTGCAGCTTCATCTCCTTTGCCGAGTCGAAGATCTCCAGTACAAGCCTTGTCACCGTCCGTGCATGTACCTCGTTGATCCCGCAGGACCGGCCCAGCTGGAGCACGCTCGTCTGTCGGGAGGAAAGCGTCCCGAACAGGGGAAAATCCTCCATCCGGGAGAGGTAATCTACCAAAAGGCCGTCCTGAAGTCCGCGGCTTGTGGTGACCAGGGAATCAAGCGAGAGCTCCTTCATGAACGTTTCGAGGATAACCGCCCCGGCAATGATGATATCGGCCCGCTCCGGGTTGATCCCCGGGACCTTCCGGCGCTCTTCGAGCGGGAGGGCACAGAGCATGTCGATCACTTTTTTGAGGTCCCGGTAGGTGAGCGTGCCCGTGGGAGCGGGAACCTCTTTCTGGAGCGCTTTCTGGGCGATCTCGGCCAGGTTCATGATACTGCCGGAGCTGCCGACCGCAAGGTCGATCTTCTGGCTTTTTATTTTCTGGACCGTGTGGATGATCGCATTTTTCACGTACTGCTGGACGATCTTGTACTGGTCGGGCCGGACCGGACCGGCGGGGTCGATCGGGAGATAGAGGTTGGTCAGCCGTATGGCGCCGAGTCGGAAACTTTCGAGCAGCTGGTACTGCTGCTGGCCCCCGACAGAGATCTCGGTGCTGCCGCCCCCGATATCGATAAAGAATGCCTGCCGGTCGCCAAGGTGCATCCCGCTTGCGACCCCTAAATAGATCAGCCGGGCTTCTTCGCGCCCCGAGATCACCCTGACATCGAGCATCGCCTCGTGCCGCAGCCGGGTGAGCAGTTCTGCCTGGTTTGACGCCTCACGGGCAGCGGAGGTCGCTACCGCGACGAACTCCTCGACGGCAAACGTCCGCGCAAGATCGACGAACTTCCGGCAGACGAGGCAGGCCCGGTCGATTGCATCGGGCTTGATCTCCTCATCATCGTACTCTCCTTCCCCGAGACGGATCTGCTGCTTCTGCCGGGTGAGGATGCTGTAGGAATGGTTGGGATTGAACCGCACGACAAGCATCCGCACGGAGTTGGTCCCGATATCGACAAAGGCCACGGTCCGGCCGGCGGCGCCGATTTTCTTTGATTTCACGGTATCACTAGTGTTTTGTCAAACACTTCAAAAAAGAGATCGCTCTTTTTGAGAGCACGTGCCTTCCCGGCCGTTGCATCCCCGGTACACGTAACCGTACAGACCACGTCAGTTTCGCCCACCGTGCAGTGCAGGCCGGTCACGTTTCCTGCGTGGAGGTAGTCGAGACCGTCGGCGACCCGCAGGAGCGCGGCAAGGGCAAGGACACGGTGCCGGTCTTCAGTAGAGAGGAGCTGCCAGAACCCGGTTTTACGGCCCTCTGCCTTTCCCCCATGGAGCCCGGCGACAAGCGCTGCGATGCCCTGCTCGCGGACCGGGACCGGCAGGTCTGGGCAGGCAAGGACCCGTGCTGCGCCCGTCTTCTGGTGATGCTCCTGCCCGTCCGTCCAGCCGATATCGTGGACCAGTGCTGCGTACGAGAGAAGGGCGCGGTCACGCCGGCCAAGGCCGTGGAGGGGACCAAGTTCGTCAAAGAGCAATAAGGAGAGCGTGGCTACGGTTTCGCCGTGGGCCGCATGCTCCGGTGCCGTTGCGGCAAGGGCGGCAAATGCCCCGCGTTCCTCATTTTCCGGTGACAGCCTGCACCGGCAGAAGGCCTTTTTCTGTCCCTCCAGCGCTGACTGGCGCAGGTCTTCCCAGAAGCCGGTCCGCTCCAGGGTATTCCAGTACCGGAAGAACTGCCGGTAGAGCCGGGCGCGCTCGCGTTCCCGGTTGGCGAGCAGCCGCCGGAACGGGGCGATTGCAGAGACGGCCGCACCCGGCAGGGTTTTTTTGGGGAACGGCCGGGCCCGCTGCCGTACGATTGCCCGGGTCATCTGCCCGATCCAGACATCGCAGTCGTGCATGTCGCCAAGAAGGTCCTGCATTTTTTTCAACCGGGCGATCTGTTTTTTAAACCCCCGGCGGTACAGCGGGGCATAGATCTCCAGCGTGTACCTGAGTTTTTTGGCTGCGATCCGCAGGGCATGGTGCTCGAACACCGCATCCGGGTTCTGCACATAGGCAGCATACCGGTCGAGGCCGGCCATCCTTCTCCCGATCCGGTCGGCGGCGACCGGGAGGATGCCGGCGTAGTGCCTGCGCCACTGTTTTTGTTTTGGCGTGGCGGCTGCCCGGCACGCGGCCTGCATCGTGGGGATGACCGTTGCGCTTTCAAGACGATCGAGAACAGAACAGACCTGCTTCTGGAGGACTTTGCGCCTCTCCTGGAGGTGTACGAGGAGGGCGGAGAGGGGGTCGCCTTTCTGGACCCCCTGCGTTTTAATGTATTTTTTTATAAATGCGATCTGGACGTCGAGGTCGCGGGCATCCCCCAGCGCCCGGGTGATCTTCTTTACCTCCTGCATCCAGCGGGAATAGTCTTTTGCCGCAAAACAGGCGGCAAAGTGGGGGAGGGCCGCCCGGAGCCGGCGGGAGGCCACGCGCATCCGGTGGACGTGTTCGGGATCGTCGTCTGCCCGTATGCCGGCAGATTCCGCGGCAATCGCGTCGAGAAGGGGAATGAGGCGTCCCGCCCCAAAGAGGCAGGAGACCGGGACAGGCTCCTGCAGGTCAGGTGCCGCCATTGTACCATACCCCGGGGTGATCGAGGAACCAGTGCTGCGAGTCGACCGGTGCCTCGCCGGCCAAAGGATGCCGGCGCAGGTAGGTGCCGTCGCCCGCCATCAGCCGGAGCTGCTGGTTGTCGGCAAGTTCGGTGGCAAGGATGGTAGTAAGGAGCGCTTTTTTGATCGCCGGGTCCATGACCGGGAAGAGCACCTCCACCCGCCGGTCGAGGTTCCGGGGCATGAGGTCGGCGCTCCCTAAGAGGATCTCGTCCCCGCCGTTATTCTTAAAATAATAGATCCGGGCGTGTTCGAGGAACCTGCCGATAATCGCGCTCACCGTGATGTTCTCGCTGATGCCGGAAAGGCCCGGCCGCAGGCAGCAGATCCCCCGTACCTGGAGGTCGACTTTCACCCCGGCCTGCGAGGCGCGGTACAGGGCGCTGATGCACTCAGGATCCACGAGTGCATTCATCTTAAAAATCAGGCGGCCGCCGCCGTGCTCGCGGTGGCTTGTGATCTCCCGGTCGATCCCTGACAGGATTGCCGTCCGCAGGGTGACCGGTGCGACGGCAAGCTTACGGTACTGGTCGAACCGGGCATAGCCGGTCAGGAAATTAAAGAGGTTTGCCACGTCAAAGCCGATATCGGGGTCGCAGGAGAACATCCCGAAATCCGTGTAGATCCGGCTCGTCGTCGCGTTGTAGTTGCCGGTCCCGAGGTGCATGTATCGGCGGATCCCGTCTTTTTCGCGCCGGACGACCATGCAGAGCTTTGCGTGGACCTTGAGGCCGACGACACCATAGACCACGTGGACGCCGGCCCGTTCGAGCGCCCGGGCCCAGCCGATATTATTTTCTTCATCGAACCGTGCCTTGAGCTCGATCAAGGCCGCCACCGCCTTCCCGTTCTCGCGGGCCTCCATGAGCGCCTGCACGATGGGAGACTTCGACCCGACCCGGTAGAGGGTGATCTTGATCGCAAGGACATCCGGGTCGTGGGCGGCCTGCCGGATAAAGTTGATCACCGGCGTGAAACTGTCGTACGGATGGAAGAGAAGGATATCTTTTTTCCGTATCGCGGAGAAGATGTCTTTTTCCTCGGCAAGCTCCGGGGGGATGGAGGGCTGGAAGGGGATATCCTTTACGTCCGGCCGGTCGAGCGAGAGGAGTTCCATGAGGTCTGCCATCCCGACCGGGTGGCCGGTCCGGTACAGCATGTGGGATCCGACGCCGAGTTTCTTTTCGAGCATGTGGCAGGTGCTGTCGTGCATCGACGAATCGACCTCGATCCGGACCGGGGTTCCCCGCGCCCGCTGCTCCATGATCTCCTCGACCGTCGTTAAGAGATCGGAAGCCTCGTCGACCTCGATATCAAGGTCGGCATCGCGGGTGATCCGGAAGGGGGAGGCACCGACCACCTCGAGGCCGGGGAAGAGCAGGTCGAGGTGGGCGGCGACGAGGTCTTCGAGGTAGACCAGGTGGACGTTCCTGTCGTCCCGGTGCCCCGGGGCTGATGTCCCCGGGACCCTGACAAGCCGGGGGAAAAGGCCGGTGGGGACCTTGATCCGTGCGAAGAGTTCCTTCCCGTTCGGGTCGCGGATGATGATGGCGAGGTTGAGCGAGAGGTTGGAAATGAACGGGAATGGGTGGGCAGAATCGAAGGCGAGCGGCGTGAGCACCGGGAAGACTTCCTCGACAAAGAACGTGCGGAGCGCTTTTTTCTGTTCAGTGTCCAGCTCCGCGCAGGAATGGATGAAGATCCCGGCTTCGCGGAGCCGGGGGAGGATCTCCTGCCAGCACCGGTACTGGAGGGCGATCTCGGGAAGGAGCGTCTTTTCTATTGCCAGGAGCTGCTCGGACGCCGTCATCCCGTCAGGTGGCGCCCTGAGCACCCCCTGGGCCGCCTGCCTTTGCAGGCCCGAGACCCGGATCATGAAAAATTCGTCGAGGTTGTTCGCAAAGATCGATAAAAATTTCACCCGTTCGAGGAGCGGGTGCCGGTCGTCCAGCGCCTCTTCGAGCACGTGGTGGTTGAACCGGATCCAGCTCAGCTCGCGGTTGATGTAGAGCGAGGGGAAATCTGGGGGAAGGGCAGGTTCTGGCATTCAATCACCGGATGAGGATCCCGTGCGTTTCCATGGGATGATTACGGAGTGTACAGTGATGATTGGGAGGCCGGCCCTTATCAATCCTGCACCCGTCAGGAGATCTCCATAGCCCTCATGAGATCGCCGTATCGTTCAACATCCTGAACGTACCTACCCTTCGGGATTAATTACCTATAAAACGACAGGTCTTACCTGAATCGGATAATGTGGCAGAGGTTCCGGTCTGTTCCGGGCGTATGCAGAGCCTCGAACCCGGCCAGGAAGAAACCCGCCGGCCAGTGCAGCCGGGATTCCCCCGGATCATTTGCCAGCCGCTCCTGTATTATCTCCGGTTTTTTATTCCCTGTCATTTTTTCAGTTCGTTCGCATAGACGTGGAGGAACCAGCCGTTGAGGCTGTAGGTGAGGTTGAGGGAGTTATAGAAATTAAAGAGTAGTCTTTTCCTGACATTCTCCGACCGGACCTGTTCTATTTTCTCCAGTTCCCCGTTCAGCCGGACGAGCGTGTCGCGGGGCAGGGTGCGGATACGTTTCTCGAAGTACCTGATCTGCAGGTCTGTCATCAGTTCATCGTACGAGGACATTTTTGTGACATACTCTGCAAAGGCGGGTTCGGTCTTTTTTATAAAATCCATGCGGA
>Ga0153915_10006241_pt1 | contig 11152 bp, 13 predicted proteins | sample Opewatmetagenome_2_FD_107003 | JGI IMG/M metagenome (GOLD analysis project Ga0153915, IMG submission 107003) | Freshwater wetland microbial communities from Ohio, USA - Open water 3 Core 3 Depth 3 metaG | ecosystem: Environmental > Aquatic > Freshwater > Wetlands | place: USA: Ohio, Lake Erie...
GGGTGAAACCGCGTTCGGTCTCAATGCCGCGAAAAAGGATCTGGCCTGCGCGGTCCAATTCGGTTCGTCGCTTCATGCCGAGCTTCCGGTCACAGCCAGCGCGCTCGCCTGCTATGAGGAAGCCGAAGCCGCGGGCCTGGGTGATGCCGACGCCACCGCCGTTTCGACCCGCTGGACCCAGCGCAAGGCCAAGTCGTAGTCCGGTCACTCGTCACACCCCGCACAACCTCATTTAAAAACGCAGAGTCCACTCAGATGATCGATCGCAAAAACCGTTATGGCCGCACCGCCGCACGTATCCACGACGCCGACGGCCTCGCCCGGCGGCCGTCTTCCGCCACGATCGACATTCATGCCCACATCGTGGTGCCCCAGGCCGCCAAGCTGGCGCAGCCGCATGTCGACATCAGCCGGATCCCGCTGGCGTACTTCGCGGACGCCGCGACCAAGGAGATCAATGCGCAGCAGGAGAAGGACATCAGCGAGGTCATGACCACGATCGACCGCCGCCTGTTCGATCTCGACAAAATGGGCATCGACATCCAGGTCGTGGCGCCGGCGCCGGGCCAGTGCTACTATTCGATCGATCCGAAAATCGCGGAAGCCGCGCACCGCCTCGCCAATGACGGCGTGGTGGAATATTGCTCGCGCAAGCCCGACCGATTTGTCGGGCTCGGCGTCGTCACGTTGCAGGAACCGGAAATCGCGGTCCGCGAGCTCGACTACATCATGAAGGATCTGAAACTGAAGGGCGTGGAAATCCTGACCAATGTCGACGGCCAGGAGCTATCCGATCCGAAATTCCGCCCGTTCTTTGCCAGGGCCGAGCAGCTCGGCGCTTTCATCATGATGCATCCGAACGGATTCACCCATGGCGAACGCCTGACCCATTTCTATTTCAACAACGTGCTCGGCAATCCCCTCGATACGACGCTGGCGCTTCACAACCTGATTTTTTCGGGAACGCTGGCCCGTTTCCCCGATCTCAAGCTGATGGCTGTGCACGGCGGCGGCTATCTGCCCGGCTACTCGGGTCGGATCGATCACGCCTGGGGCGCGCGGCAGGATTGCCATGCCGACCTGCCGTTGCCGCCGACGACCTATCTGCGGCAGGTCTATCTTGACACCGTGGTCTTCTCCTATCACCAGCTCGCCTATCTGATCGACGTGTTCGGCCCCGACCGCATCGTGATGGGCACCGATTATCCCTTCGACATGGGCGAATATAATCCGGTTGGACATATCGCGGGGGTGCACGGCATGGACGAGGCGATGCTGGCCCAGATCGCGGGCGGCAATGCCGCGCGGGTGCTCGGACTCGACGTCTAGCGCCGGTTAGTGCGCGGCTGCGGTTTTGAACCCCGGCTGTTCGAACGGATGGGATGTCGCGAATGCCGGCAGCTCGAAGCAGCGGTCGGCCAAACGAGCCACCACCGGAAAGGCGCCGAGTTCAAGCTTGAGGAAGTGCGCGCCGACCACCTGGCCGGCGATGCAGATATCGGCAAGGCCGGGCTCGGCCCCCAGCGCAAACGGCGCCGGCGCACGGCGCGCGAGCAGCCGTTCATAGGTTGCGAGCCCCTCGTTCGTCCAATGCTTGCCCCAGTCCTCGATCGCCTTGGCATCGGCGCCAAAGGTCTTGGCGAGATGATTGCGGACGCGCGGCACCACCAGCGGATGTGCGTCCGCGATCGTCGTCAGCGCCAGCGAGCGCGCATAGGCGCGCTCCTTTGGATCCTGCGGTAACAGCCGCGGATTGGGCTGAATATCGTCGAGATATTCGATGATCGCCAGTGACTGGAAGATGGAATGGCCGTCGTGAATGAAGGTCGGCACCACGCGTTCGGCATTAACAGCTTCATAACCCGGCTTGAATTGTTCGCCGGAAAGAATGTCGATCGGGATTTCCTCGAATGCCAGTCCTTTGAGCCGCAAGGCGACCCTCACGCGAAACGAAGCGATCGATCGCCAAAATCCGTAGATTTGTATGCCCATCGGATGATCCTCCTGCTTGCGTAATATTCCGCGTCATCCCAAAACCGATTGCCAGCCAGATAAGCTGATTGTTATTTGCCCGGCAATATCGCAGCATCAAACACCTGAAATCACCGAGCAAGTCATGTCCCGACCCAAGAACGTTCTCTGGATCATGTGCGATCAGCTTCGCTTTGATTATTTGGGTTGCACGGGGCACCCGACCCTGAAGACACCGAATATCGACGCCATGGCCAAACGGGGGGTGCGTTTCTCGAACGCCTATGTGCAGTCGCCGATCTGCGGCCCGTCGCGGATGTCGTTCTATACCGGCCGCTATATGCGCTCGCACGGCTCGCACTGGAACGGCTGGCCGCTGCGCATCGGGGAGCCGACGCTGGGCGATCATCTCAAGAAAGTCGGCGTGCGCAATGTGCTGGTTGGCAAAACCCACATGACGCCTGACCTCGAGGGCCTGAAAATGCTCGGGATTGCGCCGGACTCGATCATCGGCGTGCATGTCGCCGAATGCGGCTTCGAACCCTATGAGCGCGATGATGGCCTGCATCCGACCGGCCGGCCCCGCCCGAAATATGACGCCTACCTACGCGAACGCGGATATGACGCCCCCAACCCTTGGGAGCACTGGGCCAATTCCGGCGCGGCAGAGGACGGCACGTTGCAGAATGGCTGGCTGCTGGTCCACGCCGACAAGGCCGCGCGCGTTGCGGAGGAGGATTCCGAGACGCCCTATATGACCCGCCGCGCCATGGATTTCATCGCAGAGGCGGAAACGGACGGGCGGCCGTGGTGCCTGCATCTGTCCTATATCAAGCCACACTGGCCCTATATCGCGCCCGAGCCCTATGCCAGCATGTATGGCCCCGGCGACGTCCTGCCGGCAGTCCGCTCGGAGCAGGAAAAGCAAAGCGCACACCCGGTTTTCGCCGCCTATATGGACATGCGCTACTCCCGCAACATGGCGCGGGACGAGGCGCGGGAAAGAGTCATTCCGACCTATATGGGCCTGATCAAGCAGATCGACGACCAGATCGGCGTGTTGATGCAGTTCCTGGAAACGCGCGGCCTGCTCGACACCACCATGATCGTGTTCACCTCCGATCATGGCGACTATCTCGGCGATCACTGGATGGGCGAGAAGGATCTGTTCCACGATCAATCCGCCAAGATCCCGCTGATCGTGATCGATCCCTCTGACGCGGGCGATCGAACGAGGGGCACGGTCTGCGATGCGCTGGTCGAGGCGATCGATCTGGCGCCGACCTTCATCGAATATTTCGGCGGCAGGCCGCCGGATCACATTCTCGAGGGGCGCTCGCTGATGCCGCTGGTGCATGGCGAGGCGCCGGCAGACTGGCGCAAGGTCGTTTTCTCCGAATACGACTATTGTATGCAGGATATCCGGCTCAAGCTTAACCAGCCGATCGAGCAGTGCCGGCTGTTCATGGTGTTCGACGGGCGCTGGAAATACATTCACGCCTCCGGCTTCCGGCCGATGCTTTACGACCTTGTCGAAGACCCCAGGGAATTGACCGACCGTGGCGACGACCTCTCCTGCGCAGATGTCATCGCCCGGCTGCAATCGGCCCTGTTCGATTGGGCGCTGCATCCCAAGGGCCATATCACCACCAGTACCGAGAAGATCGCCGCCTACGCGAACCAGCAGCTCCAGGTCAAAGGCGGAATCCTGATCGGCATCTGGGACGAGGCGGAGCTGTCAGCGATCCGGAAGAAGATCGGCGTGCCCGACGTCAATAGGTGATCTTGTAGCCGGTCGCCTTGACGATCGGTTGCCAGAGCGCGGTATCGGCGGCCAGTTCCTGAGTGAGTGCTTCCGGCGTTGTCCCAACCGGAATCAGGCCGATCGCCAACAGCTTCTCGCGCACCTCTGGCTTGGCGAGCGAGTTAACGACCGCCGCACTGAGTTGCTTGGCGAAATCCCGCGAGCTGCCGGCCGGCAGCCACATCCCGTACCAGCCATCGGCGACGAGGTCGACGCCGCTCTCCTTCAGGGTTGGCACATCAGGCAGGAACGGCGAGCGATCCGCACTGCTCACCGCCAGAATTTTAATGGTGCCAGCCCGATGCTGCGGGATCGCGTCGGCAATCGTGACAATGGCGAACGGCAGATGGCCGCCGATCAGGTCGTTGATCGCGGGCGCGCTGCCGCGATAGGCGACGCGCGTCATCGGAACGCCCAGCACCTTCTCGAGTTTGGAGCCCGTGAAATGCGGAATGGTGCCATTGCTCGGCACGCCGAAAGTAGCCTTGTCCGGGTTGGCCTTGAGCCAGGCCACAAACCCTTTGAAATCCTTCGCATCGACCGCCGGTCCGACGACGACGCCGAATTCGAAGCGCGCCAATAGCGAGACCGGCGCGAAATCCTTTTTCAGGTCGAAGCTCGGTTCGGTCTCCACCATCGGCAACAGATACATCGTCGGACCCGTGGTCACGAGGATGGTGGCTCCGTCGGGATTGGCGTTCTTGACCGTCTTGATGCCGATCAGTCCGTCGCCGCCGGTGCGGTTTTCGACGATGATCGTGCGATCCAGAAGCTGGCTCACCTGTTGCGCCAGCAGACGGCAGAGCGTGTCTCCGCCGCCGCCGGCCGCGAAGGGAAAGATCATCTTGGTCAACGGACCGGACTCGCCGAGCGCGTTTGTAGCGATCATGGATAACGACAGACCGGCGCAGCCGGCCATAAAACCTCGGCGATCCACTGTTCTCTCCCCGTCAGATTCTTTGCTTTATTACATCAGACGGCGAGGCCGATTGAAACCGTACCAAAGTTGCCATCGCCATCATTCTCAATTTCAGCATCCGGGCAGGCCCGCCCAGCTTGAACCGCTATCCGCCCCGCGGCGACATATGGCCGTGTGCCGGGTTTCGCCGGTGCATTGGCATGCAAGGGGCTCCATGGAAGACCTGTTCGAGTTTCTGTTCGGCGCCGGCGGACGCATCAATCGGGCAAAGTATTGGCGCTCGGTTCTCGTCTATATCGGCGCCGGCCTGATGACCGCGGTAATCCTGTTCACCGCTGCCGGCATCGCCGCGCCGCTCTTCATCCTCATGGTCATCGTCGTCCTGATCCCATGGCTGCTCTGGGGGCTCTCCTTCACCACCGAGCGGCTGCATGATCGCGACAAGAGCGCGTGGTGGCTCGTGGTGTTCTATCTGGTGCCGGGTGCGCTCGGCCACCTCGCAAAAGCTGCATGGTTCGGCCGAGCCGCAGGCACGGTGCTGCATTACGCCCTGGCGCTGGCGGCTTTCGTGCTGACGATCTGGGGATTCGTCGAGATCGGCTGCCTGCGCGGCACCGCGGGACCGAACACCTATGGGCCCGACCCGCTGTTACGGTTCAAACGGCGGGACTGAACAGTAAGCCCCAAAAACGAAAAAAAGCCCGGCGGCCATCAGGCCACCGGGCGCTATTCAATCTCGCAAATATGGCTCGTAAATACGGTACGTGCTGCCGATGCCCCGCGAGGGGCAAGGTTCACACGTCAGCCGTGGTCCGTACCATGCCAAAAGCCCCCGCCTCGGACAGCGCGGCGATGTGCGCATCGTCATAACCGAGCGTCTTGCGCAAGACTTCCTTGGTATGCTCGCCGAGCAAGGGCGCGGCGACGGGATCGACGACCGGCGTCAGGCCGAGATTGATCGGCGATTCGATATTGGGGACGGAGCCCGCGGCCGGGTGCGGAATCTGGCTGACGCGATGGCGTTCGCGTACTTCCGGTGAGTTGAAAGCCTCCTCGACGGTGCGCAGATAACCGACGGGGATGTTGGCCGCCTTCATCTTCGTCACCCAGTTTGCGCGAAGATCCTGCACAAAGATCCCCGTAAGGATCGCGCGCAGCTTCTCCTTGTTGGCCGTTCGTGAACGTCGATCGCCGAATTCGCCGCTGGCGAGATCGGGCCGGCCGAGCACTTCGATGACGAGCCGACGATACAGCCGGTCGTTGGCGCAGGCGATATAGAACGGCGCGTCGGAAGCCTCGTAGACGCCGACGGAGGGCGATCCGTTCGGTGAATTGCCCTGGCGGCTCGGATTCACGCCGGTCATCAAATAGGCCATGCCGTAAAATTGGGTCATCGCCACCGCAGTGTCGAACAGCGCCACTTCGACATGCTGGCCGCGGCCGAGCCGATCGCGCGCGAACAGCGCCAGCAGGATGGCGTTGCAGGCTGACATGCCCGTCAACAAGTCGACCGCGGGTGGTCCGGTCCGCACCGGCGGCCCGTCCGGAAAGCCGTTGAGCGACATAAACCCGCTTTCGGCCTGGGTGATCGGATCAAAGCCGGGACGGGATGCAAACGGCCCCTGGCGGCCATAGGCCGAGATCGAGCAATAGACCAGCCGGGGATTGCCTGGCGCGACCGACGCATAGTCGAGGCCATACTTCTTCATCACGCCGGAGGAGAAGTTCTCCACCACGATATCCGCCCGGGCGATTAGTTCGCGCGCGATCTCGCACCCTTCGGGCTTGGTAAGATCAAGAGCAATGCCGCGCTTGTTTCGGTTCAGACTGACGAAGGCGGCACTCTCGCCGGCGAGATCGGCATGTTCATAGTGCCGGGTATCGTCGCCGCCCTCCGGATTCTCGATCTTGATGACTTCGGCGCCAAAATCGGCCAGGGTTTGCGTGCAGGCAGGACCGGCGACGACCCGGGTGAAATCCACCACCAGCAGACCGTCGAGCGCGGTCGGCGCGCCCTTTGTTCGTGGCGCGCGGTCCGGCAATTGCGGTCTGGCAGTCATGATCGGTCTCTTCCCTTCGGTTCTCATTGGCGCCACGGCCAGCAGCGCAAGCCGACTTTAAGGTCTATTTCCGGAAGGGCAATGTCGGCAATAGCTTAGGGGCATGCGCGAATTGCGTCCCACGGCATTTCATTTGATGGATTTGCGCCAATATAGCGTGTTCGGCCAGGCCCAGGGATCGTGCGGCTGGTACAGCCGATAGCCCGCCCGAATGAAGTTGTTGGCGGAGGCAAGATTATCGGTGGTATCCGATACGATGCAGCCCCACCCAATTTGCCGCGCCCGCGATTCCAGCGCGCGCATCAGCCGCAATTGAAGGGCGTTGCCGCAATGTTTTCTCAGCACCCCGACCCGGCAGAAATATCCCGCGTTGAGCGCCCGCGTCGACGGCACGACGCCGGCAAAGGCAACCGGGATCGCCTCATGAAAGGCGAGCCACCAGTGCCCCTGATCAAATTCCGGAATGGGAGCACCGTCAAAGAACGTCAGCCGGTGAAGGTCGGCGAGCGTGTCGGCGATTTCGTCGTCAAGCCCATCAACCTCGCGAATCCTGTACATCGGCTGACCTTCAAGATCCTTGCCATCTGGAACGTCGATTTTGCCATAGGCATCGCATCACCTGAGGCATAGCCGGGCTTTTTCGATCTCCTTTTTGGAGATCCCCCTTGCCTTTGCCCAGGATTCCACAGCCGACACGCCATACTGGGCGACGGCCTTCCGGACCATCCAACAGGGAAAGGCGTGCACGGGGACCAGCCACAGCAGCACTGTGACGACCGCGCAGACGCGGATCATTTGCCGAGCACCACCTTGATGCCGAGCCACACTGCTCCAACAAAACCCGTGACGATGATTGTAATGACGGCCTTGAACGTGTAGCTCTGCGCCTGCTCCACGCTCTTGCGCCAGCGCCTCAAGTGCTGGAAGTCCGCGCGCAGCTCGATTCTGTGGATCAGTTCGAGGGCGCCGTCATCGCCATTCTCGATCGCCTGCGTGGCCTTGCCCCAGCCGCGGTCCAGGATGGCATTGGCGGCGGCGATCCGCGCCGGCGGCGTCGCCTTGGTATTGCGCATGACGGCGACCAGCACATTGAGCGCGGTCCTGGTATGGCTTCGCGCCAGCGAGCGGATTTCTGTGAGCGACCTAGGCATCGCCGGATTCTGCTGGCTCGGGCCGGACATCTTCGCGCGGCGATGTATCGGCATGGTCCATCACGAGATCGTCGGGCCGCGCCGCCGACCGGAATGCGATGGTGGGAAAATCGGATTGCTCGCGATGATGCTTCGGGCCGCGGATGAACTGAATGATCTCTGCGCTCACGACAATCCCTCCCATACCGCGATCGCGACCAGGCCGGCCAATGCGAGCGATATCAGATATGCGGTCATGCCGGCCTCGCTTGAACGGAATCAAATATGCGGCATGACCGTATTCATGCGGTCATTTCAGGCGCGAACCTTATCCCGAGCGCGATCCGCATGGCGGATCGTCGCGGCAGGGCCGCGGGCGGACGCGGATTTTGTCCACGCCGCGTGCCGGCGCGTTCGCGCGCGCCGGCTAATTTCAAATAGAGGTTCGGACGGCAGCGCGCTTTCAGGCGCGTCTTGCGACGATGCGCAGCTTGGGAGATTGGTGCGCCCGTGAAATGCGGCCGCCGTCCGATTCAGGAAAACCCATTCAGGAAGTTCAAATGAAAAAGCCCGCGGCCGGTTTCCCGGCGCGGGCTCTAAACCTCCTGCGATGATGAAGATATGCCGGTGATTTGCCCGACGTGTCAAATTTCTTTGGAAGCGGCCGGCGATCCAGCCGCGACGCTGCTAGTCAAACCCCTGAACCGGCGGCGGCGCGGATTTTCCGGCGGGCGCCGCTGCGGCGGGTTTGGCGGCTGGCAGCGGCGCTGCCTTTGCGACTGCCTGTGGCTCGGCGCCGGCGCTGGCTTGTGTCAGGCGTCGGGCGCGCGAACGCGAATGCCCAACTCCCCAGGAATGCGCGATCGCGGGTCCCGCGCTATAGCCGATCACCGCGCCCGCCACCGCGCCCACCGGTCCCAGGACGATCGCACCCGACACCGCTCCCAAAGCCGCGCTTCCGGCACGTTCCTGGGCGTTTGCTTCGTACACAGAAAGCCCCGCGACCACCATCACAACAAGCAGTTTCTTCATCGCGGCTCCCCTGGATGCGCGTCCCAAGGGCACGGCACCCCCAAAATGCGGCAGCAGGAAGGTAACATGAAGGCAGCGACCGTCCGGTTTCAAGACGGCCGATTCAAAATATCCGGTTCAAAAAAAGCCCGCGGCCGGGTTCCCGGCGCGGGCTTTCACAATTCTTGCGATGATGGAGATATGCCGGTGATTTGCCCGACGTGTCAAATCCTCTTGCCGCTCTAATTCCTGACCGCATAAAGCGGCGTTCGAATCGTCAACTGGTAAGACGGTTTCGGTGCCCATGCGATCTGGGCCGTCACGCCAAACAGGCGGTTGTCATTATCATCCATCCGGTCCAGATCGAGCCGCACGATCGGCTGGGTAAAAGGCTGGAATGGTGTCACGTTCAGAATCTGCGCGCCACCGAAGGATTGAACCCCGATGCGGCCGGTGAACTTCCAGTTGTTGTCCCACTGATAGTAGCCGCCGACATAGCCGATGATGTTCGGATGGACCTTCGCCAGCGGCGAGTCGACCTCAACCCTGGTGTACTGCGAACCGGCGAGCAGGCCCCGGGTTTCGTCCTCGTTCAGCGCATAATCGAACTCGAGAACGTTGTTGAAGGACGTGGTGGCGAGCGGAGAATCCGGCACCGATCTCGTGAAGGTCGACTGCAACGTGATCGTCGGGATCGATCCGCCATTCTGCTGATAGAGGTCGGCCTGGAATCCTACATTCCAGCTCGTGACCGTGAACGTCGACCAGTCGGATGTGCCGCTTTGCGATGCGCTGGCGGTGAAGCCTCCATACAGGGAGACACTGTCGCTGACATCTACCGTCAGCGGAACGTCTACCCCGATGCTCCGGCTTGACGGTGACGACAGGGTTGGGAGCGTCGGAAGCGTCGGGGAATTCGTCAGCGTCGAGAGCGACTGCAGTGTCGCGATGGCCGAGGACAGGGAAGGACTGCTGAAGCCGATCGAAAGCGTGCTGGCCGGCACCGTCGCATAGTTGGTCCGCAGGTCCAGATAGATGTTCGGCAGCGTCGCAGCCGCCTTCGCCGATGTGTCGTCGCCGTCGTCCTTGTCCTTGCTTAAGGCGACGCCGGAACAAGCCAATGACGCCAGTCCCACGAGCACGACGCGAGATGCGAGCTTTACCAGCCTGATCTTTGCGACACGCATCAGCCCACCAAACCCACCAAATTTGCAAGCCGCCTAGCCCCGATCCTCGCTTGCTTCGCATAGCGAGGATAGCTCGTCGAGGTCGATCGTGGGTCCGGCGCCATCCTTGACCGTAATATGCTCGAAGCGCTGCTGCTCCAGCTCCAATACCTTATCGACGGCAGCGGAAGCCGTCGCGCAGGAGAACGAGACTGCCCCGGCCGAATTGCTCGCCAGAATCGTAAATGACATTTTGGCCCCCTTGCTCTACGCCAAACATAGCACGGCAGGTGGCGCAAGCGCGATGGGGCTAACGCACCCGGCAGGTCCTGTGAACAGGGATCGCCCGAAATGAAAGAGGCCGCGACCGCCTTTCGGCGCGGGCTCAACTCCTGTGATTCGCGGCCTATGCCCCTGATTTTTGCCCGGCGGCGCAAGATTCCTCGACCGAGGCATGCCCGGAAGGACGCCGCGGCCTACCCTATTCATTCGATCACTTCGTCAGCGAGCGCAGTCAGCTTCCGCAAGTTCTCGGGGATTGCTGGTTCAAATGATGAAACCGCCGACCATTGCGGGCAGATGTTCGCCGAATAACGCCGTGCGCGCAAGTGCGCGCCGGGTACGACAGCAAGCCAACACAGCGGAGCGTTCTGGGTCGCGGCCTTTCCGAATGGCGCAGCGAAACGAGGGAACTCGCAGCGAATATCGGTGTTGAGTCTCGCGCTGTACTAACCGGACAAGGCCCGCGAGCAAAGCCTGAATCTCCTTGCTTGCGACTGGAAAAAAAGCACATCCTTCACGCAATTGTCTACTGAATCGATTAATCTCGAAGCTCAAAGATTTTCATGGCGGAAACCAGTCGCATAGAAACCAAGAAAACCGGAAGCATGGTGCTTCGGCTGCTCGGTCCGGGACTGGTGACCGGCGCCGCCGATGACGATCCGTCGGGCATTGCGACCTATTCGCAAGCCGGCGCGCAGTTCGGCTACGGCCTGCTCTGGACGGTGTTTCTGACCACGCCGTTCATGATCGCTATCCAGCTGGTGAGCGCGCGGATCGGCCGGGTGACCGGCAAGGGTCTTGCAGCCAAC
>Ga0153915_10006242_pt1 | contig 11151 bp, 8 predicted proteins | sample Opewatmetagenome_2_FD_107003 | JGI IMG/M metagenome (GOLD analysis project Ga0153915, IMG submission 107003) | Freshwater wetland microbial communities from Ohio, USA - Open water 3 Core 3 Depth 3 metaG | ecosystem: Environmental > Aquatic > Freshwater > Wetlands | place: USA: Ohio, Lake Erie...
GGCCTATCGGCACATCCATGGGTTCGAGGACGATATCTTTAAGATGACTCCCCTGGCCATTGACATCAATGATACCAGGTCTCTTCACGTTGCTCAGCTTACACGTGATGCTCTCCGGAATATAGGCCGACCCATCGCATCGGCTGAGATTTTAGTCTTAGGAGCTTCCTATCGCGAAGATGTGGGCGATACACGATACAGTGGCTCTGAGCTGATCGTGAGGCGCCTGACAGAGATGGGAGCCGAATTAAGGGTTCATGACCCCTATGTGCTTCACTGGTGGGAATTCGAAAAACAAGATGAGTACCCTGCATCGTCGCACAGTCTAAGAAAATTTTTCAGAGGTCAAGAGAGATTGAAAGACCTTCGGGTTGAACCGGATTTAAAAAAGGCGCTCCATGGGGCAGACGCAGTCATTCTTGCAGTCAGACACCAGGCTTATCTAAGGCTTGATCCAGACGAGGTGGTAGAAAACGCAGGCCAACCCACCGCGGTCATTGACTGTTTTGGGATTCTCGACGATGAGAGAATCAAGCGATATTTTGAGCTTGGATGTGAAGTGAAGGGGTTGGGCCGTGGGCATGTGAAACGAATCAAAGATCAGGTCCGCGAAGAAAAAGAAAAGATGTTGGTGGAGTTGCCTCTGAAAGTCGGAAGAAGCAAAGTTTGAGGGATATATCGTGTCGCAGGGAAGTCGAGCGGCTCTACTGTAAATATGCAAGCTGACATGGTGAATTTTAGAAAGGCGGTTCGGTGGAATAAGGGCAGATCTGTCTTATGGCAGGTTCTGCTTGTACTCCTTGTTTTGTTATATGTTGCCGGTCTCCATTGGAGTAATGATGGTCTCTGGTACCAGGGAGACTCGCCAAGGCACGCGGCGAATGGCCTCTTTTGGTGGGATTTCCTTGCCAGTTTTCCCGTAAATCCTTTGAAGTTTGCCCTCAGCTATTATGCGCGTTATCCTGTTATCCATCCTACCGGCTATCCGCCTCTATTTTACCTAATAGAGGGTGCTGCCTTTCGACTCTTAGGTCCGTCTCCTTATGTGGCCAAAGGATTGGTGCTGGTTTTTGCGCTCTTCGCTGCCGTCTATGTAGCTGTTTGGCTTCGACGTTGGGTGTCAGAGGAAGCAGGGTGGTTTGGCGTGTTGCTGATTCTTCAACCCGGTGTCCTCAAGTGGGCGAACGCTATCATGCTAAATGTTCCATCGATGGCTCTTAGTCTCGCAGCCCTGTATCACACAAGACGGTGGCTGGACGCTCCGGCTTCTCGCCATTTTTATGCGGCAGTCCTATTCGCCCTTTCGGGTGTTCTTACGTATTTTCCCACAGGAATCGTGCTCTTTGTAATCCTCTTCTGGATTGTGATCGAACGTCGCTGGTCGATTCTTCGCAACCGGAGAGTCTTAATCCTTGGCCTGATCTCAGCGATCTTGTTATTATCTATGGCATTGTTGGCTTCCCGGTGGGCGCCAATGCACTTTGTCTCTGTTTTCCGCGGCTCTTTAAATGTTTTCAGTTGGCCAAGGTGGACATATTACCTCGAGTGGATCCCGGTGCTTTTCCGGAGCCCGATTCTCATCCTGGCAGGGCTTGCGGTGATCATCGGATTATGCCTTCACCGCTGGAGAGGGGAAGTTAGATGGCTCCTCACCTGGATCGTTGTCTGCTATACTGGACTTTCACTCTTGGGAGTTAGAGAACCACGCTATATGCTCCTTATCGGGCCACCCATTGTCATTTTAAGTGTCGTAGGTTTAATACTGTTGATGCAGTTGGGAGCGGCCTTGTCCAAAAGAAACATCTCCTGGTTCTTCCTCGGAGGGATCGGTGCTCTGTCCTTATTTCATTTCATGATGGCTCCTCTTGTCAAAGTACCCTCTGTCCATGGATTTCAGGAGGTCGTCACTTTCTTAGAGAAAGTGGCGCCAGAGGAAAGGATCTTCTACGATGGCGATTTTGATGGCGTCTTTTCCTTTTACACGCGTTCGGGGGACGAGGGGTTCAAGCGAGGCATTGTGCTTGGGAGTAAGGTCATGTACGCCAGTGCCGTCGTTACCGGTTGGCGCCTGACTGAGAAGGTTTCATCATCTTCCGAAGTGATCGAAGTCTTGAGAAAAAAATGCGGGGCCAGATGGCTGGCGATAGAGAGGCAAGGCGTCCAGGATAAGGTGGCGGCAGCCAGACATTTGCGACAGGCTTTGATAGGACCGGAGTTCCGACTTGCAAAGTCTTTCCCGATCTTGGCTCCTCGTCCAACATGGGTGGATGTCTACCAATTTCTCCTTCCCATCGAGATACCGGAAGAGCTTGAATTACCATTCCCAGCCTTGGGGGAGGGGAAGGTATTTCGCGCGAAGCCCATAGAATTAAAGCCAAAAAATTCCAACCTCTGATTCTGCCCGGAACGTGTCCCGTCCCGCTCCTGGCGGGATCAAGGGGCACAATATGAATGACAATACCTTGCCGGGAAGCCCCGCCCTGTGGGCGGGGGAGCTTCACATATCCAATATGAGAAATAATAGCTCTATGCTGACAGCGTCATCGTGAGGTGAGTATGGCAACTCATTCCCCCTGTGTGTCGATCATAGTACCAGCGTATAATAATTCTCGGGACCTCTTCCAGTGTCTCTTTGCTTTGAAAGCCACTGCCTGTCCAGACTCCGAGATCATCGTTGTGGACGATGCATCGACTGATGAAACTCCTCTTCTGGCTGAAAAGATGGGAGCCCGCGTTCTCAGGCTTAAAAAGAATTCAGGGCCTGCCGCCGTGCGGAACTACGGAGCCGGTTATGCGCACGGGGGGATTCTCTTTTTTGTAGATTCCGACGTCGTCATCGGGCCAGGGACAGTTGGCCGTGTCGTTAAATTTTTTGAAGAACATCAGGATGTAGCGGCCGTCTTCGGGTCTTATGACGATTCCCCCCAGGCCGGGGGGGTAATTTCTCAGTATCGGAACCTGCTCCATCATTTCGTCCACCAAAATAGTAATGCAGAAGCTTCGACATTTTGGGCTGGCTGCGGTGCAATCCGTCGGTCGGTGTTTGAAGCAATTGGTGGCTTTGACGCGAAGCGGTTTCCACGATCCTCCATTGAGGATATTGAGCTTGGTTATCGTCTTCGTCTAGCTGGCTATCGGATCCTCCTGGACAAAACCCTTCAAGGGACGCATCTGAAGCGATGGACTCTCCGGTCCGTCATCCGAACGGATATCCTGTGTCGGGCTATTCCCTGGACGCGCCTCATTATGGAGAGCACACACATTCTTAATGATTTGAACCTCAAATGGGGGCAGCGGTTGAGCGGTGTTTTGGTCATGTTAGCTTGCTTGCTCCTGCCGCTTGGAGCGGTCCGAGTCGAATGGTTCGCCCTTTCGGCAGCCGCTCTCCTCGGGGTGCTCATCCTGAATCGGTCATTATATTTGTTCTTCCTCCGGCAAAGAGGTTTTCTCTTCGTTCTGGCCTGTATCCCCCTCCATTTCCTCTACTACCTCTACAGCGTGATCAGCTATCTCTATGTGCTGATGGAGTTTAAATTGGGGAAAAGAGCGTTTCCTTCCGGAGCATGAACGTGTGAAATAGATTGACGAAAGGGAAACACTGGATTCCATGCCGAAAATAGGATGAACAACAGAAAGATAAGCTTTTAGGAAGAGGTGATTCCAATGAGAAAAGAAGGGATCTCTGATAAACAAGTCGTGATTATTGGAGGTGGCCCTGCTGGGCTGACGGCTGCCTATAAACTTTTTAATGCTGGCGTGGAGTCCACTGTTCTGGAGCAAGATCAAACAGTTGGCGGGATTTCAAGGACGGTCAACTACAAGAACTATTATTTTGATATAGGAGGACACCGCTTTTTCACTAAGGTTAAATCTGTTGAAGATATGTGGAAGGAAGTCCTCGGTAAGGATTTCCTTTTACGCGATAGGCTTTCCCGAATATATTACAACAAAAAATTCTTTTACTATCCTCTTCGTCCTTTCAATGCCTTGTTGGGCTTAGGGATATGGAACAGTATTCATATTGTTTTTAGTTATCTCTATTCTCAATTATTTCCATCGAAACAAGAAGAAACCCTCGAACAATGGGTTTCGAACCGATTTGGCAAACGCCTCTTTAGAATATTCTTCAAGACCTATACGGAAAAGGTTTGGGGAATATCGTGTAACGAGGTCAGAGCCGAGTGGGCTGCACAACGAATCAAAGGACTCTCCCTTATCACTGCTCTCAAAAATGCGCTGATCGGAAATAAGAACAATGGCGGGAGCAAAAAGGATGTTATCAAAACGCTCATTGACCAATTTGATTATCCTAAATTTGGACCAGGAATGATGTGGAAAGCGGTTTCGGATATCATACAGAAAAACGGTTCCGAGGTTTGCTTAGGGGCAAAGGTGGAGGGAATTCTGTGGTCAAAAAACAAGATAGAAGCACTGGAAGTGAAAAGAAATGGAAAAACCGAATTGGTGCACGGCACTGATTTTATCAGCAGCATGCCCATCAGAGAGGCCATACAAAAGTTTAAACCGGCTGTGACCAAAGAGGTTCTTGATGCGGCGAATGATCTCAAGTATAGAGACTTCCTGACGGTGGCTCTCATTATTAAAAAAGATAACCTCTTCCCAGATAACTGGATATATATCCACGATCCTGACGTAAAAGTTGGCAGAATCCAGAACTACAAGAACTGGAGCCCTCACATGGTGCCTGATCAAAATCATACCTGTTTGGGTCTGGAATATTTTTGCTTTGAGGGTGATGATCTCTGGACTACACCGGATGATGAATTGATCGAACTCGGAAAAAGGGAATTGGAAGCGTTAGGGTTTGCTAATAAAGCTGATGTAGAGGATGGCACAGTTGTTCGGATGCCCAAAGCCTATCCCATTTACGATTCAACCTACCAAGAATCCCTTGATGTGGTCCGTCGATTCCTCGGGAGGATGAAAAACCTCCAGCTTGTTGGACGCAATGGGATGCATAAATATAATAATCAGGATCATTCCATGCTCACTGCAATGTTAGCCGCAGAGAATATTCTCGGGGCGAATCATGACCTGTGGAAAGTAAATGTTGAGCAAGAATACCACGAGGAAATCAAAGAGGTTGATTTGGACAAGCTCGTCATGCGTGTTTTTTCCAAAATGGATAAGCTGGGCTTCGCCACGGCCGTGGGATCCGTATCGGGTTTGCTCATTTTTCTTGCCACCATTTTTTTGGTTTTAAAAGGTGGCAAAGTTGTGGGTCCCACCCTCGGGCTCCTTGGGCAATTTTTTCTTGGATATTCAGTAACAGTGAAAGGGGCCTTTATCGGCATGGCTTTTAGCTTTTTCTGGGGATTTTTCTTTGGATGGCTTTTTGCATATTTAAGAAACTTTTTCCTTGCCTTTCATATTTATCTGGTTAAAAGGAAATTGGAGTTGCTAAGATTTAGAGATTTCTTTGATCATTTCTGATCAGCTCAGTTCTGGCAATGCACTCAGCGACGGGCGTTAGGAGGTATGAAAATGGCCGCTTCAAACCGAAAAGATGAAGAGATCCTTTTTGGGGGTATCCTCAGGCTGAATACCAAAATCTTGGGATTGATTCTGGGCCTTCTCATGGGCCTTGCCATATTTATAGCAACCAACTGGCTGGTCATCAAGGGCGGACACATCACACCGGATGGGCGATATGTGGTCGGGCCACACTTGCAGCTTCTGAGTCAATTCTTTATTGGTTACCGGGTCTCTTTTCTGGGGAGCATTATCGGATTTTTTTATGGTTTTGCCATTGGCACGTTGAGCGGCGCAACCATTGGCTGGATTTATAACAAGATCGTTGATTTTAGAAATTGAACGAACAAACCATTTTTACAAAAAACTCCTATCTTGCCTGTTTGTTGCGAAAACTGAAAGATTCTTAAACGCTTTGAAGCATTTTTTGCGATCTCTTTTTAAAGTTTTAAGGATTGCGGTCGCTGTCGGGCTGCTTATTTATCTCACTGTTTCCGGCGCTATTGACTGGTCGACGTTTTCGGGGTTGACTGTACACTGGCCGTTGGCGTTAATGGTGCTTTTTCTCTTGTTCATAATCTTATTAATTCAAGCTAAGCGACTCTGTATGCTCCTAATTCCCCAAAAAATGTATCTATCACTATACTCGTCTGTTAAACTTACCCTCATGGGCACTTTTTTCAATTCTTGCCTTCCAGGAGCCACAGGTGGTGACGCCATCAAAATTTACTATGCAATAGAAGGTAATCACGGTCGACGAACCGAGATCGCTACGCTTATACTGTTTGACAGGATTGTTGGAATGTTTGCCTTGTTGATTCTACCGGTTTTAGTCTCTCCCTTGTTCTTTAAATTACTTGGATCTGTACGGATCTTGAGAAGTCTGCTCTGGACTTCGGCAGCCATTGCCTCCATGATGGTAGCTGTCATGCTCGTTTGTTTCGCAAGTCGTCTGAAGAATAGTCGATTTTTATCTCGGGTTTTTCAGAAGTTGCCCTTGGGAAATCACACGAAACGAATGTTTGATACCCTCTCCAACTATCGTCATAATGAAAACATCCTTCTTACGGTGGTGGGGATGTCACTTTTGGTTCATGTCATGAATATTGCAGTCATTTTGTTTTTAGCAGTCATCCTTAACCCTCTTGGTCCGTCGTGGGAGATGAGCCTTTTGATCCCCCTTGGTTTTTTGGCCACAACGCTGCCAGTGACTCCTGGTGGAATAGGGGTAGGTGAAGCGGCTTTCAACAAATTGTTCACATTAGTTGGCCTGCAGGGGGGTGCTGAACTCCTCTTAGGGTGGCGTCTCTTAATGATTCTGATCGGATTGATCGGGCTATTCTTCTATTTGAAAGGGCAGAAGCGTTTCGTCCACGAGAGAGGTTTGTAAGGGAAAAAATTGTGTCCGTGTTTTTGTATAACAAAGGCAGAGGATAGGAGACGGGATTGTGAAAGAAGTGGTTATGAAGAGCTATGTCGTTTTTCCGGGTTTCCTCTACGGTTAATTTCCAAGCATTTCTAATAGAAAATGCGAGAGGAAGGATGATTGAATGAACGGCGAACTCAAAGAGGCTGTTTCGGTCGTTATTCCTGCTTATAATGAGGAAGCATCCATTGCATTGCAGATCGACGCGGTCCACCAAATTATGAGATCTACCGGAAGAGACTATGAAGTGATTGTGGTTAACGATGGGTCAACAGACGGGACGGAAAAAAGAGTCGATAAGCAGAGAGCAAAGCTCATTTCTCTGCCTGAAAACCGAGGCTACGGAGCCGCTTTAAAAACGGGAATATCCGAGGCCAGAAATGAATTGATTGTTATGATCGATGCAGACGGAACCTATTCTTGCGACGCGATACCCGAGTTGCTTGACAATGCAGACGGATACGATATGGTCGTCGGTGCAAGGATAGATGGGAACATTAATATCCCCTTACTCCGAAGGCCCGCGAAATGGCTTCTTCAGAAATTAGCAAGTTACCTGACGGGGAAAGCCATCCCTGATTTGAACTCTGGCTTACGTGTGATAAGAAAGCCCATTGTTGAACGGTATAGTCGCCTCTTGCCTTCAGGGTTCTCTTTTACGAGTACAATTACACTTGCTTGCTTATGCAATAACCACCCGATCTGTTATCGTCCTATCCCTTACCATAAGCGGATCGGTCGATCAAAAATCCGGCCTGTGGATGCCTATCACTTTTTGCTTTTGATCATAAGAACGATTGTCTATTTCAATCCCCTCAAAGTGTTTTTACCCCTGGGATTGTTCTTTTTTTGTGGCGGCCTGGGAAAGTTAATCTATGACGTCTACATCGGAAATCTTTCTGAAAGTGCCGTACTTGGCTTCATTACTGCTTTCCTCATCTGGGCAGTGGGGCTCCTATCCGACCAAATTTCCAAGTTCGGCATAGGTATGGGTGGTAGGTAGGTTGAGAATGTTTTCTTATCTGAAAAGAATCTTTCAGAGACCTTTAGTTCGTGCACTTTTTAGCGGGGTTGTTCTGGCTATTCTCATTGCTCATCTGCCTCTTTCCGACCTTTGGGAAACAATTAAGAAGATCAGCCTTCAAGTTTGGCTCCTCGCCGCCTGCGCTTTTGCTGCCGGGCACGTGCTGGGCGCTTTGAAGTGGCGCATATTGATCGATTCGGAGGAAAGCAGGTTGCCTTTGATCGAGACATTCCGCTGCTATTTTGCCGGATTGTTTGCAAACCTATTCTTGCCATCGCTAGTCGGTGGAGACATCGTCCGGGCTGCACTGGCCATCAGGTTAAAGGCAAGAAAGGAGGGGGTCATTGTTGGCAGCCTTTTGGATAGGGGCATTGACGTCGGTAGCCTTGTTCTAATCCTCTTCAGTGGAACGCTTCTTTTCCCAGGAGGAGTTTCTGCCACAACCTACAGGATTCTGCTGACGATATCCCTGTTGGCCTTGTTATCCTTGGTAGGCCTTATCATCCTACTGATAGTCCCTCTTGGAGGAAGATTACAGAAATGGTTAGGCGGAACCATAAATTACCTCCGAGAGACTGTAAGAACTCCAATTAAAGGTTTACCACGGGTTATGTGGGCTGCAGCCATTTCCCTGATTGTCCAGACATGGTTTGCCTTCTTGTTTAGCCTCTTAGGAGCAAAGGTGCACGTTGAGCTGGCCCTGCCCGTTTGGTTCATCGTATGGCCCACGGCTAAATTGTCTGCCATGCTCCCCTTAAGCTTGGGTGGCTTAGGAGTACGGGAAGCTGTACTGGCCGTACTTCTTGGCCAATTTGGGGTCACTGCTGCAAAATCTGTGGGGTTGGGACTCGTCTGGGAGTCCATCGTGTTTGCAACCAGTGGCCTTGGGGGAATCTTCTATCTTCTTTCCAGTCGAGAGTTGAAACGATTAAGCGCTTCAAGCCAGAAGCGGACGCGTCCGGTGGCTGAGTTATGAGGAACATGAGTAGCAAGAGGTCGATGCTCCCGGAAGAAAATCATCAGTCGATGGATAGATCCAAGACCTGGCAGAAGGTGGGATATGGGAGAAGTCTTATGGGCTGTTTTTTTGACGATCTGACAGGGGACAAGGTGTTTTATCGCAAAACCAGAGAACGGTTGCCGAGGAAGGCGAAATGAACAAACCTGTGATAATCATTCTCGGTGCAGGGCCCGCGGGGATCGGGGCAGCTTTTCAGTTGGCCCGGCGTTCTATGGCTCAGGTTACAGTGCTGGAACAGGATAATGCAGTGGGAGGGATCGCAGGCAGTTTCGACTTATCGGGGTTTCGAGTCGATTATGGCAGCCACCGTCTGCATCCAGCCTGTCCTATGGATGTGTTGAGCGACATTCGTGCATTACTGGGTGACGATCTGCTCAACCAACCCCGTCATGGCCGTATCCGTTTGCGAGGCCGCTGGATTCATTTTCCCCTGAAGATATTTGATCTGATCCTACGATTACCACCCAGTTTCTCGATAGGTGTGGTGAAAGATATTGTGGCTAAGGGGTTGGGGCGAAATTTGAATTCTGCACATCCCGAGAGTTTTGCATCCACTTTGGAAAAGGGATTGGGCAGGACGATCTGCCGAGATTTCTACTTCCCCTATACCCGTAAAATCTGGGGAGTTCCCCCTGAGGAGTTGTCAGGGATGCAAGCAAAACGTCGGGTATCCGCGAATTCCTTGGCAAGAATAGTAAGAAAGATTTTCTCCGGGACGCAGGGGCGTGGCCATTTCTTTTATCCCCGAAACGGGTTCGGACAGATCTCCGAAGCATACGCTCAGGCCGCTCATAATGCCGGAGCTGAGATTCATCTGAACTCCCGCGTTCATTCAGTAGAGATTTCGAAGAACGGCGATAAGATCGTCCACTATGAAAACGGCGGAAAGATTCTGTCGGTTCGTGCGAGCAGCGTGTGGTCCACCATTCCAGTGACGGATCTCATAAAGGGCCTGAGACCGGTTGCTCCACCTGACATTTTGCATGCGGCCGAGAAAATTAGTTATCGAGGGATGATTCTCATTTACCTTTTATTGGGACAAGGCCGGTTCAGCGAATATGATGCCTACTACTTTCCCGAGATGGACATCCCGGTTTCTCGCTTATCCGAGCCAAAGATTTATAACGACGGTCAAGGGCCGCATCACCTGACCGTTCTCTGTGCCGAACTTCCATGTTCTCCGGATGAAGCCGACTGGGACAAGACTGATGAGGAGTTGGGTAATCTGGTAGGCCACTCCCTGGAGAAAGCTGGCATCCCCATCAAAGCGCCCATCATGCGGATTGTTACGAGACGCCTCCATCACGCCTATCCGGTCTATCGCAAAGGGTACGAAGTCGATTTCCAAAAGTTGGATGACTGGCTGAGCCAAATCGATGGGTTGTTGACCTTCGGCCGTCAGGCTCTTTTCGTTCACGATAACATCCACCATGCGCTATTCATGGGATATTGTGCTGCGGATTGTCTTGACAAGAACGGTTTTTTTGACCGCCGGCGGTGGAACGTATTCCGGAGAGGTTTCGAGACTCACGTGGTCGAGGATTAGGAAGAAGCGCGTTAATTAAGAAATCATACTTAAGCGACTCAGTTGGAAAATGCGCAAAGATTCCCACGGACTGTCTGTCGTCATTGCTGCAGTGAACGGATTTCCAGCTCTGAAAGACTGCTTAGGGAGCCTATCGCAGCAGTCCGGGGTCGATGAACTTGAAGTTATTGTGGCGAATCGGAGGAGCGATGGTCTGGGAAAGGTTCTTCGCCAGAAATACCCCTGGGTGAAACTTATCGAAGCACCTCCACACACAACCATACCCCAACTGCGCGCTTTGGCTTTTCGAGAGGTTTCCGCCGAGGTGGTTGCCGTTCTTGAGGATCATTGCATCGTTGAGAAGGATTGGGCTCTGCGCATAATCGCTGCCCATGAAGTAGACCATCCTGTCATTGGGGGATCGGTTGAGAATGCAGCATGCGAAAGACTTGTCGATTGGGCGGCATTCTTTTGTGAGTATAGTCAGGCGATGAAACCAATGCAGGGAGGCGAAGTCGATGCAGTTCCAGGGAACAGTGTCTCCTATAAGAAGTGGGTTCTTGAACAATTTCGTAAGGACCTGGAAGCCGGAGAATGGGATTTTGTCCTACATGAGCATATAAAAAATGGAAATATTCCACTTTATTCGATCCCATCGATTA
>Ga0153915_10006243_pt1 | contig 11151 bp, 11 predicted proteins | sample Opewatmetagenome_2_FD_107003 | JGI IMG/M metagenome (GOLD analysis project Ga0153915, IMG submission 107003) | Freshwater wetland microbial communities from Ohio, USA - Open water 3 Core 3 Depth 3 metaG | ecosystem: Environmental > Aquatic > Freshwater > Wetlands | place: USA: Ohio, Lake Erie...
ACGAGAATCGAGGCGACGACCAGCAGCTCGATGAGAGTGAATCCGATTTGAGAATGTGAGGATTTGAGAATTTGAGAATTTTCGGAGATCTGAGAATCTTGAGAGATTTGAGGCTCTTCGGAAACCGGCGATGCAGGCGCACTCGCGACGAAGCGTCGCTGCCCTCGCAAGATTCTCAAATTCTCAAATTCTAAAATTCTCAAATAACGCCTACCAGTCCTTGTATTTCGTCCCGTCGAGGGCCGTGCCGTCCGACGTCGTGTGCACGTCGAAGACGTCCTGGCCTCCCCACCGCGTCGTCCCCGGCTCGTCCTGATAGGAGCGGAGCCCCCACTCCATGGACTTCGTGATCGGATCGACGGGCACGCGGCGGAGAAACTTCAGCTTCCGGCCGGTCTGATCGTTTGCCGCGCTGACGCCCTTGACCAGCGTGTCGAGATCCGGAGGATAGTTCTCGGCGCCGGCCTTCAGGTCCGTCGCGCCGATTTGCCCGAGGTCGGCCGCGTCCTTGAACTTGTCGATCGCGATCCGCATTTCCCGGAGCGCGCGACGCAGCTCGACCTCGCGCATCCGCTGCATCGTCACCTTCGTCAGCGGCATGATCGCCGACGCCAGCACGATCAGCATCGTCGAGACAATGAGCAGCTCGATGAACGTGTAGCCGCTCTCGCGGCGGCCCAATCCCGAATCCCTCATCCCAATTCCCGGCATGATCCCTACTGCACTGTGAGCGTAACCGGCCTGAACTGCAAGCCCATCGGGGTGTTGCCGGGCCCGGTCGCGGACCCGCTCGCCGTGAGCGTCACCGCGCCCGGCGCAATTGCATCGAAGAGCACCGCTGCGAGCACGCCGGTTCCCGAGACGCCGGTCGCATCGGCGCTCCGCGAAATCGTGATGTCGATGCGGCCGTTGTTGACCTGTTGCGAGAAGGTCACGGTCGCGCCGCCCGATCGCAGGAAGCTTCCCTCCTGCACCGTGCGCACGCGAAGGAACCGCGGATCGAACGTCAGCGTCAGCGTCACCGTCGACAGCCGCTGCGCACCGGTGACCGACAACGGGATGTTGTACGGGCCCTGGCCGACACGAAGCGCCCCGGCCGGCGGCGAGATGATGACCTGTGCCGCGCCAATGCCCGCCGAGACAATCGGCGGCTCCACTGCGGCCGGCGGAGGCGCAGCCTGCGCCGCGACCGCCGGCGAGGGCGCCGGCGCGGCGGCCTGCGGCTGTGCCTGCGGTTGAACCGGCGTTGCGGCCGGCGCCGGCGGATTCGGCACGACGACGGTTCCCGGCACGGGCGAGGCGCCCGCGGGGACGGTAATCGTGCCTTGCGGCGTCTGCTGGCCGATCTGCGGCGTCGGACTCGCCGTCGCCGGCGGCGTGGCCGGGGCAGGAGCCGGTGTTTCAGCCGGCGGCGCCAGCAGCGGCGGCTGGCCGCCAACGCTGAACGTCTGCTGCGACCCGATGTAGATCGGCCTGAGATCCGACTCGGTGATCTCCGGCCCGCGCACGATGTGCGGCGTCAGCAGCATGATGATGTCGGTCTGCGTGATCTGTTCGTCGTTGCCCGAGAACAGCTGCTTCAGCACCGGCACGTGGATCGCGCCGGGGAACCCCTGCAGCGATTTGCGCTCGTCTTCGCGGAGGAGGCCGGCGAGGAGATTCGATTCGCCGTCCCGCAGCCGGAGCCGCACGTTGACTTCGCGATTGCCGAACGACGGGATGTTGATGCCGCCGATGTTGACGTCGGCGCTGCGCGAGTTGTTGATGACGTCGACGTCGAGCAGGATCTCGTTCTCGAGCGTCACGCGCGGTGTCATTTCCACAGTGACGCCGACGTCCTTGTAGTTGTACGAGCTGAGCGGATTCTGGCCCGCGCCGCCGCTTGCCACCGGCAGGTAGCTCGTCGAGATGACCGGAATCTGATCGCCGACTTTGAACGTGAGCTTCGTGCCCTCGGCGCCGCGCAGCTGCGGCTTCGCCACGAGCTTCGTGTTGGTGTCCGATTCCAGGAACTTCACGATCGCCGTCGGCACCGCCATGTAGAAGTCGGCCGTGTTGACGCCGCGGGTGATCGTGTTCAGGTTGAAGGGCGGCGGCGACGTGACCTGGCTGGGCGAACGGCTGGCTCCACCCGCCGCCGCCCCCGTCGTCGTGCCCCCGGTACCCGGTGTGCCCGGCAAAGCCGGCGTGGTCGTGGTCGTGGCCGCGCCGTTCGGCGACACTTCGGGCGAAAAGATGCCGCCCAGCGCGTACTCCGACAGGTTCAACCCGTAGGCCTTCACGCGCGTACGGCTGACTTCCATGATCTCGACGTCGACGACGATTTCCGCGCGCGGCTTGTCGTTCTGCTGGATCAGCTTCTCGAAGATCCCGACGACCGGTGCGGTCGCACGAATCGTGATCGAGTTCTGCGCCTTGTTCGGCGCGATCGCCGGCTGCACCGCGATACCCGGCGGACGGAACGCCTGGCTCAGGAGCTGCGCGAGCTCGGTGGCGTCCGCGTTCGACAGATAGAACGTCTGAATGACCTGATCGTCGTACTGCTGGTGTTTCTGCGCGTTGTCCTCGAAGATCAGAATCGACCGCTCGCTGAGCACCTTGTACGAAAGCGAGTTGACGCCGAGAATCTGGTTGAGCGCCTGCTCGAGCGTGACGCCGTCAAGCTGCACCGTGTAGTTGCGATCCTGATACTGGCGGTCGTACGTGATGTTGATGCCGGTCGACGTGCCGATGAAGGCGAGGATGTCGCGCAGCGGCACGTTGTTGAAGCGAATCAGTGGCAGCGGCGTGGTGAAGTTGAAGAGCGGCGGCGGCTGCGACGCCGCCCGCGCGCGTTCGCGGAGCTGCTGAATCTGGGGCTTGGGCCGCGAGGCTTCCGCCCGCTCGCGGATCGTCCGATCGAGGTCGATGACCTTGGACGAAGCGAGGCGGTTGCTGGGGTCGTACTCCGCCGCCTGTCTGTATTCGCCGACCGCCGCTTCGAGCTGATCCATCTGCTCGTACTCGCGCGCCTTGTCCATGTGCGCGCGCGAGGCGGCTTGCATCGCGCGCTGGAGCGCGATCTTGTACGTCGCGTTCTCCGGCGCCGCCTGCACGGCCTTGCGATACGCCGCGACCGCCATGTCGAGGTCGCCGCTTCGCATCGCGGCCTCGCCGCGGTGGAACGCCTTCCCCGCGGCACACCCGGCCGCCAGCAGCGCGACGGCAACCACCACAAGGGCCATCCCCAGGCGCTTCGAGAACTTCCGCTGTGCAATCGGCAATGTGCCGCCCTTCGTCATGATCCAGACAACCTGATCGTCTGCCGGCCGCGCCCGTCGAGATAAGACATCTCAATCGAGTCCGCGCCGATCCGCACGATACGGTACTGCCCCAGCACCGTCTCCCCTTCGTGCCCGTACACCGGCACGCCGCGGCCATCGCTCAGGATCGCCAGGCGCCGGGCCGGCGGCGGCGCGTCCACCAGGCCGATGAACTTCAACGTAATCGGCGCCACCGGCGGCGGGCCCGGCGGCGGCGGCGGAGGCTGCGGCCCCACGATCGGACGCGGGGGTGGCGGTGGCGGTGGCGGCGGCTTCACCCGGAAGCGAAACAAATCGCGCCCCTCCGGATCCGGCTCTGGTCGATCGTCCCCGAGCGCGTCCAGATGCACCTGCGGCGCCTCTACTTGCGGCGCGCCTGTCGAACCCGCCTGCTGCCCCGCCGGCGCCGGACGATTCGCCCGCCGCGGCGTCTGAGCTTCCTCCTTAGACGCCACAGCCGCCGTCGCAGACGGCTGCGGCCTGCTCGACAATGTTTCGTACGCCGCGTACGCCACGATGCCGAGCAGCACGACGATGGCGGCGAGCGTCGTCTCGCGCTGACGCTTAGGCTCCATTCCGCCCCTGCCGGTAGTACGTCGAGACCTCGATCGTCAGCATCACCGGTTTGTCCAACTCCGGCTGCCCGAGACTCACGTCGTCGATGATGATGAACTCCGGCGTCGTCTCGAGCTCGTAGAGGAACTGGCGGACGTTCTCGTACCCGCCCTCGAGGACCATTCGCGTGCGGACGCGTCCGAGCTGCGAGGTTTTCTCGAGCTGCTGATCGAGCTCGGTACGCCGCTCGGTAAACCGCATGTCGGCCTTCCTGGCCAACGCCGGAAGGCGCGCGTACGTCATGCGGCGTGCTTCGTCGAGATTCGCCGGCAGCACCTTCTGATAGAACGTGCTCAGCTCCTGATCGGCCTTCGCCTTGCCGCTGACGAGCGCATCGGCGGACGCCATGTCCCGCTCCGCCGACTGGCGCGCCTGCGCCGCCACGGCCGCGCGCTCGGCGGCGGTCGCCGACTTCACGCCAAGCGGATACACGACGAGCGCGTACACACCGACGTTGATCAGCAGCGCGGCGACGAGCGGCACGAGCAGCCCGCGTTTTTCAGCGACGATGCGGCCAAGCAGCGTCATCAGCGGCCGGCTCCCGCGGTGCGGCCGCCGCCGCCGGCGGCGTGCCCCGTCGACGGCTTGTAGACGGCTTCGACAGATGCCTGAAGCTGTCCCTGCTCGGTGACGCGCTCCTCGATGGTCGATCCCACCTTGTCGAACGTGCCGGTGGCCTCGAGGTTGTTCATGAACACGTTGAGATCCTCGACGCCGCGCGCGACGACGCTGATCGTGAGCCCGAACTGGCCGCGCTCGACCTTCGGCCGCACCGCCGTGATGCGGACGTCGTCGGGCAGCGTCTTCTCGAAGACGTTGAACAGCTCGGTCCACGAGAACGTGCGGCGATCGATCAGGTCGTTGGCCTGGCGTGCTTCGCTCGAGGCCAGCTCAATCTGTTTGGCGTCGACCGAGCTCCGCAGCTTCGCGGCGGACGCCTTCAGCTCCGACGCGCGCGATTCGTCCTGCGACGCCGACGTCCCGAGCTCCGTGTCGCTGTGGGAGTACCGCGATACGCGCGTGGTGTTGAACACCGTCGCGGCCACGACGGCCAGGAGAAACACGAGAAGCCAGAATGAGACCGCGCGTTCGTTGTAGAACGGCCGCGTCGAGAGGTTGGTGCGGATCATGCGGCGGCGCGGCCCCTCAACAGAAGGCCGACGAGCGGCGCCAGGGTGTCGAGCAGCGCCGGCGACGCGGTAATCCGATCCGTCAGGCTCGCGGCGCCGCGGGCATCGACCGATTCGATCGGCTTCTGCAGCCGGTCCTGCAGGCTGCGCCGGAGCTCTTCGGCATCGGCGCTCTGGCGCGCGCCGGGCCCGCCCGCGCCGGTGAGAAACGCGCGCGCAAAGCCGCCGCCGGCCAGTCGATCCTCGTAGTACATCGCCGCCTGGTGGACGACGTCGGCGAGCGTGCCTTCGCCGTCGGTGGCGCGATTGCGGAAGAAGATCAGATTGGCTCCGCGCATGATGGCAATCGACGCGTAGTCGGCGGCGACGTTCACGAGCAGCCAGTCCTGCTCGGCGCCCGGGGCGGGCGCCGGCGGCATCGCGGCCAGCACGGCGTTAATCACATTGAACGTCGCCAGATCGACAATCCCCGCATGCGCGCCGCATTCGGTGCACAGGCTTTCGTACTCCTCGATCGCCTGTCGCCTGGCCAGCGAGACGATGAACTCCTGGCCGTCCGCCGCCCTGAAGCCGGGCTCGTAGCTCACCTGGGCGTCTTCGATCGGAAACGGCGCCGCCTTGCGCACCTGCCATCGCACGAGCTGATCGAGATCGGCGGCGCGCGCCGGCACATGCTCGAACCGGACGAGCGACACCTTCGCCACCAGATCCGGAACCACGAGCCCGATGCGGCGGGGACTGCCGGCCCGCTCCAGCACACGGGCGAGCGCCGCCAGGACGATCGGACGGTTCACGACGTTTGCCGCCGTCAGCGACGGCACGAGCGCCCCCGGCGGCAGCGGCTCGCTCGCGTGGACGTTGATGACGGGCGTGCCGCCGCGCATCTCGACGCCGGCCGCCGACACGTGATCGGCCGCCACTTCGACGGCCACCGACGGGCCGCTGGTCTCGCGCAGGAAATCGAAGACGCTCATTATTCGACGAACGTCACTTTGTTGATTTCGCGCAAGGTGGTCGATCCCTCGATGACACGTTCGACGGCGGACTCGCGAAGGAAGCGCATGCCTTCGTCGCGCGCGGCCTTGCGGATTTCCGACGCGGGGCGTTTGTCCAGAATCATCTCGCGGATGCGGTCCGTGAGATCCAGCAGCTCGCAGATGGCCATCCGGCCCTTGTAGCCCGTGCCGCCGCACTCGATGCAGCCGAGGCCTTCATAGAAAGTGTGCGACGTGGCCAGCGCGGGATCGAGCGCCGATTCTTCGAGCTGCGCGGCCGTGATCTTCGCCGGACGTTTGCAGTGGTGGCAGATCACGCGGACGAGCCGCTGTGCGAGCACGCAGTTCAGCGCGGAGACGAACTGGTACGCCTCGACGCCGATGTTGAGAAAGCGCCCGAGCACGTCGAGGACGTTGTTCGCGTGGACGGTCGTGAAGACCAGGTGGCCCGTCAGCGCCGAGTTGATCGCGATCTGCGCCGTCTCCGCGTCGCGGATTTCGCCGACCATGATCTTGTCCGGATCGTGGCGCAGGATCGACCGCAGGCCGCGCGCGAACGTCAGCCCCTTCTTCTCGTTGATCGGAATCTGCGTGATGCCGCGAAGCTGGTACTCGACCGGGTCTTCGATCGTGATGATCTTGTCTTCAACCGACTTGATCTCCGACAACGCCGCATAGAGCGTCGTTGTCTTGCCGCTGCCGGTCGGCCCGGTCACGAGCACCATGCCGTACGGCTCGGCGATGTACTTGCGGAACCGCTTCAGCTCGGCTTCCGGGAAGCCGAGGATGTCGAGCCGCAGCTCGGTGAACTGCTCGCTGATCGATTCCTTGTCGAGAATACGGATCACGGCGTCCTCGCCGTGGACGCTCGGCATGATCGACACGCGGAAGTCGATGGTCTTGCCGGGCATCTTCAGCTTGAAGCGGCCGTCCTGCGGCACGCGCTTCTCGGCGATGTCGAGCTCGGCCATCACCTTGATGCGCGAGATGATCGGGCTGTGGAACTGCCTGGCGATGGGCCGCATCGCTTCCTGCAGCACTCCGTCGATGCGGTACTTCACATGCACCGCGTCGTCCTGGGTCTCGATGTGGATGTCGCTCGCGCGGCGCTGGATCGCCGTGTAGATCGTCGAGTCGACGAGCCTGATGACGGGGCTGATGTCGCTCGTCAGCCGCTCGACGGTCAGGCTCTCCTCGCCGTTCTCCTCTTCCTTGAGCAGCGTGAGATGGAAGCTTTCGGTGGCTTCTTCGAGCACGCGCTGGCTGCTCTCGCTCTTCTTGAGAATCGACGCGATGGCGGAGCGCGCGCCGACCATCACCCTGATCGGCGTCGAGAGCAGCACGCCGAGCTCGTCGATCATCGGCAGGTCGGTCGGATCGGAGACGACGATGACGAGGTGCCTGCCCTCGCGGTGATACGGCACGAAGCCGTACCGCAGCATCAGGTCGGCTGGAATCGACCGGAACAGGTCCTGATCGATCCGGAACGCGTCCATGTCGACGAACTCGAGGCGGTAGCGCTCGGCGAGCCGCCGCGCCTGTTCGAGCTCGACGCGACGCTCCTCGGCGCCCAGTTCGGCCGGATCCGTGGGCAGCGACGGCAGCGGGTTCGTGCTCATGCCAGCACCGAGCTCAACTGGAAGAGCGGCATGTAAAGCGCCAGCAGCAGCCCGGCGATGACGATGCCCATGATCACCAGGAGCGCCGGCTCAACGAGCGTCACGAACCGCTCCATGTTGGTCGCGATCTCCTCGTCGAAAAAATCGGCGACCGTGTTCAGCATCTCCTGAAGCGCGCCGGTCGACTCTCCCACCTCCGCCATCTTCACGGCGACTTCCGGAAACACGCCGCGCGCCTCGAGCGATGCCGCAAACGAATCGCCCTCGCGCACGCGCGCGTTGACGATGACGAGCTGGCCGGCCATGAACTGATTGCCGATCGACTTCGCGGCGATTTCGAGGCAGTTCACGAGCGGCAGGCCGCCGCCCAGCAGCGTCGCGACCGTCCGCGCCATCTGCGACGTCGCGAACTTGGCGGCGATCGGGCCGACAAACGGGACGCCGAGCAGCGCGTGATCCAGACGCGCGCGGTTGTCGGCCGACCTGAGCCACGCGGCGGCGCCTGCGACCGCGGCGGCAAGCACAATGAGGATCAGCAGCGCCTGGCCGCGAATCAACTCCGACACCCGCAGGATCATCCTCGTGACGAATGGCAGGTTGGCGCCGAACGAGGCATAAAAGTCCGAGAACGCCGGGACGACCTTCAGGATGATCAGCGCGAGCATCCCGAGCGCGAGCGTGATGAGAATCGCCGGATAGACGAGCGCCGAAAGCGTCTTGCGCTTCAGGGTCGCGATAATCCGCGCGTATTCCACGTAGCGCCGCAGCACGGTGTCCAGACTGCCGCTGCGTTCGCCGGCCAGCAGCGACGCGACGTACACGCTCGGGAACAAGTCGGTATGCGCCGCGAACGCGTCAGAGAGCGCGGTGCCCGACCGCACTTTCTCATGGACATCGTCGAGGACGGTGCGAAACGTCGGCGTCTGGACGCGTCGCTTGAGCAGGTCGAGCGATTGCACCAGCGGCATGCCGGCCTTGAGCAGCGTCGCCAGTTCCTGGTTGAACACGAGGAATTCGCGCGCCGGAACCCGCCGCTGTTGCGGCAGCCGGATCGAAACACCGGCGACGGCGCCCTTCGGCTGGAGTGAAAGAACGTAAAGCCCTTTCTCTTCCAGTTCATGGCGCAGCCGGGCTTCGGTGTCCGCCGAATAGACGCCCTCGAGGATCTGGCCGGAGGGCGACGCGAGACGGCATCGGAATTCCATTTACCGTCTCGCCCCGCAATTGATTGTTACCAATGGCATTATGGGCTCGGAAAGTATACCAAGAGTTCCCGCAACTCTTGTGAAGAGTTAGACCGAGCGCACGGCCAAAAAGCTGGGGGCTTACTGCTCGAGGATGCGCAGAATCCGCGTCACGTACGCCCGCGTTTCCGCGTACGGGGGGATGCCGCGGAACCGATCGACAGCCCCTTCGCCGGCGTTGTAGGCCGCGATGGCGAGCGGGGCCGAGGGAAACCGATCGAGCAGCGTCTTCAGATACTTGATCCCGCCTTCGATGTTCTGCCGCGGGTTGAAAGGGTCGGCCACCGCGAATCGCCTGGCCGTGGCCGGCATGAGCTGCATCAACCCCATCGCGCCTTTTCTCGACCGCGCGCGCGCCCGGAAACCCGACTCCACTTCGATTAGCGCACGCACCAGCCGGGCCGGCACGCCGTGCTGAGCCGACACACGGTCGATGATTTCGCCAAACGGCACGACTTCGGACCTGGACGGCAGCGGCGCCGCCGCCGGCTCCACTGACTCGGAATACGAGACCTCGTCCGGAGTAAACAGACCGGCCAGAAACGCTCGCTCGGCACGCACGGGTACAGCCGCCGCGAGGCAGACAAAAAACGCCGCCGAGACAACCGTAAATCGTTGAGCTTTCATGAGTAACGAGAATTGTAACAGACGTCCGGCTGAAACCGGACTCTACTGGGAGACGACAGCGGCGTGCAGTACGCGAATGCCCAGCTCGCGCGGATCTTTCGCCGAGGGCGAGAGCGTATCGGGCACGAACGTCTTGTCGACCGAGATCTTCAGCTCGGCGTTCTCCCCGCTTCCCCACGCGCTCGCGCTGATCGGGATCTTCCGGAGCACCGGCTGTCCCGGCGTCACCGTGAACTGGTCGAGCATCGCGCCGGCCGCCGACACGGTGATCTGCTGCGGCGTCTTGAGCCACGCGCTGGGATTGTCGACGTCGAGGTAGAAGATGCAGTCTTTCTTTGGATTCCTGACGGCAAACGTCGCGTCTTTCTTCGTCCAGTGCCAGCCGACGCCGTTGGCCGTCGCCCCTTCAACCGGGTGCCAGCCGTCCTGATAGATCGTCTGGATGCCTTCGGTCTGCGCGAGCAACTGGAGCCTCGCGACCGTGTACGACCGGTGCCCGGTGTCGGTGCCGGCCATCGGCATACGCAGCTTCTCACCCGGCGCGTACATCCCGACCTCGACCGTGGCTTCGCCGACGTAGGGATACACGGGCGTAAAGAAAGTCCGCGTGTATTCGATCGTCTGCCCCGGCTTCCATGCGCTCGTCGGCGTCGGCGGATCGTGATCGTCGGTGTACATCAACTGCTCGTCCTGGTCGCCGAAATGCACCATGACGTGGTAGTCGGCCGTGAACTTCGCGTCGTTCGCCACGACGAACTTGTAGGTCATCTCGATCGGGCCGCCGAGCGGCACCTTCGGCCGGCTCAGCGTCAGGCTCGGTGTCACCATCGGAGGCGCTTCCGGATCGCTGGCCTGGCACGCGGAGAGGAAGGGGCAAAGAACGGCGACGGCGAGAACGACTGCGGAAAACCCGGACCGATGCATCGGCTGCGAATGATAGTGCAGTTGCCGCATGTGCAGCAATCTGTTAGAGTTCGGCCACTTTCAGTCTTTCACTCACCATGGCGCAAGAAGCACTCGGATTGGTCGAAACCAAGGGCCTGATCGGATCGGTGGAAGCCGCCGACGCGATGGTCAAGGCCGCCAACGTCACGCTCATCGGCAAGGAATACATCGGCGCCGGCTACGTGACGGTGATGGTGCGTGGCGACGTCGGCGCCGTCAAGGCCGCGACCGACGCGGGCGCGGCCGCCGCGCGGCGCGTGGGTGAACTGGTCGCGGTCCACGTCATTCCGCGGCCGCACACCGAAGTCGAGCGCATCCTTCCTAAAGGCAGCTAGGACCCGTGGCGGAGTCCGTCAGCGCGCCCTCCGATCGCGACCTCGCGTCCATTGCCGAAGCACGCGCGCTCGCCCGCCGCGCGAAGCAGGCCTGGCTCGAGCTCGCGGAATTCTCTCAGGAACAAATCGACGCCATCATCGACGCCATGGCCGCGGCCACCGCGCCGCAGGCCGAAGCGTTCGCGCGCATGGCCGTCGAAGAGACCGGCTACGGCGTTGTCGCCGACAAAATCCAGAAGAATCTCTTTGCCTCGGAGAAGGTCTACAAGTTCATCCGGCCGATGAAGACCGTCGGCGTCATCGCGCGACACGAAGACACGCGGGTGGTCGAGATCGCCG
>Ga0153915_10006244_pt1 | contig 11150 bp, 10 predicted proteins | sample Opewatmetagenome_2_FD_107003 | JGI IMG/M metagenome (GOLD analysis project Ga0153915, IMG submission 107003) | Freshwater wetland microbial communities from Ohio, USA - Open water 3 Core 3 Depth 3 metaG | ecosystem: Environmental > Aquatic > Freshwater > Wetlands | place: USA: Ohio, Lake Erie...
CACCTGCCACGCCCCTGCCCGAACCCGGCGTGCTCACCGTCCGCACGGCCGAAGCACCATGCTGGGTCGAGATTCGGATCGCGGGCGAGAAGCCCATGACCCGGTTGCTCGAGGCGGGTTCGACGTGGGAAGTCGGCGCCGGCGGGAAGGGGATTGAGCTGGTGCTCGGCGATGCCGGCGCCGCGACCGTGGAGTACATGGGCGAGGTTCGTCGGCCGGCCGGTCCTCCCGGAGCCGTGGCTCGTTTCCACATGGGGGGCACCCCGAAGCCCGGGGTCGAACGCTGATGTCGGCATCGGGCGGAATCTCAAGCATCGCCGAGTTGCTGTCCAAGGTCCGCCAAGGAATGGCACCGCGAGCACTCAGGCTCTTTGCGGCTCAAGGTTTGCTCCCGGTCAGCCGCGAGGAACTGATCCGTGTGAACCTCATCCTGGCCGCGGACGGCGACCCAGAGGTGGCCGGGGCCGCGCACGAGACTCTCTCCTCCTTCAGTACCGAGAACTTCATGGCGGTGCTTCAGCTCGAGGATTCCGACGCGGTGGAGATCGATCTCCTCGCGCGCTGCCGACAGGACGAGACCCTGTGGCAGGCGATCGTCCGTCACCCGAAGAGCGCGAACGAGACGCTGCGATGGCTGGCGCGGCTCGCCCCCCCGGTAACCCAGGACGTGCTGATTACGAACCAGGTGCGGGTGCTCGGTTGTCTCGAGCTGCTTGAGGACCTGCGGGCCAACCCGCAGGTTACGCAGGAGGTCCTGCGCCGCGTCCGCGAATTCGAAGAGGAGTTCCTCCAGAAGGCGATCGTCTGGGCTTCCGCCGAGGGGCTGCCTTCTGAGATTCCGGAGGCACCATCGATCGAGCAGGCGCTGGCCGACCTCAAGGCCATCGGCATGCGGCTCCCGGGTGGTGAGATCGAGATCGAGAGGGTGGTCTTCGAGATCGAACCCGGCGCGCCCGAGGAGATCCGCGACGCGGGTGCGCGCATCTCGCAGATGAACACGGCCCAACGTGTGATGCAGGCACTCCGGGGCACGCGGGAGGAACGTCTGCTGCTGGTGCGGGACCGCAGCCCACTGGTGGTGCGCGCGGTTATGCTCAGCCCGAAGTTGAACGAGGTTGACGTCGAACGAATTGCGGGCATGCGAGCGACGAGCGAGGAGGCGCTCCGGATCGTCGCCGCCCGGCCCCGATGGCTGAGGCGCTACGGGGTGCTGCGCAACCTGGCTTTCAACCCAAAGACACCCGCAGGTATTGCGCTACAATTAGTTCGGCGATTGGCCCAAAGGGACCTGTTACTGATGAGCCGCGACCGTGGGGTCTCGGAGACAGTCCGCAGGGTGGCCAAGGACTTGGCGGAGCACAGACGCTAACCCGGGGCCCCTCGACCGGGGGCCGCGGGATGGAAAGGTGGGTATGACTGACCGGCGGAGCTTCTACGAGATCCTCGGGGTCGAGCCTCTCGCCTCTCAGGACCAGATAAAGTTCGCGTTCCGCCGGCTCGCGAGGGAACGGCATCCTGATCTTTTCAAGGGACCAGCACGTGCCCAGGCCGAGAAAGACTTCCAAGCCATAACAGAGGCGTACAACGTCCTGAACGATCCAACTCAGCGCGCCCGCTACGACCAGACCCTGTCCAGCAAGGGTTCACAGCAGCTCTCCAACCCGCGTGATGTCGCGCGCGCCCTCCTCGGCAAGGCGATGGGCCTGGTAAAAACAGGGCAGGCCGCCGAGGCCAACGAGTACTTTGCCCAGGCGATTGCCCATGACTCGGAGAACGCCAAGGCCCATCACCTGTATGGTGTTTTTCTCTCCAGACAGGTCGGCGGTCTGGAGGAAGGGCTGCGGCACCTCGACCAGGCCGTCCGCCTTGAGCCGAACGACGTGAAGATCCTGCTCGATGCCTCGAAGGCCTTTGCACGCGCCAGGATGTTCGCGAGGGCGACGCGCTTCGCTCAGCAGGCGGCTCAGCTCGCGCCCGGGGACCCGGCGATCGAGGCCTGGTTGCAGCAGCTTGCCACAGGGACCGGTGGCGGAGGTTCCGTCTAGCATGGCTCCCGGGGAGGTGTCGGGCCGTGGTTTTTGACTCTCTCGGGGTGACGGACCGCGGCATGCGCCGCCACCACAACGAGGACCAGTTCCTCATCCGCGAAGATCTGACTCTGTACGTGGTGGCCGACGGCATGGGGGGCCACGCGGCCGGCGAGGTGGCGGCAGACTTGGCGGTCCAGGAGGTGCAGCGAGTTGTGGCGGCCACAGAGGACCACGAGGACGCGACGTGGCCCGAGGACTGGGACCCGCGCCTCACCGTGAACGCGAACCGCCTGGTGCGCGCGATCGTCTCGGCTCACCGCAGGGTCACCGGTGCCGTTGACGTCGATCCCAGACTCAGGGGCATGGGCGCGACCATCGTGGCGGCCCTGCTCAATCGCGAAGGAGCACAACTCACGGTCGCCCACGTCGGGGACAGCCGTGCGTACCTCCACCGCGATCACAACACCGAGCTGCTCACGTCCGACCACTCCTGGGTGCACGAGCAGGTGGTGGCTGGCCTCCTAAGCGAGGAGGCGGCCCGCAACCACCCATTGAAGAACGTCGTAACACGCGCCCTCGGGGGTGTGCAGGAGCCCACCGTGGACATTGCCGAGCGCACGCTCGAGGGCGACGACCTCCTGCTGCTTTGCTCCGACGGCCTCAATAGCATGCTCTCCGACCAGGAGATCAACGCGATCCTCGGCCACTTCACGGACCTGAAGGAGATCTCGCAGGCGATGGTGCGGGAGGCCAACCGAAAAGGTGGCGTCGATAACATTACCCTCATTCTCGCTCGTGCACGAGCTTGACGCACACCCCCTCGGGAAGTATCGTGACAGCATGAAGGCCGCATGCGCCCGCGCCGCGGTCGTAGTCGGCGTGCTTGTCGTCGGTGCCGTTCCGTCACGGCTCAGTGCGGCCCTGATGAGCGAGCGGGTGCGGGACGTCACGTTCGAGGTGGAGCGCTCGTCCGGGGCCCAGGCCACCTATGCCGCGTGCGCCGAGGTAGTGAGAATGCTCAGCCAGCGCGGATGGGATGCCGAATCGGTTCGGGTGAGGATCCAGGGCAATCCTTTCGATGCGACTGCGTCGGTCGCCGACGTGGTCCTGGGTGCGGGCGAACCCAGCGAGGACAGCGCTTTCGTCCTGGCCTCGACGATCGTCGAGCGACAGCTCAGGCGCAGCACCGACCCCTCTACCGCACGCATCCTCGCGCAGTCCGTCGCAGCACACCTGAGTCCCCCAAGCTCGGCACATCGGCTTCGCTGGGAGCGCGCCTGGCTGAGCCGTTTGGGCCGCGGGGACATCGTGACAACCGCACTACCTGAGGCGCTCTGGCGCGCCGGCGAGGACGCTGCGATGCGGCGCGCCGCCCATGGCAGTCTCCCCGAGTCGGCCATCGAGGCGCTCGCGGCGGCCGGTGTTGAGAGCCCGTTGCGGGTCATCGGCGAGCTCGCGGTCGCCGGTCTCCTCGATCCCCAGGCCGTCGGCTTCCACCGGCCTTCAGTGCCGGAGTCAGCGCCGTCGGTCACGCAGCACGCTCCGGACGTTCGGTTTGTCGGTGCAGGCCTGCGTGTCGTGGCGCTTCCAGGCGACGCGAACGCAGTCGCCGTGTTCCCCGTCAAGAGCGATCGGGTGGAGGCATGGGTGGCGGTGCGCTACGCGCTCACCGGCGGGTTCGACCTGGTCGGCCTCAAAGCGGACGCCGAGGTGACGGTCCCTCTCCAGGGCGTGGCGTGGGCCGGCGTCGTCGCGGTTGGCCTCGAGCCCGACGCTTACCTGTCGTTGGCCGTCCGCCCCCTCGTCGACTACCCAGTGCAGATCAAGCGGTGGGACTTCCTGGCCGGGGACCGGACGGTCACCCTCTCCTGGGAGACTCAGCGCCACGAGGGGCTTCGCGCCTTCGTTATCGAGGCCCTGGAGAACAGTGTCGCTGGATCCTGGACGGTCCTCGGTCGCACTATGCTGCCGGTTGCCGACGACGGCGAGGCCTCATTCGGTTACGCCTTTGTGGACGAGGAGTGCGACGGCGTGAGCGCCTACCGGTTGCTCGCCCTCACGGCGGACGGCTTCCTCGCTGAGGTTGGCCTGTTCCCGCTGCACGGCAAACCGTAGGTTAAGCCAGAACCAGCCGCACCATTCCCCACGCCAGCGCGCCCAGCGCAAGGAGTGGTAGCGCCAGAACAAGGAGCAGGGGAAGACCGAGCAGCAGCAATCCGAGGCCGACGACGAGCGTGATGGCGACCTTAAGAAGCCCGAAGGCGAGCCTGAACGGCAGCAGGACGAGCTTGAGCAGCAGCACCAGCAGCGCCACCGCGGACCCCGTCACCAGGATTACCAATGCGAGGGTGATGAGCGCCAGCATGCCGGTTTCTCCTCTGCTGCCGAGTACGAGGATTCCCCGAACAAGGTTCGCACCCGCCACGGTCCCCTCCGGTCCGGCCTAGAATGGGGGTCGAATGCTGCTCTCCCGCAGGTCTCGCGTCCTCGTCCGCTGGGTAGCTGTTCTCGCCGGCATCGGCTTCGGCAGCCTGGCCATTCTCCTCATGTACGGCACCGCTCTGGTGGACCGGGCGTTCAGCGGGCCCTCCTCTCGTACGACCTGCCGCGTGCTGAGCGCGCCGCTTGAACTCCGGGCCGGGGACCCGTGGGATCTCGCCGGCCTCCGAGCATCCATCGTCGACCGGGGCGTGCCCGAGGCTGCTGGCGGGCGGCCGCGCCCCGGGGAGTTTGCCCTGGACGGCGGCTCTGTCTGGCTGGGCGCCGGCGTCGCCGAGGGAGTCGGCGGAGCCGTGGCACTCGTGCCGACGCCATCCGGGCTGGCGCTCGCGGATGCGCAAGGCGCGCCTCTCGCGCGCGTTTCGATGCGGCCCACGGTCCTCGGGACGGATGGAGGTGGCGTTGTGCGGTGGCCAATCCCTTTGCGAGGGATGGCGCCCGTGCTCCTGACTGCGGTGGTGGACGTCGAGGATCGCACGTTCCTCTCCCACTCCGGTCTGTCGCTTCGGGGCCTGGTTCGCGCGGCTGTCCGTGACCTGCTGGCCGGCGGCGTGCGCCAGGGCGGCAGCACGATCACCCAGCAACTGGCCAAGATTCTGCTGCTAAAACCCTCCCGGACCGTGCCTCGCAAGTTGACCGAGGCCTGGTTGGCCACACTTCTCGAGTACCGCTTCAGTAAGCGCGCTATTCTCGAGGCCTACCTCAACCGTGTCTACCTCGGCCAGGACAGCGGCTGGGAGCTCCAGGGAGTCGAGGCGGCCTCCCACTTCTACTTCGGCAAGCGAGCCTCCGACCTGAGCGTCGATGAGGCGGCGCTCCTGGCGGGCCTAATTGCAGCCCCGAACCGGTTCGATCCGCTGGCCCACCCGGACGCGGCGCGTTCCCGGCGCAACGCGGTGCTTGCGGCGATGGTGAACGAGGGACACCTGGACGCACCGCAGGCCCGGATCCGCGCGTCCGCGGCGCTGCCCAGCGAGCCACACCGCGTGCGGGCGACCTTTGCGGTGCACTTCGTGGAGTATCTGCTGGCGAACACTGGAAACACCGGCGAGCTCGCGAGCACGCTCGACGTTGGGGTGCAAAAGGCGGTTCGGGAGGGGTGTTTGGCGGGGCTGAATGAACTCGAAGGCAGGTACCCGCACCTGCGGGAGCTCGCCGGGAGCGGCGACCCGCTGCAGGCGGCTGTGGTGGTGCTGACCCCCGACGGGAGGCTACTGGCCATGTTGGGTAGCCGTGTTGGCCTCCCCGGCGAGTTCAACAGGGCAGCGACCGCGCGACGCCAGATCGGTAGCCTGGTGAAGCCGTTCGTTGTCGGAGCGGCGCTTCAGGCCGGATGGTCGGAAACCTCAATGTTGCCCGACGAGCCGCTCGAGCTGACGGTGGGCCGACAGCTCTGGCGCCCGGAGAACAGCGACGGCCGCTTTCGCGGTTGGGTAACGGTGCACGACGCGCTGATGCTCTCACTCAACGTGCCCATGGTGCGGCTCGGCCTCGACGTATCGGTTCCCACCGTGGCCGAGACGCTGCGTCACGCGGGGTTTTCCGTGAGCAGCCAGGGACCCGCGCTGCTGTTGGGGGCGCTGGAGGCATCGCCGCTCGAGGTCGCGCGGGCCTACGCCGTTTTTCTCGCGCGCGGCCTGCGTCCGACCGTCAGGCTGGAGCGCGGCACGTTGAGCGCGCCCGAGCCCGTTTTCCACCCCTCCGTGGCCGCCAACGTGCGCGCGATCCTCGAGGATGTGCCGCGCCTTGGGACTGCGGCCGCCCTGGCACGGGACGCCTCGGGGCCTCTCGCGGCAAAGACCGGTACGACGGATGAGCGGCGCGACTCCTGGTTCGTGGCACTGCGGCCAGGGATGGTGACTGTCGTGTGGGTCGGCACGGACGCCAACCGTGAGACCGGACTCTACGGCGCGACGGGCGCGATGGCGGTCTGGCGTCAGATCGACGGCCGAATGCCGCCCGTCTCCCGTCGAGGTGAGTTCTAGGATGATGCACTCCATGCGGCGCCTTCTCGTTCTTGGTCTGGCGATATTGGCCGTCGGTGCGGCGGCCTGCGGCGTCTGGTTGCTGAGCCCCGGCGAGGACATTTCCGCGTGGCGCGAGGGTCCGCCGCCCCACCGGTGGGCGACGTGGCAGCGGCAGGAGGAGCGCTGGCGGGAGGAGGGGAGCCACCGAAAGGTGGAGCACAGCTTCGTGCCGCTTGCGGCGATCTCGATCGAGCTCCAGCTTGCCGTCCTAGTTGGAGAGGACATCGACTACTTCGGGCACGGGCCGTTTGACCTCGACGCCATCATCGAGGCCATCGAGTCGCGCAAGCCCGGCAGCCGTCTGCGTGGGGCATCGACGATCACGCAACAACTTGCGAAGACCCTCTTCCTCTCCGGGGAGCGGACGTTCTGGCGCAAGCTCAGAGAGGCGAGGCTGGCATGGTGGATGGAACGCCGCCTGGGCAAGCGGCGGATACTCGAGCTCTACCTCAACGCGGTCGAGTTCGGGCCGGGCCTGTTCGGTGCGGAGGCCGCGTCGGAACACTACTTTGGGATCCCGGCGACCGATCTCGACGCCGAGCACGGAGCCGGGCTGGCGGCCGCAATCCCTTCGCCGGGGCGCGACAACCCCACGACCGCTTCCCGGCGCTGGCAGTTCCGCCGATCGACGATCCTTCGGCGCATGGGTAACGCGGCCTGGCTCCGCGGCCACCTTGGAGCATTGTCGGACAGCGAAAAGCACTGAGGAAGCCGAGGTTGGCTCTCACCAAGCACTCCCTTGCCATCCGCGGGCATTCTCACTAGAGTCGGGGGACATGGCCGGAACAACAGCCCCTCCCTTTCTCGTGCCCCTCGAAGAGCTGCGTCAGCGGCTCGCGGAGGCGGAGCGCGGCGGGGGCGCTGGGAGCCGGGCCGAGATCGCCCGCTTGCGTGCCCAGCTCGAGGACGAGGCGCGGCGCGTCACCGAAAATCTGACGCCGTGGCAGCAGTGTCAGCTAGCGCGACACCCCGACCGTCCTTACTGCCTTGACTACGTCCGAGGCCTCTTCACCGAGTGGGTCGAGATCCACGGTGACCGCGGGTTCGGCGACGACCCCGCAATCGTCACGGGCTTTGGCCGCCTCGACGGAGAGAGCGTCGCGGTGGTCGGCCACCAGAAGGGCCGCGACACGCGCGAGCGACTTTTCCGCAACTTCGGTCAGCCGCGTCCCGAGGGGTACCGCAAGGCGTTACGGGTCATGCGCATCGCGGAAAAGTTCGGGCGCCCGATCGTCAGCCTCGTGGACACCCAGGGCGCGTCCCCTGGGATCGATGCCGAGGAGCGCGGCCAGGCGGAGGCGATCGCACGCAACCTCCGGGAGATGGCCTCCCTCACGGTACCCATCGTGGTTGTCGTCACCGGGGAGGGTGGGTCGGGTGGCGCGCTTGCGGTCGGGATCGGTGACCGCATCTTGATGATGGAGCATGCGATCTATTCGGTGATCTCGCCTGAAGGGTGCGCGGCGATTCTGTGGAAGGATCAGACCGAGGTGCAGCGGGCTGCAAGTGCCCTGCGACTGACGGCACACAACCTCCAAGAGCTCGGCGTCATCGACGAGATCCTCCCGGAGCCCCTGGGCGGCGCACACATGGACCCCAACCTCGCCATCAGGACGGTCGGCGGCGCGATTCGCAAGACGCTCGTCGAGTTGCGGCGGATCAAGCGAGAAGAACTGCCCCGGCGGCGCTTTGCCAAGTTCCGCACCATGGGCAAGTTCATCGAACGGTGAACTCCCGCCTTTCTGCCCTGCGCCGCATCTCTCTCGTCCTCCTGTTCCTGTGGGTCGTTGTGCTGTTCGGGAGCTATCTGCAGCGCCACCTGCGGCGCCAGCCGCAGACGGAGGAGGTGGATGTCGAAGCCCCCGGAAACGTGGGGCAGGAGCAGCCGGTCCGAGTCCACAAGGGTTTCGTCTACTCGGACACCCTCGGCATCGAGCCAAACTTCCGTATCGCGGCGCGCGAGGCGGTGGAGTTCAGCTCCGGGTGGTATGAGTTTCACGATGTCCAGGTCTCGCTCTACCACGGGGGTCAGGTCGCGTTCGGCCTGCACTCCGACGGCCTGCGGTTCGACCCCACGAAGCACGGAGGAGAGACCGTGGGCGACGCCGAGCTTTCTCTCCAACGGGGCGTCGCAGTGAGGGCGAGTGGGTTCACGCTGGGTGGGCCCGACCGGCTTCTGCAGAGCAACGGGGCCGTGACCTTCGCCGGTCCCGGGTGGGGTGGTCTCGCCGGGGGCACGCGGAGCTCTCTCGAAAACAACACCATGGAGCTCTTCGGCGGCGTCTCGGTTACCTGGCATGAAGCCAAGGCATTGGCGGTGCCCTCCACGATCTTTCTCGCGCCCCGCCTCGTGTACGACCGCACGAGGGCCGTCGCTCTCTTCCCGGAAGGCTTGACGATCCTGCGCGGAAGCCTCCAGGCGAAGGCGGCCCGTGCGGAGGTCCAGCTCGTTGCGGCAGAGGGCGAGCTCCGCAAGATCTCGCTCGAGGGCCCGGTGCTCCTCGACGGCACCCTCGAGGACGGCAGCGATGTCCAGGGGCGCGCCGGGAGCGCCGACCTGGAGGCGCTCGCCGACGGCCGTTTCCGGCTCGCCGTAGAGCCTCTGCAAACAACCGGGTGGGTGACGGTGACGCTCGCCGATCCGGCAACCGGGTGGCGGGAGTTTAACGCCTGGTCGGTGGCGGGTGAGGGGACACGGACGGCGTGGGAGTGGCTCGAGGGGCACGGCCTGGCGTGCGGAGAGGAGCTGCGAAAGGACGAGGACCCTCGCGGCGCGAAGGCTACCCGAATGCGTCTCGTCTTCGACGCCGGGCAGGCCCGGACGGTGCGGGCGAGCGAAGAGGTCCGGCTCTACACCGGCAACCAGTGGGCGGAGGGTGGTGAGCTGGAGTACTCCATGCGGTCGCGGAGCTTCACGCTCGTTCCCGCCAGCGGGAAGAGGGTGCTCCTTGGAGGCCCGGATTCGACTGCGTGGTGCGACCGTCTGCAGGGCGACGAAACCGGCACACTCGTGGCTCGGGGGCAGGTGATTGGCGTGTTGCAGCGATCGGGCCTGATGGGAGGGGGCGAGGCGCCTGTGCGCTTCGCGGCCAACGCAGCGAGCGCATCCGAGGGTGGGGCCCGCGTTTCGCTCGAGGGCGATGCGAGACTGTGGCAGGGCGCCCGCCTCGTTCGTGCCGACCGCCTCGACTACGAACGCGAGCGGGAGATCGTGACCGGCCGCGGCGATGTCCTGACTACGACCGGCGCCATCGCCAAGTCGGGATCTGGGCAGCAGCTCCAGGTGCGCGGGCGGCAGATGCGCTATGACCGCAACGCTGGAGTCGCCACCTACGAGGGGGATGTGACGCTCGAGGACTCCCAAGCCGAAGCCTTGTGCCAGCGACTGGTGGCGACCATGGATGATGCCGGCAACCTCGTCCTCGCGGACCTCGACGGCGGGGTGACGCTGCGGGACCGGGCCACCGCGAGGGTCATGACCGGCCAGAAGGCACGCCTGATGGTGGAGGACGGGGTCTTCGAGATCTGGGGGGACCCCGTGCTGGTCAAGGAACCGTCGGGGAACCAGGTCAAGGCGAATCACCTGCAATGGCAACGCGCGGCCAACACCGTGGTCGTCCTTGGCGCGGAGGACAATCCGAGCGAGACGCTCTACCATCCGACCAAGCCGGCGGCCACGCCGCGGCCCCGGGGGAGGAAGCCATAGACCCGCTGCGCCTTGAGGCCCGCGAGCTCGTAAAGCACTACCGAAGGCGCCCCGTCGTGGACGGCGTCTCCCTCACCCTTGAAGGGGGCGAGGTCGTCGGGCTGCTGGGCCCCAACGGCGCCGGCAAGACGACCACCTTCTATATGCTGGTGGGCCTCGTGCAGCCCGATGCGGGGACCGTTTGGGTGGGAGACGAGGATGTCACCGCCCTTCCGATGTACCGGCGGGCACGGCTCGGGATCTCGTACCTTCCCCAGGAAGCCTCTGTGTTCCGTCGGATCACGGTCGAGGACAACCTTTTCGGTGTTCTCGAGCTGCTGGGCGTCCCCTGGGAGAATGCCGCTACCCGGGTAGCAGAGCTCCTCGAGGAGTTCGGTCTCGAGAAGCTCCGCGGGCAGCGGGCGGAGACCCTGTCGGGCGGTGAGCGGCGGCGGCTGGAGATCGCCCGGGCGCTCGTCACCGAGCCGCACTTCCTGCTCCTCGACGAGCCATTCGCCGGCATAGACCCTATTACGGTACTCGACGTCCAGCGCCTCATTCGCCACCTGCGCCACAAGGGCTACGGTGTCCTGATCACCGATCACAACGTGCGGGATACCTTGAAAATCACTGATCGGGCTTCTATCATCAAAGACGGCAAGGTTTTTGCAAGTGGCGATCCGGAAGCCCTGGCGAAGGACCCGCTTGTGAGGCAAGTGTATTTGGGAGAAGAGTTTCAACTCTAGGCGATGGCACTCGAGCAAAAGCTGCACCTCAAGCTGACGCAGAGGCTCGTGATGACGCCCACGTTGCAGCAGGCGATCAAGCTGCTGCAGCTGTCGCGCCTCGAGCTCGAGCAGGCGCTCGCCCAGGAGGTGCAGGCCAACCCGCTGCTGGAGATGACGGACG
>Ga0153915_10006245_pt1 | contig 11149 bp, 9 predicted proteins | sample Opewatmetagenome_2_FD_107003 | JGI IMG/M metagenome (GOLD analysis project Ga0153915, IMG submission 107003) | Freshwater wetland microbial communities from Ohio, USA - Open water 3 Core 3 Depth 3 metaG | ecosystem: Environmental > Aquatic > Freshwater > Wetlands | place: USA: Ohio, Lake Erie...
CACTGGCTGAACTTCATGGTGAAGTACCCCGAGGCCAACCGGATGCACAAGACGATGGTCGCGCTTTCCGGACTCTGCCGCGCGGCCGGCGATCCGCCCGAGGCCCGGCGCGCCATAGGACGCGCCCAGTGCAACGACGCCTACTGGCATGGGGTGTTCGGCGGCCTCTACCTGCCGCACCTGCGGCACGCCATCTGGCGTGAGCTCGCGCGGGCCGAGGCGATCCTCCGGAATGGGCAGGAGCTCGAGTGGGAAGTAGTAGACCTCAACGCTGACGGTGCGCCGGAGATCTGGATCCACTCCCATGCGGCAAGCGTCGTGATCGCCCCGTCTCGCGGAGGCGCCATCGAGGTGCTGCTGCACTTCGGTCGCGGCGTCAACCTGGCGGACGCCCTCACCCGCCGGCTCGAGGCATACCACCAGGGTGTGCGCGGCGGGCAGGAGGCGGACGGAGGCACCTCCGGCGTCCGGGAGGAGTGGCCACCCGTCGATCCGCACGACCGCGCGCTCTTCGTCGAATGGCTCGCTCCCGAGCCGCCGGACGCAGGGTCGCTGGTCGCGGGATCTCAGCCCATGCTCCGATCCTGGGCCCGGGCGCGCTGTCGCTTCGAGGTGAGCCGGGCGGGAAACGAGGTGGTGACCTCCATGACCACAACCGACGGTCTGACCAAGACCCTGCGGGTCTCGCCCGATGGGGGTGTCATCGTGGAGTATCAATGGGACCCCACCTGGGTCCCGGAGGGGTGCTTTGTCTCGGAGATCTCGCTGGGCCATCCAGCGTCGGTTCGGAGCGAGCCGGCCAGCCGGCAGATCGCTTATTCGATCGAGACGCTGGCAAAGTCGGAACGCGGGTTCGACCGGACCCGGCAGGGCGAGTGTCTGACCTTCGCCTGGCCGGCACGGGAAGGCCGTGCATCCCTCCGGCTCGCTCCCCACACCCTATGACCCGCACGGGAGTCACCGGTCACGCCTGGCTGGAGCGGACCCGGCTCATCGCACGCCTCGGTTACGTCGCCATCCTCCTGCTCGCCACGCTCACGCCGTTCGTGGCCGACTTCTCCCCCGCAGAGGTGAGCATGCGCCTCGCCCGGGCCCTGCACCCGAGCCTGGGCGGCGGCGATGTGATCGACGGGGCCCGGAACATCGTGCTGTTCGCCGGCTGGGGTGCGGTCTGGGCGCTGACCGCCGGCACCACCCTTCGCCGGATCGTGAGAGACGCGACGCTCACCGGGGCCGCCGTGAGCCTGCTGGTCGAGACCCTCCAGCTGTTCTCCAGCAATCGCATGGCCAGCCTGGTGGACGTCGCCACCAACACCGTCGGCGCCTTTGCCGGGGCTCTGGGCCTGCTGATGGTCGCGGCGCTCGCCAACGAGCGGCGCGGAGCCCGGTCCTTCGTCGGCATGCCGGCGCTGTTCTTCGGGGCGAGCTACGGCACGGCGGCGTGGCTGGAGGCCGTGATCCCGCTGTTCCGGCATGACAGTCTCGTCGCCGCCGGAGGGCCGGCCGCGCGCATGGCGGCCGCCTTGTCCGACTTCCGACTGGACTCGGTGCTCGACCTTCCCCTGACTGACCTCCCTCTCTTCCTTCCGGCCGGCGCGCTCGCGGTGGCCACCCTGGCCGAGCAAGGCGTCCCATATCGGACGGGGAGAGCGCGGATCATTGTCTCGGGAATCGTCCTGGCGGGACTCGCGGAGCTGCTGCATGGACCCGTCGGGCAGCCGATCAGCGCCGGCTCCGCCCTGCTCCATGCCCTCGCGATCGCCCTCGGGGCCTGGGCGGCCGCGCGCTGGCTGCCAGCCCTGACGGTCGCCCTGCGGGGCGCCGACCGGCCACGAGGCCTGATCATCGTATATGCGGCCATCCTGGCCTGCTGGGCCCTGCGGCCATTCCTGCCGGAGGACCACCTCGCTTCGATCACCGCGAAGCTGACGGGGGGCGACTGGTACGTGCCGCTGCGCGCGCTGGGAGGACAGCAGGACTTCTTCAGCGTGGTGGACGTCTGCGCGCCGTTCTTCCTGTACCTGCCCCTGGGTGCCCTTCTCGCCGTGTGGCCCTGGCGGCGTCGGGGCCTCTGGTCCGGTCCATTGCCTGGTGTATGGCTCGCGCTGTGCCTGGAGGCGTCCCAGCTCCTCGTGCTTGGGCGGTTCCTCGATGTCACGGACTGCATGGTGACCGCGAGTGGCGTTCTGGTAGGATGGGTGATCTTCCGTCGTGCTGGCTACCGCCAGTATGGGGAGATGTTCCCGAAATAAGTCACGGGTCCCGAGTTCGACGTCCCGGCTTCGGGATGCTTCAAGGTCAGGTGCCCCGGGGTCGGCACCGCCCCTCGTGTCATGGAACACCTCGCCCCCAGTTCTCACCGATAGAGCCCCAGTACCTCGCCACGCTCCCCCCCACACAAGCACGGACCGGGCGGCATCCCCTGGTGAGCCGCTCTGCTTCCATCCGGACCTGGTCACAGTCCACCGGTAAGGACCTCGCTCCCCAACCACACCGCCCGGCGAGGCCAGGGCCGGGCTTCGCCGACACACAGGCCGGCGATTCTCACGGATTCAGACGTGTCAGGCGATGGATGCCGCGATGGGCCACCAGGACGGGGCTTTCAGGACGGCCGGCCGCAACGAGATAAGGGCGGTCGAAGAGCCGGGTAAGGAGGGTGGTGCATGGTTGGAACCGTCCGACCCAGGGGCCGGTCCTGCCGGCCCGATTCAGCCCCGCCCTCTCTCATTAAGGAGTCGTTATGAAGCCTGGCCCCCTGGCTACCCTGGCCATCCTGACCCTCCTCGCGGCCTGCGGGGATAGCAGCGGCAGCCGCAACAACGGCGGCGGAAACAGCTCGACCTTCACCGGCGTGATTTCCAACGACGACGGCTCCGCCAGCGGAGCGGTCGAGTTCACGCTTGCCACCGCCGCGCCGGCTCCCCCCAGCGTAACGGGGCCGGCGCTGGTCGCGGTCACCGCGACCGGCAAGCTGAAGTTCAACGGTCAGGCCGAGGTCGCGCTCAGCGGCACCTATGACGGCGACACCGACGTCCTGGCGGTGACCGGCGGCGGCTATACCCTGGGCGGGTTTTTTGACGGCGTGGATCGGTTGGAAGGCGCCTTCAGCGGACCGAACAACTCCTCCGGCAGCTTCGTCACCACCAAGGCCGCCAACGCCACGTCCTTCTGCGGCACCTACCAGGCGGACGACGACAGCGACAGCGGGACGTTCAGCTTCGTGATCAGCGGCAGCAACGTACGAGGCGAGGCCCGCAGCGTGGATGGCACGGTCATTCCGCTGGACGGCACCATCTCCGGCAACACCATCACGATCTTCGTTCCCGGCACCCAGACCACACTGGCCACGGGCACCAGGACCGGCAACGGCGTGTCCGGCACCTATGGAGGCAGCAGCCCGGGCAGCTGGATCGGGGAAGTCTGCCACTAGTCCGGGACTCTGGGCGACCCGTTGCGACCCTCAACCCCGGCGAGCAGCGATGGGGCGTTCGAGGGGAGCGGGTGTCCGGGGACCTGAGGTGGACGTCAGCCATGAGCCATGAGCCATGAGCCGTTAGCCTTTGGTGGAGCAGCATCAAGACGACCCTCCTTGCCCATGGCGAAGAGGGTCGTCTTTCTGAGAATCAGCTAACGGCTAATGGCCACCGCCAACGACCAACGGTCCTACGGTGTGAACTTCTCCCGCTTCGGCTCCACCCGCATGATCCACAGCCCGCTCTCGATATCGGGCACGTACATGATCCCGTTCTTCACCACCACGCCCCAGGCGAACGGCACATGGGGCTTGAAGCCCATCGAGTCGGCGGTGAAGATCCAGCTCACCTCGCGCCCCTGGCGCAGCAGATCGCCCTTGAGCTCCCCGGAGATATCGAGCACCCTGGCCCCGCCCTGATAGTTGCCCAGGTAGAGCGTGTCTCCTACCACCCAGACGTTGTGCACTCCCCCGTCGGTCGGCTCATACCAGGCTACCTGCCGGGGGTGCTCGATGTCGGAAACGTCGATCACGTGGAGCTTGCCCCAGGTCAGCGGGTTCCCGTCCATCAGACCGGTCGAGGGCCGGGAAGCGTAGACCTCGTCGCCCACAAACACGTACCTGCCGGCCCGCCAGGCGGTGTGGGTGCCCCGGTAACCCAGCCCGTAGAGCTGATCCACCCGGGCGTACTCTTCGTTCAGGTTGTACTTGAACTGGGAGACCAGCTTGGGGCTCTCCGGGCTGCCGCCCTTGATGCCCTTGCCCACGTCCAGGATGATGAGCCCGTCATTCCAGTAGGAGAGATAGGCCAGACCATCGAGCACCTGCACGTCGTGCACGTAGCGTCCCGCCTCGGTCTGGTCGGTCTGCCACCGGGCGACTTCCTTCGGCTTGTAGGGATCCCGAATGTCGATCACGCGGAGGGAACCGGTGGCGTCATCCGTCAGGTACACGTGGCCCTGATACACATAGCTCGAGTGCACCCCGCCGGAGACCGTCTCGTTGTAGTCGGCGATGACCTTCGGGTGGCAGGGGTCGCTCGCCTCGAAGATCTTGAGTCCGTTCTTGCGGTTGGATGCCCCCTCACGGGAGAAGACGCCGAACTTGCCGTCTTCGGTCGTCATCACGTCGTTCACCAGCTGCGCATCCACCATCATCGAATCGACGATCTGCGGCTTGGAGGAGTCCTTGATGTCGATAACGTACACCCGGTCCGAGATCGTCGAGAGATACGCGCACTGGCCGCCCGGATGGACCCAGGCCTCGGCGGAGCGGAACTTGATCGGTACCCGGCCGAGGACTTCCATCCCGCGGGTCACCCGCCGCGGTGCGACCGTCACCACCGCCTCCGCCAGCTGGCTGCCCCCCTCCGCGGTCACGGTGTAGCGACCCGGCTGTTCGGCGACGAACGCGCCCTCCTGGTCCACCTGGGCGATCCCACCGCCACCGGTCACGGTCCAGCGCACCGCGAGGCCGGCGACCGCGCGGCCGGCGACGTCCCGTGCCGCCAGCGTGAAGCGGACCACGTCCCCCGTGCGCACGCTGGTGGCGGCCGGGTCCAACGACAGCGTCCGGATGGTGTTGGGCAGCACCTGGAACGTGACCGCACTGCTCGCCTTGCCGGCGGTCCCGGTGATCGTCACCCGCCCCGGCGCCATCGCGCGCAGCCTCCCGTCGGGAGCGATCGTCGCGACCCGCGGGTTGCTGGAAGCGAACGTGAGCAGGTCGTCGCGCCGGTCATTGTGCACACTGTAGGCCGAACCCGTGACGGTCAGCCGCGTCCCGGCGAGCAGCCGGCTGGGCAGCGGATCGAGGACCACCCGCGTGGCAGCCTCCGGCTTCACGTAGACCGTGGCCCGTCCGAAGGTGGGCTTCGAGCCGGAAACCGAGGCGACCGCCGTGACCAGGACCTTCCCCTGGTAACCGGCGGTGAGCAGCCCGGTGGAGTCGATCGAGCCCTGGCCACCGCCATCGAACCAGTGCACCGTCGCCCCTGGCACCGGGTTGCCGGTCTTATCCAGTATCCGGACCCCGAGCTGGAGGGTCTGGCCGACTTCGAGCTCGGCGCTGGGCGGCGAGACCTCGACCTTCGCGATGGGAGAGGAGTCCTGCTGCTGGGCCTGGGCCAGCACGAGTAGCAGCGCTGTGAGCATAGTCAGCCGGAGAGACGGGAATTGGATTGGGGACCGGGCGCGGCGGCGCAAGACGGAACGCCGCCGCTCGTAAGGATGCCTACGCGAACCGGGGGCCAGGGATTCAACTGCCGCCCCGGACCGCGCAACCTACTGAATGTAGTCGACCCAGCCGGCCTCGTTCGGGATCACGATGGTCTTTTCGTCGGCGGCGATGGCCGGCCGTCGCGGCTGGCCGCCGAGCGGGATGGTGGTGATGGGTACCCTGGAGCTGCGATCGAACACCGCAACGCCTGCACCCGTGGTCACCACGATCAGGTGAGCGGAGACGGCCAGCCCGAATCCGCCGGACCCGAGGGGCACCGTCTGAGTCAGCTGCCCCGAGGCGAGTGAGAAGACGTGGAGAGCACCGCCCCCCTCGTCGGCAGCATACACCTCACTGCCGTCCGGTGAGACCGCGACTTCCTTGATCTGACTACTCGGCACGGGAAACGTCCGCTTGATCGTCTTCGCAGTCAGGTCGATTTCCCGCACCGCGCCTTCTCCAGTGTACAGCAACGGTTGCGAGGGATGGAGCGCCAGAAAGAACGCGTTTCCTACAGCGATGGAATCGATGACCTGGTTGGCGCCCAAGTCGATGACGTAGACGTACTGATTGGTGCCAAGGTAGGCGCGCTGGTCATCGCTGGAGACCACCACCGCCACTTTGGTACCTCCGCCCTGCACCGGGATGGACGGCAACGCCGTGTTGTTGACCAGGTCCAGGACCGCGAGCTCGTCTCCGGAGGCCACATAGGCCCTGGTGCCCGCGTGATTCACCGCCACCCCGAGCGGGAACCCGCCGGTGGCGAGGTTAGTAGGCAGGGTAAACGCCGGGAGCGTGCCGCGTACTGCATGTCCGGCGTCCGGTGCGCTGATCACGATCTGCCCAGCCGGGCCAATATCGGCCTCGTACAGCGCCGTGCCCACCTGGGTCGTGTGAGTCAGGGCGACGGGCGTGGCGCTCCCCACGAATACCCCGATCTCCTTCTCGAGCTGGTCCACGGTAATCTTCACCGTCCCGCTCCCGGTGGGCCCCAGGGCGCTGACCAGTCCGGTACTGCTGACGCTGAACACCGCCGGGGCGCTGGAAGAGAAGACGAGAGCCGGTGAAGCGATGACAAGGCCCGCCAGGTCCTTTACCGTGACGTTCAACTGCCGGGTGTCGCCAGGCTGCAGCACCACGTTGATGGGATCCGTGGTGATGGATGCGGGTATCTGCGTGACTCTCACGGGCACGTCGACCTGGAAGGAGTCGACCGCGACCGTGATGGTCGTCTTGCCGGTGGTATTCCCCGCCTGGACAACTCCGAAACCATTCACCGTCACCAGCCCGGGGTTGTGGCTGGTGAACGTCACGACACCGCTCGGGAAGACATCGTTTCCGGCAAAGTCCTTGAGCGATACCTGCAGAAAGTCGTTCAGGCCGGCGTTGATCACCAGCGATTCGGGTGTCACCGCGAGCGAGACGATTCGCTGGGTGACCTCGACATCCACGGAGGTGGTCAGCCCATTCAGGTCGGCCGTGACTCGGGCCGTGCCCAGGGGCCCGACCGAATGCGTCACCCCGGCCGCGGTCACGGTGACGATCGAGGTGTCATTGGAGGAGAAGACCACCGTCTTGCCGCGGATCTCCCTGCCGTTCGCGTCGACCACGGTGGCAGTCAACGGAAGCGAGAGCCCCTGCGGCAGCTTGGGCTGGTTAGGGATGAGAATGATGTCCGCGGGAACCCTGGGCGCCATTTCCCCGTCGCTGGAGCAGGCCAGGGTTAGAGCACACGCCGACAGGAGCGCGCCCGCGGCGCGCAGGGGCAAGTATCCGTGCATGGATTTGGGGTGTGTTAGTCAGGGTTGCGATAGTGTACCGCACAACAGGGCCGCGCGCCAGACGGGCGAAATTCCGTCAGGTTCCGGCTCCCTGGTGGTTCTGGCGCTACGGTCGGCCCGGCCACCGGCGATCGATCGGGAGCCTGGAACTGTGAACTCCGCACCCGGATCCTTATCTTACGCCCCCATGTCCAAGCCCCTCCCCGACCAGGTCACCCTCGGCCTGGTGCAGATGCAGATGTCGGCCGATCCGGAGGACAACCTCACCCGGGCCATGGGCCTTGTCCGCGAGGCCGCCCGGCGCGGCGCACAGATCGTCTGCCTGCCGGAGTTGTTCCAAAGCCGCTACTTCTGCCAGACAGAGGACCACGATCACTTCAAGCTGGCGGAACCGATGCCGGGACCCGGAACCGAGCGCCTGGGGCGCCTGGCCGGAGAGCTGGGAGTGGTCCTGATCGCTTCGATGTTCGAGAAGCGCGCGGACGGGCTGTACCACAACACCACCGCCGTGCTGGACGCAGACGGGAGGTATCTCGGCAAGTACCGCAAGATGCACATCCCGGACGATCCCAACTACTACGAGAAGTTCTACTTCACCCCCGGCGACCTGGGCTATCGCTCCTGGAACACCCGGTTCGGCAAGGCCGGGGTACTCATCTGCTGGGATCAGTGGTACCCCGAGGCCGCCAGGCTCACGGCGCTGACCGGGGCGCAGATCCTGTTCTACCCCACCGCGATAGGATGGCTGATTCCGGAGAAGGCCGAGTACGGCGCGGCGCAGCAGTCCTCCTGGGAGACGATTCAGCGGAGCCACGCCATCGCCAACGGCGTCTTCGTCGCCGCGGTGAACCGCGTCGGAGTGGAGCCGGGGCCGAACCAGGGGATCGAGTTCTGGGGCGGGAGCTTCGTCGCGGCTCCCAACGGCGAGATCCTCGCCCGGGCAGGCACCGCCGAGGAAGTCCTTATCGTCCCCATCGATACCCGCCGGGTGGGCTTCGCCCGAACCCACTGGCCGTTCCTCAGGGATCGGCGAGTGGAGACGTACGGCGACCTGACGAAACGGTACATCGATTAGCGCGGACAAGGCGGAAAAGGCGGACAAGGCGGAGGATTCCCCGCCCGTGTCCGCCCTGCCCGCCCTGCCCGCCCTGTCCGGCTATGTCCTACTCCCCCAACTCTCCCGGCGCCCTCGGCTTCCGCATGCCCGCCGAGTGGGCGCCGCACCGCGGCACGTGGCTCTCGTGGCCCCATCGCGAGTCCTCGTGGCCGGGCAAGTTCGAGCCGGTACCCGGCGTCTTCGCTCAGATCGTCAAGCAGCTCGCCCCGCACGAGGAAGTGCACATCAACGTGACCGGCCCGGAAATGGAAGCCGGGGTGCGGCGGTTGCTGGCCGACGCGGGGGTAGAGACCGGCGCCGCTGGCGGCAGGCCGCGCGTCTCCTTCCACCATAATCCAACCAATGACGCCTGGTGCCGGGATCACGGCCCCATCTTTATCCAGCGCGAGACCGCCTCGGGACGGCGGGAAGCAGCGATCGTTGACTGGGGCTACAACGCGTGGGGCGGCAAGTACCCGCCGTTCGACCTGGACGACGCGATACCCACCCGCATCGGGACCAGATTCGGTCTGCGGGTGTTTCACCCGCACATCGTGATGGAAGGCGGGAGCCTGGACGTGAATGGACGCGGCACCCTGCTGACCACCGAGTCATGTCTGCTCAATCCCAACCGCAACCCCGGACTCAGCCGGGCGGAGATCGAGCAGCGGCTGAAGGATTATCTCGGCGTCACTCACGTCCTCTGGCTGGGTGACGGGATCGAGGGAGACGACACCGACGGACACGTGGACGACCTGACCCGGTTCGTGGACGAATCAACGGTCGTGACGGCAATTGAAGAGGATCCGCGAGACCCCAACTATGCCCCTCTCAGGGAGAACCTGGAGCGGCTCCGCGGCATGCGGGACCAGGACGGCCGGCCGCTCAAAGTCGTCACCCTGCCAATGCCGCCCGCCATGCACCATGACGGCCAGCGGCTGCCGGCCAGCTACGCCAACTTTTACATCGCGAACGGGGTGGTGCTGCTGCCGGCCTACCATCCGGCCACCGACGCTGTCGCCAGGGACATTCTGCAGCGCCACATCCCCAGCCGGCGCGTGATCCCGGTAGATTCCCGCGACCTGGTGTGGGGGCTGGGATCGTTCCACTGCGTGACCCAGCAGTGGCCGGCGGTTTAGGCGCGCGCAGCTGTGCGCCTGCTGCCGGCCACAGACGCCCTCCCGTCGTCCCGCCTTTCCGCCTATACTGCCTGCTCCCCAGCACCATCGAGTTCCGTGACCGACATCTCCCACCCCCCCGTCTTCTCGGACGACTGGGCGCGCGCCTGCGCCGAAGCCCTCAGGCAACGGGAGGGATATCGCGCCGCCGCGGCAACGTGGGAAGGCGCAATCCTGCTGATGATGACCGCGGTCCCCGACCAGGGAGAACGCCGTGTGTTCCTCGATCTGTGGCATGGGGACTGCCGCGTGGCCCGCGCCGGGAGCCCGGAAGACGAGGCGTCGGCCCGTTACATCCTGAGCGGGACGGTCATCGCCTGGCGACAGATCCTCGCGGGGACCGTCGCACCGCTCATGGCAATCATGACCGGGAAGCTCCGGCTGACCAAGGGAAGCCTTGTCGACCTGCTCCCGCACGTGAACGCGGCAAAGGAACTGGTCGCCGCCGCCGCGCTGGTCCGGGCGAGTTTTCCAGAGGGAGGGTGACTGGGCGAGGCGGGAAGGCGGGATGACGGGAGGGCGGAAAGGGGCGGCGTCGGGTGTCACCCCGAGCGCAGCGAGAGATCTCTATGGCCTCGCGCCCATAGGGATCCCTCGTCGCTTCGCTCCTCGGGATGACACGCCCTCCCCGCCCCTTGCGCCCTCCCGCCTTTTCCGCCCTTTACACCTTCCCGCCTCAGGGCGACGCCTTCCGCTCCGCCCGCCATTTGCCGGTCACAGTCCGGCCGGCCTCTTCGTGATAGGTCTCGTAGGTTCCGGCCAGCTTGTCGTCCTTCAACTGCCCGCGGAAGGTCGTGAGCAGCCGACAGCCGCAGGATGGATCGCGATACGGGTCGAGTCGGCCCGACACCTGGCCTCCCTGCACCCTGACAAACCGGATAGTCAGTGTCCGGGGCGGGGTACCGTCGGCCACGGCGCCGGCGGGTCTGTCGTATGCCTCGACCGGCCGCCCCCAGTCAGTCGGCACCATCAGGACATCGCCGGTGGCGGTGTCCTGCCCCGCCTTCAGGTGAAAGTCGATCGATCCACCGCGCGAGCCGTCATCGGCCTCGTAGGTACCGTCCCATTCCCCCGCCAGCGCCATGATATCTCCGGGCGCACCGATCACCGGCACAGGCTGGGACGGGGCGCTGCTGCACGCAAGAAGTACGGAGGTGAGCAGGAACGGCAGGGCGGATCGCATCGGGCCACTCGCGGGATCGAGGTGGTCCCAATCTAACGAATGGCGGGTGAGGGAACCCTGAACCGGATTGCGAGACCGGTGCGGGTGCGGAGTGAAACGGCCGCCGCCAGTCCGTTCGCCTGCGGTTCACGGTGACAAACAACGGGCGGACGGGGTTGACCCCCGTCCGCCCTCTTCCCCGCCTGGGCGGGGCCTACTTCAGGAACAGCAGTTCGCGGTAGG
>Ga0153915_10006246_pt1 | contig 11147 bp, 9 predicted proteins | sample Opewatmetagenome_2_FD_107003 | JGI IMG/M metagenome (GOLD analysis project Ga0153915, IMG submission 107003) | Freshwater wetland microbial communities from Ohio, USA - Open water 3 Core 3 Depth 3 metaG | ecosystem: Environmental > Aquatic > Freshwater > Wetlands | place: USA: Ohio, Lake Erie...
CGCCACGCGGCCCTTCGAAGAAAAGCGCTTGAATTCGAGCGGGTCATGGCCAGGCACAACACGCTCAGGCGCGCCGGCCAGACTCGCCATCCGATCAAGGGCTTTGACGTTGTTGTCCTTATCGCCAGGATTAAAAGTCGGAATCGCCGTCCGGTATTCAAGGTTTCGATAGAGATAACAATTATCCGAGGCCAGGACAAAAGTCGGATTTCCCTCGACTCGGATATATTGCGAAGCAAAGGTGTGCCGCGCACCAGTGAACACGCGGATGCCCGGAATGATCTCGCGATTGTCGCCGTCGATGAGTTTCAGTTTTCCCTGGGTATTCCTTAGCAGGAGATTGGAGAGGTCCTCCGGATCAATCCCTCCATGTTCTCCCCCTTCCTGCCAGGCAGGCCCCGTATAGTAGGTATATTCGTCCTTTTGAATCCAGATCGTCGCCTTTGGGAAAAGGTCGATCCCTCCCATATGATCCCAATGGGCATGGCTGAGGATGACGTCGGTGACATGGGCGGGATCAACCCCAGCTTGGCGGACGGCTTCGTCGGGCCTTAAAAAATCTGTAACCTTGAAACTCTCGAACCATCGTTCCCGGTGAAAACCCGTATCGAGCAGAATGTTGCGACCTTCGCCCCGAATGAGCCAGAAGATCAAGGCGATGTCCATCTTCTCGTTTTCCGGCGCGCCCACGACGAGTCCGGATACAGGAAACTGTGGAATCGTACCGTAGCGGATCGCCTCAATCGAGTAGTTGGGGGCCGCGGAGAGAGTGGCCAAAAACAGGACCAGTGTCGAAATCAGACAAGAGGTTGCTTTCATTACTCACCTTTCCATATTACTGCTCATTCTGAAAAATGATAATTCCGGCTTCCGATCGATGTCAAGAACAAGGAAAGGGCTGCCCAGGAGGCCGTCAGGCCGTTCTTTATCTTCCTTTAGAGCGACCTATTCGAAGACATAGGCGGGCTGCGGTTTCTCTATTTCCACTCCTCCACGATCGCGGAGATTAGCTTGGTCAGGGCCTCCAGGTCGCGACGGACGATCTTCTCGATGAACGAATGGGCGTAGGCGCCCGGCCAGGAGAGCGGAATATCCACGGCGCCCTCAGGGACAAACACCGAGCCGTCATTCCCTCCCCGAGAGTTCGCGATCTGAATGGGGATTGCATATCTCTTGGCCAGTTCGGCGACTTTCCGGATTTCGGTTTTAGGAATGATGTTGCTGCTGTCAATAGCCCGGAGCACGGCGCCTTTGCCCAGGACGGCATTGCCAAAACGTTTGTTTTCCAGCGGGGAATCTGTGGATACGAACGTATCAATGGCAAAGACATAGTCGGGCTTGAGGATTTTGGCCAGAGCCTGCGCGCCGACCAGGCCGATTTCTTCTTCGACATCCCAGGCGAAGGTAATCGTTTTGCCTTTCACTTTCGTCCAGTCTATTTGAAGCGCGGCGCCAAGCAGGGCGGCGCAGCCGGCCCGGTCATCCACCGCCCGCGTCGACATAATATCGGGAGCGAGCTCAACGAGCTTCTTCTTAAAAATAACCTGGTTTCCCTCGGCCACGCCCAGAGCTCGTGCTTCTTGTTCCGAGGACACGCCAAGATAGAGTTCAAACGCCTCTTGGGCTGCCCGCGGCTGAGCCGTGGCAGGAGCGGGCTTTTGAGCAGGATTTTGCGGAGCGGTCTGGGCCGGGGTTTGGGCCTCGCCCGCTTGTGTTTGGGGCGGATTCTGACCGGATGAACGTCCGGAGCCGGTTGATTGGCTCTGATAATAGCCGGCCCGAGGCTGGATAACGCCCTCGACAGGGCCCTTGGTCGTATGAACTACGAACGGCCTGGCTTCGCATACCTGGGCCAGCAGCCCGCCGCGGGCTCTCAAAAGCGCCGTCCCCTGCGGCGTTATCTTATCGACGACAAATCCCAATTCATCGGAATGGGCTACGAACAGGAGATGAGGACTCCCGTCGCCCACCGTGAACCAGACGTTGGCCTTTGCGTCGCGCTGGACTTTGAGCGACGAAGGCAGAGTTGCCTGGATAAAATCAGAAACTTTTCCTTCTTGGCTGGAAATTCCGGGGATGAGGACAATCTTTTTCAACAACTCCCAGGAGGAATCAGGAACCTTGGCCTGGCCGGCAAACGCAGAGACGCCGAGAACCAGCCCAATACCTAAGGCAGAGATGGCATATCGTCTCATTTTGCCCTCCCGGATGCGATCAGGCTAAGCACTAGATCTTTCATCGCCTGGACGTCTTTAAAATCCACGACTTCCACCGGTGTATGAGGAAACTTGACCGGCAAGGCCAGGATCAGCGTCTCGGTTGAATCGCCCAAAAACGGGGCCATCAGATTGGACTCCGCTTCCGCAGCGTACTGCACCGGAATATTTTTTTCACCGGCGATCGTTTCGATGCTATTTTTGAGCTTCAGGGCGGCCTCCTTCCCCTGGACGAGAACCGGGCCTTTGCCGAGCATAGGGCTTTTCTCGTCTCGTTCGGCTGCCGTAATATCCAGGATGAGCACTTTCTTAGGCAGAAGTTTCCTTTTCGCTCTTATGGCGCCCAATGCGGATCGAGAACCTCGAGCCGGAAACTTGGTCTGAGCCATCCAGCCCAGGACGACTTCCTGGGATGTTTTCGCCCGGCCCAACTCAGCCGCGAGGCCGAGGAGCACGGCACAATCCGTCTTCAGGCCGAGGCCATGGCCCGCCCAGCGGCCATTGGCCAGCTCGCTGAGATCCGGCCAGAAAGTCACAGGATCGAGAATTTCGACGCCTTTCGCCCGGGCCTCCTCCTCTGATCGGGTTCCGATGTCCAAATAGACCATATCGAGGGAAAAGCTCCTGGAGAGCTCTTCCCTTCTTTCGCGCGTCAGAAGATGCATAGCCGGTTGGGAAACGATGCCCTGAAGAAGTCCTTTTTGGGTCGATATCATGACCGGATGGCCGAGCAGGTAGGAATCAAAGAGGGGATGCGGAGGCTGGACGGCCCGGTCCAACCTCAGATAGCCATCCAGAGTGATCCCGCTCACGATATGACCATACTCATCGAGAGCGGTCAGCACAGCCAGCCGTGGCTCGCCTTTTCCCCAGCCCGCATAAAGGCTCCCCAGAGGGTCCTTTTCCATGACGGCGCTCTTCGGCAAAGACTGCTCGATCTTCGCGGCCAGAGCTTCCTCGTTTCCGGTGGCTGAAGGAATTGGATAAAGCACTTTGACCAGGTTTTTCAGATCCTGGGCTCCTGCAAAGGCTGCTCCGATAGACAACCAAAGCGCGACGAGCCGCGCCGCTCGTATCCCTTTCCCTCTCATCCTCACCTCCTTAATATCTGGGATTATTCGATGATCGTAAGATATCTATCGCCACCTCGCTTCTCTCCCCGTGACGACAAATCAGGAATGCGTCGCCATTCACAGGATCAATGATAATATCGAGATTCTCCAGGAACAAACCGAAAGTGATTGTGGATAAATGGAATCTCTTGTTGCTTGAATCAAGTTTTCCCTTTGCTTATATCAAAGGGAATTATCGCTGTCAATCTTAGCTCTGGAGGAGTTCGATGGCCTTGTCTATGTTTGAGACATCCAGGATGATCGAGGTCGCGTTTCCTTTGCGGCTCAGAGTCGCATAGCAGTATTCGATGTTGATTCCTTTGTTGCCCAGCTTGGACGTGACTTCGGCCAGCGCGCCCGCCCGGTTCTCAAGGTCGACCAAGAGAACATCGCGGAGCTCGGTCGTGTAGTTCGCCTTGGACAGGAGCTTCACCACTTTGGTGACATTTTTGACGTAGAGTTTGGCGGTATCCTGAAAAACGCCGATGGCTTCGATGTTGATCTCGTTCTCAGCCAGCGTGCCGCACAGTTCCCCAAGCTTGGACGGTTTGTTTTCCAGGATGACAAAGATTTCTGTGATTCTTTCCATTGTACCCCCTAAAAAAATATTCGGGTGTGTTTTTGGATTTCCTTTCTCCCCTAACTCCTATTTATAATGAAAAACCCAGGGGATTTCAATTTGATTTTAGGGAGCGGACCGCTTCGCGAAACTTCCGCACAAAGTCGATTTCCTTGGCTCTCGCCTTGTAGTTATCCGGCAATCCGCCCTTGTAATGTTCCATGAACCAGGAAATCGTCTTGCCCAGCCAAACATCCACCGGCGTCGAAGAGAAATCCAGATCTCGCTTCGCTTTTTCAGTCGAAAGGATGAACGGCCGGCGGGTTGAAAAAGGCGACAGGGAGGTCCCGAGCCCGGTTTCTTCCAAGACCTGCCAGGGCACATCGACGATTTCAGGCTTTTTCCCCAAGAAGTCCGCCGATTTGAGGACAAAACTCCGAACGCTCATCACCTCCGCCATGGCCAAGTTATAAGCCTGGCCAAAGCTCTTTCGATTCATCACATTCGAGGCCACGGTCTTGACGATATCGCCTTGGTAGATATGGGTAAAAACATTCATCCCGGCGTCAGGAAGGATGATGGGCCGGCCGTCCTCGATCCGGATAAAATAAGAATAAGCCCGGAGCGTATGGTCCTTTTCCCCCATGACGATCGGAAGGCGAAGCATCGTCACCGGAAAACCATGTTTTTCGTGGGCTTCCCGGAGGACCTCTTCGCAATTCCGCTTGTGGTATCCGTAAAGCCACATTTCGTCGGCTTTTTCCGGCATCGGAAGAAGCTCACGGTTAAAGTCTTCCTCGCGCAGGGGACAGGGAAAATCCTTTGTCACGACGTAGACCGAGCCCGTGCTGATATGAATGAAATGGCCGATATTTCCCTGGAACGTCCGGACCGCCGCGTCGCTATCTTCCGCCTTGAAGGCGATCATATCCAAGACCACATCAAAAGCCTTGTTTCGCAGGAGTTTGTAAAATCGCTCACGGTCATTGCGGTCGCCGTGGATCCGCTGGACTCGGCTGCCGAAGTCATCGGCCGTCACTCCCCGGTTGAAAAGCGTAAGATCATGGCCGTCCTCGAGGAGCCGGCGGACGATGTGATAGCCGAAAAAACGCGTCCCGCCGAGGACAAGGATTTTCATGCTCTAATCGATTATTTTGCCGGGGTTTAAAATATTGTTGGGGTCGAAGGCCCTTTTCAAGCCCTTCATCAACTCGATTTGCTTCGGCTCCAGGCTAAAGGCCAGATATTTCTTTTTGACAAGGCCGATGCCGTGCTCGCCGGAAATGACCCCTCCCCTGGCCCGGCAGTCCTCATAAAGCTCTTCCCGCACCTTCTCCGACTTTTCTCTCCATTCGTTTTCGGGAAGCGGGATGACCGCGCCGTTTTCATAGCGGGCTTTCATGATGTGAGTGTGGACATTCCCGTCTCCGGCATGGCCGAAGGTCGGCAGCCAGATGTCGTATCGGCGCGAAACGTCCTGGACTTTCTTGACATGGCTGACGATTTCCGCCCGGGGGATCGAGATGTCCAGGATCTCGATCGTCTCCGATTTGATCGCCTCGTAGATCTTGCTGCGGATATCCAGAACGGTCTCCTGCTTCTTGGCCGTGTCGGCGATGAAAACATCGAGCGCCTCATTCTCCAGGGCGGCTTCGGCCACGGCCTGCGATAAGCGGTCCATCTCTTCTTCGCTCTGGGCATCCAGGATGACGAGGAGATGCGTCTCACCCTGAGAACAGGGCCATCTCTTATGAAGGTGCTCTTCCGAGATCTTGATGACGTCCAGGGGAACAAATTCCAGGGCGAGAGGCACGATCTTTTTTCTAAATATAAGAGGAACGGTCTCGATGGCTTTTTCCAGGCCGGCAAACGGGATCACCAGCGACCGCGTCACCGCCGGCTTGGTCAGGAATTGAATGGTCGCCGCCGTGATGACGCCGAGCGTTCCTTCTGAGCCTATGAAAAGGTGGAGAAGGTTGTAGCCGGTGCTGCTCTTGACCAGCTTGCCGCCGAGATGGATGATCTCGCCGGGCGGCACGACGACTTCAAGTCCTCGGACATAGTTCCGGATCACGCCGTATTTGACGGCCCGGCTGCCGCCGGCATTGGTGGCGATCATTCCACCGATCATAGCGCTTTCTTCACCCGGATGAGGGGGAAAATAGAATCCTGCGTCCTCGATGGCTTGTTCAAAATCCCGAAGGGTGACGCCGGCTTCGACGACGGCCATCTGATTGTCCGGATCGATCTCCAGGATTCTGTTCATTTTCTCGAGGGAAAGGACGATCCCGCCGGAGGAGGGCACGCAACCTCCGCAAAGCCCCGTCGCTCCGCCCCTGGGCGTCACCGGAATCCTATGTTCATGAGCCAGCCGGAGAACCGCCGCCACCTCCCCCGCCGTCCTCGGCTTGATGACGAGATCCGGAATCCGGCTTATGTCGCGGAGAGAAAACTCGTCATGGCCGTAATCGAGCATTTTGTCAGGGTCGGTCAGGACATTCTCGGCGCCAACGATGTTTTCCAGCATTTCTGTGACGGCTCGGTCGATCTTGTTAGCCATAATTTATCGCGTTCATTTAAACAAAAAAGGGCAGCCTTTGTCTATCATGAATTTTCAACATTGGGTTCAATTTTGACATCCACTTTTGCCCGTGATACAGTAAGAAAAGCAATCAAGGCCGCTCAAGGAGGTCCAACACATGGTCAGAAAGTCAAAGACGTATTTTCTCTCGGTTCTTTTCTTGACGGTTTTCGTGTCTGTCACCCTGTCCGCTCAGGCTCAGACATTCGAAGCGCTCGTAAAACAGGTCAAAGTCCATACCCTTGGCAACGGCATGAAGTTCATCGTCCTTGAACGACACGACGCTCCCGTCGCCGCTTTTCATGTCTATGCCGACGTGGGAAGCGCCAACGAATCCTACGGCATTACCGGGATTTCCCACATTTTAGAGCATATGGCTTTCAAGGGCTCAAAAGTGGTCGGGACAAAGGATTTTGCGGCGGAATCCAAGATCCTCAGCGAACTGGACGCCGTCTACGACCAATGGAAAAGGGAAGAGGCCAAAGCGACTCCCGACAACGCAAAAATCAAAGAGCTAGAGGCCAAGTTCACCGACCTCGAGAAAAGGGCCAAGGACTATGTCGTCAACAATGAGTACTTCGACATGATGCTGCGGGAAGGGGACGCCGGCGTGAACGCGTATACTTCAAACGACGCCACCCAGTACATCAATTACCTCCCTTCGAACCGACTGGAATTCTGGATGGCCATGACATCCGACAGGTTTCTGAATCCCGTCTTTCGCGAATTCTACAAGGAGCGGGATGTGATCATGGAGGAGCGCCGGCTCGGTCTCGAGACGCGGCCGACAGGAAAACTCTTTGAGGACTTCATGGCCGTGGCATTTAAGGCCCATCCCTATCATCATGAAGTCGTCGGCCATATGTCGGACCTCCAATCCATCACGCGCCTGGACGTTGAGGAGTATTTTAAAAAATATTATGGCCCCAGCAACTTGACTGTCGCCGTTGTCGGGGACGTTAAAGCGGAAGAGGTCTTCAAACTGGCTGAACTCTATTTCAGCCGAATTCCGAGCGGCCCCAAGCCTGAGCCCGTCAGGACCAAGGAGCCTGAACAATGGGGAGAACGCCATGTGATCGTGAGCGCCAAGGCCCAGCCGTATCTGCTTGTCGGGTACCATATGCCGGATGCAAAAAACAAAGACAGCCGCGCTCTGGAAGCGTTGGCCAATATCATCGGTCAGGGTCGGTCCTCAAGGCTGTATCAGACTCTGGTCAAGGAAAAAAAGATCGCCGTCGCCGCATCCAGCTCCAGCGGTTTTCCCAGCGACAAGTTCCCCAATCTTATTGTTTTCTTTGCGGTCCCGGCAGCAGGAAAGACTTCAGCGGAATGCCTGACATCCATCGGGGAAGAAATTGAGAAAATCAAAAAGGAATCTGTGACCGAGGACGAGCTGACTAAATTCAAGAGGACGGCTATTAAAAATATCCTCAATCAAATGACGTCCAACTCCCAGATGGCGGCTCTCCTCACATACGCCGATGTGGTCCTGGGCGGCTTTGAAAAGGGGCTCGAACAAATTGACCAAATCAAAGCCCTCACGGCTGCGGACGTCAAACGGGTGGCCGGCCAGTACCTCATCAAAACCAACAGGACTATCGGCGAGATCATTCCCGAGAAATAAGGTCGGGGCAAGGAGACGACAATGAAAAAAGAGAACGTGGCGAATAAAATTTTCACAGGACTCCTCCTTTTAGCCTTCTTTTTGGGGACGGCCTACGGTCAGAAGGGACCGAAAGACAAATTCGTCTTCGGGCCCCTCAACCCTATCAAAATGCCCAAGGTCGAAAAGGCAGAACTCCCCAACGGGCTCAAGCTCTTCCTGGTTGAGGACCACGAGTTTCCCACGATCGATCTCTGGGCTATGGTCAGGACTGGCTCGGTTTTCGAACCCATCGGCAAGATCGGGCTGGCCTCTATCACGGGACAGGTCCTTCGGACGGGCGGAACAAAGACAAAAACCGGCGACCAGATTGACAAAGAACTGGATACCCTGGCTGCCTCGGTCTCAACAGCAGTCGGAACGACCTCAGGCTATTTCTCCGTCTCGGTTCTCAAAGAAGACTTCGACAAAGCCCTGAGCATCCTGGCGGATATTTTGACCGAGCCCGCGTTCAGCGATGACAGGATCGAACTCGCCAAGCTTCAGCAGAAGACAAATATTTCCCGCCGGAATGACAACATCTCAAGCATCACCAACCGCGAGTTTGGCAAATTGATGTATGGCAAAGACAGCCCTTATGCCAGGCACACGGAATATGCAACCATCGATGCCATTAGCAGGCAGGATATCATCGATTTCTACAATACGTATCTCCATCCCAACAACACGTCCATAGCCGTCTGGGGAGACTTCAAGAGCGCGGATATGGTCAACAAGATCAAGACGGCGCTGGCAAAGTGGAAAAAGGGCGTTCTTTCGACTCAGCCCTGGCCCAAAGTCAGCTACGACTATAAGTACACGGTCAATTTCATCGACAAACCCGACGTCAACCAATCCAACATCATGCTTGGCCACATCGGCGGCCTGATGAACAACCCGGACTACCCCGCTCTCAACATCATGAATTTCATCCTTTCTTTCGAACGAATGTTCAAGCGGATCCGGACGGATGAGGGTTTGGCCTACAGCGTCTGGGGAGATTACGGCGCCTCCTATATCTATCCTGGCACGTTCAGCTGCGGCGCCCAGACAAAATCCCAGTCGACGGTCTATGCGATCGACATCATGTTGAAAGAGCTGAAGAAGATCACGGAACAGGAGGTGTCGGACGAAGAGTTGGCCAAAGCCAAGGACGGCTATCTCAATTCCTACGTCTTCAACTTTGAGAGCAAATCCCAGATCGTCAACCGCCTGATGACCTACGCCTACTACGGCTATCCGCTCGATTTTACCGAAAGGCTCAAGGCGGGGGTTGAAAAAGTCAGCAAGGCCGACGTGCTCCGGGTGGCAAAGAAATATCTGCAGCCGGACAAAGTCCAGATTCTGGTGGTCGGCAAAAAAGAAGACTTCGACAAACCTCTTTCGACGCTGGGAGCGGTGAACGTGATCGATATTACCATCCCGGCGCCGAAAAAATAGGAACAAGGACAAGAACGGTACTCCTTCGGGCGCCCTCATTTCGCCGCCTCCCCACCGGTAAATTCCTGTCAACGGATAGGCCTGTCCGTCCGTTTTGATATATATAGACAAGACATGGAAGAACTCAATCTGATCCGGCTAGCCCAGGCAGGTGACACCCTGGCCTTCCGGTCCCTGTTCGAGGAAAACAAGCAGCAGGTTTTTGGAATCGCCTTCCGCTATCTTAAAAATGCCGAGGATGCCGAAGACGTCCTCCAGGACACGTTTATCAAGGCTTATCATGCGCTGCACAACTACAGCCCGGAGAAAGGAGTGAATTTCGGCTGCTGGCTAAACCGGATCTGCGTCAACGCCAGCATAGACGCCTTGAGGAGGAATAAGGTCAGGGAAGCGCATTCCCTGGACACGGAGGAGGTGGTGGACGTGAGGGCGAATTCCCCCCGGTCCAACCCGGAAAAAACAGCCCTGGACAAAGAAATTCGGGGAAAAATCGATCAAGCCCTGACCAGCCTGTCCCCTAAACAGCGGATGATTTTCATCCTGAGACATTACCAGGAGTATAACACTCGGGAGATCGCGGAATACATGAACTCGACCGAGGGAAGCGTCAAGAAACATCTTTTCCGGGCTATCGATACGATCAAAAAGCGCCTCAGGCGCTTGATTATGGAGAACGACTATGGACTGTAAAAAAGCCACGAATCTCATCACTCTCAGTCTTTACGGCGAATTGGATGAAAAAGACCGGGCGGTCCTGGACCGGCATGTTCGGGAGTGCCGGGCTTGCGCGGCGGAAATGGAATACACAAAAAAGGTTTTCAAGCTTCTGGACGAACACAAGCCTGCGCTCGCGGCCGAACCGGACTGGGAACGCTCTTGGCAAAAGATTCAGTCAGGGATTTCGAGGACGCCCGCGAAAAATAAAGCACCCCTTTTCCCGCGTTGGCGCTGGGTCTATGCCGGCTCGGCCATTGCGGCGGTCCTTATCCTGGGGATTGTCATCGGAAAATACTGGTTCGCCCCGTCCCAGAAACCCGTCCAGATAGCCTCGCCAATGACTGCTTCGCCGGTGAGCCTTCAACCAGCTTTGAGCTCACATCTTGATGATATCAAGCCGGTGCTGCTCGAATACGCCCATTACACGGCGGGCGATCAAGGGACAAAAAAGATCGTCATCGACGAAAAAATCGTTCGCGGGTTGCTCCTTCAGAATTTGCTGCTCAAGCGCATCCTGGCCGAAAAAGACCCGGCCGCGGCTGAACTTCTGGACGATCTGGACCTTGTCTTAAAAGAGATTGCCAACCAGCCCAGCCAAAGCGAACAGGCTCCCTCTCAGATCAAGGACCTTATCGATCAGAGAGGAATCCTTTTTAAAATGGAAGTTCTCAAGACACTTTAGGAGGAAAAATATGAAAAAGACGAAAGGAATTATCTCCTGTCTGGCCTTCTTTTTTATCCTCGGCGGCTTTGCCGGCGCCCAGGAAAAAGAAAAGGCCAAGGACGCCTATGAGAAAGCCCGGGTCGTTTATGAGGATGCCAAAAAAGCTATCTATGACAAAGCCTGGCTGAAGGCTATAACAGACCTGGAAAAAATCGC
>Ga0153915_10006247_pt1 | contig 11146 bp, 2 predicted proteins | sample Opewatmetagenome_2_FD_107003 | JGI IMG/M metagenome (GOLD analysis project Ga0153915, IMG submission 107003) | Freshwater wetland microbial communities from Ohio, USA - Open water 3 Core 3 Depth 3 metaG | ecosystem: Environmental > Aquatic > Freshwater > Wetlands | place: USA: Ohio, Lake Erie...
GCGTGAGTGTATTGGCCCCCGTTCTCGCGCACTCCTGGCGGGTACCCTTTGATATATCCGGGTGACGGCTCCATTTTGTCAAAGGGCGGCGTGAAAAGCAGCGCCAGTCCTTCCTCCTCGCGAACGAGCTGCGACCATGCCGACTCCAGGGCCCTGCGAGCCCGATCCGCGCCGGCACCGCCGGACAAGGCAGCCCAGGACTGGGCAATGGAGTCGATTCGCGCCTCGGCATTCCCGGACGAACCCAGGAGAGTCCCGTCATCGAAGATCGCCCGGATGTACCAGTCGCCGTCCCAGGCGGCCCCCTCGATTCGAGCGATCAGCGCTTCCCGCTGCTGAAGGTATTCCGCGCGCGCGCCAGCGAGGCCCAACGCCTGGCACATTTCGGACATCCCCTTCAGAACATCGACAAGTAACCAGCCCAGCCAGATGCTCTCCCCCCTGCCCCCGGCGCCGACAAGGTTCATCCCATCGTTCCAGTCCCCCGTCCCCATGAGCGGCAGCCCGTGCGGTCCTGCCGTCAGGCCGCGCGCCACCGCGCGGCGGCAGTGCTCGAAGAGCGTCGCACTCTCCGCCGTGACCGTCGGGGTGAAGAAGGCCTCCGGCTCATCCTCTCGGAGGGTCGGACCGTCCAGGAAGGGAACCAGGGTGCCCAGGATGTCCGAATCGCCGGAAACCCGCAGGTAGTGCGCCACCACAAACGGAAGCCACAGCAGGTCGTCGGAGATTCGTGTTCGGACTCCGGCGCCGCTCGGGGGATGCCACCAGTGCTGGACGTCGCCTTCCCGGAACTGCCGGCTGGCCGCGAGGATGATGTGGTCGCGCGCCAGGGCGGGTGAGGCGCAAAGAAGGGCCATGACGTCCTGGAGCTGGTCGCGGAACCCGAATGCGCCGCCGGACTGGTAGAAGGCCGACCGGCCCCAGATGCGGCAGCTCAAGCTCTGGTACAACAGCCATCGGTTGATGAGGAAGTCCGCCGCAAGCTCGGGCGTGTGCACTTGCACGGAGCCCAGGAGCTCGTCCCACCACGCCTTGGTCCCCTCCAGGGCGGCATCGATCTCCCCGCTCCTGCGGAGGGAAAGAACCAGCGCACGGGCTGCTTCCCGCGACTCCACCTCGCCAAGAAGACATGCCACCTCTGCCTCTTCGCCCGGGGCCAGCTCGACGGTCGTCCGCAGGGCCGCGCAGGGATCGAGCCCTGCACCGGTGCGGCCCGAAAGCGATGCCTGCCCCATGGCCGCCGCAGACTCCAGCGAGCCGTTGCGCCCCAGGAAGGAGGTCCGGTCGCCGCACCAGGACGCCGCGGGGGGGCTGAGCGCGGCGAATGCCACGCGATTTCCGTGCTCGGGGTGGAAGCGGTTTCGGGCTATCAGCGCCTGGATCTCGCCGTCCCAGCTCGTCACGATGTGCATCTGCGTGGTCTCGCGGTGCTCGCCGAGAACCCATTCGACATACCAGGTAATCGAGAGGGTGCGGGGCCGCTCCGAATCGTTTTTCAGATGCAGCTTCTGGAGCTTGACTGGCTTTCCCCCGTCCTGGTCCATCGGCACGAAGACCGTCAGCTCCTGGTCGATGCCGTTGCTGGCGTGCTCGAACACCGAATACCCCGCCCCGTGCCGTGCGCGGTACGCGGCTTCCTCCCGGATGGGGGACGCCGTCGGCGTCCAGCAGAGGCCGGTTTCCTCATCCCTGATGTACAGCGCCTCGGAGACCGGGTCCGTGACGGGGTCGTTTGACCACGCGGTGAGCCGATTCCGCTGGCTGTTTCCGCTCCAGGTGAACCCGGCCCCGCTTTCGCTTACCAGGGTTCCAAAGGCCGGGTTGGCGATGACATTCACCCAGGGGTCGGGCGTGTGGGTGCCGGCGCCGAGATAGATGGCGTATTCCCGGCCGTCCGGAGTAAAGCCGCCAATGCCGTTGAAGTAGGGCAGCTCGAGGAACGGCAGCGGACGGGATGGATCTTGAGAAGCGCGCTTCCAGGCCGGACTCTGGGGCTCATCGGGTGTCTCACCGGGGATGCCCACCTGCTGGGCCAGGGCGCCGCGCGCCCCCACCAGCACGATGCTGGCAGCCGCGTGCAAGAGGGTCAGGTCCGCCTCCGGGATCTGATCGGCCCTTCGCAGGAAGACGCCGCCCGGCTTGTCCCTGCCCGTGTGCGTGGAATGCGCCTGGATCAGGGCTTCGAGCTTCTCGTGCAGCGGCTGTTCGTATCCGCCGGCTTCTTCGGCGAGGATCAGCAGGTCCGCGGTCAAGCCGTGCATGCGCCAGTAGGTGTGGGCCTGGAGCAGCTGCCTGACCAGGCCGATGTCACGACTCTCACTGACGGTTACAAGCGCAATAGGCAGGTCGCCGGAGATTCCGTACTGCCACAAACCGGCCTGACCCTTGACGTTTTCCTCGATCCTCTCCGGCGCGCACCGCAGGAGCCGGTTGGGGTACAGCAGGTGGCTTGCCAGCTGCTGGAAGCGGCGCGCATCATCGGGCTGGATGCGCAGGACTCGCAGCTCCAGCTGCGCGGCGGCCCACGCAAAGTCCATGGCGCGGTGGACGGCGTGGGGATCGGCGTACTTGCCCATCAGGTTCACGACGTGCTCCCGTGTTTCCCCGGCCGCAAGAACCAGGGAGAGCACCACGTGCTGCCCGGGAGCCAGGGTCACGCTCGCCCGAATGCAGAGAACGGGATCCAGCGCGTACCCCTCGCTGCAGTGCGGTTCGTCGAAGCTGCCGGCCGGGTTCTCGGTCGTTCGTCCCCTGCCAATGAACGACCGGCGGTCGGTTTCGAATCGAAGGGGCTCCTCCCGGTCCGTTTCGAAGGTCAGACGGTGGGCCACGTACATCGGAGGCGTATCCTTCCCACGCGGGCGGCGGAACGCCAGCAGGGCGCGCAGCGGCGGCAGGGCCTCGGTCTGGATGAACAGCTTGTTGAAGGCCGGGTGCTGCCGGTCGGCCGCGTGCGGAGCCATCGAGAGCTCGACATAGCTGGTGCATTCCAGGCGGCGAGTGCGCAGGGATCGATTGCTGAGCGTGATCCGTCGGATCTCTACGTCGTCTTCGGGAGAGACTGCGACCTCGGTGCGCGTCTGGATGCCGTTGTCGGTGCGCCGGAACGAGGCCCGGTCGAGCGCGAAGGAGGCGGCATACGATTCCGCCGGCTCTCCGCAGGGTTGGAACGCGGCGGACCACGTTTGACCCGAGTCCGGTTCGTGGAGATAGAAGAAGGTTCCCCGCGAGTCCCGAGTCGGGTCCGACCTCCAGCGCGTGATCTCCTCCGCTCCCCATTGGCTGTACCCGCCGCCGGCATTGGTGATCATGACGTTGTAGCGGCCGTTGCTGAGGAGCTGCGTCTTGGGCGTCCGGGTATGTGCGGTGTCGAACGTGCTCGTGGAAGGAGCCACCTCACCGACACGATCGGCCCCTTGCGCGCGTTCCCTGGTGGAGATGTGATGCGAGGAAGGCAGGGATGGTACTCTCTCGTGGAGCAAGGGCTCGATGGAGCGCACGCGCCCGTCGGCATGGAACCTGCGGCGAATCGGTCCGTCGAGAAGAAAGTTCGCAAGAGAAAGGAGGCCCATGCCCTGGTGATGCGCCATGAATGCCTGGACGATTACGCCATTCCCGCCCGTGCGTCCAGGTTGACGGCTGAAATCAATGGCATCGTAGTAGCCATGACCGGTGAGCAGCCCCAACGAGGCCAGCCGCCTCAGGTTGCGCATGGCTTCCCGAGGCACGAAGCCGACCGCGAGCAGGGTCGCATAAGGGGCGACCACCGCCTTTTCCTCTGTCTCGCGCTTCAGCCTCAACCCGGGCGCACCGAATGCCCGGTACTGGTAGATACGGTTGAGGTCGAGGTCCGCGAACGCCGATTCCGAGGTCCCCCACGGTACCCGATGTCGCCGGGCATGGCTGATCTGGACGGCAACGGCGCTCCGCGCCGCATCGTCCAGGAGCGTATTCGGCAAGGAGCGCTGCAGGATCAGCGGCATGAGGTATTCGAACATGGTTCCGGTCCAACTGAGGAGGACGCGGCGTCGACCCACGGACGCGTAGGGGCGGCCCAGCGAAAACCAGTGCTCGAACGGGACATCGCCGCGGGCAATCGCGACAAAGCTGCCCAGTCGTGCTTCGCTGGCCAGCAGATCGTAGAATGCCTCGTCGCGGCTCCCCTCGGACACGTTGTAACCGACCGAGAACAGCCGGCGTTCGGGGTCGTAGAGAAAGCGCATGTTGGTCTGTTCCGACAAGGTGCGGCAGCTCGTGATGAGCCGTTGCGCGAGCCCCAGGATCTCGCCGGCGAGCCAGCGGGAAGTGAAGAACGCCTTCAGCACCCGGTCGAGCCAGTCGCGAAGCGAATCCGAGGGGGCGAGCTCCGCATCCCGCATCCTCTGCAGGATGGGAATGCAGCCGACGCGCCCACCTGCAAGGTCGCTCAGCGAAGGGGCATGCGACAGAGCCACGCGCACCGCTACCGCTGCCTCCGGGCCAAGCAAGGCGATCTGCTCCTCCGATTTCTCGGCCAGGATCTCCATCCAGGCAAGATACCGGTCCGCGATGCTCCCCCAGGCCGATGTCTGCCGTTCCACCTGGGCAGCCCAATAGCGCTGCTCATCTCCCTCGCCGGCAATCGCCCGGATTTCCTCTGCCCCCGACCGCAGGAGGCCAAGTGATTCCACGAACCGGGCCGGCGGCCGTTCCCACCTGCCAAGGAGGGTGGAGAGGGCACGCGAGCGGGAGCTGGAGGACCGGTCCCGCCCCAGGATGCGCCGGAGAATTCTCCCGGTGTCCCCCAGGCCGGAAAAGACGGCGTCGTTGAGGACCGGCTCTTGGACCATCTCTTCGAGCCCGTGCTCCAGGGCCCACAGGGCCGCCAGGAGGTTTCCACTGTCGACGGCAGAAACGTAGCGCGGTTCGAGCGCAGCCCGGGTCCGCACGTCGTACCAGTTCAGCAGGTGACCTTCGAAGCGCTCCAGCCCCCCGATCGTTTCCATGGTGCGAGTCAGCTTCTCGACGACCTGGTCCACGGTCTGGTAGCCGAAATCGCGCGCCGTCAGCAGGCTCAGCATCCACAGGCCGATGTTGGTGGGACTGGTGCGCATCGCGATCTCGTTCAGAGGAGAGACCTGGACGTTGTCCGGGGGAAGCCAGGAAGTTTCTCCGCCTGTGAAATCGTCGAAATAGCGCCAGGTCCGGCGCGCGATCTCCCGGAGGAAGCGTGCATCTGCCGGGGGCAGCGAGAGGGGCCGCTCACCCGCGCGTGGTTTGAAGTTCAGGATCCAGGCGGCGAGCGGGGAGAGAAACCACACCGCAAGCCAGGGTGCGGCGTTCGCCAGGCCCGTGGGCATTCCCCGCGCCAGCAGGAATGCCGCGACGAGGCTGGCGAGACTCACCATGCCCATGGCCAGCAGAAGGAGCGGCCACTTCTTGCGGCCCGCGCCGGGCATCGCCTGGGCGGATGTCCACTGGAGCATCTTCCTGTGGGAAACAAGACGGCGGTATCCGGTTCGTACGATCGCATCCAGTGCCAGCGCGGCCTGGTGAGGGAGAAAGGAGGCATCCGCAAGCGCCCGCAGCAGGTCGTGGGCGACGCCCGAGAGAGTGAAGCCCATGAGTCCTCGCCGTGTGGTGGCCATGGTGAACGGCTGCGCCAGGGGCCGGAACAGCAGCTGCGCCGCGACCAGCAGGCCGGCGATCCACCCCGCGTCTGGCGAGATGGCCCAGCACACCAGGAGCAGTGCCACGCTGGCCGCCGGCACGAGACTGCGGCGCAGGTTGTCGAAGAGCTTCCAGCGGTCGAAGAAGGATAGCGGATTCCGTTCCCAGCCTCCCTCCCGCCGGGGAACCTTCCCGGAAATCCACCGTGCGATCTGCCAGTCGCCGCGAATCCAGCGGTGCTGCCGGTCTGCGTACCCTCCGTAGCCCTGGGGGAACTCGTCATAGAGCTCTATGTCGCTGGCCAGCCCCACGCGGACATGGGCCCCTTCGATCAGGTCATGGCTCAGCAGGCGCTCTTCGGGGAAGCGGCCGGAAAGCGCGCGATCGAACGCCCGAACGTCGTAGATCCCTTTGCCGTAATACGAACCCTCGCCGGCAAGATCCTGGTGGACGTCGGAAACCACCCGGGTGTACGGATCGATGCCCCCTGCCTCGGCGAACAGGCGACTGAAAAGTGAGACGCTCGCACTCGGCAGGGAAGGGCTCACGCGCGGCTGGATGATCGTGAAGGTGCCGGCCTCTACCCGGCCGGCCCGGTCGAACCGCGGCTGGTTCAGCGGATGCGCGAGTGTTTCGATCAAGCGGCGGGCGCTGCCCGGGGGGAGCTGGGTGTCGCTGTCCAGGGTGATCACGAACCTGATGTTGTGCAACGAGGCCGGGTCGCCGACGTGGACCAGGCCCGGAGATTCCTCGGGCCGTGAGCCGGCGATCAGGCCGTTCAGCTCTTCCAGCTTGCCCCTCTTGCGCTCCCAGCCGATGAACTTCTGCTCGGATTCGCTCCACGCGCGCTCGCGATGGAACAGCAGGAAACGCCCGTCGCCATGGCGCCGGTTCAGCTCTTCCATGCTCTCCGTCACCGCCCGGAGGAGCATTCCGTCGTCTTCCCGATGCGCGTGATCCGCATCGCGGTAGTCCGTGAAGAGGCTGAACAGGAGGTTCGGTTCTTTGTTGGCCAGGTAACGAACCTCCAGCTTCTCCGCTTCTGCGCGGACCGATTCCACGCTGCCGAGCAGCACGGGCACGACGATCAGCGTTCGAAACTCGTCGGGGATCCCCGAGATCTTGAAATCCATCTTGGGCGTGCCGCGGGGAGGAAGGAGCCGGGTGACGAGATAGTTGAGAAGCTCGAGGACGAGCTGGCTGGTGGGAAGCAGCAGGAGAAAGGCCAGCAGCACCAGCACCAGCGGCGCGTGTCCCTGCAGGCCCGCCAGGGTGATCCCGAGAACGGACAGGGTCGTGAGGATGCCGAGAGCCGGAAGGTACACCGCCGTCGAGCGGCGGTAGATCCATTGCAGGAGGCGCCGGCGGCGGCTGTCTCTGCACTGAAGCTGGAGAACGAGGACCCTCCTGCCTTCTCCGATCAGGTAGGTGCCGACATGGCGTCGGCGCGGGTCACCATCCGAACCGCTCGCGGCTTCCGCGGCGAGCGCGAGGACTCGTTGCGCGACCTCCTCTTCCGTCTGGCCGGACAATCGGGACAGCTCTTCCACTGCCCTGCGGCAGCGGTCTCGAGTGTCGAAGTCCATCCCGGGGTAGACGCCGGAGGGATCCCTGCGAAGCAGGAGCTCCACGCGGCTTGTACGCTCGAAGATCAGCCGCCAGTCGAGCAGGGCAAGCTGCCGAAGGCTGGTGAATGCGCTGCCGATGGAGATCTGGTCCTTCGTCTGGCGGTTCTGCTCGCTGCGGGTGATTTCCCCAAGGGGTTGGTGATACATGCGCTCCAGCCATCCCTGCACCAGCACCAGGACTGCTTCTTCGTCGTAGAGATGGTCGATGAGCTGACCGGCGAAATAGGGGCTGGGCCCGGTCTGTGAGACGGCAAGCTCGGCGAGGATTGCGAAGAGCTGGTCGGGACCACGCCGGTTGGCCCGTATGAGCCGGTTGGCCCAGAAATCGGCGATCTCCCGTTCCCGCAGCTCGACTGCGGCGCGCAGCGCGAGGTTCCGTATGCTGTCGATCAGTGCGATGCGCAGCATCTGGGGGAGCGCCCACAGCTCGCCAATCGCGAGGGGGCTGGCGGACTGGTAGGCGTCGATGAACCCCGAGATGTTCATCCGGTCCAGGCGCAGCTCCAGGGCTGCCACGAGCTCGCAGGCGACATCGTAGATGCGGGGCAGGCGGGCAGAACGCCCGCCCTTCAGGCTCGGAAGCTGTCGGGAGAATCGCGGAGGGAGGTTCACCAGGACGTCCAGCGTGTTGCTCTCTATGACATACTCGTTGTCGAGAATCCACTCCGCCGTTGGCGGCGTTCCCTGCCCCAGGAGGCCCGCCTGGGTGAGATCCGTGCATATCTCGTGGACCTGGCGCCGGGCGTTCTGCAGCCGCGCAAGAAGCTCCGAGCCCGCATGGGGCTCGGGATCGAGCAGGTGATCGAGAGCCAGGCCCCCCGCGCGCTCCCGCAGCTCGGCGGGCAGGAACGGCACCCGCAGGCTCTGCGCGCCGCCCGCGAGCGCTCCCCGCTCTGGATGCAGGATGAAGACCGCCGGCGGGATATCGCCGCCTCCCTGCAGGAGAAAGACCGCGGCGCGCAACGCGGAGGCGGGCGCCTGGAGGATCAGCACCGTCTCCTCCGTCACCAGCCATCGTGCGTGATCCTTGAGCAGCCTCTTCGCGATGCCATGCCTGGAGCGTCGATTCAAGGTCCAGGCGGCCACAAGCGCGACCCCGCCGCCCGCCAGGCCTACGGGCAGCGTCGGCCAGCCCAGGAGAACCGATGCGGTGACGGACACGATGGCGGCAACCGCCGCTGCCAGGGCGGTCACGAGAAGGCGGTGCTGCAGGAACGGGTCCCGCTCACGAACCTCCCCTCCCGCGTCCTTGTGAAGCAGGGCGGCACGGCGGAAGCCCCGTCTCAGCAGTTTCCTGAGGGCGTCGGCCGCTTCCTCGCGTTTTGCGAGGTATGCGATGAGAATGGCTGTCTTGGGAGGCTGGCCGGGATCTCTTACTTTCGTGTGCAAGTCCTCTCGGGCGAGAGAGCGACCTGCTGTGGTGGCAACCGGTTGAGTACGATCACGGGTCATCGTACACCGATCCATCAGCCTTGCATATGGCCCTGGGACGCCTCGATTCCGCCACCCGTAGTATCTTGACAGGAGGATGTTTATCTGTTACATTACATCATGTTTTTTGAGTAATATTTCACATCAAGGGAGACGGCAGCACATGGCGACAAGGACAGCGCTGGAGAGGGCGCACGACGGGCTGCTCGCCGAGCTCGAAGGCATCCGCGACAGGTACCGGCTGGACGTGAAGCAGTTCATCGAGTTCGTGAAGGGCAGGAAGTTCTTCATCATGGACGCGCTCGAGCCGTATGCCAGATGGCTGGACGACGGGGGCAACGGCAGGAGGTACTCACCGGCGACGATCAACCGGAAAATCGCGGCGGCAAAAAGCCGCATCCGCTATGCCTTCCGGCACAGCGGCTGTGCCGCGGATCTGCGCAAGAGGTATCAGCTCGCAGACGTCCTCAAGTCGGTGCGCCTGAAGAAGATCGATTCCCTGCCGCCGCCGCCCGATAGGCTGTTGAACGCAGACGAGGCCAGGCAGCTCCTCGAACGTGCAAGAGACGGCACGATCAGGTTGATGGCCATGTTCCTCGTCGGGACGGGGGTAAGAGTATCCGAGATGCTTGGCATAGCGCTCTCCGATATCAAGACCGGGAGGGGCACGTTCGCCGAGGTGAGAGTGACCGGAAAGGGCTCGAGGGAGCGGACGATTCACGTCAAGAAAGAGCTCATCCAGCGCATCAGGAAGCACTTTTGCGGCGCCGCGCTCCTTTTCGAGCACCAGGGCAGGCCATTCAACCGGATATCCGTCACCAATCGTATCAAGTACGAGGCTCTTCGCACGATCGGAAGGGAAGTGACTGCCCAGCAGCTGCGACACACCTGGGCCGCAATCCAGATCCAGCGCGGAAGAGACATCCAGGCGGTGGCAGCCGCGCTGGGACATGCGAACCCCGGGGTGACCTCGTGGATGTACTCGAGCGCGAGGCTCGCGCCGGAGGAAACCTTCCTGGACCTGCAAGAGAAGAAGCCGGGAAAGCGTGCAAAAAGAGGATGAGGGGAATCGGGGGTAACAATGGAACATGAAGGAGTCCAGGCCGGCGGGGTCATACCGGGCACGACCAATCCCGCCTTGATCTACCTTGCCGAGCTGGCAAGGAAAGGGCGCCTTGCCATCCGCGGGTCCCTGGACGCGGTTGCCCAGCGGCTCGGATATGCCGACGCGAAAGCAGCCCCGTGGCACGAGATGAAAGCGGAACATGTCGCTGCGCTGAGGTCGTGGCTTTCCGAGACATTCGAGCCCGCCACGGCGAACCGCACGCTGTCGGCTTTGAAGGGGACTCTCAGGGTAGCATGGCAGCTCGGGCAGATCGGAGGAGGAACGTTCGCGAGAATCCTCAGCGTGAAGTCCCTGCGCGGCAGTTCGGGGCCTCTCGGGCGGTCACTGTCAAAGGATGAAGTCCGCGCTCTCGTGGAGACGTGTGTGGACGGGACGTCGAACGGCCGACGGGACCTGGCAGTCATCGCTCTCGGCTACTGCGGGGGCTTGAGAAGATCCGAGATTTCGTCCCTGAACGCCGATGACGTGAAGTCTGCCGGCGAGGCCTTCATTTTCCGGGTGAAGGGGAAGGGAGGGCAAGAGCGGCTGGTGCCCGTCAACAATGGCGGCGCCGAGGCCATCCGAGACTACCTGGCGGGACGGGCGGAGACTCCCGGCGCGCTTTTCCGGACGACGCGCACGTCCGCAGGGCATGGAGTGCAGGGCCGTTTGACGGCAGACGGCATCTTCCGCCTCTTCAAGGAGCGTGCCCGGGACGCGGGAGTCACGGATGTCAGCCCGCACGTTCTTCGTCGAACGTTCGTTTCAGACACGCTCTCGGCAAGCCCTGATGTACTGACCATTTCGGCCCTCTCGGGCCCCGGTCATCTGCGATCTCAGGTCATGCACGGCAGCCAATCGGGATTTCCCTACCGCTCACGGGGCGGATAGTCGGCCTTTATTCATTCAGCACGACGGTCAGGAGCGAGGTGTGTACTTCCAGTGATCCGCCGTTGTAGTCGATGAATCCGAGCTTGCGGAACCGGTTCATGAAGAAGCTGACCCGGGAGCGGGTGGTCCCGATGATCTCCGCAAGCGTCTCCTGGCTGATCTTGGGAATCACGGACTCCGGTTGTCCGGGCTTTCCGAAGTTCGCCAGCAGGAGCAGCACACGCGCGAGCCGTTTTTCGCTTGAGTTGAACAACTGGTCGACCAGGTCCTCTTCTATCTTGATGTTGCGGGAGAGCAGATGGGTGACGAACACTTCCGAAAAGCGCGGCTCTTCCCTCAGGACACGGATCATTTCGCCCTTGGGCAGTCTCATGATCGAACAGTCGGATAGAGCTGTGGCGGTTGCCATGCGCACGAGCTGCCCCGCCAGGCACCCTTCGCC
>Ga0153915_10006248_pt1 | contig 11145 bp, 11 predicted proteins | sample Opewatmetagenome_2_FD_107003 | JGI IMG/M metagenome (GOLD analysis project Ga0153915, IMG submission 107003) | Freshwater wetland microbial communities from Ohio, USA - Open water 3 Core 3 Depth 3 metaG | ecosystem: Environmental > Aquatic > Freshwater > Wetlands | place: USA: Ohio, Lake Erie...
GCGATCCGGAGCTTCATGGGGGAGCTGGCGCGGGCCGGGCAGGCCAAGCGCTCCGTGGCGCGCGCGGTGTCCGCGCTGCGCACGTTCTACCGCTTCCTGGGTCTGCGGCACGGGTACGACCGCAACCCCGCGCGCAGCGTGCGGCTGCCGCGGGGCGAGCGGCGCCTGCCCGCGGTGCTGGACCGCGCGCAGATGGAGCAGCTGTTCGCGATCGCCGTGGACGCGGCGGAGGGGGGTGGGGGTGGGTTCCAGGCGGCGCGCGATCTGGCGATGCTGGAGCTGCTCTACGGGACGGGGATGCGTCTCGCGGAGCTGGCGCTGCTCAACGCGGGCGACATCGACCCCATTGCGGACCAGGTGAAGGTACGGGGCAAGGGGCGCAAGGAGCGGATCCTCCCGGTGGGGCGCCACGCACTCAAGGCGCTGCGGCGCTACGAGCGGGAACGGGAGTCCCTGTTGGCGAGTCGTCCCGCCGGAGGTGGGGACCGGCGCGCGCTGTTCCTGGCGCGCAGCGGCCGGCGCCTGTCGCCGCGGACGATCCAGTCGGCGGTGCGCCGCTACCTGCGGCTGGTGGGGGAGCGCGCGGACCTCAAGGTGCACTCGCTCCGGCACAGCTTCGCGACGCACCTGCTGGACGCGGGGGCCGATCTCCGCGCCGTGCAGGAGCTGCTGGGGCACAGCTCGCTGAGCACGACGCAGGTGTATACTCATACCAGCGTGGAGCGGCTGAAGAAGGTGTATCAGCAGGCGCATCCGCGGGCGAGGTGACTGCGAAATGTCCAATGTTCAATGTCCAATAACCAATGCCCAAGGTGTCGTCGGAGCCCCCTTGGACATTGAGCATTGGACATTGGACATTGGACATTGAGGAGGGGTCGGTGGATCGCACACAGCACTTCCACGCAACCACCATTCTCGCCGTCCGCAAGGACGCGCAGGTGGTGATGGGCGGCGACGGGCAGGTCACCGTGGGCGATACGGTGATGAAGTCGCACGCCACCAAGGTTCGTCTGCTCGCGGGCGGCAAGGTGCTCGCCGGGTTCGCCGGAGCCGCCGCCGACGCGTTCACCCTGTTCGAGAAATTCGAGGAGAAGCTCGAGCGGTTTCCCGCGAATCTGCCCCGCGCCGCCGTGGAGCTTGCCAAGGACTGGCGCAGCGACCGGATTCTCCGGCGCCTCGAGGCGTTGCTCGCGGTCGCCGACGCGAAGCACGGGTTCGTGCTGAGCGGCAGCGGCGAGCTGATCGAGCCCGATGACGGCGTGCTGGCGATCGGGAGCGGAGGCAACTACGCCCTGGCGGCGGCGCGGGCGCTCCTGCCCACGCCGGCCGGCGCGCGGGAGATCGTGCAGCAGAGCCTCGAGATCGCGGCCGACATCTGCGTCTTCACGAACCGCAACATCACGCTCGTCGAGCTGGGGACCGGGAAATGACCGAGGATCCGGGCGCCGCGGCCGCCACGCCACCCGCCGGCTCGCCCACTCCGCCGCAGGAGCCGCTGCCCTGGCTCGAGGAGCTGTCGCCGCGCCAGATCGTGGCGGAGCTCGATCGCTACATCGTCGGCCAGGACGCCGCCAAGCGCGCCGTCGCGATTGCGATCCGCAATCGCTGGCGGCGGCAGCAGGCCCCAGAGGATATCCGCGACGAGATCGTGCCGAACAACATCATCATGATCGGCCCCACGGGCGTGGGAAAGACCGAGATCGCGCGGCGGCTGGCCCGCCTTGCCGGCGCGCCGTTCATCAAGGTGGAGGCGTCCAAGTTCACCGAGGTCGGCTACGTGGGCCGGGACGTGGAGTCGATGGTGCGGGATCTCGTGGACTCCGCGATCAACATGGTACGCGGCGAGCGGGAGGACGACCTCTATCCGCAGGCCGAGGAACGAGCGGAAGAGCGGCTGCTGGATCTGCTGCTGCCTCCCGCGCCGCCCACCGAAGCGCCAGGAGCGGCAAGAGCGGCAGGGGTGGCAGGAGCGGCAGCGGGGGCAGGGGGCCAGAGCGGACGGCCCGAGGGGAAGTTCGTCGTTTCCTCCAAGGGTGAGGCGCAGGCGGTGCCGGTCGAGGACGAGCGCCGGAGGCGCACGCGCGACAAGCTCCGCTCGCTGCTGCGCGACGGCAAGCTCGAGGAGCGCGAGGTCGAGGTGGAGGTCTCGCAGCAGAGCTTCCCGCTGCTGGACATGATGCAGCCGCCGCAGGGCATGGAAGGGCCGGACATGAACCTCGGCGAGATGCTGAAGGACATGCTGCCGCAGCGCAAGAAGCGGCGCACGGTGCGCCTGACCGAGGCGCGCCGGATCCTCATCGACGAGGAGCTGCGCAAGCTGGTGGACATGGACGACGTCGTGAACGAGGCCCTGGACCGCGTGGAGAACCACGGCATCATCTTCATCGATGAGCTCGACAAGATCGCCGGCGAACGGGCGCAGACCGGCCCGGACGTGTCGCGCGAGGGCGTACAGCGCGATCTGCTGCCGATCATCGAGGGATCCACGGTGCAGACGCGCTATGGCTACGCGCGCACCGACCATGTGCTGTTCGTGGCCGCCGGGGCATTCCACGTTTCCAAGCCGTCGGACCTGATCCCGGAGCTGCAGGGCCGGTTCCCGATCCGGGTCGAGCTCAAGCCGCTCACGGAAGACGACTTCGTGCGGATCATGACGGAGCCGGAGAACGCGCTCACCAAGCAGTACCAGGCGCTGTGCGCCGCCGAGGGGATCACGCTCGAGTTCGAGCCGGACGGGATCCGGGAGATCGCGCGGATCGCCACGGTGGTGAACGACCGGCTGGAGAACATCGGGGCGCGCCGCCTGCACACCGTGCTCTCGACTCTGCTCGAGGATTTGATGTTCGACGCGCCCGACGTCCCCTCGACGCGGGTCGTGTTCGACGGCCCGGCGGTGCGCGAACGTCTAATGCACATCGTCGAGAACGAGGACCTCAGGAAGTACATCTTGTAGGGGAACCGGCGTTCGCCTGGTCAGCCTGCGCCGGGTCTGCAGCCGACGCGGCGGAAGTCGACGTCTTGCGCCGCTGGACGGATGTTGGACGCCATCGCGCTGGTTAGCTGGAACACAGTGGGCTGTGTGCCCCGGGGGCGCCGGCGGACGCTGGACGCCGGAGCGACCCGTTCACCGAGAAGCCTGATCCCGAGTTCGCGCCCACTTCACGACCGTCGAGGAAGACCTGCCCGTTCGCAGGGTGACCGCCATCACAGGGATGCCCCCCACGAACAAGTACTCCATCGACTGAAAGCGCCGCGGCAGGGCGGAGCGAGCGAGGATGCCCGCCACGGGCATCCGGAACGCCGCAAGTTGCTTCCGTTCAGCGGCCGTCGGTTCGCGGGTGAGGATGAGATAGAGTCGCACTTCTCCAGTGGCGCGCCGGGTAGCCCACTCTCCGACGGCCGCCGAGCAGCCGAAGCAGTCGCCCGGGTCTGCGACCAGGACAACGGCCGTGTCGTTGTCCGGCACCAACTCGCGCAGCGTCGCCCCGTCAGCCAGTGTCCACTCGCCGGCATCCACGGACCCCCTGCAGCCGGCGAATAGGACGCAGGCGACGAGGCCCGCCGTTCGAGTCCATTGTCTAGCGATGCTCATGCAGCTTCGCTAGGCGGCATCGAGAGCCGTCGATTCCGTACGCCGTGATCCTCGTCTCCACCGCGGTGTCACTCACGACTTGCCGGTCCATTACATACAGCGTATCCGCTCGGAAGGTCACAAGAGGGGCCGCGTCGCCGGACACCGGCAGTTGCGTATCGACGCACGCGTGTTGCCGGTCGGGCGTGAGCGTCGTCACAAAGAGATCGGCCGTCGTCAGCGGTCCAACGATATCATAGTCAGCGTGTACCAGCACGAACGCCCCGTTCGATTGGCGAAAGAGGCCAAGGAGCGCTGACGTAAGTCGCACCCAGTCTCGCTGGGTCCGGTGATGGCGTTCGAATTGACGTTCAATGTCAGGCGGCACGCCACGTCTGATCCTCACCGGCACGACCACGCTATCCACCAGGCGACCGTCGGCCGAGAAGACGCGCAGCACATCGGAGGCGGTCATTCCCACCAGGAGTGTGTCACGCCATGCGGCCACGCGGGAACCGGGGAAGGTCCCGGCGAGCCACGGCATGCGCAGGTACTCGGGGGGAAGCGGAATCAGGTATTCCAAGCTATCGGCACCTGCCCGCAGGGCTGCCACGGACGTCTTCCGTCCGAGACTCATCGCCCCGAGCCAGATCACGGAATCTTGGTAAGAGACGGACGAGCCGATGCCCTCGCACGACAACGAGCCACGGAAGTCGCCTGTTCGGAGGTCGAAAAGTTGGAAGATGGCGCGTGAAAGGTCCGCGACGGCGAGCGTGGAATCGTCGCGCAAGAACATGGTGGACGCCTGTCGAAACTCACCGGGCCCCCCCCCCGGCCTGCCGAATACTCGTACGGGGCGGCCGTTGTCATCGTAGGTGACCACGCGATTGCCGACGACATCGGACACGTACGTCTCCCCGTGTCGACCGCGTACCATGGCAGAGGGGCGAGTCAAGTACAGGGAGTCCGGCTCCAGGAGCCTGAGAACCCGGTACGTCTGGACAGCTGGGCCCGCGCCCGGCGGCAGTGTCGGCGCGGCGTTTGTGCAGGTGGCGCCGAACACCGCCACCGCCACCAGGGAACTGATCTTGCGCACAGGCCTGTCCCGCCGGCCCCCTATCCTTCGATGATGATGGGCGGCTCCTCGTAGCAGGGGCAATGGAGCTCAAAAGGCGGCGGGATCGGAATGCAGACGATCACACATCCGCCGAGTTCAGGGGCGTTATACCTCCATCCCTCGTCTGCCCCCGCCCACCGGGCGTTCGTTGTGAGCCCCACGAGCGTCAGAACTGCGGTCAGCACGATGCAGGCGCCAACCGCGCGGCCTTTCGTACCAGACATGCTGCACCTCCCAGGGAACACGGTTCGGGCATCCGAATCCACAACACCCGCCCCTACTCTGGGCTCGTGGGACGCTCGCTGCAAGACGGCGAGGTCGGGTAGCCTAGCCAGGTTACCGGAATGGGTTGCCCGAGGGGTGGCTCATGAGCGCCTCTCGTCGTTCGAGGTGTCCAGCGATTGGATCACGCGGAAGGCCCGAATCGTGAGCTCCTGGCGGCTCCGCACCCCGGCCTTTCGGTAGATCCGCCACACATAGCTGTGAACGGTGTGCGTGGAGAGCCGGAGTTCCTTCGCTATAGTGCGCTCGACATCGCCATCGAGAAGGCAGTGCGCGACCTCGGACTCCCTCGGCGAGAGCCCAAGGTGATCCGCAACCACACTCCACTCCTCTTCCCGCAACAGCTCGTTGGAGACTCGACACCGGGTGCTTCCTAACTCCGCAGGCAGTTCGGGAGGTGGTTCGCGCGGTTTCATACGTGGCGTTGTCCAGCCAGGCAGAAACGGGTGGACGTCCCAAGTCGCACAGCGCGGGGCGGTCTCGCCCGTGCGTCGTCCTCAGGCAAAGGGGCGGCATAGCGAACCCGCCTTGGGGCCGCCCATCTGCCCTCTCGATCAGGCACAGGCGCCTCGCGCAACCCCACCGGTGACCACCTCTCGCGATACGCTCTTGAGATGCGCCGCACTTGCCCGAGGTTTACCGCAGTCGCACCCCGACCCCAGAGCCAAGGTACGGTACGGGAGCCGCCCCGCTCGGTCAACCTGCTGTCGGTAGTAGGTTCGGCTGTTACGCAGCCGTCCAAGCGGCGTGAACCTCGCCGGCGCCAATTCGTTACGCCTGTGGCAATCTGGTGGAAGTCATGTTAACGCGAGGCTTCCTGAAGGGCCCCGCCCTTACCGCTGATCCAAGTGAAGGGTCGCGGCGCCCCCGGACTCATGTAGTGGGCGAGCGCTCGGACCAAGCTGGGGATTGGATGAAACCTCTGCCACTGCGTGATCACCCTCGGCAGGAGGTTGAGCCAGACGCCCACCAACTCCTCCCACCTGGCCCCACGCGGGGTGAAATGGAGCCGAACGTGGGGGTTTGCGTGCCTCGCATTCCTCTGCGCCAGGTCGTGGGTAGAGCGAGCGCCCCCCGAGGATCGCGTGGAGATCGGCACCGGAGTCCTCGGCCAGGGTGTCGAGGAACCGAAACACGTCAGCCGGGGGGTCGTCTCTCCGCTCGCCGGGCAGGGACAACCCGCCGGCCACCGCGGCGAAGACGTGAGCGAAGTCCCGGAGGGCGCGGTCCGCCGGCTCTGGGCGCGTCGAGTTGCACGAGAAGACGAACGCTGCATCCGGGTACCGAAGATGGACGGCGGCTATGCCGTCAACGCGCAGCGCTGCAACCCGGGAGCGCCGCCCGGCGGGCAACGCGAGCCCGTGTTCGGCGAGGATCTCCTGAACCCGGTGTGACGAGATTCCTGTACGCCTGGCGATGTCCGTGATCGGCGGGCGGTTGGTGCCCTTGACCGCGGCGCGGAGCGCCAGCGCCACGACGTGCGTCGCTTCCCTCAGCGGCACCCTGGGCGGCCTGCCGGACTTCGGACGGTCTGCCAAGCCGGCCAGCCGGCCCGCGAGGAAGCGGGCCTTTAGGCGGCTGACGTGCACGCCTGTGTACCCGGTCCGGCGGGCAATCTCCACACCTGTCAGTCCTATGCTCAGCAGCAGGATCGCGTAGGCGCGCCGGCGCGGGCGGGCGGATCGGCCCGATCGAGCGGCGAGTTGCGCCAGCCCTCGCCGTTCGCCCGGGCTCAAGTTGATCCGATCCCGAGGCTCAGTCATGGATCCGCTCTCGATCAAGACCGAATCTCAAGATGCCGCTGGAAGGCCAGTGGTTACCACCCACCCGCCTTTACACCCTCAGACCCCGGGGATAGAATCCCCCGGGGTCCTGTCAATTTGACCGACCAGCGTACACGGACCATGCCGAAACGAGACTTCCTAGCCATCCCGGACTTCAGCCGCGAGGAGATCGTGGCGCTGTTCGACCTCGCCGCCCGGATGAAGAGCGGGGAGTACCGCGCCAAGCCGCTCGCCGGGAAGACCCTGGGGATGATCTTCACCAAGAGCAGCACGCGGACCCGCGTGTCGTTCGAAGTGGGCACCTACGAGTTGGGCGGGCACGCGCTGTTCCTGTCGTCGCGCGACATCCAGATCGGCCGCGGTGAGCCGATCCGCGACACGGCCCGCGTGCTGTCGCGCTACGTGGACGGGCTGATGATCCGCACGTTCGCGCACGCCGACGTCGTGGAGCTCGCCCGCTTCGCCAGCATCCCCGTGATCAACGGGCTCACCGACCTGCTGCACCCGTGCCAGGTGCTCACCGACGTGTTCACGATGCGGGAGCAGCTCGGCGGGTGGGAGGGGAAGGTGGTCGCCTGGATCGGGGACGGGAACAACATGGCCAACTCGTGGCTCAACGCGGCGGCCGTGCTCGGCTTCGAGCTGCGGCTGGCCTGTCCCGAGGGTTACGAGCCCAACCACGAGATCTTCGAGTTCGCCAAGACACGCGCGCAAGTGACGATCACCGAGGACATCGAGGAGGCGGTACAGGGGGCCCACGCCGTCAACACCGACGTCTGGGCCTCGATGGGCCAGGAAGGCGAGGCCGAGCAGCGCGCCCTGGCGTTTCGCGGCTATCAGGTGAGCGCGGAGCTCATGCGCCTGGCGGATCCGCGGGCGATCTTCCTGCATTGCCTGCCCGCCCATCGCGGGGAAGAAGTCACCGACGAGGTCTTCGAGGGCCGGCAGTCACGGGTATTCGATCAGGCTGAGAACCGGCTGCACGTGCAGAAAGCGATTCTCGCGACGTTGATGGGAGGGGGAAGCACATGAGTGGGGAGACCCTGCAGCGCACACCGTTCCACGCGCAACACGTCCGGCTCGGCGCTAAGGTGGTGCCGTTCGCCGGCTTCGAGATGCCCGTACAGTACCCCACGGGCATCACCAGAGAGCACGAGATCGTGCGGACCGCGGTGGGAGTATTCGACGTCTCGCACATGGGCGAGTTCGAGGTCAGCGGCCCCGACCGCAACGCCTTCGTCAATCGGCTGACCTGCAACGATGTCGCGCAGCTGGAGCCGGGGCAGGCGCAGTATTCGGCCCTGCTCACGGACGAGGGGACGTTCGTCGACGACTGCATCGTGTACCGGTTCGACGACAAGCTCATGATCGTGGTGAACGCCGCCAACGCCGCCAAGGACTGGGAGCACGTGCTGAGCCGCAAGGACGGCGTGAACGTGCGGATCAAGGACATCTCGGCGGAGGTCGCGCTGCTCGCGGTGCAGGGGCCGAAGAGCGAGGAGCTGGTCCAGGCGCTCACCCAGACGAATCTCGCGCGCATCAAGTACTACCACTTCGACATCGGCGCGGTGGCGGGTGCCGATTGCTTCATCGCGCGCACCGGCTACACCGGCGAGGACGGCTTCGAGTTGTTCTTCCGCCCGCGCCACGCCGACACCGTGTGGACCGCCCTGGTGGGCCCCGGCCGGGCCGCGCCCATCGGGCTCGGCGCGCGCGACTCGCTGCGGCTCGAGGTCGGCTACCCACTGTATGGTAATGACATCGACGACACCACCAACCCCTTCGAGGCGCGGCTCGGCTGGATCGTGAAGCTCGACAAGGGGGCGCCGTTCACGGGCAAGGCGGCTCTGCAGCGGATCAAGGCGCGGGGCGTGACGCGCAAGCTGGTGGGGTTCGTCCCGAAGGAACCGGGGGTGATTCCGCGGCACGGCATGGACGTGCTCGTTGCGGGCCGCAAGGTCGATATCGTCCGGAGCGGCGGCTACAGCCCCACGCTGAAGCGTGCCATCGGCACGACCTACCTCCCGACGCACTCGGTGGAGCCGGGCACGGCGTTCGAGATCGAAGTGCGCGGCAAGCGTGTGCCGGCGGAAGTCGTGCCGCTGCCGTTCTACACCGGGGGCAGCGTCAAGCGGTAACCGGCCATGGTGCGCGTCGCGGTACTGACCGTGTCCGACCTCGGAGCGGTTGGCCAGCGGGCGGACGCGTCGGGCGACGCGATCGTCGCCTGGGCGGCCGGCAAGGGATTCACGCTGGCGGCACGGGACGTGGTGCCCGACGAGAGCGATCGCATCGCGGGGACGCTGGCGCGGTGGGCCGATGACGGCGTCGCCGATCTCATCCTCACGACGGGCGGTACCGGGCTTTCGCCGCGGGACGTGACGCCGGAGGCGACCCGGGCGGTGCTCGAGCGCGAGGCCCCCGGCATCGCGGAGGCGATCCGCGCCGCCGGCCGCGCGGCCGTGCCGCGGGCGGCGCTGTCGCGCGGCCTGGCGGGCGCCCGCGCCGCGGCGCTGATCGTCAACCTTCCCGGCAGTCCCGCCGGCGTGCGGGACGGGCTCGACGTGCTCGATCCGCTGGTGGAGCACGCCGTGCGGCTGCTCACCGGATTGCCCACCGATCACGCATGACCGACCGCGTGGTGGTCACGATGGACGACCTCGAGGTCGCCGTCCCGCTCAACGCCGGGCTCGAAGCGGCCTCCCTGCACACGACGCTCGTCTCATCGCTCGATGACGTGCGCGCCGCGGTGCGCCGCGCCGATCCCGAGGTCATCGTGCTGACGGGCGCGCTGCACGAGCGGCCCGCCGCGGAGCTGGTCGGTTTGGCGCGCGGCCGCTCGATCGCGACGCTCGGCCTGCTCGAGGCGACCGACCACGAGCCCGCGCGCCTGGCGCAGGACATCGGTCTCACGGTCTGGATGCAGAAACCCGTCGATCCCGGCGACGTGGCGGCGGTCGTCCAGCGGCTGATCGAGCGGCGGCGGCTGCAGGAGCGCACGGGCATCCTGGGCGACAGTCCGGCGGTGCAGGAAGTGCTCGTGAAGATCGAGCAGATGGCTCCCGTCTCGAGCACGCTGTTGATCGAAGGAGAGTCGGGGACGGGGAAAGAGCTCGTGGCGCAGGCGATCCACAACCTCTCGCTCCGCCGTGACAAGCCGTTCGTCGCCGTGAACTGCGCCGCGCTGCCGGAGACGCTGCTCGAGTCCGAGCTGTTCGGACACGAGAAGGGATCGTTCACGGGCGCGGCGGAACGCCGGCTCGGCCGCTTCGAGCTGGCGAATGGCGGCACGCTGTTCCTCGACGAGGTGGGAGAGATGCCCGCCGCCGTCCAGGTGAAGCTGCTCCGGGTGCTGGAGACGCGGAGCTTCTTCCGCGTCGGCGGCGTCCAGCCGATCCGCGTGGACGTGCGCGTGATCGCGGCCACCAACCGGTCGCTCAAGGACGCGGTCGCGGTGGGTCAGTTCCGCGACGACCTGTTCTACCGGTTGAACGTGCTGTACATCTACCTGCCACCGCTGCGCGAGCGGCGCGGCGACATCCCGATCCTCGTCCATCGCTTCGTCCGGGAGTTGAGCCGGCAGCACGGACGGGAGTTTCGCGGCATCACCCAGGAGGCGATCGAGCTGCTCGCCCGCACCCCCTGGCCCGGCAACGTGCGCCAGCTCCGCAATCTCATCGAGTCGATGGTCGTGCTCGCGCCGGGACGGGAGATCGGCGCCCTCGACATTCCGCCGGACATTCGCGATGGCGGAGCACGTCTGCTCCCGGTGCGCCTGCCCGAGACATCGCGCGACATCACCGGACAGGAGCTGGAGTTCATCTTCCGGTCACTGGTGGAGCTCAAGGTGCAGATCGAGGACCTGCGGCGGCGGCTCGACGAGACCGCCCACCCGGTCGAAGTGATCGACGTACGACGGACCCCGCTGCACGGCGAGGATCTCGTCCGCGCGCGCGACGGCGGCGCGCGGGAGCCCGAGCCCACCGCCGTGCTCTACCGCACGGGCATGAAGATGACCGACGTGGAGCGCGCGGCGATCGAGGCGGCGCTGGAAGAGACCGGGGGGAACCGGCGCAAGGCCGCGGAGCGGCTGGCGATCGGCGAGCGGACGCTGTACCGGAAGATCAGGGAGTACGGGCTGGCGTGAGACCGAACCGTGCCGCGTGCAGGGTGCAGCGTGCGGCGTGACTCCGGGAGCCGTTCTCCATCTCTCCCCCTCTCCCCCTCTGTTCCGGCATCAATCGAAGCGCTCTCTGCGAGCATCATCTGCTGCCGCGCCTGCCCCCGACTCGTCGCGTGGCGCGAGCGCGTCGCGCGCGAAAAGCGGCGCGCCTTCCGCGCGTGGGACTACTGGGGCCGCCCCGTGCCGGGGTTCGGCGATCCGCGCGGCA
>Ga0153915_10006249_pt1 | contig 11144 bp, 5 predicted proteins | sample Opewatmetagenome_2_FD_107003 | JGI IMG/M metagenome (GOLD analysis project Ga0153915, IMG submission 107003) | Freshwater wetland microbial communities from Ohio, USA - Open water 3 Core 3 Depth 3 metaG | ecosystem: Environmental > Aquatic > Freshwater > Wetlands | place: USA: Ohio, Lake Erie...
TCTGGGCCACGTTGTAGACGCCGGCGCTGCCACAGCACTGCTCGGCGTGCGGAATTTCCACCAGCTCGCAGCCGATGGCCTTCAGCAGTTCGCGCGGCGGGTTCTTTACCTTCTGGGCGTGGGCCAGGTGGCAGGCGTCCTGGTAGATGACCTTCTGTCCGATTTTCTTCTGCGGAGGCTTCAGGCCGACCTGGGCCAGGTATTCGCTGATGTCCCGCACCTTGGCAACGAACTTCGCGGAGCGTTCGGCGTACTGGGCATCATGCTCCAGCAGGTCGTGGTATTCCTTCAGATTTGAGCCGCAGCCGGCGGCGTTGGTGACGATGGCGTCATAGTCGGCGGCCAGAAAAATCTCGATATTTTTGCGCGCCATCACCCGGGCATCGTCACGGAAGCCGGCATGGGCGTCGAGCGCGCCGCAGCAGCCCTGCCCCGCGGGAATGTGGACCTCGATACCGTTGCGGGTAAGCACATTGACCGTGGCGTGGTTGAGGTGCGAGAAGGCCACATTGTTGATGCATCCGGCGAGAAACGCCACCTTGCCCCGGCGCTCGCCTACCGCGGGAAATACTTTGCCAATCTCAGAAAAAAAGAACTCGCGATCAATCTGCGGAGACAGCCGGTCAAGATCGGCGACGCCGATCAGACGCAGCAGGCCGCTCTTGCGCATCAGGGTCTGCAGGCCGGAACGCTGGTAGAAACGCACCAGCTTCGCCAGGAACTGCAGCAGCCCCAGATTATGCAGTACCTTGCCGTAGAAAAACCGGCGCACGGTGCGCGCCACCAGCGGGCGGTTGTAGTTGTTCTCGATCTGCGCCCGCGCCCGTTCGACGATCTTGCCGTACTGCACGCCCGAAGGACAGGCGGTCTCGCAGGCCAGGCAGCCCAGGCAGCGGTCAATGTGCGTAGTGAAGCTCTCGTCGATCTCCGCCTGACCGTCGTGAACGCGCATCATCTGGTAGATGCGACCGCGGGGCGAATCCATCTCCATGCCCAGCGTGCGGTAGGTGGGGCAGTAGTTGAGGCACAGCCCGCAATGGACGCACTTCGACAGCAAATCGTAACCCGGCTGGTCGAGCGCTTTGGTATCCGTATTGACCTGGTCAGACAATGAATTTGCCCCTGTTCAGAATATTTTTCGGGTCGAGAGCGTGCTTGACGGCCTTCATCAGCTGCAGATCGGTAGGCGTGGTGCCCCAGACATCGAAGTGCGCCTTGGCTTCCTTGGGGCAGTGGGCCACCATGGCCGACGAGCCCGCGGGCAGCAGTCCGCGGAACTGAGAGACACAGTTCGCATACTGCATGGCGGAGGGCGGGTCCACCGACAGCGGCAGAAACCCCAGGATGAGATTGCCGGTGGGCACGCGTCCCACGGCGGCGGCGATAAAGTTGAAGTCAGGCGCGGCCTTTTCCAGCGCCTGCAGGACCGCGGCCTCGCCCTGAATCGAGGTGTTGACCTGCACGACCATGGCGTTGCGATGGCGCTGCAGCAGGCTGTATTCGAACTGCCGCACCCATCCCCAGAACTGCTCTTCGGCGGCGCCTTCCAGCTCACGGGTAACGGCCGCGCCCAGCTCGCGGCGGCAGCGGGCGAGAATATTGTCGCTGCCCGCCATCCGCACCACCACCTGCCACTGGCTGGCCGGCTTCACCGCCGGGTGGTCCGGAACGTAATGATCAGGATCAACCGCCGCCGGAGCATCGCACAGATATTCCTGCGCGCCCGGCGAAACCAGCTCCAGACACATGGGCCACATGGGAGAGCGCAGCACGGTATTCGCAAAGCTGAGCGCTTCCGCGCTGGAAGCGAGCGAGCACACGTAGGTGCGCGTCTGCCGCGGCCGGGGGAAGACCTTGAAATTCGCTCCGGTGATGACCGCCAGCGAACCGTAGCTGCCGATCATGAGCTTCATCATGTCGTAACCGGCAACGTTTTTAACGACGCGTCCGCCGCCTTTGCCCTTCTGGCCTTCGGCCAGAACAAACTGGATGCCGATACAGAAATCGCGCGGCCCTCCGGCGCTGGCCTTGAGCGGCCCGGCCGCCGAAGTGGCCAGCAACCCTCCGATGGTCGCCGATTCGATGTTCGGGGGGTCATAAGGAATCCACTGCTGATGCTCAGCCAGTGCCCGTTGCATCTCGCCCAGACGAAGCCCCGCGCCCACGCCGATGGTCAGATCGCCGGGATCGTAATGCCGGATGTCATTGAGCCGCGTGGTCTGCAACAGCAGATCGGCACGCTCGTAAATACCGCCGGTCTGGATCTGAGTCATCGCGCCCGCGGGAACGACCACCAGCTCACGCTGATGGGCCACGCGAAGTACGGCGGCAATCTCATCTTCCGAAGCGGGCTCTACCGAGACGGGCGGCGTTACACCGTTGATCTCCACGCTGGGCGTGCCCACATGGGCCGCGCCCACGATGGCGGCCAGCTCCTGCTGCAATGTGCCGATCGCCGGTGCCGCGCTCATACCGGCAACCCTGTTGCGGGCTCAACCACCGCCTTGGGCAGCGGGCCGGTGATCTCGCGGCACATGCGCGTTTCCGGAATCAGCTTGTGCGGGTTGAGCAGCGAATCAGGATTGAAGACGTTGCGCAGCCGCACCATCACTTCCAGGTCTGATTCACTGAACATGTAAGGCATGAGGTTGATCTTTTCGCTGCCCACGCCATGCTCCCCGGTAATGGAGCCGCCCAGGCTGAGGCAGAAGCTCATGATCTCTTTACCGACCTTCTTGCTGTTGGCGGTCTGCTCCGGGTCGCGTCCATCGAACAGGATCAGCGGATGAAGGTTGCCGTCGCCGGCATGGAAGACGTTGCCGATCTGCAGACCATATTTCTTGCCGATGCGGTCAATTTCGGCCAGCGTGACCGGCACCTTGGTGCGCGGTATGACCGCATCTTGCGTGTAATAGGAAGGGGAAACGCGTCCGATGGCGCCGAAGGCGGTCTTGCGGCCCAGCCACAATGCCTGGCGCTGAGCTTCGTCTTTCGCCCGTCGGACTTCCCGCGCACCCTGCTGCATGCAGACCTTCTGGACCGCGTCGGCCTGCTCTTCCACGGCTTCCTTCAAACCTTCCAGCTCGATCAGCAGCACAGCCGCTGAATCCAGCGGATACCCGGCATGCACCGCGGCTTCCACCGCGCGCAGCAGCCAGCCATCAAGCATCTCCAGGGCCGCGGGCGTAACGCCGCTCTGGGTAATGGCCACCACGGTGTTGGCCGCGTCTTCCACCGTGTTGTAAATCGCCAGCAGGGTAGCCACCGATTCCGGCAGCTTGGTCAGCTTGACGGTGATCTTCGTGGTCACGCCCAGCGTGCCTTCAGAACCGACAAAAAAACCGGCCAGATCGAGTCCCGTGGAATCCTGGGCCTTGCCGCCAAATTCAACGATGCGCCCGTCGGGCAGCACGATTTCGAGGCCGGTCACGTGGTTCACGGTCACGCCCAGGGCCAGGGTATGCGGCCCGCCGGAATTTTCGGCCACGTTGCCGCCGATGGTGCAGGCCCGCTGGCTGGATGGGTCAGGCGCATAGTAGACGCCATGCTGCACCACGTAGTTGCTCAGCTCCAGGTTGACCACGCCCGGCTGGACCACCGCGCGCAGATTGGGCAGATCAACTTCCAGAATCTTGTTCATGCGCGCCGTGGAAAGCACGATCGAATGGTCCACGGCGATGGCGCCGCCGCTCAGGCCGGTGCCCGCTCCGCGCGGAACCACGGCGATTTTGTTTTCGGCGCAGAAGCGCATAATGCGCGAAATCTGCTGCGCGTTCTCGCCGAACACTACCGCGGAAGGCAGACTCTTCTGCACGCCGGCGTCGTACTCATAAAGCACCAGATCTTCGCGCCGGTCGAGCACCGACTTGGCTCCGGCAACCTTTTTCAGCTGGCGCAGCAGTGAAGGATTCATAAGGGGACCGCTCCAGGGTCATGATTGTAACAAGTCCGGTAGGGCAATGCCGTGAGGAAAATCGCCCGAGGATTCCGGGCCCTACGACCAAACCCTTACCACTGATGAACACTGATAAGAGCACTGATAAACACTGATGAAGCAGTGGCGAAAGAACTGAAACCGCGGATTTGCGCGGATGGACGCGGATCCGGAATGGGGACTGTTCTTATCCGTGTATATCAGTGCTCTTATCAGTGTTCATCAGTGGTAGGGTTTTCCCGCGGTCACATCACGCTAGGGCTGCATATAAATCACATAAGAGCTGGCCCACAACGCCGTGGGAATCGTCCCCGGGCGGCGGGCGGTGATGATCACGTTGTAGTCGTTTGAAAACGGCAGCGACTCCAGCATCGAATCGCCTTCCGCGGGCTGCACCACCGCGAGATACGCCAGAAACGAATGCAGGTCCGTCAGACCGTCGTCGCCCCGCCCCAGGAAGGTCAGGTCAATGTTTTCTCCGGCAAAATGCCAGGCCAGCGAGGCGGCCTTCGACACGGCGCGTTCGTATAGGGCTTCCGGCACCGCGCCGGGGGCGGCGTTGTCGAAGACGATGCGCAGGCGGCGCTCGTCTTCCCGGGTAAACTCCCGCACCTTGAGCGCTCCTGTTTTGGCGGTGGCCTTCCAGTCAACGAAGCGGGCCGGGTCTTCGGGCGTATGCTCGCGGATGCGATACAGATCTGAACCACGCCCGCGGGCCATCGAGACAAAGTCGCCGGTAATCATCGGCAGCACGTCAAAGAAGTCGCTCTCTTCGAGCAGCGCCGGATAAATCAGCAGCTCGCGCGACAGCCGCACCCGCCGGCTCTTCACCAGAAAAGAAAACGGAAACCGCGTCGCCACAAAAAATGTGTCCTGGGCGTACCGGCCCCGGCGGGGAAAATTCAGCTCCACAGGAATCTCGCCGGTGAGACCCGGCGGAATATAGGTGAAGTAAACCGGCTTGTCGAAAATCTCCGGCGGCTTCTCCGGCTCGATCTTGCGGCGCAGCGTGTAATCGGGCAGATGCACCCAGGGATTCCGGCGCGGAAAGGCAAATTCGGTCTTGTGCCACTCCCACGTGGGTTTGGGCTTCTTCTTCTTGCCCACCGAGGTCGCCACGCGCACCGAAAACGCGGACATCCAGCGGCGCGGGTTGGCCAGCCGGACGCGGGCCAGAACCGGCCGCGCGGCAAAGGCCCTCTCCGGCATGGCAATTTCGAGCTGCAGGCCGCGCAGCACCGCGGCGGAAGCAAAGCCTGAAACCACGATCGCCGCCAGCATGGCCGCCAGCACGATAAACAGAAGATTGTTGGTGGTGTTCAACGCGGCCACGCTGATGATCAGGGCCACGCCCAGATAGGCCATGCCTTCGCGGGTCACGTGGAAATCGAGCGCTTCGCGTACCCGCGTCACCCTCACCCGCCGCGCCAGATAAGGAACCACCGTAATGCCGACCACCCCCGCCAGCACCAGCGACATGGAGGCCAGCGCAATCGAGGTCAGAATGTTCCCCGACTCGCGCATGGTGGTCGAAAAAATAGCGGCCAGAAAGGCCAGTCCCAGACCCGCCACGGCCACAAAGAACCGCAGCCAGGCTTCGCCATCAATCGTGCCGGCCACCGTTTTGAGTATCCGCAATAGCTGCATGGGGGCTGTCGTTCCACGCTATTCGATGCCGGGCGGAATATCAACCGTTTTCAGCAACTCGGGAATAACCGCGGTAATTGCCGCCCGCCGGGAAAAATCAAAAGCACACCACGGAGGCATGGAGCCACGGAGAAAATCAAAAGAAAAGGGGGTTATTGTGAGAACAGCGGACACGACCCCACTCAAGGCAAACAAGCGTTGGGCGCTCTTATGGCTGCGGCCACAGAGACTACGGAGAGCACGGAAGAGAATCACTAGAAAACATCCCAGCCTTATTCCGTGTGCTCCGTTGTCTCAGTGCACACAGCATAAAAATACCAACCGCCCTTCCGCCCTATCGAAGCCCGCGCCCGTTGCCGTGCGATAAATCCCCCTTTTTCTTTTGCCTTTCTCCGTGCCTTCGCGCCCTCCGTGGTGTGCTTCTGTCTGCAGCCGCCCGCGTTACGCTCGATTCAGCTATGTGAGTTTTCCAGAAACTCCATCACCGCCCGGTTGAACTCGTCCGGCGATTCCTCAAAGGGCAGATGCCCCACGCCCGGGATGCGGATAACCTCGCAGCCGGGCAGCCGCTGCTCGAGAATCGCGCACGAAGCCGGGTCCACGGCCCGGTCGAGATCGCCCCACACCAGCAATGCCGGAAGATTGATTTCACCCGCAAGCCGGCGCAGCTCCTGCACATCTTGTTCCCAGCTTTGAATTGCGCTCAGCACATGCTCCGCCCGTCCGCGCCGCAGAATCTGAGGGCTATAGCCTTCCAGGGTTCCCGCCGGAATTCGGGCCGGGTCGCCATACAGCCGGCGCAGACCCCATGGATGCAGCGCACGCGAATAAGGCAGCGCCAGCCGCAGGAGCGCGCGGCCCAAGGATGTCCGAAGCAGCGCCCTCCGCTTTCCGCCGAACTGCGACCACGGATTCACCGGCGCGGCGAGCACCAGAGAGCGGATCCGGCCCGGCGGCCGCTGCTTTTCCTGAAGGACGGCGTGCAATGCCACAGCGCCCCCAAACGAGCAGCCCATCAGGGCTACATCATGCAGACCCATTTCCTCAAGGAAGCTCTGCACACGGCGCGCCTGCGCAGCCATGCCGCAATCAGCGCCCCGTTCTGCCTCCGAATCGCTTAACCCCGGCAGGTCAAGGGCGTATACCTCAAATTTCCGGGCCAGGGCGGGCAGCGTGAAACGCCAGCAGAACGAACCGCCCAGAAATCCGTGCAGCAGCACCACCGCCGGACCGGCTCCACTCCGCAGGTAGTGCAGCCGGCTCCCTTCCTGTGGGAGCCAGCATTCCGAAATGGATACGATTTCCGGCATTCTGTGTCAGCCAACCCCTTGCGATGGCCGGACATTCCAACAATCTGTTAAATCGCCTCTTGTTCTTTTTGCGGGGGTCTCGTTCCAAAAGATCCCCGCATTTTTTGTTCTCAAATGTGCCGCCAGGTACTCAGGCCACTATTCCCCAAGGTAATACAATAAATCACATTATAGATTCCAAATCTTGTATTCTTATTGGGAATCGGGCCTTCAAATTCTCGAAATTCGCGGAAATTACAGAACTTAACAGCACATTCGGATTCAACTTCATGGCATCTGACTTGCTCCAAAACAGGAAGAACTCGCCGGCATCGGGTAATCGCCCGGTAGACGTTCTCGCAACACAGCGGATGCGAAAAGACTTTCAATTCCGATTTTCGGCCCTGATCCTGGCCTTTGTCACCGTGGCAGCGGTGATCTTTGCCACCATTAACGTGTTGAAGGAAGGCCAGAATCCCCGACCCGACGATGGCGTCTGGTGGCTGGAGAAGAACGTCGTTATTCAAGGCCAGCCTTCCACCATTGTTCAGGCCGAACGGGTGACCGCGGGAGGCCCTGGTGACGCGGCCGGCATCAAAGCCGGCGACTGGCTGATCAGCGTTGATGACGAAGAGATCAAGACCGTTCCCGGGCTCAACCGGCAGCTGCACCGGCGTGGTGTCCTTCTAAGATCCAATTACGAAATCGAACGCAACGGCGCCCGTGCGGTGGTGCAGGTCATTCCGATGGCGGCCGACCAGACGCTGAACGCCGGGCTGCGTCTCATTGCACTGATCTACCTGGGCATCGGCATCTACGTTCTTCTTCGCCGCTGGACCGCGCCCAAGTCCACACATTTTTACGTTTTCTGCCTGGTCTCGTTCATCTACTACGCGTTTCACTACCTGGGCAAATTCAATCTGTTTGATGACATTCTGTACTGGTCGAACGTCGCCGCCGGGCTGCTGCAACCTGCGCTTTTCCTGCACTTCGCCCTGACTTTCCCGCAGCCTCGAAAACTGCTGGAAAGATGGCGCTGGCTGGCCGCGCTGATCTACATTCCCTGCCTCCTGCTGATCGCCACTCAGGTTGCGATTATCTCCCTGTATTGGGTCTTCCCTTTCACTGAGGCCATGCGCTGGAACCTTGACCGTCTCCAGATGGGATATCAGACGGCCTTTTTCGTGGCCGCAGCGGCCATTCTGTGGCAGAGTTACCGGCGCGCCGATGTGCCGCTGGTCCGCCAGCAGATGAAGTGGATCTCGCGCGGCGCGGTGCTGGCCATCGCCCCCTACACGGTCTTCTACGTGCTCCCGTATCTTTTTGGCGCACTGGCCACGCCGGCCATGAAGATCTCCGTGCTTTCGCTGGTCTTTCTGCCCCTGACCTTCGGCTACGCCATCGTGCGCTTCCGCCTCATGGACGTGGACATCATCTTCAAGCGGGGCGTCGCCTACACCCTGGCCACGGCCGCCATCGTGGGCGGCTACTTCGCCGTGGTCGGCCTGCTGGCCGAAGCCGTCAAGACCAAAATGCCCAGCGTCGGCCCCATTGGCCTGATCGTGGCCATGATCGTCACGGCGCTGGCCTTTGATCCTCTGAAGAACTGGTTTCAGGAGCGCGTTGACCGCTTCTTCTACCGCAACCGTTACGACTATCGCCGCACGCTGATTGAGTTTGGCCGCGACCTGAGCTCGGAAACCGACCTCAGCGCCATGCTCACCTCGGTCATTGACCGACTCTCGCGCACTCTGCTGGTTGACCGCCTGGCCATCTTTCTGGCCACCAGTGAAGACGCCGAGGAATTTGAGATGGCCAAGTCGTTTGGCATCTCGTACAGCGGACCGCTCGACCTGAGTTTTCTGGTGGTCGAGCAACCGGAGTATTACGCCGGGCACATCTTTTTCGACAACACCCGCAAGGCGTTGCGCGAGAGCGCCGACGCCCGCGACACCATCGCCCAGCTCGACCTGAACTACTACATTCCCTGCACGGTGCAGAAGCGCACCATCGCCGTTCTCGGCCTGGGCAAGACCATGGCCGGCGATTTTCTTTCCAGCGAAGACGTTGAGCTGCTGGAAACCGTGGCCGGCTATATCGGCATCGCCATCCAGAACGCCCGCCTGTACGCCTCGCTGGAAGAAAAAGCCAGCGAATACGAGCGCCTGAAAGATTTCAACGAAAACATCGTGGAATCCATCAACGTGGGCGTGCTGGCCGTGGATCTTGAAGACCGCATCGAATCCTGGAACGCGCAGATGGAGGTCATGTACGCCATGTCGCGCTCCCAGGTCATCGGCGAAAAGCTGGGCGCCATCTTCCCCGCGGCCTTCATGGAAGACTTCCAGAGGGTGCGTGAAGACCCCGGCGTCCACAACCTTTACAAATTCCGGCTGGTTACGCCCCTGGGCGAAACCCGCATCACCAATATCGCCATTGCCCCGCTGCGGACGCGCAAGTTCAGCGTCATCGGCCGCCTGATTATCGTGGATGACATCAGCGAGCGCGTGGAGCTGGAATCGCAGCTCACCCAGGCGGAAAAGATGTCTTCCATCGGCGTGCTGGCCGCGGGCGTGGCCCACGAAGTGAACACACCTCTGGCCGTGATTTCCAGCTACGCACAAATGCTGACCAAGCACGTGAACGGCGACGAAAAGATGGCCAGCCTCATGGACCGCATCACGCGTCAGACGTTCCGCGCCTCGGAAATCGTCAATAGCCTGCTGAACTTCTCGCGCACCAGCGGCACCGAATTCAGCGACATTGACGTCAACCGGATCATTACCGACACGCTCACCCTGCTGGAGCACCAGTTCAAGACCTCGAGAATCTCCGTGGAAACCGACCTCCATGGGGACCTTTCCCCGATCCACGGCAACGCCGGCAAGCTGCAGCAGGTGTTCCTCAACCTGTTCCTCAATGCCAAAGACGCCATGTCGGGGGAACCCGGCACGCTGCGGGTGGTCACCTCCAACGGTTCCGCGGTGTGCGTGAGCGTCAGCGACACCGGCTCGGGCATCGCCCCCGAACACATCAACCGGATTTACGACCCATTCTTCACCACCAAGACCTCGGCTTCGCAGAAGGGCACGGGACTGGGGCTCTCGGTGACCTATGGAATCATTCAGGAACACGCCGGGAAGATCCGGGTGGAGAGCAATCCCGGCAAAGGCACGACATTTCATCTCGAATTTCCCATGATCAGGAAGGCAGTCAATGTCTGAAGTAGCGGTTCTAAGCCGTCGGCCGGCCGAGGCGGCAGCCATCACCGGCACAATTTTGATTATTGATGACGAAGCGGCCATCCGCGAATCGCTGGAGACCCTGCTGGAGTTTGAAGGCTATCGCGTGGTTTCAGCTTCCACGGGCGAACTGGGCCTGACGCGGCTGGGCGAACAGCCGTTTGACCTGGTGCTGCTGGATTTTGCCCTGCCCGACCGCAACGGGCTGGAGATACTGGCGGAGATTCGCGACCGCGATCCGCAGCAGGCGGTCATCATGATTACCGCCTACGGCACCGTGGATAACGCCGTGCGCGCCATGCAGGGCGGCGCGACCAACTTCATCCAGAAGCCCTGGGACAACGAAAAACTGCTGGCCGACGTGCGCGCCTCCGTGGGCCGCCGCCGCGCCGAAGAAGAAAACGAACAGCTCAAGCGCGCCCTCAAGCAGCGTTACAACTTCGAGAACATCGTGGGCAAGAGCGAACCCATGCTCCGGATCTTCGACCTCGTGGCCCAGGTCGCGCCCAGCCGTTCCACCGTGCTGATTCAGGGCGAGAGCGGAACCGGCAAAGAGCTGATTGCCAAGGCCATCCATGCCAGTTCGCAGCGCAAAGACCGGCCGTTTGTGCCGGTGAATACCGGCTCCATGCCCGCCGACCTGCTCGAATCCACGCTCTTCGGACACGTGAAAGGCGCTTTCACCAGCGCCATTGCCTCCAAGAAAGGCCTGTTCGAGGTGGCCGACGGCGGCACCATCTTCCTCGATGAGATCGGCACCATGAGCATCGAGACCCAGGCCAAGATCCTGCGCGTCCTGCAGGATAAGAAATTCATGCATCTGGGCGGCGTGCAGGAAATTGCCGTGGACGTGCGTATTATCGCGGCCACCAATATAGACCTCAAGACCCTGGTGCGCGAGGGGCGCTTCCGCGAAGACCTCTTCTACCGCCTGAACGTGATCACCATTGACCTGCCGCCGCTGCGCAGCCGCGTGGAAGACGTGCCGCTGCTGGTCAGCCACTTCCTGGCGCGCTTCGCCAGCGAGAACAA
>Ga0153915_10006250_pt1 | contig 11143 bp, 3 predicted proteins | sample Opewatmetagenome_2_FD_107003 | JGI IMG/M metagenome (GOLD analysis project Ga0153915, IMG submission 107003) | Freshwater wetland microbial communities from Ohio, USA - Open water 3 Core 3 Depth 3 metaG | ecosystem: Environmental > Aquatic > Freshwater > Wetlands | place: USA: Ohio, Lake Erie...
GGTGTGGCAGCTTACTGTACGAAACCGGAATCGTTCGCCACGGAGAATCTCCATCTTTTCTTTCTTCGAGTGGGCGCTCGGCGCAGCGCCGGATTGGCATCGAGAGTTTCATAAGAGCTTCATGGCTACGACCTTCGACGCGCGTGCTTGGGCGATCTTTGCCACCAAGCGCCTCTGGGAGGTTCCTGCGTCGCGGGGCCACTGGAACACTGACTGGCCCTATACCGCATTTCACGGATCCAGTATCCGGCCGACGTCCTTTGACACCGACAAGGAGACCTTCCTTGGGCGGTACGGCAACCTGCGTATTCCGAACGCCGTTGTAAAGGGGATGCTTGCAAAGAGAACGGGGAAGTGGCTCGATCCGATCGGAAGTCTGCATGTCACCCTGCAGCTCGCGGCCGGCGAGGAGCGCGCGGTTGTGTTCACCCTTGGTGCGGCATCGTCGAAGGCAGACGCAGTTGCCATTATAAAGAATTACCGCTCTCCCGAAGCGGTTCGGGAAGCGCTGGAATCGGTCCGGCAACGATGGCAGAGCCTGATCGCTACATTGCAGGTCACGACACCCGACGATGCGGTGAACCTAATGACAAACACCTGGCTGAAGTATCAGGCTATTGCCGGGCGGATGTTGGGCCGCACGGCATATTACCAGACCGGTGGAGCATTCGGTTTCCGGGATCAGTTGCAGGATAGCCAGGTCTTCCTCCCGATCGATCCATGCGTGACCAAGGATCAGATCACCCTGCATGCCCGTCATCAGTTCAAGGATGGAAGCGTCTACCACTGGTGGCATCCTCTCTCAGAGATTGGTCTCCACAATCAGGTGACGGATAACCTCCTCTGGCTTCCCTTTGTTGTCCTGAGCTATCTGCGTGAAACGGCTGACTTCCCGTTTCTGGACCAGCGTATCCCCTTCGTCGACGATCAAGGAGAAACATCGCTATACAATCACTGCGTGCGGGCAGTGGAACGAAGCCTGCAACACTTTAGCAGGCGAGGGCTTCCACTCATCGGCGGCGGAGATTGGAACGACGGCCTGAATGCTGTCGGTATCGAAATGAAGGGGGAGTCAATCTGGCTCGGTCACTTCCTCTTTTTTCTGCTCAGGGAGTTTGGAGATCTCGCGTCCCGGGTTAACGACACGGCCCGGGCATTCGAGTACAAAGCACGTGCTGAGAAGTTGAAATACTCATTGAATGAGAATGGATGGGATGGAGAGTGGTATTACCGGGCGACCAAGGACTCCGGCGAGAAGATTGGAAGTAGAGAAAACAGAGAGGGCAGGATTTTTCTCAATGCGCAAACCTGGGCGGTGATTGCGGGTGTGGCGGAGGGTGAGCGGGCTGAAGCCGTTATGGATGCGGTGGAGCACCGCCTCGAGTTCAAAGCTGGGCCCGTGTTATTGCATCCCGCATACTCGGAGCCTGACAGCGAGATTGGGTACCTCACGCGCTATGCCCCCGGAGTACGTGAAAACGGCGGGGTCTACACCCATGCGGCAACCTGGGCGGTCCTGGCCGAAACGGTTCTGGGCCGCGGTGGGAGTGCGTACCGGATGCTTTCTAAACTCATGCCGCCACGACGAAGTATGAAACCTGACGAGTACTCTGCCGAGCCATATGTAACCGCTGGCAACATCGATGGACCTGACTCCCCGAACTATGGACGTGGGGGATGGACCTGGTACACCGGTTCAGCCGCCTGGCTCTTCCGTGTCACAACGGAGTATGTCCTTGGCGTGCGACCAGTAGTGGAGGGTTTGGTTATCGACCCGTGCATTCCCTCTTCGTGGCGCGGGTTTGCCGTCCAAAGACGATTCCGTGGAGCGACATACAACATTGAGGTCAAGAACCCGAATCGTGTCGAGACTGGAGTGGCTCGGGTTAAGATTGACGGCACCGAGACGGAAATCAAGGGTGGCACGCGATGCGCCCTCATCCCAGTCTTTCCGTCCGGCTCCGAGCACAATGTTCTGGTTATTATGGGGAACAGAGGCAAGGAATGGTGAAAAGCATGGCGAGACGAGCATGGTCAGCCCTTCTGCCATTTGTGGCGCCGTTGGTCGTCTTGGCTCAAAGCACGCCTCCTATCACTGTGTTCGATGAGGACGATCCCGTCGGGGTGGGATACTACGATGCTTCATTCGGAACCAGGCAGGGGAGCAGTCTGCTGACTCTTGCAGGTCAAGGCGGTGACAAACTCCCGATTGTTACAGGGCATGCGTCGTCTGGGTCGCAGAGCGGCTTATTGCAGTGGACCTCCGGGGGAGGCGGACTCTGGAGTCTCTTTGTCTCTAGTCCCGGATGGCTTTCGCAAGATGCGACGAACTACGACTCACTGACACTGACAGTCAATGGTCCAACGGCGGTCGATCCAGCAGCCCTGCCGTGGATTGCTCTCGAAAGCAGCACTAACCAGAAATCATCCGGCATAAACTTGGCGGTTTATCTCCCGCAAGGAGTTGATGCTGACACCGACACATGGCAAAGGATTAGCATTCCTCTTACTGCCTTCCAACCGTATGGAGCGTTCCAGCTATCGCAGTTCAAGGACTTCTGGTTCAGCCAACGCGTTGCAGACAACATTCAACACACCGTATGGTTCGACGAAGCCCGGCTGATAGGGGAGTCGAGTGCTGTTGTTCCACTTGCTGTACGGGGACTAGTAGCGCGGAGCGGAGATCAGACTGCGATCTTGCATTGGGATCCAGATACGGTCCAGATGCCGGATGGTTACCATGTGTACCGGGCTTCACAGGCTGGCGGTCCTTTTACACTTCAGACCGTGACAGCCATTCCGTTGACTGGCTGGGCAGATGTGGCTGTGCAGAATAGTCAGACCTACTGGTATTTTGTTCGTGCCACGACGGGCGGGGCTCTTGAGGGTCCGCCATCCGACACTATCTCCGTCGTTCCCGAGGCCTTTGCCAGCGACAGCGCATTCTTGGATTATGTACAGCGTGCCGCCATCGATTTTTTCTGGTACGAAGCCAATCCTGCTAACGGAATGATCCGAGACAGGAGCCAGCGTGGGTCACCGGCAAGCATTGCTGCTGTTGGCTTTGGGCTGTCGGCCATTGGTGTTGGCGTTGACCGTGGATGGATTCCACGCAGCGCGGCCCGGGATCGGGTTCTCACTACGCTGAAAACTTTTTGGGAGGGACCTCAGGGAACCGCCGCTTCGGGACTGATCGGCTACCGGGGGTTCTTCTATCACTTTCTTGACATGGCCACAGCGACTCGTATGACCGGCAGCTGGGATGCAGAACTCTCTTCGATTGACACGGGGTTGCTGCTTGCAGGGATACTGGATGCCCGTCAGTACTTCAACGGTGCAGATTTGACCGAAATACGGATACGGGAGCTTGCCGATTCAATCTATGCGCGAATCGAGTGGGATTGGATGTGTGACGGTGGGCTTTCGTTGAGTCATGGGTGGAAGCCATCGTCGGGGTTCCTTCCCTACCGCTGGGTTGGGTACAATGAAGCGATGATTCTGTATATCCTTGCGATCGGCGCGCCATCCCATGCCATTCCAGGCAGCGCATGGGCTGCCTGGACCCTTGGTTATAGTTGGCTGACGCAAGAGTATGGATATTCATTTCTCGGATTTCCTCCATTGTTCGGCCACCAGTATTCACACTGCTGGATCGATTTTCGTACGATCGCCGATGTCTACATGGTGGCAAAAGGCAGCACGTACGCTGAGAATACACGCCGTGCCACGCTGGCTCAGCGTGCCTACTGCATCGCTAACCCCGGCGGTTTTCCCGGCTACGGCTCGCTTGTGTGGGGGCTGACCGCATGCGACGGTCCGTCAGGCACGGGATACTTGGGGTACAGTGCTCGGGGTGCACCCGGGCCCGGAACGACAGATGATGGGACAATAGCGCCAACTGCTGCGGCGGGGTCAATACCATTCACACCGGAGGTATCTCTTCCAACACTCCGTAACTTGTATGACCAGTACCGAACGACACTCTGGACCCCGTATGGATTTGCCGACGCGTTCAATCTGAAAGCCAACTGGTGGGACACGGACGTCATTGGCATCGATGAGGGACCGATCGCTCTGATGATCGAAAACTATCGAAGCGGTTCTCTGTGGTCACGGTACATGACCGCAACCGAGATTCAACGTGGACTGTCCGCCGCTGGGTTTACTCCGGTTGTTTCTGTACATGATGAAAAGCAGGGAATACCAAAGCAGTGGGCGCTGGACCAAAACTATCCCAATCCATTCAATGGGGTTTCGACCTTTGAATTTCGGATTGCGGAACCAGGCCAGGTGCTGCTGACGGTGTACGATCTCCTCGGCCGGGAGGTCGCTGTACCTGTGAACGAGAGAAAAGCACCGGGGAAGTACATAGTACAGCTTGACTTCGGGAGCCTGGCAAGTGGTGTCTACCTCTACACACTGAAGTCGGGAGGCTTCACTCAGACAAGAAAGATGACAATATTGAAATAGGCGGGTATGCGCTGGTTTCTTATTTCCGGACTCCTCTTTCTCTCAGGAATTTACGGCCATTGCGGTGGCAATGGACGTCCTACCTCTGTGGCTTCCCCCCGCTGGGATCCTTTCCTCGATACCCTTCAGGAACACACCCTTCGGTATTTTCTGGAAACGACAGACTCATCCACCGGACTGAGCCCTGATCGTTGGCCTTCTTCTTCGCCCTCGAGCATCGCGGCGGTGGGGTTTGCCCTGACTACTTACCCGATTGCAGTTGAGCGAGGGCTGATCTCCCGTGAGGTTGCCGCAGGTCGTGTGCGATCGGCTTTGACTTTTCTCTGGAATCTCCCCCAGAACAATCGATCCAGTAACACAGCGGGATATGAAGGATTCTTCTATCACTTTGTCTCGGTCCGTGACGGGATCCGGGTCTGGCAGTGCGAACTATCCACTGTCGATACTGCCCTGCTGATGGCAGGCGTGATCTTCTGTCAGACGTACTTCGACGGGAAATCTTCAGTGGAGAATGATATTCGAAACGTTGCAGATTCCCTCTATCGCCGCGTTGACTGGCTCTGGGCAATGGGAGATGCAAAGGGAATACGCTTGGGATGGAAACCCGAGGAAGGATTCAATAAGTTCACGTGGGATGGGTATAATGAAGCTATGGTTCTGTACATACTCGCTCTAGGCTCACCGTCGCACCCCATTCCTCCCGCGGCGTGGCAGCACTGGACTGCGACGTACCGATGGGCCAAGTATTTTGAGTCGGAGTTCATCAGCTTCGGACCACTGTTCGGCCACCAGTATTCACACTGCTGGGTGGACTTTCGTGGCATCCAGGACGTGTACATGCGTGGCAAGGGGATCGATTATGCTGAGAACTCCCGGCGCGCGACTTTTGCTCACCGAGAGTACGGTAGAACTAATCCTGATGGATGGAATGGATACTCAGATCATCTCTGGGGGTGGTCTGCCTGCGATGGGCCTGGCTGGGTAACGCAGGAGATCAACGGTGCAAAAAAGACATTCATGGGTTACGGCGCAAGGGGTGTATCATTTGATTGGGTCAGCGATGACGGGACGATTGCCCCCACAGCTGTTGGAGGTTCGGTCGCGTTTGCTCCCGAAATCTGTATCCCGACTTTGAAGGCCATGCGAGATGTATATGATGGCCGACTATTCGGTCAATACGGATTCATCGATGCGTTCAACCTCTCATTTGTTGATGCAGAAACGGGCCGCCAGGGATGGTTTGACCACGACTACTTGGGCATCGACCAGGGACCGATTGCCATTATGATTGAGAACTTACGCAACGGGTTTGTGTGGGAGATCATGAAGAAGAGTCCATATCTACGGGATGGGCTCCGGCGTGCAGGTTTCGATGGTGGCTGGCTTGCCTTCCGATGAATCCCTGATGAACCGAAACTCTTCTCGGCGGGTTTGTATTGAGTCTGCAACAGTTATCGCCATCCTCTTTTCCCTATTTTCTGCGACACCTTCCTCTGGTCAGGGTAGACTTCTGGATAACTTTGAGAACCTCACCCCGTGGAAAGTCATCGTCTCTGATGGTGTGTTGGGAACAATTGAACGTGTAACGGGTTTGCAGGGCAATGCTCTAGGCCTCCGTTTTTCCTTTGTTGGAGGTTCGGGGTATGCCATCGTTCAACGTCCATTGCACCTGCACCTGCCGGCAAACTATAGATTCACATTCTACCTTCGGGGTGATGCACCGGTGAACAACTTCGAGCTGAAATTGCTCGATTCTCTTGGGAATGTTTACTGGTTGAAGAGCCTGAACATGAAGTACCCGACCCACTGGGAGAAACGCACAATCCGGCAGCGACAGATAACCTTTGCGTGGGGTCCGTCGGGCGGCGGGAAACCAGCGGAGATTGACCGAATCGAATTTGTGGTGTCTGCAGGGACAGGGGGTTCAGGGATAATTGCGGTCGATGAACTTCGCCTCGAAACGATTGATGAAAGCGAAGGACTCAGATCCCATCCTGTCCTTCGCTGGTCAACAGCTGCGCCGGGCTCGCGGCCTAGATTCACAGCTGACCGTGCTGCCGTTACTGGCTGGCATAGTCTGTCCACTGGGAGTCCCCAATGGCTGCTTCTGGATTTCGACCAGATACGTGAAGTGGGGGGACTCATCATCACGTGGGACTCCTCTGACTACTCATCAGCCTATGATGTGGAACTGTCTGATGATGGGCTGGTCTGGGCTAATGGATACTCGGTGCGGAATGGGAATGGGGGGAAGGATGTTATTCCTTTGCAGGATGTTGAAACGCGGTTCATTCGTCTAGCGATGAGGCGTCATCGATTGAACAAGGGGATCGGCATCAGGTCAATTGCCCTGAAGGGTCCGGAGTTCAGTGCCTCGGGAAATGCACTTTATGCAGATATTGCGTCAAGTTTTCCTAGAGGATATCTTCCGAAATATTTCTGCCACGAAATGTCATTTTGGACAATCTCCGGCGTAAGTGGTGACACAAAAGAAGCGCTGATCAATGAGGAGGGGATGGTAGAAGTGGACAAAGCCGCCTTCTCGCTCGAGCCCTTTCTGTTCGCTGAGGATCGGTTGATAACATGGGCGGACGTGAAGACTTCCCAGGCACTCGAGCGGGGGTACCTTCCTATCCCGTCGGTGCAATGGCGGTATGGTGACATAATGCTCACTACCCGAATGTTCGCATGTGGGCCTACAGATTCCTCGGTGCTCTTAGTGACATACATACTCAGGAACAACAGCGCCGGCCCGAAGAAGATGAGCCTCTTTGTGGCAGTTCGTCCCTTCCAGGTAAAACCGCCGTCTCAGTTCCTGAACACAGAAGGAGGTGTAACAAACATTCGGTCGTTAAGGTACCAAAGTGGTACCCTCGTCATCAATAACAACAAACACGTGTTGAGTCTCTCGCCACCGTCCGCATTTGGTGCGACAGAGTTTGATGGGGGAGACATCGCAGAGTACATCTGCACAGGGAAATTGCCCCCAGCAGAGGAAGTTACGGATCATTTTGAGCGGGCTTCCGGAGCATTCCGTTACGATGTTACTCTACAGCCTGCGGAAGACTTTGAAGTAACGCTCGCTGTTCCGTTCCATGGTGATCGCCAAGGTCTTGTGGCAAACATTGACCCCAAGAAGGCGCACGATGTTGTGTTGCGGCGGCTCAGTGAAACGATTGGATTCTGGGAGGGTGTGCTCAATCGTGTCCAGATACACCTTCCTGCGGCCCGTGACTTGGAGAACACTGTCAAATCGAACCTGGCGTATATCTTGATAAACCGTGATGGTCCGGCCATTCAGCCCGGGTCCAGATCCTATGAAAGGTCCTGGATCCGAGATGGATCACTGACCTCTGCGGCGCTTCTGAGATTCGGGCAGAGGGACGAAGTACGTGAGTTCATCGAGTGGTATTCCAAGCACCAGTATCCCAGCGGGAAGGTTCCATGTGTTGTCGATTTCCGAGGTGCCGATCCGGTTCCCGAGAACGATAGCCATGGCGAATTGATATTCGCGATTATGCAGTATTTTCTCTTCACAAAGGACACCGTCTGGTTGAACGTGCAGTTTCCCCACGTCCTGAAGGCTGTGCGATATATTCAATCACTTCGTGCTGAGCGAAAGACCGATATCTACAAGAGCGGTGACTCACTCCAGCGCGCGTGTTACGGCTTGGTGCCCGAGTCGATCAGCCATGAAGGGTATTCTTCGAAACCGATGCATTCATACTGGGACGATTTCTTTGTCCTCCGGGGTCTCAAGGACGCTGCCTCGATTGCTGGGATCTTAGGGAAAAAAGACCTGCTGCAGGAATTCTCCGCTGAGCGTGATGATATGCTCATGTGTCTCTACACGTCGATGCGACGCACGATGCAACGCACAGGCATCGATTACATTCCAGGGTGCGCAGAGCTTGGCGACTTCGACGCAACCTCAACGTCTATTGGAGTGAATCCAGGGGACGAACTGGGGAATATCCCTGAACCGGCGCTGCATGCGACATTTGACCGCTACTACGAGTTCTTTAGTGACAGGGCAATCGGGAGGGTTGGCTGGAACGCTTATACACCATATGAAGTGCGGATTGTGGGAACTTATGTTTTCCTCGGCCAGAAACGTCGCGCGCTGGAATTACTGAATTTCTTTATGAGAGACCGCCGCCCGCCTGCCTGGAATCATTGGGCGGAAGTGGTGTGGCACGATGCGATGAAGCCAGCATTTATTGGAGACATGCCGCACACGTGGGTTGGATCGGATTTTCTCCGGTCGGTCCGAAGCATGTTTGTGTATGAGCGAACGAATGATACCTCCCTCGTCCTCGGAGCAGGGATCCCGGAAGAATGGATTCAGAATCCTGCTGGAGTATCAGTCGCTGGCTTCCCTACCTACTACGGTTCTGTGAGCCTTCGGCTTCGTGGCATGAGCCGTACTGTCGAAGGAGAGGTGAGTGGTTCTCTTCAAATCCCTCCGGGAAAGATACACCTCATCTCACCGTATGACCGTCCTCTACGTTTTGCACGCGTTAACGGTTTGCCGGGAATGGTTAGAGGCAACGAAATCATTATCGAGCAGTTGCCTGCTTCAGTCCAACTCCAATACTAATCTCATCGCTGGGGCTGTCTCCTTGTCTCGAACAACCCAGATGTTGAACGGTACGTGGAGCCTTGCTGCTGGTTCCCGGGATGAACCCCCCTCATCATTTCCTCATGTTGTTCCCGTTCCCGGCCTGGTAGACCAGGCGGAGCCGCGGTATGATTGGGAATCTTATAGGTACCACTGGTATTACCGTACATTCATGCTAGAGAGAGGTGGGGCAAACAGCGACCTTGCGTTTCTCGTGATTGAACAGGCGATGTATGGGACAGAGGTCTGGCTCAATGGCTCCCATCTGGGAGGCGATATTGCCTGCTACACATCGCAGGAATATGACATCCGACGGGCTCTGCACCATGAGAGTGTCAATAGCCTTCTTGTCCGGGTTGGATCGCGGAGCTCGCTGCCCGCTGAGAGTGCGGTGGGAAGAGACCAGGAACGATCTAGTTTTCCAATGGGCATCTGGGGGGACGTACGACTTGTCCGAACAGGAAATCCCCGGGTAGCTCTTGTCCAGGTCATCCCCCATATACGGGAACATGTGGCGGAAGTCCGTCTGTGGGTGGAGAATCGACATGCTACTGAGGTCAGGTGTGAGCTGCGGGGGGTCATCCGCGAAGCCATCACACAGCGGGAATCCTCTGTACCGGCTGCCATAAGGCTGAGCATTCCACCAAATGAAACGGCGTTTCATGTTTTCTATTGTCCGCTCGCGGAGATGCATCTCTGGTTGCCCGATGGACCGTTTCTCTATGAATTCATTGCCACCACATCAGAAAACCGAGAGGTACGTGATGTGCTGGGTACGCGTTTTGGGATGCGGGAATTTGCCGTGCGCGGGTCTGAATTCCTCCTCAATGGTGAGCGGATCTTCCTTCGTGGAGGCAACATTGCGTTTCATCGGTTTCTATCTGACACTGATCGGCAAGGCCTTCCCTGGAACGTTGGTTGGGCAAAGAAGATCCTGATCGACATCCCCAAGGCACACAACTTCAACTTCTTCCGTAGCCACCTTGGCCAAATGTACAACCGGTGGTACGACATTGCGGATGAGCATGGAATGTTGCTCCAGAACGAGTGGCCGTTCTGGACGACATCGGGCTCCCAGGAGCAAATCACCAGGGAGTTCACGCGTTGGCTGCAAGACAATTGGAACCACCCGAGTATTATCATTTGGGATGCACTGAATGAAACCTCGGATTCTGTAGTGCAACATAAAGTTGTTCCGGCGATGAAAGACCTGGATCCGACACGGCCATGGGAATCGGTCGATTTTGTCGAGGAGCACCCCTACGTCTATTCCCTCGGACCGGTCCTTAACGAAAGAAGATTCGGGTTTGCTCGAAGCCTGGCTGACATTGAGAGGTCAAGTACCCCTTCGATGTTGAACGAGTTTCTCTGGTGGTGGCTCGATAAGGACAATGAACCGGCACCATTGACTAAGGAGGTTCTGGAACGCTGGCTCGGGCCGGTCTATACGAAGGAAGAGATTATTGAGAGACAATCGTTCCTTGCTCAGGAACTAGTGGAACTCTTTCGCAGAATGGATGTGGATGCAATACAACCGTTTATCTACCTGAGCAATCATGGTGGCCCCACCGGGAACTGGTTCGACGGGAACATTGCTGAGTGTCGGCCAAAGGCGGTCATGTCGGCTCTGCGGAATGCCTTCTCGCCATTTGGGGTGAGTCTGGAGCTGTGGGATCGTCATTTCTTTGAAGGGGAAAAGCGTCGGGTGCGGATATTTGTGTTCAATGACATGATTACCTCACAGGAGGGAACGCTCGAGTACGGTCTCTGTGATCTCTCCGGCCATTGGGTGTCCAGAGAACGGGCTGCCGTCTTTGTTCGTAAGTCTGGCCACGCCATCATCGAATCGGACCTGGAGTTTCCCAGGGGATCGGGGGAATATCGGGCTGTTGCGCTACTTCATTCTTCGCGAGGGATTCCTTCAGCCCGAAGTGAGAAAATCGTGTATGTCCTTCCTGAGGCCATGCTGCCAGAAAAGCTTAACCGGACTGCAATTGCACTTCTCGAAAAGGGAAGCGAGATTGGTTTGTTCCTCGGAGAAAGAGGGATCAA
>Ga0153915_10006251_pt1 | contig 11143 bp, 8 predicted proteins | sample Opewatmetagenome_2_FD_107003 | JGI IMG/M metagenome (GOLD analysis project Ga0153915, IMG submission 107003) | Freshwater wetland microbial communities from Ohio, USA - Open water 3 Core 3 Depth 3 metaG | ecosystem: Environmental > Aquatic > Freshwater > Wetlands | place: USA: Ohio, Lake Erie...
AGAAACCGAAGAGAGACTTCTGCCTCCGGGAACAGTCTGTCCCAAATGCGGAGGAAAGAGCTTCAGGAAAGAGACCGATATCCTTGATGTATGGTTCGATTCAGGCGTAAGTTACGCCGCTGTTTTGGAAAAAAGGGATTATCTGGAAAGCCCTGCTGATCTTTATCTGGAAGGCAGCGATCAGCATCGTGGCTGGTTTCACAGTTCCCTTTTATGTTCGGTAGGAACAAGGGGACAGGCGCCCTATAAAAAGGTTTTAACGCATGGTTTCGTGGTTGACGGTTCCGGGAAGGCAATGCATAAATCAGCAGGAAATGTCATTTCCCCTGAAGACATGATAAAAGACTACGGCGCTGAGATCCTGAGACTCTGGGTGGCAGGCGAAGACTACAGAGACAATATCAGGCTTTCCAAAGAGATATTGCAGCGTCTTACAGAGGCATACAGGCGCATACGCAACACATGCCGTTACCTGCTGGGCAATCTCAATGACTTTGACCCGGCAACAAATGCGGTCTCTTATGATAAGATGGAAGACTTGGACAAATGGGCATTGCATCGTCTTCATGAAATGAATGAAAGGTGCCAGAAGGCTTATAATACCTTTGAATTCCATATTGTCTATCATACCTTGCATAATTTCTGCGTATTGGATCTATCGTCTTTTTATCTGGATATTATCAAGGATAGACTATATGTCTTATCAAAGAATTCAGTTTCCAGAAGGTCTGCACAGACTGTTATGAGCGAGATATTAAATGTCCTTGTCAGGCTTATGGCCCCAGTCCTTTCCTTTACTGCGGATGAGGTATGGCAATATATGATTCGCGACAATTCCGTTACCAGTGTGCATGCGGATCTTTTTATCCCTGTTAAAAAGGAATTTATTAATCCTCCTCTTGCCAGGGAATGGGAAGAGATAATCAAGATAAGAAAAGAAGTATCCAAGGCCCTGGAGATTGCCAGAAGAGATAAGCTTATAGGTCATTCACTTGACGCCTCTGTGATATTAGGTGTTTCCCCGGATGTTAAAAAACTCCTGACCCCGTACGAAAACGATCTACGAACCTTGTTTATTGTATCTTCAGTACGGACAATCCCATTTGAAGAATTGCAGGAAGGAATGGATGGGGAAGAGATAAAGGGGTTCAGGGTTAAGGTATCACTTTCAGAAGATCCAAAATGTGAACGCTGCTGGGTCCATGATCCTACGATAGGCGAGGACGGCAATCACCCTGCGATATGTAAAAGATGTATAGACGCCTTAAAGGAAATGGAGTAATTTCAAGTTGAAGAAGTACAATTTTATATTTTTTTTAACTGCGGCAGTGGTAATAATTCTTGATCAGGCATCAAAATTTCTTATTTCCGGATACATCAGCTATTATGAATCCATTCCGGTGATAGACGGTTTTTTAAATCTGGTTCACGTAGGAAATCGTGGGATGGCCTTTGGCTTGATGAATCGTCCTGATGCAGGGTTTTCCTTCTACTTTCTTATAGCCACTACAATAATTGCTATCCTCTTGATTTTGATCTGGTTTACTAAAACAAAAAACGAGGACAGAAGATTGTTATTCGGACTGTCGCTTATATTAGGCGGCGCGGTCGGCAACCTTATTGATCGGATAAGACTTAAAGAAGTCATAGATTTTCTGGATGTCTATATAGGCTCACATCACTGGCCCGCCTTTAATGTCGCGGATTCGGCTATTACCATAGGGACATTCTTAATTGCCATAATTCTTTTTTTCAGCTCGGCAAATCCTGAAGAAATCAAGTGAGCAATCAAAACACGGCAGCGTTTCCCTGCTTATTATGAGTTGATCACAGGTTTCATTTAATAAACATTTTTAAAAGGAGATTCCTTTTCCAATGTTTCCGGATCTTTTCTCAATTGGTCCTCTGACCTTGCATACCTACGGCCTATTTCTAGCGATAGGCTTTATTGCCGGCCTCCTTATTGCCGTACGAACAGGCAAGAACTATGGCATTAATTCTCAACAGATTATTGATATGGGTTTTCTGTTGATTCTAAGCGGAGTCATCGGTTCAAGGATCGCTTACGTCCTGATGAATTTTTCATATTTTCTGAAAAATCCTCTGGATATCTTTAAGATGTGGCAGGGAGGTCTTGTCTTCTCAGGCGGATTGCTGACAGCAATAGTGGTGATGTCCTTCTATATAAGACATCACAAATTTAACCTGTGGCAGGTAGGAGATCTATGGGCGCCGGCAGCTGCAATCGGCCAGTCCCTAGGCCGTGTGGGTTGTTTTATGGCTGGCTGCTGTTATGGCAGGCCGACAAATGTGCCATGGGGCGTGGTCTTTACCAATCCTAGATCAATCGCGCCTCTTAATATCACACTTCATCCCACACAGTTATATTCCTCCCTGATAAATTTTATTATATTTATAGTCCTCATGATGTTAACTGCAAAAAAGAAATTTGATGGGCAGGTCTTTCTATGGTTTTTAATACTGCACAGCACCGGCAGACTACTCCTGGAAAAATTCAGGGGAGACGACAGAGGGGTATTCTTGGGAACCGGTTGGACCATGACGCAGTTAATCGCAATTATAATCCTTGTCTCATCTATAAGTGCGCTCTTTTATATGACATCAAAGATTGATAAAAATAAGGATTAGATATCACAGATTCGATGCATGGGATAATTAGCTCTGGATAGTCAGTTATTAAATAAAAGAATGTAAAAAAAGGAGGAAGTATCAAAATGGGAAGATTAGAAAATAAAATAGCAATTGTAACAGGCGGTAATTCCGGTATAGGACGCGCAACAGCAAAGCTTTTTTGCAGGGAAGGCGCCAAGGTTGTTATTTCCTGCAGACGTGAGGCTGAAAATAAAAAGGTTGTAAATGAAATCACCGCAGAGGGCGGAGAAATTATGGCAATCCAGGCTGACGTGTCAAAGAAGGAAGACTGCAAAAAGGTCATACAAGAAACCATCAAAAAGTATGGCAGGATTGACATATTGGTCAACAGTGCAGGCATAGCCGATAGACACATACCGATCGATCTCTGCACGGATGACTGGTACGACGAGGTTGTTAAGATCGACCAGTATTCTGTTTATTATTTGTGCAAGTATGTATTGGAGCATATGGCGAAGGTTGGACAAGGATCAATCGTAAACATTTCATCCATCGGCAGCCAGGGCGTTGCAGGTATTTCATACAGTGCAGCTAAAGCTGCAGTCAACAGCATGACCAAGAACATCGCCCTTCTGTATGCAAGGACAGGAATCCGCTGCAACGCAGTCGCACCTGGCCCGACTCCGACACCGTTGAACGCCCCGGAGGCATTCAAGTTATTCAACATGGAATTTGCAGCTGAGTGCGCCAAGCATATCGACTTGACCTTACCGACAGCACAGGCAGAGGATCAGGCGGAAGCAATCCTTTACTTCGCCAGTGACGTATCAAAGGCTGTAACAGGCCAGATCCTTTATGTGGATCACGGGACAAGTTTGTACTAGTGCTTCGTTTAAAAAAAATTAATGGTACATAATCATTAAGGAGACCGTAAAACAGAAGTCTCCTTAATGATCATGGAACCTGGTATTATTTAAAAAACTAAAATCTTAAATTAACTAGGCGGCTGACTTTGCATAAGCAGCAGCAGATTCACCGGCCATTCTCCCTGAATTGAGAGCCCAACCCATCGTATTGCCCGGAAGAACAAAAGGATAGCTGTCGCCATATATCGTGTTTGCATCAGTGCCGGCCCCATAAAGCCCTGGAACCGGGTTCCAATCCTTATCAAGGACCTCTAACTTGTAGTTGACTTTAATTCCACCAAGGCTTCCGTATGCGCCGGGCAGGAATTTCATGGCATAGAACTTGGGCGTAGTGATTGCGTTTAATGATTTATGACGTTTGTGGAACACTGGGTCATAACCTTTGACACAAAAACCATTATATTCTTCAATGCCTGCCTTCAGACCTGCAGCATCAATCCCTGTCTGGGCTGCAAGATCTTCGAGGCTGTCCGCGACATATATATACTTGTATCCTACATCTTTAGACTTTTTGATCAGTTCATCAAATTTTTCAAGTTTCGTGAATGGAAAGGTTACGTGAACTTCCTCATATCTCTCTTCCATGACCTTTCTTATATTTTCATCAAAGATATTGAAGGCGCATCTGCCCTTTTGATGACTGATGGCGTTTCCGGTAAATGTTGCATTAGGAATTATTGCTTCATCCATAAAGCGTTCGCCCCTGATGTTGCAGAAATAGTTCGGTTGACGGAAGGCCTCCATGAGCTCAGGATCAACCGGATTAATATCATCAGTGCCTCCGCCGGGGGGAAGGAACATCATCTCCATCTTCATCTCGGTCTGAAATGCGCCGACTTCCCAGGCCATCTTTAGGCCGTCTCCTGCAAGACCGGGTATCCTGAAGGACTGCATATCGACACCCCATTCATACCCTGTAAATTTTTTAATCAATTGCGGATTGTCGCCGAATCCACCGGTGGCGACTATTACTGCCTTTCCGGCTACTTCAACCTTTTCGCCGTTTCGGTCCTCGCCGATAACGCCTGTAATCTTTCCACCCTGTTTGATTATCTTTTTTGCAGGTGTCTGAAGAAGGAACTCAACTCCCTTTTCCTTTGCCCTTTCAAAAAGAATCCTATAGAGGTTTCTTGCGCACCCTTCACCGCCGGGAGCGACAACGTGCCAGGTCGGCCATCCTCCTGGAAAATACGGGACCGCATCCCAGAATTCAACGCCCATCTTCTGAAGCCACTCGATTGTAGTTGTTGCCTTGTCAAAGTATGTGCTGACCAGCTTGGCATCAACCTGATAATGGGTGTAATGCATCATTGCCTTAAAGGCCTCTTCCTTGCTCGGTCCCATCTGTTTTAAACGCTGGATAGGGCTCTCAAGACCAAAGGGCCCCATGCCCATCGCCCCTGTGCCGCCTGTGGTGGATGCCTTTTCAAAGGCAACAACCTTGGAGCCCTTTTCTGCTGCTGCGTTGCAAGCGGAAAGTCCTGAAGCCCCAGCAGCTATAACTATAACATCTGTTTCTAATTTCTTCATATTTACTCCTCCTTTTAGATAATTAACCATGAAAGCGGTATTTAATTATTACAAATTTATTTGAAAATATCTCTTATTAAAAGATGTGGCGGTATTTTTATATAGATAATCAGACGAAGTCAATGTTCTTTTAGATGGTAATTATTAAAACTTATTCGAAAATTTTATATAATATGGAAAGAGATGTGTATTGGAATGGCCTGTATAAACCCTGGAATTTAAAAGCCGCTAATGATATTTTAGCTTGATTAATTAAATAAGTGTTATAGATTTAAAAACTCTTATTATGATAAATTCAACTTTTCTTTTAATACACAGGAGATGAGGTCTCATTCCTTGGTATCTGCAAGAACAGGTAATAAAGTTGACTGCTATTAATTCTAAATTTAACAAATACGGGTTTACTTTTAATCTCAGGACCAAGGTAATTCTTATTTTCCTCATTTTAATTCTTGTGCCCCTTGCAATTATCGGGACATTTTCCATTAAGGCCACTGAACAACTGATCTTTAATATGGTAATGCGCCAGCTTGAAAATGTGGCAGTCGACAAGACCACTATACTGGAACGATGGCTTGAAGAACGCAAAAGCGACCTGCTTGTGATAAGCGGCACATCCATAATCAAATCTATGGACCCATCAGCCATTTCCCCTTATATCAAACTTGTTCAAAAAAATTATCTTGTGTACAAAAATTTTTCAGTGATTTCCTCCAGCGGGGATCTTGTTTTCGCTACACGCGAAGGTATCACCGGCGATGATCTTCGCGGCTGGCATATCCGTTCAATAAATGACCAACTACAGGTGTCCGATATAACCTATCTGCAGGAAGAAAATGAGTCAGTTTTCAGTATCGCAGCCCCTATCCTTGATAATAAGGGAAAACGCATAGGTGCAGTATATGGTACTATCGGGACTAATCAGATCATATTATCTATCCTGAATGTTGCCTTGGGCAAAACAGGCGAATGTTACCTGGTGGATAAAAACGGCACCTTCCTCGCTCATAAGGAACCTCAAAGAATCCTGAAAGAAAATATCTCCAGATCAGAGAGTTTCGGAAATATATTTAATAAAAGAGACCGTAAAAAAATCTACCTGGATTATCGAGGCATTGAAGTATTAGGCACATCACATAAAATAGGGGGAACGGATTGGTACCTTGTCGTGGAACAGGACCGTGACGAGGCATTTCATAGTCTGGATGTATTAAAGCTGATTATTTATTTCACCATCTTACTATGTGTTGGAAGCGCCTTTATACTGATCTGGTTGATTTCCTATCATATTGTCAAACCCATCAGGACGCTCAGCCTATCGGCTGATATCCTTGCAAATTCGGAATTTGAAAAGGCATCGGTAAAAATCGACCGCAGGGATGAAATCGGCATGCTTTACCGGGCATTTGAAAATATGAAATTGAAAATTCAGGAACGCCAGAACCACCTTAAAGAGGAGGTTGGATTAAAAGAAGCAGAACTTAAAGAGACCGGCAGCATGTTAAGGCAGACAAAACTCATTGCCGAACGCTCTGAAAAATTCGCCACGATCGGTCGATTAGGCGCTGCAGTGGCGCACGAGATCCGAACTCCGCTTACTTCACTTAAATTATTTTTAGAATCGGTCCAGGCTGAAATAGAAGTATCGCCTGAATATCAGGAAGATTATGACATTGCCATGAGGCAGATCAAAAGGATTGAAACTACAATCAATCGTTTCCTTGATTTTTCAAAGCCCCAGGAACTTACTTTTTCAGAGATTGACATCCCGCTGCTCATCGAGGATATTCTTTTAATAATCAAGCCCATGATAAACAAAAACGAATGTTCTTTGGATGTAACAATTGAAAATGATCTTCCAAAAATTAATGGCGATAAAAAATTGCTTGGTGAAGCTTTGATCAATCTTTTCGTTAATTCGCTGGAGGTGATGCCTAATCATGGAAAACTTCTGGTAATAGCTGAGAAGGATAATTTTATATTAAAAGATGAAACCCTGCCGTGTATCAGAATCGACATCAGAGATACCGGACCCGGCATACCGGAATATCAAATAGCAAATATCTTCGATCCGTTTTTTACTACAAAATCTTCAGGCACAGGTCTGGGTTTGTCTATTACTGCAAAGACCATAAAAAGCCATGGCGGCTGCATCAGTGTTAAAAGCACAATCAATGAAGGGGCTGTTTTTTCGTTGTTTCTTCCATTAAATTATAACCAGCACGGGTTTGAGGTAAATGGATAAAATATTACTTATTGACGATGATGAAGGTCTCATCCATTTCTTAACAAGATTTTTTCAGAGAAAAGGATATGAAGTAACTTCATGCTTAAACGGCAAGACAGCTATTGAAAAAATCTCGGTAAAAAGATTCGATTTAATAATGCTCGATTATAAAATGCCCGAATTAAACGGGCTTGAAACCCTGAAAAAAATCAAGGATGCCCAGGTTAAAACCCCAATCATCATTATGACTGCTTATGGCAACACAGAGCTGGCCATTGAGGCAATGAAGCACGGGGCTTATGATTACATGGTCAAACCCTTTGAAAGAGAGGAATTAAGCCGCATTGTTTTTGATGCCCTGGTTGTAAACCGTCAGATGAAAGAGATTGTAAGTCTCCCCGATTCAAGTGAACCGCCGTCGCCTTTCCCTGATAAGAACTCATTGAAGATTATCGGAAACAGCAAGAAAATGCAGGATGTATATAAGATTGTCGGACAGATAGCTGAAAAGGATGTGCCTGTACTTATAACGGGCGAGAGCGGGACAGGAAAGGAACTGGTTGCAAAGGCCATATATCATCACAGTCGCCGCAAAGAAAAACCGTTTATTGCCGTTAACTGCGCCGCCATTCCTGAGACTCTTTTTGAAAGCGAAATATTCGGCTATGAACGCGGCGCCTTTACAGGGGCAGACCGTACCTACATAGGCAAGATCGAACGATGCAATGGAGGGACTTGTTTCTTTGATGAAATCGGAGATATGTCGCTTTCCCTGCAGGCTAAATTACTCCGCGTTCTCCAGGAAGGAGAGATAGAAAGGATTGGCGGAAGTCAGACTATCAAGGTGAATGTCAGGGTGATTGCCGCAACAAATAAAGACCTTGAAAAGGAAATTCAATGCGGCTTGTTCCGAAAAGACCTTTATTGGCGGCTGAAAGTCATCTCAATAACTCTACCTCCATTAAGAAAGAGGACTGAAGACATACATGATCTCGTAAAATATTTTCTATCTCGTTTCAGCGAGGAGTATGCCAAGCCGGTTCATCATATCTCAGAGGCCGCCTTAAAAAAATTTTATTCCTATTCCTGGCCCGGAAATGTGAGGGAACTCGAAAATTGCATTCGACGGGCTATTCTCCTTTGCGCTGGGGATATTATCTCGGTAGATCATCTTCTCTTGTTGGAACCGAAAGAGCAGCAACTTTTACAGACGCTAAACCGCGAGCAATTGATCGTTAGGCTCAAAGAGAAACTGGAAGACATTATCCCGGAAATCCTCAGCCTTTCTACGCAGGATATCCATTCGAATATCATTGAACTGGTTGAAGATACCTTAATCACTAAAGCCCTTCAGGAATGCAATAATAATCAGGTTCAGGCAGCGAGAATGCTCGGAATAAGTCGCAATACACTGAGACACCGTATGAAAAGGCTTGCTGAAAAAATAGAACCCTAAAAGGCATTCCCATTTCCTGCTTGTATTTCACCAATGCTGTTCAAGTTTTGAACAGCATCAGTAAATCCTCACATAGCGTAATATAGTTGCTATACTACAATTTTTACAATAATCATCCGAGTGCCGCAGAATCAATATACCATATAACATACTGATAATATAGATATCCTATTCATTGACCATATAAGAATAAAAGGAAATATATGTCGTCTGTATTTATAAATTTGAAGAAAAATCATTCACGGCATATCCCTTGCTATAATGAAATTGAAATAGTTCCAGAAAGCTTGATCGAACATGTAGATGAAAGGAGGATGAGTATGGATCGTGAAGGCATGCTTATATCGGAAAGAATAAATGAAGTCTCATTGATATGCGCTAGAGAGCATCCCATTTATGAGCAAGTAAGCAGTTATGGAATTGCGTTATATGTGCTCGGCTGCTTCAACGTTCCGGATGTCATGTCCTTTGAGGATATAGACTCTGTTGAAGCAGGCAATATTTTAAAGGACCATTTCATACCCATTATGGAAAATGATCTGCCGGCCAAATGTCAAATTGTAGAATCAAAAGAAAAATATCTTTTAGTTATCTGTGATCCTTTATTTCCCATACACTTTGCTGTCCTTACTGATATTAACAGTAAAAGATTATTCTTCTCTAAATTGAGGTATTTTGGAAGCGGGTTTGACAGTCTTGACGAATTAATGAACGAGTTTATTGGAGAAGATGGTGTCGATTATAAAGATATCCATTTTTATAAAAGGAAGATCTCTTCACGGACATCATCGCCTTGTCAACCTAAAATATATATATTTAAAAATGACGGAAGCGTAGTTTAATTTAATAATCAACTAATTTGATAAGGAGGCAATACAGTGTCAATTATAGAACAGGTAGTAGAAAAGGTTAAACGCATTGACCCGGGACAGAAGGAATTTCATCAGGCGGTAACAGAGGTCATGGAAACACTTGAACCGACGGTAAAACATCATCCGGAATTCGTCAAAGCCGGCATTTATGAGAGAATAGTTGAGCCTGACCGCACCATGATGTTCCGTGTTCCATGGGTAGACGACAAGGGCAATGTTCAGGTTAACAGGGGCTTCAGGATACAGTTTAATAATGCAATTGGACCCTATAAAGGCGGGCTCCGGTTTCATCCCTCTGTGAATATCAGCATTATAAAATTCCTTGGATTTGAACAGATCTTCAAGAATTCTCTTACAACCCTGCCCATGGGCGGTGCAAAGGGAGGGGCAGACTTTGATCCCAAAGGCAAATCCGATGAAGAGGTCATGAGATTCTGCCAGGCGTTCATGAGAGAACTCTTCAGACATATAGGCCCGGAAGTCGATGTACCTGCAGGTGATATCGGCGTAGGCGGTCGCGAGATCGGTTATCTGTTCGGTTATTATAAAAAGATAAGAAATGAGCACACAGGCGTTCTAACAGGAAAAGGCCTTGAATACGGCGGCAGTCTTGTAAGACCTGAGGCTACCGGTTATGGTGCGGTTTATTTCGCCGCTGAGATGCTTGCAACCAGGGGACTTGATTTCAAGGATAAGACCGTTGCAATAAGCGGATCAGGGAACGTTGCACAGTATGCCATTGAAAAGGTCAACCAGTTAGGAGGCAAGGTAATAACCGTCTGTGACTCCAATGCCACAATCATTGATGAAAAAGGCATAAACCCTGAAAAATGCAATTACATTATGGATTTGAAGAACAACAAGCGCGGACGCATCAGCGAATATGCGGATAAATTCAACTCAGCATGCTACCAGGGCCAGAATGTATGGGATGTCATACGTGAACAGGGGATTAAGATTGATATCGCACTCCCCTGCGCTACCCAGAATGAAATCAATGGAGAAAACGGCCAGGCCCTTGTTAATAACGGGTGCGTCTGCGTTGTTGAAGGGGCCAATATGCCTTCCGCACCTGAGGCGGTCAAGATCTTCCAGGATAATAATCTCCTTTTCGCGCCGGGCAAGGCCTCAAATGCAGGCGGCGTAGCAACATCAGGTCTGGAGATGAGTCAGAACAGCATGAAATTATCCTGGACTAGGGAAGAAGTGGACAGCAGACTTCTTTTGATCATGAAAAGCATCCACAAATCCTGCGTTGATGCGGCAGAGGCCTATGGAAAGAAAGACGACTATGTAACAGGGGCTAATATTGCCGGTTTTCTTAAGGTCGCCAAAGCCATGCTGGCATATGGGATTGTTTAAACAGACCTATCAATTATTCATAGACAGTTTGTGCTATTGCAATCCCGTCTTCATCCGAAGATCTGTATCTTCGGATGAAGACTCATTACGAAAGGTAACAAATCGTCTTCTGTTTTACAACATCGGACAACAGGACAAGACCCTGTTCCTTAAATTC
>Ga0153915_10006253_pt1 | contig 11141 bp, 9 predicted proteins | sample Opewatmetagenome_2_FD_107003 | JGI IMG/M metagenome (GOLD analysis project Ga0153915, IMG submission 107003) | Freshwater wetland microbial communities from Ohio, USA - Open water 3 Core 3 Depth 3 metaG | ecosystem: Environmental > Aquatic > Freshwater > Wetlands | place: USA: Ohio, Lake Erie...
ATCTTCATCACCGGCTCCCAATCGGGAGTGGTCGATTCCGCGACGAGAACCTCGCCGGGCTTGAATTCCGCAAGTTGGCGCGCGTCGGCAATGACCCGCACAGGACCGGCGGCGATTTTCTCGCCGACCGCGCGGCCCGTCGCCAGCACGGTACCTAACGCGCCGAGGGCGTAGGTGTCGAATCCCGTCGGCGCCCGTTGCGACACTACCGTCTCAGGCCGCGCCTGGATGATGTACAGCTGCCCGTCATCGCCATCCTTGGCCCATTCGATATCCATGGGCATTGGATGACCAGCCACTTTCGAATAGTGGCCTTCGATCGTGATCGCGTCGCCGGCGAGCTTGAGCACCTCGGCATCCGTAATGCAGAAGCGCTCGCGCTCGGCCTCGGTGGCCGGCACATTCTTCGTGCCGCCGCCGCGGTCGGCATAGATCATGCGTAGCTGCTTGCTTCCGAGCAACCGGCTCAGAACAGTCCGATGACCCGCGCTATAGGTAGGCTTGTGGACGTAAAACTCGTCGGGATCGACCGTTCCCTGGACGATGTTCTCCCCCAGCCCATAGACGCCCGTGACAAATACGACATCACGGAAGCCGGATTCGGTATCCAACGTGAACATGACGCCGCTTGCGGCGCGATCCGACCGCACCATCTTCATCACGCCTACCGAGAGCGCGACCTTGAAATGGTCGAATCCGTTGTCGATGCGATAGGAAATCGCGCGATCGGTAAAAATCGACGCAAAGCAGCGCCGGCAGGCTTCGAACAGTTCATCAGCGCCGCTGACATTCAGAAAACTCTCGTGCTGGCCTGCAAAGCTCGCCGACGGAAGGTCTTCCGCGGTGGCGGAACTTCGAACGGCGACGGCCAGATTTGCACCGCACTCCGTCTCGAGCCGCCGATAGGCGCGGTCGATTTGTTCGCGGAGCGGGCCGGTTGCGGTCGCCTGGTAAACGATCTCGCGCGCTTGCGCGGCCCGCTTGGCCAGAGTCTCGACGTCCCGCTTATCCAGACTATCGAGGAGCCGATGCAGCCGCTCCCACGCCTTGCCGGCCGTGAGCGCGTTCCGATAGGCATCCGCGGTCAGAGCAAACCCGTTGGGGACACGCACACCCTGCTTGGAAAGAGTCGAGTACAGCTCGCCCAACGAAGCGTTCTTGCCGCCGACCAATGCCACATCGCCTAGGCGAATGTCGGAAAACCAGCGAACATAGTCGTCGACCGACATCTGACCCTCTTTTGCAAGCATTCATGAAACGCCGTGCACGGTCATCGGCATTGATTTCCATCAAAGAAACGTTTCGGAAAGCGCATGGAATGATCTTTAATAAAGATCGACCCAATAGAGCGGAGGTCACATGATGACCATCAGCGCTGATCCGGCGGCCGGACTCGATGTGACACAATGCGTGTCGTTCTACTTCTCGGCCCACCAGGACGACTGGCAGCTTTTCATGAATCCGTCGGCGTTCCGGAACGTTCTCGACGGCAATACCAAATGCGTTTTCATCCATATGACCGCGGGCGATGCCGGCTTGGGAACAAGCAGCGGTGGTCGCAAGCACCCGCTTTATCTCGCGCGCGAACATGGCGCGGAAAGCGCGATCCGCTTCATGGCGGATTCGGACGATCGGCCGCCAGTGGAGAAGGTGGCGTCGGCGATGAAATTCAATGACCACCCCATCTACCGCGTGAGCTATCGCGATACGGTGGCTTATTTTCTGCGCGTGCCGGATGGCAGTCCCGCGGGCACCGGCTATGCCGACACCGGCTATCAATCGCTGAAGCGTCTGGCCGACGGCCAAATCGATACGCTCTCCGCAATCGACGGGACGACTTCGTATCGTGGCTGGAAGGATCTGGTGGCGACGCTGCGGGCGATCATCGACTTCGAACGCGGGCCCGCGCCATCGGTTCCGCTCAATGTCCCCGAGCCTGATTCCACCATCAACCCCAACGATCACGCTGACCATTTCATGACGGCGAAGGCCGCGCTTGACGCCACGGAGGGTCTGACCGGCGCGCGCCGGCTGTTGTATTATGTCGGCTATGCCAGCGCCGAGCATCCAGAAAATCTCGGCGGGCAGGACCGCGACATGAAATGCGCTGTCTATGCCGTCACGCTCGCCGGCGTCTCGGCGCTCGACCATCCGACCGCCTGGCAGCATTACGATCAAACCTTCGTCGGGCGCACTTATTGCCGAATTGAGGAGAACGGCGGGCATTCCGATGGCCCCGGCGGATAGTCGAACATCGAACCGGTATCCGCATTACGACTCTACAAAACGGGAATTTCCTAGGAAACGTGCAGAGATTTTCGGCTGTCCTTCCCGAAAATCATATCCGCGCGTACTGATGATGCAGCCCGGACAGAATGGGCGTGGCGACAATGGTCCCGCATCGCTGGATCGCTCGCGGTAGCGGCGCATCTTTGTCCAGCGACAAATACGTACGCGTCCCATTATAATAGGAAAAATACGAGGTCAGGATCTGACGCAGATGCCGCTCGCCGAAGATGAGAACGTGATCCAAACATTCGCGCCGAAGCGTTCCAATGAGGCGTTCAGCGTATGGATTCAGCCACGGCGATCTCGGTGATATTGGTCGGTCACGTATACCCATCCTCCGAATCCGACGCGTGAAGGCCTGCCCGTAAGCTCCATCATCGTCGCGTACCAGATAGGTCGGCGCCGTATTCCACGGGAAGGCCTCCACTATCTGTTGGGCCAGTCACTCCGCCGTCGGATGTCGGGTCACCGCGAACCACAGCGGTAGCCGCCGTCCGTGACCAAGGACAAGAAATGCAAACAGCCGGTCGAATGTTACGGTCGGAACCACGCAGAAATCAATCGCGGCAATAGCGTCCGCATGGTTGTACAGGAATGTTCGCCAATTCTGGGATGGCATTCCTCGGCGTTGGATTATGTACTTGGAAACTGTCGACTCGGCGACTTCAAACCCAAGCTTCAGCAGCTCGCCGTGAATTCGCGGTGCACCCCACAACGGGTTTTCCTTGCTCATCCGCCGGATGAGATCGCATAGCTCACGCTCGATCCTGGGTCTTTCCTGCCCGACCCTTGGATTTCCAGAGCCAATAGGCCCTAAACCCTGCCCGATGCCACCGTAGGATGGTGTCTGGTTGAATAACTCGAGCCAAACTGAGCAGGCACGGCCAGAACCGGGTCATCCATACAAGTAGGGCCCGATCACTACCCCGCAACCGGAGATATTGCGGCGCCCGCCTCAGAGCGATGTTGAGTTGATGATGAAGAAAGAGGTTCTCGATTTCAAGCCGGTGCCGCGACTTGAACAGGTCGGCGACATGCGATCCAAGCAGGTGGACGATCACAAGCATCGTATCAGATTTTGCATCGTATCAGATGATGTGCTGATTCTGTCTTACCGCGCGAATCCGGCCGGATGGAATTCTCGGGAATCACAAGGGTTGCGACGATTTGATCCGACATTCCCCATATGACGACTGAAGGAACGAATTTTGCCGGCGCAACCGAAAGGCACAGGCGCCAACATGTAGTCGTGGCCTCCCTCATTAAACAGCGCGAAAGATGCCAGCGGATCACGGTTTCCCGCCTGACGACTGTTGGAGCACCAGCGAGCGAGAAACCAAACGGTTAAGTGACGACTTCCTGCCTGCGGGTAGCCCAAAAGGTCATCCGCCGTTCGACGATGACGAAAGCCTCGTACATGGCGACGCCCATGACACCGACGACAACGAGCGCGGCAAAGACAAGCGGAACGTCGAAGCGGCCGCTCGCGATCATCATCAGATAGCCGATGCCGGAATTCGCGGCGACCGTCTCAGCCACGACCGAACCAACGAAGGCCAGCGTGATCGCCACCTTCAGCGAAGCAAAGAAGTACGGCATCGACCGAGGAATTCCAATTTTCGTCAGGATCTGCCATTTGCTCGCGCCCAGCACACGGAGCACGTCCTGCCATTCTGGTTCAATCGTAGCAAGCCCGGTCGCAACATTGACCACGATCGGAAAGGTCGCGGTGGCGAACGCTGTGATGATCGCAGGCACGGTTCCGATACCGAACCAGATAACGAGAACCGGGACAATCGCCACTTTCGGGATCGAATTGAAACCAATCATGATCGGATAAAGCGCGTCATAAACAGATGGCGAAGCTCCGATCAGAAGTCCAAACAGCAAGCCCACGCTGACACCGAGCGCAAATCCCGCAACCGTCGTCATCAAAGTCTGCAGCGCATTGCTCATGATAAGGCCGGTATGCGCGACGAAGGAATGCCAGACGGCGACTGGCGAGGGCAGAATAAAAGTGTCGACGTTCAGCACGATGCAGACAAGCTCCCATAGGACAAACATTCCTATAGTGCAGAGCCATGGCAGGCTTCTCTTCCACAATGTTTTTTTCATCGCCCGGCACTAACCCCAATTTGTTCACGCAGCGCGTGGCTCAACTCGGTAAATCTCGGCGTGAACGTATCGGACAGCGTCCTCGGGCGCGAAAAATCGGTATCGGCCTTCGAAATTACACGGCCCGGACGCGGGCTGATGACGTAAACGGTATCCGCGAGAAAGATCGCCTCGCGCAAGTCGTGCGTCACGAGGATCACCGTCGGGCGCTGTTTGACCCATAACGCCTGCAGAACGTCCCACAAATCTTCACGGGTGAAGAGATCGAGAGCACCGAACGGTTCATCGAGCAGCAACAGCTCCGGGGAGTGAATGAGTGCCCGGCACAGCGAAGCGCGCTGTTGCATCCCGCCCGACAATTCCCACGGATATTTGTCTTCGAATCCTGCAAGCCCGACTGTCGCCAGTAATTCGCGTGCGCGCTCCCGGTATTCGGCGCGATTTCGACGAAACCGCCCCGCATGCGAAGCGACTATCTCGAGCGGCAACAGAACATTTTGTATCGTGGTCCGCCACGGAAGCAGCATGGGGTTCTGAAACGCCATACCGCAGATCTTGAGTGGGCCATTCACTGGCTGGCCGGCAACATGCACCGAACCGCGGAGCGGCGGGTGAAGCCCGGATACAAGCTTGAGCAGGGATGATTTCCCGCAGCCGCTCGGACCAACAACAGCGACGAACTCCCCTGCTTTTATCTGCAAGCTAGTTTCGGCGAGCGCGATGACTCCGTGGGCGCCCCCATAGGCCATACTCACGTTATTGATATCGATAAGGGGTTCATGCACCGGAACAGTGCCCACGGCCCCTCGACCTTCCTTTAACTCAGCAGTTGCCACGACTATTTGGCCGCGCAGGTCCCGAGAGCGGGCGGCATACGTTCCGCTTGCGGCGGAAGGAACTTGTTTGTCCAAACTTCGGCAAGCGTCGGGCTCCGAGTATATTTCATCGCCGTCACGACTTGATCGATGCTGCTCTGCATCCGCTTCGGATTGACATCGCTCAATCCCTTTTTGCGGACGTCATCGCTGAGATTGTGATTAACCGCCATGACCAGCCGCTCGCACTCAATATCCGGATTGAGCAGCGGATTGAATTTCTTCATCATCAACGCCGCGGCGCGCGGATTGGCAATGGCGTCTTTGGTGCCCTCATTGACTGCCCGCACCATCGCAGCGACCGTTTTGGGGTTCTTCTCTAAGAACGAACGGGTAACCCACAGTCCGGTCCCATAGACGTCGAAGCCGATATCGGAATACATCAGCAGCGAGATCTGATCCCTCGGCACTCCGAGATCGATGAGCGTCATCACGCTCGAGACATCAAAGACCATTATCGCATCCACGTCGCCGCGGATCAGCATCGGCTCACGCATTTGCGGCGCCGTGAATTTGCGCTGAATCTTGATTTCGTCGGGCGTGCCGGGCTTCGTCAATACGTCGAGCACAGCACCTGAGGCGCTGCCCGGCATATCGCCGACAACCTTGTTTTGAAGGTCCTTCAGCTTATGAATGCCGGACTTTTTCATGCTGAGCACCGCCAGCGGAGAGTCTTGGAAACTGATGTAGACGAGGGTCAGTTCCTTGCCGGGGTTTTGCGCATTGAAACCGATCATGGTGGGGACATCCGCCCAGCCAAAATCGTATACGCCAGAAGCGACATTGGCAGCGGTATTGGCCGCGCCGGTGCCCCGATCAATTTTCACGTTTAGACCCGCGGCCTTGTAGTAACCTTTATCCAACGGAATGAAGAACGGCGCGTGCGTCCCTGAGATCGTCCAGTCGAGCATCAAAGAAACGTCGCTCTTCTCCACCGACTGACTGGACGCCGGCTCACCCAATGCGATCATGACCGCGATCGCCATGATCGCACTCACGCACGATAACCGGATTGCATGATACATTCGCATCTGATCCTCCCTGAATCGTTTTGCGAGTACGCTTACGTCACACCCTTCTGAACAGTTATAGTTCTTAATGAGCCAGTAATTTTTTTGACTTGGCCTTTTTCCGAGCTTACGCCCTTTCAAGCAGCTTTTTCTCGATCATGGCATGCACGCCTTTGACGTTGTTAACCGTTTGCGTGATGTGCAGGTCCGCTGCGAAGCTGCACAATGCATAGGCTTCGTCCTTATGGATTCCGGTCAAGGAGACGATCCAGTCGATCATCTGCTTCAAGGCCTGGCGCGCGGCGTCGTCGAGATCGGTATCGAGCCCGAGTGTGATGAGATACTTCGGCGTCTCCGCTCGCAGCATTTTCCAACCCAGATCCTTGCGCACATGGAATTCGAAAGTGCCCTTGAGTGAGGTTTCGATCGCAGTGCCGTCCACCTCGCCGTGTCCCTGCGCGGCATGACCGTCGCCGGTGGAGAACAGCGCGCCGTCGTTCCACACGGGAATATATATGGTGCTGCCGGCCACCAGATCCTTGCAGTCAATATTGCCGCCGAACTCGCGCGGCTCCTTGCTGTTCTGTCGGCCATAGGCCTTGGCCGGCGCGACCGCGAGCTGACCGAAGAACGGCGCCATCGGCACCTTCAGGCCCGACGGCAGAATCGCCATGTTGCTCGTCTTGTCGAGCGCCACATGGATCAGTCGATAATAGGGAAAGTCTTCGGGCAGGGTACCGCCATAGGCGCGAAACAGGTTGAAGCCCCAGTCCTGCCGCAGCGCGATGTCGAGGATCCGTACTTCCAATACGTCGCCAACCTTCGCATCCTTCACATAGATAGGACCGGTGAGGATATGATTGCCACTGCCGCGCTTCGCCTTCTCGTGGATCAGCTTAACATCGGGCAGCGGTTTGAAACCGGACGACTCCGGCGGCATCCATTCGGGATTACCGGACACGCATTCAATGGTGACACGGTCACCGGAATTGATAGTGAGCACGGGCGGAAGTCCACCATCGAAATAACCCCAATGTACCGTTTCGGGCGTCGACTGCAGCAGATGGGCCTTCGCCCCTTGAATACTTGCCATGATACTCTCCTACTTCGCCTTCTTACAAAGCAAAAGCGAGTGTGTCTGAATGCGGCGGTCAGCTTCCCAGAATTGTGCCGGCTGGAAGCTTGAAGCAGTAGTCGGCAATTTCGCCCGCGCGAGTGAACCACACCCGATCCTTTTGCTTGTGCTCGACGCAGTGCTTAATCGCTTTGCGCAGAGGACGCAGCCGGAACGGCTGACCGATGATAAAGCCATGCAACGACGCGCAAAATACCAACGGCTGCTTTTCCGACTGCTCAAGCATCTCTTCGAACTGGTCAACCAGCATATCGGCGAACTCGCGGCCGGAATGATCGCGTGCGATCAACGTCCCGGCGTCGTTGAGTTCAAGCGGGTACGGGACCGTTAAAATCGGTTTAGTACGCGTGCGCATCCAGAACGGCTGATCGTCGACCGGCCAATCCAAAAGATGGGTATAGCCTGCTTCCTTGAGCAGATCGGGCGTTACCTTGGACTCGACCGCACCAGGCCCCATCCAGCCAGTCGGACGGACGCCGACATATTTCTCGATCGTTTCGGTGCAGTCGGCGATCATACGGGCTTCGTCGGGCTCCCACTGGGGCATGCCGAGGGTTTCAGCGTTCGTTCGGCCGTGGCCCAGCACGTCATCGCCGCGCGCTTTGATCTTCGCAACAATGTCCGGATAAAGACGTGCAACCTCGCTGTTCAGCAAGATCGATGCGGGCAACTTCAACTCGTCAAGCATGCGAAAGAGCCGCCAAATGCCGATACGGTTGCCGTAATCCCGCCAGGCGTAGTTGCGTGTCGTTGGGGGGCCACCGCGATTGGTCGGGTCCATGCCTCGACCAGTAAGGAATGCAAAGTGCTCGACGTTTAGCGCCACATAAAATGCGAGCCGCTTCCCGCCGGGCCAAGAATAATCCTTGCGGCTTTCGATCGACGAGTAATCGTATCTAGTGTGGCCCGGCAGCATGACGTTATCCCTTTTCAATTGACCTGATACATGGGCTAATCCGCTGACAGCCCCTCACTTCAGCCCTCATTCTTGCCGCCCTTGACGCGCTGTCAAGTGATTTGATTGAGAGTCCATTTTCTGGACTCTGCGTTTTGCCACGACGGCATTGAAATAAGCGCCGTTCGCGGCAGCGAGCGGTGCCTTCAGTTCAGTGTGCGGCGCTGTCCTTGCGCGGCGGCGTCTCCAGGAACGAGAAGAACGTATTGTAAAATCGATCCTTGTTGAGACCCAGGTGCGTGATGTGCCCCGCGCCCGCCATGACGGTGAATTGCTTGTCGTCGTTCGGCAACTTCATGAAGAATTTCAGCAGATCGTCCATGGTTGCGATACCGTCGTGTGCGCCGCGCATGATCAGCACCGGGAACGGGAGTTTCAGCGGATCAGCCACTGGAAGCACCGAACACATATCGACAAAGGTGCCCGATGGAACGGAATCGCCATATGAGAGCTGCGCGTCGGCGACAGCTTCCGCCACGGCATTTTCAGATGTCCCCGGCATGTCGCGGTGAAAGATAGCCACGAGATTTTTGCGCTCAAGCTTGCGGGTATTGGAAGCACGGTATTCCGCCAGCCCCTCGCGCCGCTTCGCGAGCGTAGGAGAGCCATCCCCGGTCCAAACGAACGCGTCGAGGATCAGGCGGCCAATATGGTCGGGGCGGGACTGGGCGAAAGACGCCGCACGCAGAGCACCGGAGGATTGACCGTAGAAATGGTATTTGGTCTGGCCCGTCTCCTTTTTCAGGATCGGCAGCATGGCGCCGATGTCGTCGATCGCCATCGCGATATTCGAGTTGCTCGATGTACGTGACGACTTTCCGTAACCCTCATGGTCGATCGTCCATACGTCGTATCCGCGTTCAGCGCAGATATCCATCATCGAGTATTCCGATGCACGGCCCGGCACGTGTAAGTCATAACTGGGCAACGCACACAGAGACGATCCATGGATGAGAATGAGAACCGGTTTGTTCTTAGGCGTATCCTTGAATTTTCGAAAAACGAAGAGCTTGACATTGCCCTTCATCGCCCAGTGCTCTTGCTGTGTTATCTTGGAAGCCACGATCGTTCTCCTTGGTTAAGTTCTGGGCTGCATGCGAGAGTCGACGATCGACTCGACAGTTCGGGATATTGCGAGCAACCTGGCGTCAGCGCCCGGTTTGCAAAGGATTTGTAGCCCTACGGGGAGCCCACCTTCCGCTTGCAGGGGTACCGACGTTCCGCATTGACCAAAGAAATTTCCGGGACGCGTGAGCCTTCCTGCCCGCAGATTCCAGGTCAGCGCTGCATCCAGCGTTTGCACCTCGGCAACCGGGCACGGCACGAATGGGGCCGTCGGATAGACCAGGGCATCAACGCCGCCCATCATTTCCTGCGCCACGGCCACGGCGCTTCGCTGCGCGCGTTGCGCGGCTGCGAGTGTTTCGGCTTCAGTGCCAAAGCCTGCCTGAATACGAGCCCATGGCACCGGGTCGATGGTCGACTGCCCCGCCTGCAAACGGCTTTTTCCCATGGCAGCGACAAATTCCGCGAAAAGCATCTTTCCGAACACCGCCATTGCAGCGTCGACATCGGGAATCTCCACGTCGACAATCTCGACGCCTTCGCCATCCAGTTTCTCAAGCGCCGCCGCGACCGCGTGGCGTACGGCGGCGTCGAGTTGATCGAAGACGTATGTCTTCGGCTTTCCAAGCCGGAGCGCCCGGGCGCGCGGCACTTCTGCGACCACCCCACCTCCGAGGGCCGAGAAGACGAGCGCCGCGTCATCGGCAGAACGCGTGAACACGCCTACACTATCGAGCGTCGGCGACAAGCTGAACACTCCTTCCGTCGGCCAAACTCCGGCCGTGCTCTTGAAGCCAAAGACGCCGCACAATGCGGCGGGAAGCCGGACCGACCCTCCGGTATCGGAGCCGACGGAAAACGCACACAAGCCAGCACGGAGCGCGGCGGCAGAACCGTGGCTTGATCCGCCACAAACGCGTTTGATGTGCTCGTCTGCCGGATTCCACGGCATCGGTTTGCTGATATTGATCGTCGCTGCGGCGAACTCCGTGGTCCGGGTCGTTCCCAGAATGACGCAGCCAGCCCGCTTCAGCTTTTGAATGAAGGGGCCTTGCGGCGGCGTTATCCCTGTCAAATCGAGGTCCGTGCCCGCACCGTAGGGTAGCCCTTTAATCGAAAAAATCTCTTTGATGGCAATCGGCACGCCCATCAGCGGACCTAGATCGGTCCCTGCCCGCAACAATGCGTCGACCCCGCGAGCGGCATCGATCGCTTCCCGCGCTACGACCGTTGCGAATGCGCCGATTTTCGGATCACGCAACCGAATACGATCGAGATAAGCGCTCGTGATAGTCTCTGCACTCAGCTCGCCGCAGCGCAAGCGCACCCCGAATTTCTGCAATCCGAAGCCATCCAGCGGATCGGCCGGTAGCCGTTCGCCCGGCGGTAGGTCAGTGCCTTCGTTGAGCATCACTTTGCCAATCATCTGCCGAAAATGATGCCGGGATTCATCGCGCAGAAAGAGCCGATGATCCAAAGTTCAGCATCGCCTGCGGCGGATCTGCCTGCGGGATCTGAATAGCGCTTAATGCCATCGTCACGAGCGGTCCTACTTCCGTTGCCTGGGCCATGATCCCACACGACCTGTATTTTTTGTCAAGTTACTTGACAAGCGATCATTCTACTTGGAGCTTGAGCGGCGTCGGGATGCCGGATCGAGACGGGATCCGTATCGTAGGCCGCGATTGGAACCGGAG
>Ga0153915_10006254_pt1 | contig 11140 bp, 13 predicted proteins | sample Opewatmetagenome_2_FD_107003 | JGI IMG/M metagenome (GOLD analysis project Ga0153915, IMG submission 107003) | Freshwater wetland microbial communities from Ohio, USA - Open water 3 Core 3 Depth 3 metaG | ecosystem: Environmental > Aquatic > Freshwater > Wetlands | place: USA: Ohio, Lake Erie...
GAACCGGAGAAAGGAGTGCCGGAAAATGTTAGTTTTGAGCAGACAAAGAAACGAATCAATAATGATTGGCGACGATGTTGAAATCATCATAGTCGATGTACGTGGTGACAAGGTTAGGCTTGGAATTACGGCTCCGAAAACGATAAGTGTCCATCGTAAGGAGGTTTACAATGCGATTCAGCAGGAGAAAGCTGAGCAGAAAGCTAAGGATGAGCAGGTAACAAAGCAGTCTTAAACGAAAAAACAACTTCTTCTTTTTTCTTCTTCATAAAAAAGCATAAAAGGCCGTTTCGACGGCCTTTTTTGTTTTATGGGCATTCTAAAAATCGTGAAATTTGTTATTTTGAGGACTTGGTTTTAGTGGCTGCCTTATGTTTTTTCGTAGCTTTCACCTTTTGCGGCGGTACGAATTTATTGGGATCTACGAGTGCTTCTTTTCGTAACGCCACAGCCTTATCAATCAAATCTTCTTTTTGAATTGCTTCATGGGGATCAAGTTTGAAATTCCAGGTATATGCGTCGATTCTCGTGCAGAACATATCATCAAGGAAGTCGAAAGGAAATTTGTCCCGCATTGGCCGTTTTAGATTTCGATGGGTAACGAGTGGTTGAAAACCGTCTTTTGAAAGTCTGACATTGTAATCGCCGTACCATTCGAATCCGACAGTTACTGGTGAAGTGCCGATTTCTTCGTCGTTGAGTGTTACAAGAGCGCCTTCAGGTTCGGTAACGATGGTTAACTTTCGTTCGACGCATCCGCCACACAGCCACATCGCCGCACAACAGGCGGTTAGAGTTAATACTGACAGTTTCCTTACCGGCATAATCGTACTCCCAAATTATTACGAAAAAATTATCAATTAAATCACGCAGATTGTCAATTTAATATTAATAGCAATCACTAAAACTATCATTGCGAGAAGGTCGAAGGGCCGACGCGGTAATCTTAGTTATTTTTTTATAAAAGATTTTCTTTTACATACTTTGCTGCGTTGTCGAATATTGTCCTGCCGTCGGCTCCGGATTTGTCAGCAAGTCTTGTCCAGTGTGGGTGCTGTGTCGTTCGTACGAATCTTTCCGGATGCGGCATAAGTCCCATTACTCTGCCGGTCGAATCGCACAGTCCCGCGATTGAATCGATTGAGCCGTTTGGATTTATCGGAAACTCCCCGAAATTTCCGTCCTTATCAACATATCTGAACGTAACTCTATCGTCAGCTTTGATTTTCTCGAACACATCGTTATTTTCGAAAACAACTTTTCCTTCGCCGTGTGCTATTGGCAGATAGATTCTTTTTCCCTGCTCGACGAAAACGCATTTTTTGCTCGACGGCTCAAGATATACCCATCTGTCTTCGAATTTTCCGCAGTCGTTGTTGGTGATGGTGATTTGTTGTTTGCCGGTCGGCTCAATTTTTCCGAGAATACCGGTTTTGACAAGCACTTGGAAACCGTTGCAGATACCGAGTACAAGTTTGCCGGCCTCGATAAAATTTCTGAGTCTGTCTGACAAATGATGAATCATTTGGTTGGCGAGAATTTTTCCTGCCGCGATGTCGTCGCCGTAGCTGAATCCGCCCGGAATAACGAGAATATGAAACGAGTCGAGCAGGTTTGGATTTTCGATAACTCTGTTTACGTGAATTCTTTCCGCTTTTGCGCCGGCCAGTTCAAGTGCGTATTGTGTTTCCATATCGCAATTGATTCCCGCCGCTCTTAATACTATCGCGTTTATCTGTGTCATTTATTTATTACCATTTCAAAGGTTTCAGCCAGGCGTCTTTCAAACTGTCAATCGCGACGTCCACGATATTTTTGCCTCGGCTGTCTTTTATTATCAAATTTTTAGTTTCGATTACTTTTCCGATTTGTCCGAATGGAACGCCGAGCATAAGTTTTGCGAAGTCGTTGAATTTTGCCGGCGTAACTTCGATGACATATCGTGAGCACGATTCGCTGAAGAGTTGTGTGGCCAGCGTTACGCAGTCTTCGGTTTTTGGCAAACCTTTGAGGTCTGCCAAAATTCCGAATCCGCCGGAAAATGCCATTTCCGCAAGAGAAACCGCAAGTCCGCCTTCACTGCAGTCGTGGCAGCTTGCAATGAGTCCTGCGTCAATTGCCTTGTGAATCTTTTCAGCAGTCAGTTTTGCCGTTTTCAAATCAACTTTCGGAACATTCGCTCCGAGCTGTTTTTTTATTTTGTAGTAGTGTGAGCCGCCAAGTTCATTTCGTGTAAGTCCGACGGCAAACAGTATATTACCCGCGGCTTTCAAGTCAGCCGTTACGCATTTTTTTACATCATCAACAATTCCCATTGCACTGATAAGCAATGTCGCCGGGATTGCAATTTCAGTTCCGTCATCGCAAATAAAATTATTATTGAGGGAGTCTTTGCCTGAGACGAATGGTGTACCGAACGCAACTGCTCCGTCGAAACACGCTTGTGCCGCGCGAACCAGTGAACCTAACGTTTCTTCTTTTTTGCAGTCCGCCCAGCAGAAGTTATCGAGTATTGCGATTCTGTCCGGCCTTGCGCCAACGCAAACAACATTTCGTATCGCTTCATCGATTCCAGCCATTGCCATCCAATAGGGGTCTATATCGCCGTATAATGGATTCATTCCGCATCCGATTGCGATGCCTTTATCGCTATTGAATTTAGGCTGAACAACCGCCGCGTCATTTGGTCCGTCATTTGTAATGCCGCCCAGTGGTTTTACAACTGACCCGCCTTGCACTTCGTGGTCGTATTGACGAATTACCCATTCTTTGCTCGCGACGTTATATGTTGAAAGAATTTTCAAAAGGTCATCGTTGTAATTTTCTTTTACTTCAAGCACCGGCTCAGAGAAACTTTTCGAACTCCATTTCGCTTTTCGTGAATATTTCGGCAGACCATCGTGCAGGAAATCCATATCGATTTGTCCGACTTGTGTACCTTGATACTTTAGCGTGAGTTTTTTGTCAGCGGTGAATTTGCCGATAACAGTCGCTTCGACATTTTCATCAGCGAATAGTTTACTTGTTTTTTCGAGGTTCTCCGGCTTTACCGAAATAACCATTCTTTCCTGTGCTTCACTAATCCAGGTTTCTGTATATGAAAGTCCTGCGTATTTAAGCGGGATTTTTTCAAGGTCAACTTCAGTGCCTAACTCAGCGCCCATTTCGCCGACTGCGCTGCTGAGTCCGTCCGCTCCGCAATCTGTAATTGCAGTGTACAGCCCAAGTTCGCGTGCCTGCAAAAGTGTATCGAGCGTTTTCTTTTCAGTTATTGCGTTCCCGATTTGCACTGCGTGCGAAAATACTGTTTCGTGTTCGTGCGTCATTGCTCCGCTTGAGAATGTCGCGCCATGAATGCCGTCTCTACCGGTCTTTCCGCCGACGACCATAACAAGTTCGCCCGTGGAAGTTTTTCCGAAGCATTTATCTCTCGGCATAATTCCGATATTGCCGCAGAACACCAGCGGATTGCCCAGATAACGGTCATCGAAAAATATCGCGCCGTTGACGGTTGGTATTCCCATTCTGTTTCCGTAATCACGAACGCCTGCGACAACACCTTTTGCGATTCGCTTGGGGTGTAAAACACCGCGAGGAATTTCATCGAAACTTTTATTAGGCTCAGCAAAACAGAAAATATCGGTATTTGCGATTGGCTTTGCGCCAAGTCCTGTTCCCATCGGGTCTCGCAAAACTCCGCCGATACCAGTTGCTGCTCCGCCGTATGGGTCGAGTGCGGATGGATGATTGTGAGTCTCAACTTTAAAGCATATTGCGTCCGTATCGTCGAATTCAATTACGCCCGCATTGTCTTTAAACACGCTTATACACCAGTCTTTATTAAGATCTTTCGTTGCTTTGAAGACGGTGTCTTTAATAAGATTATCGAAATGAATTTCTTTGCCGTCGAAATTAAAATCAACGCTGCTCTTGAGCGTTTTGTGAACGCAATGTTCGCTCCACGTCTGTGCGATTGCCTCAAGTTCAATATCTGTCGGCTCTCTGCCAATTGATTTGAAATAATCCTGAATCGTTTTCATTTCGACTGCGTTGAGGAACAAATCCATTTTTTTGCTCAACTCGACAAGCTGCTGCTCGCTGATATTCAGCAGTTCGATTGTCTTCAGATTAAACTGATACGGTGCAAGATGCGGACTTGGCGGCTCAGCCTCGGCGCCGACAGCAACAACTTCGATACAGTCGTTGGAAAGTCTGCGAACGATTTTCTTAAGCTGCTTATCACTTATTTCGCCAAACAGAACATATTTTCTTGCCGTCCTGACAGACTCGCATTTTTGTCCCATATCATCAATTGCTTGCCCAACTGATTCCGCCACAGGGTCTGTAACACCGCTTTTGAGATGTATTTCGATAACGGTTGCTTTCGCCAGTCCCGCTGCAGGAGTTATTTTGCCGATATGAAAATCTTCGCAAACCGGGTCAGCCAGCAATTCGCCCGCGACTTGTTTCGCAAATTCATCGTTAAATTCGCCGTCGATTAAAAATACTCTCGCCGACTGAACATCAAGCACGGTATCGATGCCGAGTTCTTTAATATCACTAAGAACAGTTCTGCCCCCGACATCAACGCTGCCGGCCTTGCTGAAAACTTCAAAACGCCATTGTTTCATTTATGCCTATCCCTATTTAACTTTTCTGTCAATCCGCGGATAAAACGCTTTAAAAATAATCGAACCTTTTGCTCGCGAGAGCTTACTGCCCTTTAAGGGCAAATATCCCTCTTCGTTACTTTATATTTAATGAGTTTCGCTCTCTTCTCGCGTGCGAGTTCGAGCAATTTTTCAATTTCGGTTTTGTTTTTAACTGCTTTTTTAATTTTAACAAGTTCTTTAATTAATTTATCGATACCATTACTGATATTTTCGGAATTGGTAAAGAAAATATCCGCCCATATATTTGCCGGCCCCGATGCGATTCTCGACGTATCGATAAATCCCTTACCGCAAAGTTTCAGTTGCTCCGAATCCGAAGCATTAAGCAGGGCAGACGCAGCTGCGTGCGGCAGGTGGCTTACATTGCCGAGAATTCTATCGTGTTCATCCGCCGCCATAATACTTATTCGACAGCCAAGAAGCGACCAGAATTTTTTCACAGTTTATATCGCTGCCGATTTTGTCGTGTCGTCTTTCGTAATGATGCACCCGGCTCTGTCGAACAAATCATCTCGTCCGAACTCCACACCGCGTTGTTCAGACCCGGCTATCGGATGCGAGCCGACATAACTTACCGACTTCGGCAGATTTTTTTTAGCCCACTTATGCGGCAAAACTTTCGTTGAGCCGACATCAGTAACGATACATCCTTTCTTCAATGCCATCCCGATAACTTTGAATATTTCTTCGAACGTACAAATCGGTGTAGCGAGAATAACAATATCAGAATCCGCGACGCTTTTTTGAATATCATCACTAATTATATCCGCGACACCCAGTTCTGTGGCACGTTGGCGAGTTGTCTTTCGATGGCTGAAACCTACGGTTTTTATGCCGAAATTTCCCCGGTTTATTGCCAGAGTGATAGATGAGCCTAAAAGACCCAGTCCTATTACAGTAACTTGCCGTAAATCTTTCAAAATTCAAACCTTACATAAATATCGCCGTCGCCGGCAGGTCTGTAAAAACTATCCGCAAAAACCCATTATGTCAATTTTTTTCTTTATTTTCAGCCTTTAAATTGGTATTATGATAGACTATTAAAAATATTCAATTCAGTATTTATAGTAATTTTAAATACAGTGTAAATCCGAGTCTAAGTAGAAACGGTGTAACTCTGTGTTAAAAGACCTGTTGATTTAAATGATAAATTCGAAACCTAAAAAAAACGGCGATTATCTTGCGTTTGAAGATACGATAGCCGATATAGACAGCCAGATAGTTGAGCTTACAAGACTCGCATCTGTCAAAGGCATCGACTATTCTGCTGAGATTCGCAATCTCCAGCAGCAGCAGGTCGCAGAATTCAGAAAAATATATTCAAATCTTTCCGCCTGGCAGACTGTCCAGGTCGCAAGGCATCCGAAAAGACCTTTGCTCGGCGATTATCTTAATCTGATGGTTAAAGATTTCCGTTCGCTCCATGGCGACAGATGCTTTGGCGATGACGACGCGATAGTTTGCGGCCTTGGCCATATAGGCAGGGAAAAAGTTATGGTCATCGGCCAGAACAAAGGCCGTGATGTGAAGGAGAAGATTAAGTGCAATTTCGGATGCCCGAACCCCGAAGGCTACCGCAAGGCACTGGCGAAAATGAAATTCGCCGAAAAGTTCAACCTTCCAGTCGTAACATTTATTGATACTCCCGGCGCATACCCCGGCATTGGCGCAGAAGAACGCGGCCAAGCTCAGGCAATCGCCGTTAATCTTATGGAAATGTCTCGCCTCAAAGTGCCGATTATCTGTATCGTTATTGGCGAAGGCGGCTCTGGCGGTGCTCTCGGTATCGGTGTCGGCGATAGAATGGCAATCCTCGAATTCGCATATTATTCAGTAATTTCGCCCGAAGGTTGCGCTGCGATTCTCTGGCGTGACGGCTCGAAAGCGCAGGAAGCCGCCGAAGCACTCAAGCTCACGAGCAAAGAACTTCAGCGTCTCGGCATTGCTGATTCGATAATTACCGAGCCTCTCGGCGGCGCACACAGAAACGTCCACGACGCAGTTTACAATGTCGAGCAGTATGTCGTCCGAACATTACGGGAATTGAAAAGAATAAACCTTGATACGCTTCTCGATGACAGATACAAAAAACTCCGTGCAATCGGCCAGGCCGCGACAATGCTCGAGCCTGTGAGCAGTACAGAGAAAAGCATAAAAATTTCTGCCGGCAGAATTATCGCTGACGGTAAAATTAAATCTGCGAAAATCAAATCCATAGAAGTATAATTTTAAGTCAGAACCGCGAGCGTTAGCGACCGGTAATCTATTATGAAAAATAAAATTATAACTATCGGCTTAAGTCCCTGCTGGGACAAGACAATTGAAATTGCCGGTATTGACTGGAATCAACACAAAATAATTTCATCATCTAAAATTATTCCTGCCGGCAAAGCATTAAATATAAACAGGGCACTTGCGTGGATGGGCACAGATAGTACCGCTGCAGGTCTTTGGGGCAGCGACGATTTTTCGCGAATGAAAGAGACTCTACTTTGTCATTCCCGCGAAAGCGGGAGTCCACGTGTTAATCTTTGTTTTACAAAAGTCCACGGCCAAACCCGTGAAAATATTACAGTTGTCGATACTACAAACAAACGTCAGATGCACTTTCGCAATAAAAGCACACTGGCAAATTCACAATCATTAAAAATATTGAAACGCGATTTGAGTAAAATTATTGTGAAGAATAGTTTTTGTGTTTTCGCAGGCGCAACGCCGAACAATGCCGTTGCCCTGATTGAATTTGCGAAAAAAAAGGGAGCATCTGTTATTGTTGATACTTCCGGCCCGGCATTAAAAAAAATTGTCGCAAAAGGCGGCTTGTTTTTGATAAAGCCGAATATCGAAGAATTAAGTGAACTCGTTGGCAGAAAAATTAAAAATGAAGAAGTCGCGATAATTTCCGCTGCGAAAAAATTATTAAAGAAAGTAAAATATATTCTCGTTTCCCGCGGCGATAAAGGTGCTATGCTTATGTTCAACTGTCGCCGTACCGGCGACGCGTCAACAGTGGCAATCTTCGCCAAATACACCGGCAAAAAAATTGACGTTTGCAACACAGTTGCCTGCGGCGATTATTTATTGGCAGGTTTTTTAAACTGTTTCAATTCCAGCCCCGACAATTTAAAACTCGCTCTCGAAACCGCAGTAAAATCCGCCACCGCAAAAGCCTTTGGCTTGAATGAAAAATTGACATGGTCTCAGGTTCAAAATAGAATCGAAGTTAAATTTTAAGTTATGAAAGAATTATCATATATATTATTGTTGTTTTTTTTTATATTCCAGACTGATATTAAAGCTTCCACAAAGAATGAACAACCTAATGATATCACAATATCATTACAAGTCAGTGTTGCGTTACGTATTCCGCATAATACTATAATCATAAATATTAATAAAGTTAATTACCGTTACCTTTTGCAGACGGATACAAAACCATTAGAAGGTTATTCTTCAGATAACTATCCTGAATTTCACAATTCCAAAACTTTTCCTGAAAAATGGTATGAAGATTTTTCGAAATATAAATTTATTCTCTGTGCTGCCGATATAGACCCTGAAACTTTAATGCCAAAAGAAAATTAAAAGTTCATGGGGTTTCTCAATTATTTGCTATCAATCATCAACTAAATTATAGATGTTACCTGATTGATGGTCTTGATGATGTCGTTGATGTTAGTGGGGTCTGTCAGGCAGGCATCGTATCCTTTTTTCAGGACAGCTTCGATTTCATTGTTTTTGAGACCTTCTGCAAGTGCGATTAGTTTAGTGGTTTGAAGTTCTGCGTTATTTTTTATATTGCTGCAAATATGTTCTGCGTCAATACTTGTGGCTATTAAGTTGATAATGATAACGTGCGGTTCGAGTTTTTGTGCGGTTAGGCCTGCGTCGAATCCGCTGCCGGCTGTTTCGACGTTGAATACCGGATTTTTGCGCAGGTTGCCGGCCATATTATCAGCGGACATACTGTTACTATCTACTATAAGAATACGGATTTTGTCATGGTCGAGCTGGTCGGTTGGCATATTATGGTTTTTCATAAACCGTATCAGTTCAGACGTTGGAATTCTTCTGTCTCTTCCGCCGGGGATTCTGTAGCCTTTTAATTGTCCGCTATCGAACCATTTAGTAACTGTGCGCGGTGCGACTTTGCAAATCTGCGCAACTTGACCTGTTGTCAAAATGTCTTTTCGTTTGTTATTCATAGTAAGTAAACTGTACCCTATTTATGTTTTCGACTTTAAAACCGCCCAATTTAACAAGAGTTTGAATTTTTACTATATATAATTCTATCTATTTTAACTGAGGTCCCATAATTAAATCTTTTTAATTTTTTAAAATAGTTCAAAATGCTATTGACAACAAGTTATAATTCCTATATAGGAGTAATTACTATTTTGTTTATATAAAACTGAAATTTAGTGAAATAATTGAAAGTCGGTAAAGTGGAAGTAACGAAAGAGCAGCTTGATGCTTTTTATAACTGTTGCAGAAAAAACGGGTTAAAGATAACTCCGCAGCGAATTGAGATATACAAATCGCTTTTGGAATCGTCTGAGCATCCATCTGCTGAAATGGTTTATGAGAAAATCAAACAGGTTTTGCCAAATGTCTCTTTTGATACTGTAAACAGAACTCTAAATACGTTAAGTCAGGTAGGAGCAGCATTTATAGTCGAAGGCAGCGGCGAAGTCAGGAGATTTGACGGCAATCTTGAGAGCCATCAGCATTTTAAATGCGTAAAATGCCGGAAAATTTTTGACTTTCACTACGAAGATATTAAAAATGTCAGAATACCAGAAAACATAGGTCGTGGATTCAAAATTTTAAGAACAACCGTCTATGTTGAGGGGTTGTGCCAAACGTGTCTTGAAAATAAAAACGGAACCAAATGAACATTTTTTACGGAGGTAATACTATGAACCTTAAAGGCTCACAAACAGAAAAAAATCTACTGACAGCATTCTCAGGTGAATCCCAGGCTCGCAATAGATATACATACTGGGCATCAGCGGCGAAAAAAGAAGGCTTTGAACAAATCTCTGCCATCTTTACCGAAACAGCAGAACAGGAAAAAGAACACGCCAAAAGGCTTTTCAAATTTCTCGAAGGCGGCGAAGTGGAAATCACTGCGGCGTTCCCAGCCGGTGTAATTGGAAAGACCCTTGATAATCTTAAAGCCGCAGCAGCAGGCGAAAATTATGAGACAACAACAATGTATCCTGACTTTGCGAAAGTCGCAGACAAAGAAGGCTTTGCGGATATTGCGAAAGTTTTTCTGAGTATTGCGGTTGCTGAAAAAAGACATCGTGACAGATACCTTGCATTTGCAGCCAATATTGAAAAGGACAGAGTTTTCAAACGTGAAAAACCTGTACGCTGGGTTTGCAGAAATTGCGGATATGTGCATGAAGGAACTGAACCGCCCAAAGCCTGCCCGGCCTGCGCTCATCCAACAGCGTATTATGAATTGGAAGCAGTTAATTTCTAAAAATAACATCTATCCATTGCAAGGTAATCATAACTCCCTGCAATGATGAAGAATTGAGGTGCAATATGGAAAGAAAAGGCATCGTAACAATGAAGGGCAATCCCATTGTGCTTTTGGGTAATGCTGTAAAAGCTGGCGACAAAGCACCTGATTTTGAAGTTACCGCCGGCGACCTTTCAACAGTTAAGTTTTCATCGTTTGCCGGAAAGATTTGTGTTATTACAACTGTGCCCTCGCTTGATACAGGCATCTGTGATATAATGACGCGCAGATTTAATACTGAAGCGATATCGCTCGGCAGCGATGTAGTTGTACTTGCGATAAGTATGGATTTGCCGTTCGCGCAAAAAAGATGGTGCGGTACAGCAGGGGCTCAAAACGTGCAGGCACTTAGCGACCACAGAACCGCATCGTTCGGCCAGGCTTACGGAGTTTTGATAAAAGACCTTCGGCTTTTGGCAAGAGCAGTTTTCGTTGTTGACAGCAAAGGCATAATCCGTTATGCCGATATTGTGCCGGAAATAGCACAGGAACCCAACTATGATGCAGCTATAAAAGCAGTGAAGGAACTTAAAAAATGAGATGTATTACCAAAGATGTAATCGCAGTCGGGGCGATTGATTGGGACAGAAAGCTGTTTGATGAAATAATCCCATTGCCGGACGGCACAACTTATAATTCTTATGTTGTCAAGGGCAGTGAGAAGACTGTTCTCATCGATACGGTTGACCCTGAAAAAATAAATGCTCTTCTTACAAATCTTGCCGAGGCTGGGGTAAATAAGATTGATTATATAGTTGCACATCATGGAGAACAAGACCACAGCGGCAGCATACCTGATATTCTTCAGTTATTTCCTGACGCGAAAGTTGTTACAAATGAAAAGTGCAAAAATATGCTCATTGACCTGATGAGTATCGACGCAGACAAATTTGTTACTGTTGTGGATGATCAGGAACTTTCGCTCGGAAATAAA
>Ga0153915_10006255_pt1 | contig 11139 bp, 7 predicted proteins | sample Opewatmetagenome_2_FD_107003 | JGI IMG/M metagenome (GOLD analysis project Ga0153915, IMG submission 107003) | Freshwater wetland microbial communities from Ohio, USA - Open water 3 Core 3 Depth 3 metaG | ecosystem: Environmental > Aquatic > Freshwater > Wetlands | place: USA: Ohio, Lake Erie...
TCGAAAGCCAAGGTTTTTGACAATGCTGGAATTATTGATTGGGCTATTGAAGGAAAATTTCAGGTGAATGATTTAGAGTGTCAGCCATCATTTCAATTAGTGAATCATCATCTCAGACAGTATACTCCTGAAATGGCTTCCAGGATCAGCAGTGTTCCGGCAGAGACTATCCGCCGGATCGCTACTGAGTTTGCCCAGGCTGCCCAGATCGGAAGCACGATCACCATTGATGGCCATCAGCTGCCGCTTAGACCGGTTTCTTCCGTGACGTTCCGCGGAGCGGAGGCCCATGAAAACAGCGCCCATACGGTTCTGGCCTTTCTTCTGTTGAACCACATCGTTGGTGCGGCTGATGTCCCAGGGGGCGGCGTTGGATTTCCAGTCACCAGTTTAGGTTATCCCGAGACGGGGAAGTGGAAATTCGGGGTGAAGGCCGGGAAGGACGGATTATTGACAATCGCTGTGCCCGAAAGCGGGTGGTTCTACAGTCATTTGCCCTGGCCTGTCCGCGATCCCAAATTCCCTGCGGATGCAGGGCTTCTCGAACTTTTCCCAATGGCGAGCCTCTCCCCCATCTGGGCAGCGGAGAATCAAGAAGAGATTTGGCAGAAAATAGGATTGTCTTACCGAATCGAGGTGATGATCAATTACGGGTGCAATTCGGTCCTAGGTGTGGCCAATCCTGAGGTCTACGCTGAGTTTCTTAAGAAAATTCCTTTTATCATTAGCTGGGATCTGGTTTCGAATGAATTCGCAGAGGGCTTTGCCGATATCCTTCTGCCGGATACAAGTTACCTCGAAACCCTCAACTGGATGGATGGACAGGGTTACTTCTTCAACTATCCCTATGGAATGGATCCGTGGTGCTGCCACATCACCCAGCCTGTTGTAAAGCCCCTCCACGATAGAAAATACATCATGGATGTCTGGTTTGAGATACTGAAGAGACTCGGAAAACAGTCCGAAGTGAATGAGTACTGGAACAGGTATACCGGATTGGATGAGGCGAGTAAATTTGGGCCAGAGGAGGATGTGACCTGGGAGCAAGTCGGGGATCGGGCACTGAAATATTACTTCGGTCCCGACCACGGGATGGAGTGGTTCAAGGAACATGGCCATTTGATATGGTTCAAGAAGGTGGAAGAGGCTTACTGGAGGCATTTTACGGATGCCCGGGTGCCCATTTATATGGAGTTTGTGATAGACTTAAAAGAGAAAATAGAGAAAATAGCTGAAGGCATTGGAATCAAAATGAACTGGGACCAGTATACCCCCCTCATCAGTTGGTTCCCAAGCACCCCGCATCTGGTCAAGAATCCTGAATTCGATCTCTATTGTTTCGGCTACCGGGACATCCTGCATACGGGGACTTGCACGATGGAGCAGCCTTGGCTCGATGAAGCCAGCGAGATGAATCCGTATACATACAATATCACTATGAACGTTGATACGGCGAAGCGGAAAGGTCTGAAAGACAGGGACCTCATCGAAATAGAGTCTAGCCACGGTCATAAAGTAAGAGGCACCCTCAAATTGAGAAAAGGACAGCATCCTGAGACGGTCGCCTTCGTCTCTGCGGGTCATTGGGCAAAAGGGCAACCTGTGGCCAAGGGCAAAGGCATCGCCTTTACTTTTTTACAAGAGCAGAAGTTTGAGAAGTGTGATGCGCTCACGCTTAACGTGGAGACCTGTGTTAAAGTGAGGGTCAAGAAAGTGGGTGGGGCATAGTATGACCAAATGGGGAATGGTAATCGATTTGAAAAGGTGTATCGGCTGTTACAGTTGTATGGTCACCTGCAAACAGGAACACTTTCTGCCTCCTGGCATGTTCTGGACCAGGTTGTTGGTGAGCGAGACTGGAGAATACCCTCAAGTAACCAATCAAGCCTATCCTGTGCTCTGTAATCACTGCACGGAGGCTGTTTGCGTAAAGGTCTGCCCCAGCGGAGCCACAACACGGCGGTCAGATGGCCTGGTGGATCTTGATCACGATAAATGTGTGGGCTGTAGGTACTGCGTCATTGCATGTCCCTATCAGCAGCGGACATTCTATCGTGACGGTAAAAAGCAGTATTTCCCAGGTCAAAGTCTGACAGAGTTAGAAATCATCGGCAAGGAGTTATATCCCCTCTCTCCCGGTACCGTCGTAAAGTGTAATTTCTGTAAAGAGAAGATCGACGAAGGCATTCGTAAAGGTCTGACGCCTGGGGTGGAACGTGAGGCAACACCTGCCTGCGTCACGAATTGTCCGGTGAAGGCAAGGCATTTTGGCAACCTTAATGACCCCAACAGCAAGATCTCAAAATTAATCAGGCAAAGAAAAGGGTTCCAACTTCATCCGGAGTTTGGCACCGAACCTTCCGTATACTATATTGATTAATGTCATAGAGACCAAGCAGATGGAATGGAGGCAAGGGTGATGAAGTCGTACGAATGGATGGTAGCATACACTCCACAAACAGAATGGATAGAACGAAGAGGTATCCTGATATGGCTTGCTGAGGTCTCGAATGGAATTGGGGGAGGACTCTATTTAGTTTCACTCTATTTCAATAGTTTATTAGGTATGTTTCTAAGCTGGCTCATTGTAATACTATTAAAGGGTGGGTTTCACTTTGCCTACTTGGGAAAACCCATGAGGTTCTGGCGTATGGCTCTTAAACCGGGGACCTCGTGGCTTTCCAGGGGCTTTATTTTCTTAACCTTATTCATTGTCTTTGGTGCCATACAACTTGCCTTCTCTTATTGGCTACCAGGGACAGCCTTAGAGTTTGCATTCAAGGTGATCGCTGGTTTCATGGTATTTTTGGTGGTCATCAACACTGGCTTTGTGATGAATTATATCAATGCTATTCCACTCTGGAATTCTGCCATGCTGCCTCTTTTATTTCTCTCCTGTGGTGTTTTGGATGGATTGGCAGTAATTTTAACTATTGGTCTGTGTGGAAGTAATGTTGATATTATGGAAGCAGAGGCAGGCAGTAGGTTTTTATTGATTCTCAATGCTTTTCTTATCACGATATACCTATGGGGCGCCATCTATACAGGGGCTACCGGGAAAAGATCCGTGATAGAGCTCATTAAAGGTCAAACAGCTCCTATACTATGGGTAGGGGTCGTTCTGTGTGGGATCATTATTCCTTTCGGGATATCCGTATCCAGTTATTTTGTTGGTGAGGCATCTGCTCACTTGCTGATCACTGCTGTTATTTTTGAAATGGTAGGTGCCTTTAGTCTTAAATACACCATCCTAAAAAGTGCTCTATATAGCCCATTAATTCCAACACGAAGTTAAAAAATGTGACGAGGTGAAGCCATGAAATCGAAGACTTTTGTTTGCCTGGGTACTTTGGCAGTCTTTTTATTGGTACTATCGACATTAACGGGAGCAGTCCAAGCTGCGGAGAAAAATGAGGTCACGATCGGCTATGCCGTCAGTCTAACAGGGGCATTCTCTCTCTCAGGCAATGATGTTCACCGTGGTTATCAGGTATGGGTGGATAAGATTAAAAAGGAAGGAGGTTTGCTGGTAGGGGACAAGAGGCTTCCACTAAAGGTCATCTATTATGACGATGAGAGTAATGCGCCAACCTGCGTGAAGCAATACGAAAGGTTGATCACAAGTGACAAGGTAGATTTAATTCTCAGTCCATGGGGTAGCCAGTTTAACTTCGCTGCCTCTGCCGTAGCAGAGAAGTATCATTATCCCATCATTTTGAGCACGGCTTCAGCGACAAATATATTCGAAAGAGGATTCAAGTATATCTTTGAAACAACGCAGCTAAGTAACACGATGGTGGAGCCGTGGATCAGCTTCTTGAAGGTTTACAGCAATGAGATCAAGACGGTCGCTATTATTTACGAGAACTTTTTATTCACGGTGGCCTTGAATGAGAGTTTGAGCAAGTTTGTTCAAGACGCCGGAGCCAAGCTCTTGCTTAGCGAGAAATATCCAATGGGTGGTAAGGACTTCACAGGTATCCTCTTGAAGGTTAAAGGATTAAATCCAGATGCGGTTTTTGTACTAAACATTATGCCATCATCAATATATGCAACCAGACAAGCCCATGAGGTTGGCCTTAAGCCAAAACTACTAATGGTTAATATCGGTCCAATGTATCGAGAAGAATTCATAGCCGCCCTGGGTGATATTTCAGAGAAGGTGTATGAAAGCGGGTTCTGGCATCGGGATCTACCCTTTCCAACCATCAAAGAGTATGTGACAGGCTATGAGTTAAAGTATGGTAGAGAGCCCAGCACAGATTCGGCCTATTCCTATCTTTCTGGTCAAATTCTTGAGCAGGCCATTAAAAAGGCGGGTACGATCGGCAGGGAGAAACTGAATGAGACATTGCACAAAGAAAAATTTGAGACCATATTGGGGCTGTACGAGTACGACGAGCGTGGCGTTAACAAAGCCCAGCGGGGATTCATCTGTCAGGTCCAAAATAAGAAAAGAGTGATCGTTTGGCCTAAGGACCTAGCCAATGCCACACCGAAGCTCGTGCGATAGAGAGGGGATCTAAGGAGAATTGAACTTGCGCCCATTTACTACTAAGGTGGCTCCTATCCATTCAAACCCATTTCTTCTATATTATGGGTTTAGGCTGTTGACAAAAACACATTATACGAGGAGGTAAAGCTATGAAATCGGAACGTTTTGTTTGCTTAGGTAGTTTGGTTGTTTTTTTGTTAGTATTATTGACATTGGTGGGAGCGCTTCAAGCTGCGGAACAAAAAGAAGTTACCATTGGTTATGCGGTCTCTCTTACAGGAAAGTTTAGTGTTGAGGGCAACGAAACACAACGTGGTTATCAGTTATGGCTTGAGCAGATCAACAAGACAGGAGGCTTACAAGTAGGTGATAAGAGGTATCCAGTAAAACTTGTCCCTTATGATGATGAGAGTGATGCATCCACTTGTGTTAAGTTTTATGAAAAGTTGATAACGGGTGACAAGGTGGATTTGATTCTTAGCCCGTGGGGGAGTGGAAATAATTTTGCCGCCTCTGCTGTAGCTGAGAAATATCGGTATCCCATCATTATGAGTTCTGCCTCGGCGATCAGTATATGGGAGAGAGGATTTAAGTATATTTTCGAAACAACCCAATTAAGCCCCACGATGATGCAACCGTGGCTCAGCTTTCTGAAGGCATACAACAAAGAGATTAAGACGGCCGCTATTCTTTACGAGAACTTTTTGTTCACAGTAGCTTTGAATGAAAGTTTGAGCAAGTTTGTCCAAGAAGCTGGAACCAAGCTCTTGCTTTCAGAGAAATATCCAATTGGCGGTAAGGATTTTACAGGAATCCTCTTAAAGGCTAAAGGGTCAAATCCAGATGCCCTTTTTGTATTGAACATCATGCCGGCATCAGTATATGCAACCAGGCAGGCCCACGAAGTGGGTGTCACTCCAAAACTGCTCATGGTCAATATCGGACCGATGTATAGAGAAGAATTCATTAGAGGTTTGGGAGACCTCTCAGAGAAGGTTTACGAATCTGGATTCTGGCATCCTGACCTGCCCTTTCCTGGGGCTAAAGATTTTTGGAAGAACTTTCAGACAAAATTTGGTAAAGAGCCTTCGACAGATGTAGCCTATGCTTTTATTTCCTGCCAAGTTCTTGAACAGGCCGTCAAGAAAGTGCGTACTATTGCCAGGGAGAAACTTAATGAAACATTGCATAAAGAAAAATTTGAAACCATACTTGGTCCTTATGAGTACGACGAGCGTGGCATTAACAAAGCCCAGCGGGGATTCATCTGTCAGGTGCAAAATAAGAAAAGAGTGATCGTTTGGCCTACAGATTTGGCGGAAGCAAAACCAGAGTTTATGCGATAGAGAAAGCCGATGTAAGTGACTAAGGTCTCTTTTGGTGATCCAGAAGCAAGCAATTAAAAAAGGATGTAAATTTGAGAGGCAGATTATTTTGCCTTTCACAAGTTGAAATTTTTTTAAACAAACCCAGATCGGAAGAATGTGAAAGGCTTATCGATTTCTAACCTTGCCGTAGAGAAATGAACTATTAGTTTGAAGTTCATCGTGTAGAAGTGATCTAGGGAGGAGCTATGGCTAAATATATTATAGGGGTGGATACAGGAGGGACATACACAGATGTCTGTGTCATCGATGAAAAGGGGTATGTCACCATTGGAAAGTCACCCACCACCCCTTCGAGTTTGGAGGATGGTGTGATGGATGCCCTTGAAAACGCTGCCCAAGCTCTACACGTAAGCAGAAGCAATTTACTTAGTGATGCAATTTCTTTCTGCCAGGGTACCACAATTGGAACGAATGCTTTAATAAACCGTAGCGGCGTAAAAACTGGGATGATTACAACGAAGGGTTTTGAGGACACCATCTATATTCAAAGAGCTATCGGGAGGGTAGAAGGGTTGCATCCTGATGAAGTAAGACATCAAGCTGTTTTGAAAAAGCCCGAGCCCTTTATTCCAAAACGGCTAATCAAAGGTATTACAGAACGAATTGACTGCTTTGGAAAGGTGGTTGTCCCACTTAATAAAAAAGACGTAAAGAGGGCTGTCAATGAATTGTTAAGTGATGATGTGAAGGCGATAGCTATAGCCTTCCTATGGTCTGTTGAAAATCCTTCACATGAAGAGGAGGCAGCCAAGATTGTTTCCGACTTAGCACCCGATATCTTTGTTAATGTATCTCATAAAGTATCACCCCTGATAAGAGAATATGGACGTTTTAATTCAGTGATGATTGACACTTACATTGGCCCGATTATGATTCAGTGGTATAAAAGACTATATGAACGGTTGAAACAAGAGGGATTTACTCGAGAAATGCTTACCGCCCAGGTGTGGGGAGGGGTCATGCCTTACCACGCCATGATGCCGATAGGCACCATTAACTCTGGACCTGTAGGGGGGGTCCTCGCTAGTAAAAGAATGGCAGAGATATTAGAAAAGCCTAATGTGATCACTACCGATGTTGGAGGCACCAGCTTTGATGTCAGTGTTATAGCTGAATACGAGCCCGTGCGCGGTCGCGAACCTCCAATTATGCGGTATAGAGTAAATATTCCAATGGTCAATATAAGTGCTATAGGCGCCGGAGGTGGGACGATTGCTTGGGTAGATGAAACTAATCATTTGAGGGTAGGGCCTCAAAGTGCTGGTGCACTTCCTGGCCCGGTTTGTTATGGAAGAGGGGGAACTCAACCGTGTGTTACAGATGCTGACCTTGTCCTCGGTATTTTAAATCCTGACTATTATTTGGGTGGAAGAATTAAGTTAGATAAGGAAACGGCTTCTAAGGCCGTTAAAACGTTGGGCAAGAAGATTGGTTTAGATAGGATCGAAACAGCAAAAGCCATTTTTGATTTACAAAATGCCCATATGGCAGACCTCCTACGGTTAGTAGTGACTCGGAGCGGTTACGACCCCAGGGATTTTACACTATTTTGCTATGGTGGTGGTGGACCAGTTCATGGCGCTATATATGGAAGAGAGTTGGGCTTCAAAGAAATTTACATGTTTGAAAACTCTGCTATCTGGTCGGCTTTTGGCTTAGCGAGTGGGGATATTATTCGAATATTTCAGCGGCACCGCTATCTTAGAATGCCAGTCAATGTGAATGTTATCAATGAGACCTTTACCGAACTCGAGAGGGAAGCGCTGGAGGAAATGGAAAAGATTGGGTTTGGTCGAGAAGAAATTGTCCTGCGTCGAGAAATGAGTATGAAGTTTGGGAGACAAGTGAATGTGGAAACAATTCCTGTACCAAGAAAAACCTATATTGAACAAGATGTGGATGAAATTTGTAACACTTTTATAGAATATTACCGCAGCCTATATGGTGAAGGGGCAGCCTTCGTCGAGGCGGGAATGGAGATTATGACCTTTATCATTCACGCCGTAAAGCCAGCTATCTTGCCAGCGATGCCGAAGTTAGGACTTAAAGGAGAGGACCCTTCACATGCATTCAAGGAGAAGAGAGATGTTTTTTTACCAGAATTCGGAAAGTTCGTTCCACTCAATACATATGAATTTGGAAAACTAAAACCTGGTAATGTGATAGTGGGTCCAGCGGTCATAGAAGCCCCAACTACAACCATGTTTATTCTTTCTGGCCAAATAGGCGGGGTTGATGAGTACAAAAATTTAAAAGTGACCGAAAGGGGTTAAATCATGGCGGAGAAGAAATTTCCGAGCTGGGGAGAGGATAATGGAATGGAAATTGGCGGGGGGTGGATACTCCCTTTAAACAAAATCAAGCACTATGATAAGCTTGATCCAATTGAGTTTGATATCCTATCCCATCGACTTTACTCAATCATTAATGAGGGACGCCAGGCAGTTATGCGGGTCTCGGGCTCACCAGTGGTTGCAGAGGGCGGTGAAGCCCTGTTTGCTGTCTATGACCCTTATGGCTCAACAGCAAGTTTAGCTTGTGGATTGTTATTACACGTTATAGGCACCGAAGGGTTCATAAGGGAGATTTTGGAAATTCAGTGGGATGCTCCTGGTATCTTTGATGGGGATATATTTATGTATAATGAACCCTCCATCGGAGGCATACATGCTTGTGATCAATGGACAGGAACCCCACTTTTTCACGAGGGTGAACTGATAGGCTGGCTTGGAGCACTTACTCACACTGCAGAAACAGGGGCAATTGAACCTGGTGGAATGCCCCCCAGTTCTCGATCTCTCCTTCACGAGGGGTATAGAGTTCAGGGGATCAAAATTCTGGAGAAAGGAAAACTGAACCAAGCAGCTCTGAATTGTGTTTTGAGATCCACCAGGGATCCAGCCTATTACACGTTAGACCTGCGGGCAAGAATAGCCGGCCTCAACGTCGCTAAACAACGAATAAAACAGTTAATCGCTCGTTATGGAGCGGAAAAGGTAAAAGCTGTCATGCAGCAAAACATGGATCATTCAGAAGAACTGGCTCGAGCTAAACTCAGGGGCCTAAGTGACGGAACTTGGCGGGCAGTTAATTATGGTGATTGGGACATAGGCCCTGAACCAAAACTTTGGAAGGTAGTGCTAAAAGCGACAAAAGAGGGAGATGAACTTATTTTGGATTTTACCGGATCCTCTGAAGCTAATGAAGGTCCTGTAAACTGTATGATCTGGGGAACCTGGGGGAGCATTTTTGTTGCTATAGCAAGTCAATTGTTTTGGGAAATACCTGGTAATGCTGGCATGGTGAGACCGTTGAAATTAATTGCGCCGGAAGGGAGTCTCACTAATGTCCATTTTCTTAAACCTTGTGTCATGTGTCCCCCTCTCCCAGGAAGGCATATATCAAATGTTGTGACCACCATCATTGCAAAAATGTTATATACCAACGAAAAATATTGGGGAGACATTAATGCTCCATGGTGTGCAATGAGCTGGATGGGTGCTTTTTGGGGAGGAGCTACACAGCATGGTTATATATCAGCAGGGTTGTTTGGTGATGGCTGGGCGAGGGGGACAGGGGCAGGCATAGATGAAGGCCGTGGCGATGGCTGTGATACCGGTGCCTTACAAATGACCATTGAGTCTTGTATTCCTGATGTGGAAATGAACGAACTCATGTACCCCTTTCTTTATCTTTGGAGAAGAGAAGAAGTAGATACCGCTGCACCGGGTAGGTGGCGGGGAGGCGCCAGCGTAAGTCTTGCTGTGGTGCCACATAATTCATCTTCTGTGACTATAGCATTTCGAGGGACGGGTAAGTATGCTGAGGAGGGACAATCCTTAGATGGAGCATATCCCCCGTCTCTGGGCAGATCAGGTCCAGCAGCAATCATTAGACTAAAAGACCTTAAAGAAGAGATGGCGAAGGGGGTGAAGCCGGATAACCTTGAGGATTTTAGAAATTATATTAATGAAAAGGGTGGAAAATTTAGGTACGTAAATCCATTTGAAGCCTCACAACGGGTGACGGAGAACGATGTAATCCTTTCTCTCAACGCTGGTGGAGGGGGAACAGGAGACCCCATTGATAGGGAACCAGAAAGGGTGTTGGCCGATGTTCAAAGAAACATTTTTTCGCTCGAAATGGCAAGGGAAGTTTTTGGTGTGATCATAAACCCTGAAGCACAAATTGTGGACGAAAAGGCAACAAAAGTTCAGAGAGAAAAAATAAGGGCTAAGAGAAGAGAAAGAGGAAAAGTCTGGGATGGAGAATAAGAATGAGAATCCATTATTATTTAGAAATAGATAACCACGGCAAAATCAGGTGTTTAAAGTGTGGGCAGACATTATGCGAGGCCTCTGAAAATTATAAAAAACATGTTCCCCGAGCAGAAGTCTGGCCTGACGAGATACCTGGCCAGCATCCGACAAAAAGTGATGCTTTAGTCTTATATTATGAATATTATTGCCCTGGCTGTTTTACATTATTGGATGTAGAAATAGCCGAAAAAGGAGCCCCTCCACTATGGGATATACAAATAAGTATTTAACTCATTGAGTAGAAAAGCATTTCCAAAGTAAAGATTTTTTAAATTTCAAATAGGAGGGAGGAAAATGAAAAAGATTACTTCCATTTTAATGGCTATAGCCTTCTTGGTTTTTGGAGGTAGCTCTCAGCTTTTCGGTCAGGCATATCCTGATCGGACCATCAATCTGATTATCCCTATGGCCCCAGGGGATGGGGTAGACGTCTCAGGACGATTGATGGCTGGTGAATTGGCCAAGCTGCTTAAAGTTCCCGTTGTTGTTCTAAATAAACCAGGGGCTGGAGGCGGGGTTGGGACAGACTTCGTGGCTAAATCCAAAAATGATGGGTACACCCTTCTTCTGACCCCGAGTGCACCCATCATCTACAACAAGGTGCTCCATCCAGAGGATGTTTCCTACGACTCATTCAAGGATCTAACTCCATTGGGGTTAACGACCTTAACTCCAATCATTGTGGCTATTCGAAGCGATGCCCCTTACAAAGACTTCAAGGAAATGATGGATTATGCAAATAAGAATCCAGGGAAGGTTCGCTGTGGGACAATGGGAGTAGGATCCGTAGGGGATTTCGATACGGAGATCATCAAAGCCCTTGCCGGTATGAATGTGACCGCGGTTCCCTTTAAAGGGGCCTCACCAGCTATCACGGCTCTCCTGGGAGGACACGTCGAAGCAGCTGCCGTAGCCCTTGGCCCTATGATCAGCCACA
>Ga0153915_10006256_pt1 | contig 11138 bp, 9 predicted proteins | sample Opewatmetagenome_2_FD_107003 | JGI IMG/M metagenome (GOLD analysis project Ga0153915, IMG submission 107003) | Freshwater wetland microbial communities from Ohio, USA - Open water 3 Core 3 Depth 3 metaG | ecosystem: Environmental > Aquatic > Freshwater > Wetlands | place: USA: Ohio, Lake Erie...
AGGTATCGCGGGGGCTGTTGGAGTGGATGGTGGTCATTGATCCATCGTGACCTGTATTCATCGCCTGTAGCATGTCCAGGGCTTCTCCGCCACGCGCCTCACCAACGATGATCCGGTCTGGTCGCATACGCAACGAGTTGATCACGAGCTGGCGGATGGTCACCTCGCCTTTACCTTCGACGTTCGAAGGGCGTTTCTCTAGCCTTCCAATGTGCTCCTGTTTTAGCTGCAGCTCGGCAATATCTTCGATCGTGATGATGCGTTCGTAATTCGGGATGAAGGCTGAGGCTACATTCAACAGGGTGGTTTTTCCGGATCCTGTACCGCCGGAGATAACAATATTTACCCGGGCTTCTACACAGGCTTTCATAAAGTTGGCAAGCGAAGTGGTAAGGGTTCCATTTGCCACCAGGTCTTGGGCGGTGTAGGGAGTTTGCGCAAATTTACGGATGGTCAGCATTGGACCAATGAGTGAAAGGGGAGGAATGATTACGTTAACGCGGTATCCATTGGGTAGACGGGCATCCACCATGGGCGATGATTCATCCACGCGTCTGCCCAAAGGCGCGACAATGCGGTCGATGATGCGCATCAGATGGGCTTCATTTTCAAACGCGACTTTGGTTTTTTCAACTTTTCCGAAGCGCTCAATGTAAACAGTATCGTAACCATTGACCATCACTTCTGTGATGGTCGGTTCATCAAGCAATGGTTCCAAGGGTCCAAACCCTAGGATATCGGATATCACCCAATCCAACAAGCGGGCACGAACTGCTCGGGTATACAGCAAGTTTTCTTCCGACAAGATCTTGTTGAAAAGAGATTCGATCATCTGGTGCATCTGGGGAATATGCGATAGGTCAACTTCCCCATCCGCTTCAGTCAACAATCGGCGTTGAACCCGTTCCCGGATCATATAGGCATCTGCGGAGATTTGCTCGCTGCCACCAATAGCTTGGGCTTCCGCTAACGCGTCATATTCATTCGTTCCTATCGTGCGCACGTTTTTCGCGGGTCGGTTAGTAAACATTAAGTGTTCTCCTTCGTACTACTATGGAAGGGTCGGTATGATCAGCTGCGTATTGGGGGTTAATCGCGGCTGGTTATTCATCTGGTTAGCCGCCAGGATGGCAGCTACCGTAGTATTGTAACGATGGGCAAGCATGGTGAGGTAATCACCGCTTTTGACAGTCACCACTGTGGTTTGGTCATATGCGCGCACACGGTTACGTATCACGCTGCGATAGGCATAAAAAGCGCTTTGATAATCACCCACACTGGATGAATATTCTGCATTGGTAAGAGTTTCTGTAAGTGAATTCTGCAATGCGACGATGCGCTCGCGCAAGCCAATCGTGTTTATCGCATCCCGGTAAATTAAAACTGCCTCCTGGAAATGGTTGAGCAACCCCTGTGCCTCAGCGATCATAGTCTGGGCTTCGAAAGCTAAGGATTCTGAGTCGGGGAGCTGCTGTGCTAGTACTGCCGAACGCTGGAAATCTTCCAAAGCCAGGGCGTATTCCCCTGCAGCGATATTATCTGAACCCCTGGCGATATATGCATCATACAAGGTCTGGATGGCAGTACCGTTGGCATATCCAGCTTGTTGACTTACTACATATTCAAGCTGCTCGATGACTGCATCCCATTTGCCGCTGGCAAAATAATCGATCGCCTGGATATAAGCTTGAGCCATCTGGAATTGAGTCAGGATACTAGGATCATTTGGTCGCACTGCAAGCGCCATGCTGAGATATTGTTCAGCAGCTTGTTGGGCTGCTATTGAATCCGGAGCGTTTGCCAGCACTGCCTGGGCTTGTTTTACGTACTCACCGATCATACTGTCTTGAAGCACCAGTCGAACCTGGGTTCGTGCAGCTAATGCCTCGCGATCCAAAGGTCGCAATGCCAGCGCACTGCTGAAATACCCTTCGATCTTTCTTAGCGTTTCCAGAGAGGGTACAGGCGATAGGAGAAGCTGCTGAGCAGCCTGAACATAGCTTTGGAATAGATTTTCTTCTACATGGCTGGCTTCGAATGACGGATCCATCAAGCGCAGAGATTCATAATTGGATACTGCATCCTCATAACGGCCTTCTGCAAAAGCCTGATCAGCTTGTTGCAAAACGGAGGTCATCTCAGATTGGGTTTGCAGGCTTCTGATCTGCAAAGATACGTCCTGATAATTGGGCATCTTCTGGCTGATCGCCTTGAGAATATCCAAAGCCTGGGCCGAATCTCCTATTTTCAATAGGTTCATCGCCTGTGTATATTGAACTTCAACGTCCTTCAAGAGTTGAGCCCGGTCAATGGCATCCGTTAATCCTTGGAAATCCGGGTTTCTTGTTTTGATACTTTCTAATGCGGCCAGGGCTTCATCAGATTTCCCAGCGATGATGAGCTGCTGGGCATTACGAAATTCAATGGTTAATTGAGCCTGTTCCATATTCTGTGAAAGATTGGATTGTGCCTTGGCAATCTGTCCCTGAATCCATCCAGAATAAGTTGAAATCGCAAAATATGCAATTACGACGATCAGTATAGTCAGGAAAAACCGCAGGCTATTTTTTGCGAGATTATGGAGCCTGTTTTGCTTGTTTTCTTCGATCTCATATTCGGATATATGCGACCTGACTTCCATTTCCTGGCGCAGAGTTCTGAGATCCGGCTCCGTGGGGAATTTTTTTTCAACCTCCGCCAGTTTTAAGAAGCCTTCATTCCATTTCCCAACCCAAAAATGGCCCATGGCCTCTTTGAATAACGGAGAATCGGTGTACGATCCTGTTTCTTTCAAATTCATGTTGCCTCCAAATACTTCACCTCACCCGCATCGATGCAGCAGAGTTATAAGGTGTTAAATACCTCCATCAAGGTTGGTATGGCTGGGCCAAGGATCACGGCGAGCAAGGCAGGAAAGATCAACATTGCCATGGGTATGAGCATCTTGATCGGTGCTTTTTGGGCTTGTTCCTGGGCTCTAAAACGGCGCTCGATCCGCATTTGTTCTGCCTGGGCGTGTAAGGTATCACTGATGCTCATGCCTAACTGTTCCGTCTGAAGGATCAGAGCGACAAAACTAGCGATTTCACTGATATCTAATCTATCCGAAAGGTTTCGCAGCGCATCCCGGCGCGTCAGTCCCATTTCCATCTCATTGATGACTCGCCCGAATTCACGGCCAATTGGTGTGTCCCAATACTCACTAACCCGTTGTAGAGACTGGTCAAATCCCAATCCAGCCGTGGCACATACACTCAGCATATCCAATGCATCTGGTAATCCTCTGCGGACTTTATTTTGTCTATTGGTTACCAAGTAGTGAATCCACACTTTTGGAGCCGCGTAAAAAAAGATTAATATCAATAAACTGAGAGCGACATTGATTGTGCTGGTCCCGCGCCGGAATATAATAAATGCCAGATACACTCCCAATAAAGTTAATGCCATGCTGATGCCATAAAACTCACGCGCCCCCAATCCCATGGGGTTGCCTGCGGTGAGTAATTTTTTTGCCAAATTCTCAATCGCTCCGGAAGGCATGATCCTGCCAAAAAAACGACCGACCCCACGGAAGGCAGGTATAAAAATGCGGCTACCGAAAGAGCCTGTGATCACCCTGGGCTGGATACGTACGGTACTTGATCGGCTACGAGTATCTTCCAAAGGGGTTTCAACATATTGAACCAAGCGTCTGGACAGGTTACTTGACCTCATCCAACGCACACTCAATATGATGAATAATAATCCTGCGATACCCAAGGCGATACTGATGCTGATTTGCATTATCTGCATAAAAATTTCCTCATACATCGATCCTGGCTAAACGCCTGACCGCAAAGTTCCCGATTATGACCATCACTGCTGCCCCTATGGGGATACACAATATCTGAGGTTCAAACAAGCGCATCATGTAATCTGGGTTAATGAAGAACATGGCAGCAGCCATGGCAACGGGCAGGAAGGTGAGGATGTAACTACCAAATCTTTGCTGGGCAGTGAGAACTCGCACCTCTGCGAATAAACGCACACGTTCACGGATGGTACTGGTCACTGCTTCCAACATGGTGACGATATTCCCACCCACCTGTGAGTTGATGTTGATCGCGGTGACGACCAGATAAAGGTCATCATTTTCCATCCTGGTCACCAGATTGGATAATGCCTGGGTAAGGGATAGCCCTAGCCCAATTTCATGACGAACACGACGAAACTCATCCGAAGCCGGTGCTTTCATCTCCTTGCTGACCATCTCAATCGCTTGTGGAAGGCTGTACCCGGCCCGCACCGCACCGGTCATCAGGATTAAAACATCCACAAGCTGTTTCCCGAAGTTCAATCGTCTTTGTGATATCGACCGTTTGAGTACTAGATCAGGGATGAAGAATGCAATGACTGCCAAACCGAGTCCCGATACGATCATACCGGAAATCGCCCACCCCAGTGCGAACGCCAGGAAGACACATCCGTATCTGATCAGGACATATTCCATCTCAGTAATCGGCCAATTTGCACTTGTCAGCTGAAGGTTGAGCTTTTCAGAAGCCAGTCCAGACAGCATGTTGTTCATCCGCAATCGTAAGCGAATTAGTCCAGCCCGTCGCTTCTGCCCACTCTGCTGTTGGTCTGATTCATCAGGCAATGTAACGTATGTAGCTAGGCGGGAGCCTATATCCTGACCAGCGTAAAATACATCTCGTAAACCATAGATAACCAACCCATAAGCGATCAGGATGACGATCACAATAACGCTGATTATTGTGAGTAAAACAGTAAAAGAGGGCATCTAAATCATCCTAGTGGTACTTACTATGCTTAACCCAGGCGGCTCGAGGCAAGTAATAGATCCCGTCCTGCCTTCTCTCCCGGTACGGGCATGCTTTCATGCCCCATTTCTCGCAGGCTAATCATTGTAAGGTTCTTGGCAAGCTGCTGGATCGATTTACTGGCATTACTCCTGGGGTAATACACCAGGAAAGGAATCCCCCGGTTGATGCTTCTCAGCACATTGGCTGGGTCATTAGCGATTTGGTGATATACCTGATTATGGAGCACCGTCTCGATATCTTTGAGCTTAACACCGCCCTCAGCACCGGCTTTGTTCAGGATCATCAGGATTTTATCAGCAGGATATGAAAGTGATCTGCTTAATTGCAGAAAACGGCTGGTATCATGCAGAGAAGCCAGGTCAGGCGTGGTCACGAGAAGAATTCGATCTGCGGCATCCATTAAAGTCACCGAGATATCGTTTAAAGGTCCCCCTGCATCCACGACGATGTAATCATAGTAACGAGAGACACCGATAAAGATGTTGTAAATGTCTTCTGCACGAATCCCTTGGGCAATCTGTACATTGGATGGTGCAAGCAGGACATGAATTCCCGAAGGGTGAGGGCAAACTACATCCCGGATCAGGCCTTCGTCGAGATTTGTCGCGTGAGGGATCAGATCCGACAGAGCGTTTTGTACTTTCAGGTTTAACATCACCTCAAGGTGACCAAAAAAAACTTTACCTTCGAACAATAATACCCTCTTGCCCGTCTCTTCAGCTAAAGCAATGGCAGTATTGGCAGCAATTGAAGTGACGCCAGTGCCACCCCGAGGGCTGTATATTGTGACCGAACGTAATGGACGTGTGGCTTCGGATACCTGAGTGGGGATATAGGTTTGGGTTTGTTGGCGTCGACCTTCCAGCTCTGTTACCCGTCGTAATGTGCTCACCAAATTGATCTGAGAGAATGGTGTAATCAGGAACGCCCGTGCCCCAGCCAGCATCACCTGTTGTGCTACCAATGGGTCATTGCTAGGCACAATTGCCACTACCGCTGAACTCGGGAACTGTATTGCCACATCATCAATGATATCCAGGGTCGGTTCACCCTCAAGCTGTGAATCCACTAATACGATATCCGGCTCAGCCGCACGGATCTGGCGTGCTAACATCTCCTTGACGGCTATGATATCGACCAGGGTGAATTCATTCTGCGCACTCAGCGCTTCGGTAATTTGCTGTTGAGTAGCACCGGGGCTGCACAGTGCAACAACGCGGATTTGTTTATTTGTCGGGCTCATGCTTTAACACCTCTATTTTGATTCATTCGTTTGATCCAAGCTTCAAATAGCAATTTCCAGGTCAAACTATCTGGGTATTTGTAACTTAAAACGCTGTAATAAATAGTCAACGGTTACTGGGCTGACATCGAACAATTCTTTCGACGTTGGTGAACGCAGGACAATATCGAAGGTTGCACCGGCATCCCGCATGTGCTTCAGCACCAGGGCATCCTGCGAATTTAGTGCGAGCAGGTACGCTCTAAACCGAAGGTTTGACGGGGCCGGGGTGGGTTGTGCACCTCCTTCAGTAGGTGCTGAGGTGCCTTCTTGTGTGATCACATCTGCTACGATGGCTGAAATCTGCACTTTCTGGAAAGCATCAAAGGTGAACATACGTTTAATCGTTTGCTGCTGCTGAGCTGAAGTGCCAACACCGGGAGTAGTGTTCGTTGGGGTAATTTCCACGGTCATGGAAGCAAAGATATCCACCGTATCTCCGCGCTGTAATATGCTTAATGAGCTCATTAAATCGGTGGAAGGGAAGGCCATTAAAACTTGGTCATCTGCAATAATATAGCCGACATCATGTGAAATGTTGGTGGGGTCTGCAAGATGGTGCTGGAGTACCATTTCTCCTGCGATCAGATGAGAAATTGCGATCTTGCCCAGCGCAGATTCAATGGTTAGCAAGGCGTCACGTGGTACCAGGCTCACGGGGACGGTGGCAAGCTGAACATCCTCGCGGTTTAAAACTGCTCCGACCGCCAGATCATGGGTAGTGATGATGATGTCGGTCGTTGCTTCAACCACAGGGGTTGGCTGGGGAGGAGGTGTGAAGCTTTGCCTTAGCACTGAGTTAATCGCCAGGATGCCCAGCCCGATCAGACCGATACCCACAACTGCGATAATGATTCCGATGATTACGCGTCGATTCAAGGTGACCCTCCTGGGGTAGTAGTATTTAATAACGGATTATACATCGGTATCTGTTGCATTTTGCATACCAGAACCGTTATTAATTTTTAATATAACGGGTTACAAACTTTATTATATGCTGATTACCATTAAGGATAAGGCACCAAAACTACAGTAAAAGCATCTGCATTAACAAAACTTCCATTTCCACCATATCCACCAAGATTTACCTGGACAAAGTAACCCTCTATTGTTTTATCGTTATCATCAATAGAGTCGTTATTAACTGCACTTTCATGGCCGTTACAATTTTTCTTCGGATTATTAAATACATATCCAGTTTCAGAATCTATTTTATTCTTACCTGTTTGCACGCAGGTCACATGGAACTCAGAGAAGGTAATAACATGAAAATTCATTGAGGGGCCAGCGATGGTACGATCGTCTATGTCAGGAGCAACTGTGCCGTACGTGCAGGCTGCTTGTTTTTCTTCGGTTACAGGGATGTTGGGATATCCGTCACAAATATTATTAAACACAGGTAGAATCACATCTTCACCTACTACATAGCTCGCAGCCGTATGGAATATGCTGGTAGCCACACCGCTTTCTTCAGGGATCCATTTATGTGGAGGGATCGGGTCAGGAAACCCAAATTTGATCCAACTGGTTAACTCATTTGCTCCGCCACCTCCACCATCTAAGTCAAGCCAGCTACGTGCTCCACCCGTCATTAATTCGTCGATACAATCATTATTCAAATCACAGTCGGTTGTATTTGGAGCCACAGATGTACAGGGAGGAGCTGCCTCAGTATGAGCACTACAAACTAGATCGCTTTGTGTATAACAGTAATTTGGATCTGTAGGATCCGTGATGGCTGGATCGCATTTTCCACCTTTGTGGCTTTCCTTGACCTTAACCGAATCCATAAGAATATAAGTACATTCCCCATTGTATTTATCAAAACAGTTTATTTTGTATATTTTTTGTGCGCAGTCTATACCTGGAAGAGTCACTCCACTTCCGAGCACATTCTCGCGGCATGCCCAGGCTACTGGTAGAACACCCAGACCGATAGGTGGTTTGCATTCTGCCGCGGCAACAGCTCGGGTCGTTACCTGTGGAAAGCCAATAACTCCTGCGAAAAATGTATTCTTGGTAACTGTTGCGGTCACCGTTACTATAGGGTTTGGAAGATGTAATTCAGCGCTTACATCCCCGTCGGCGACCACCGCCCCATTCTTGGATGCATAATCTATGGCTGTGGTTTTTCCTGTATTCTCACTAAGGCTTTTACACATGGCTGTTGCCCCTGCCAAGGCTCCAGCGTCAGCTGCGTTTTGTGCCTGCCGTTTGGCTGCGTAAGCATTGGCACCATCTATCACCAGTGCTAAGATGGCTACAAAGGCAATTATCCCCAAGGCAATTATTACCAAACTTTGGCCTCTCTCAGATAATGCTCTTTTTGGGTTCATAATTCCTCACTCTTGCTAATGATAATTTGTAGGTTTTTAGGGCTATGGTCCGATATATGGCGTTGGTAATGGAATGGGCATCCACTCCGTCCGCATGACCGCCGATGCTTTTAGGGTTAAAAAAGGTTTCTCACAACCGCAGAGAAATTGTGCAGCCATCGGTGTGACTGGATAGAATTTATATTCCACTTCAACCCGCACAGTGGGGTTTGTATATCCGCCTACTGATTCATAAAAGGATGGATCTATATTGGCGTACTTTATGTTACAGTTGGATAACCCTACACCAATCGCATATTTGATGACTTCGTTCCTCATCCCAGCTTCATCAGCGTAAACGGCACTTGGGGATTCTGTAATATGATTCACCGCCCCATACCTTGCGCCTTCTCTAGCGGCATTGTGGAGAGCGCTATAATAATATACTCCTCTCCCAAAGTCAAAGATCATAACAACCAGTAATATAAAAACAGGGAGCACCAGCGCGAATTCAACCAGTGTTTGTCCTCGGTGCTGTGAGTGAAAGAATTTCTTCATGGTATCATCATTACGGCTGAACGCCTCAGCATTATTGGGTTGGGGAAAATTAATTTAAGAATTAGTTCAAATTGATAGGTCACAGTCACGCGCACCGGCTTACCAGAATCACATACTAAAGGATTGTTATCATGGGGTCTGACAACATAATTCGGGCCACCACTGAAACATTCGATTAAATACGACGCATTATCCATATTGACCATGGGTGAGTTTCCAATTTCAGTTTCAATCGCATTAACCACATTATTGCCCGTAGTTTTACCTGGCCAGAAAGTTGCCACTCGTGCACCTTCGCGGGCGGCGTTTGAGATTGCTATGAATGAGAAAAATGCTCGCCCCAACTCGAAAATTCCCACAATAAATAGGACAAACAATGGCAATATCATGGCAAATTCCACCATACTCTGCCCATGCCCGTGAAAAATCGTGGTTTTACTATACCCGTCAGCCATACGCGTTCTATTCATAGACTCACGATAATATTTACTTCGCAACGTACCTCCCCCTTTTGACATAGGAATATTATCTCTCCACAATGCATCCGCTTACGTTCAACCGATAATATTTCCCGTCAGAAAGGGGTTATCTGCTAATCCCTTGTAAACTAAAAAAAATTATATCATCAAACACTAATAATTCATACTGACAAACATGATAGGATTTTTATAAATTGATTAATTACTCAAACTGAAGAAGTGTTGTAAAATATATTCATTATCACCGCATCAACTCTATCTAATCAAAACGCATATCTCACTATTTCGTTACAGTAGGCTTGCGGAAAGGTAGGAATCATGTTTTCATATGATACTCACAAAGAGCTGTTGGATTCAGTTTGGCGCCTGGCATATGTTGCTGAATATCGTGAAGGTGGCAACCTGAGCCATCTCGAACGTATCAAGGGATTTGCTTCGCTGCTTGCGCGTGGTTTGGGCTTATCTCAAAATGAAGTACAGATCATTTCGATCGCCTGCCAATTGCATGATATTGGAAAGGTTGGTCTCCCTGAAGGATTGTTGCTTCGGCAAGAAAAGTATACCGAAGCCGAGCTGAACAAGATTAAACGCCATACCATCATCGGGGCTGAGCTCCTCAGCAACTCACCTTCTGCTCTTTTGCAGGTGGGTGAAACGATTGCCTTGAATCACCATGAACGCTGGGACGGTTCCGGTTATCCAAACGGGACGAGTGGAGATCAAATTCCCCTCAGTGCGCGGGTATGTGCCATCGCCGATGTCTTCGATGCCCTCACAACCCCCCGCCCATATAAGAAAGAGATCTCTGTCGAAGATGCTTCGCGCCTGATCATCGGTGCCAGTGGCTCACTATTTGACCCTCAGTTAACCGAAGTGTTCAAGGAAGAATTTCAAAGCCTCCTGAAGGTAAAGAAATCCATCGAGAACCGCTGATCAAGCAGGACTGAATTAAATATTAAGGATTGGGGGTTTCAGTAACTTCCCCGGCTGAATGGCCCGTCACCAGGTACCAGTCTGTGACGTGATTAAACCGGTCCGCTGGGTCAAAGATTGGACCTATAGATACCCCATGGACATCACTGCTCACTGCATAGGTATACACCGAGTAATATAGGGGTACGGCAGGAAGCTCCTGGCTCCAGCGAACTTGAAAATTATTATATAAGCGGGTGCGCTCAGCCAGGTCGGTAGTGATGCGCGCTTGCTCCAAATATTCACTCGCCTGACGGTCATCCCACTTGGAATAGTTCTGACCACTCGTTATTTGGGTCTGGTGCCAGAATGGGTACGGGTCAGGATCGGGTGAGCGGGACAAGTTCAAGTCCACCAAAGCAGCCTGGTAGTTTCGCGTGTCTAAATGTTCTGAAACCAGCTGGTCATAGGGTAAGGCAGTCAGTGTGACCTGGACGTTTAAGGCAGCCCAATCACGTTGTATGGCTTTTGCCAGGGGGGTATGCTCGCTATCATCCGGATAGAGCAGCTCAAAGGATAGCTGTGAGCCATCTTCGCTCGTACGAATATCTCCGCCGGATGCAGGGATGGTGAAACCAGCCTGTCGTAATAGATCAATCGCCTGGTTTGGATTGTAAGAATAGTGCTCGATGCCATCATAATATGCCCAGGTACCAGGAAAGATTGGACCGTCTGCAAGGATCGCTTGCCCACTTCGAAGGGTGTC
>Ga0153915_10006257_pt1 | contig 11135 bp, 9 predicted proteins | sample Opewatmetagenome_2_FD_107003 | JGI IMG/M metagenome (GOLD analysis project Ga0153915, IMG submission 107003) | Freshwater wetland microbial communities from Ohio, USA - Open water 3 Core 3 Depth 3 metaG | ecosystem: Environmental > Aquatic > Freshwater > Wetlands | place: USA: Ohio, Lake Erie...
ACGGGGGCCACCTCGGGCACGGTGCTCGGCGACACGATCACGGCGAAGCCGGTATTCGTGCGCAATCCGACGCTGAGCTACGTCGATGCCGTCACGCCGAGCTACAGTACCTATGCCACGGCGAATGCAAGCCGAGCGCCGCGCGTCTATGTCGCGGCGAACGACGGCTACGTGCACGCCTTCGACGGCAACACGGGCGATGAGGCCTGGGCCTATGCGCCGGGCTTCATACTGCCGGGCATGTATGCGCTAGCAGACTCCAACTATGCCGTGCAGCACCGCTTCTTCGTCGATGGCTCGCCGGAATCGTTCGACGTCTACGACACGACCGCCTCGGCCTGGAAAACCATCCTGGTCGGCGGCGGCGGCGGCGGCGGTCGCGGCTTCTATGCGCTCGACGTTACCGATCCCTCCAATCCCAAGGGCCTCTGGGAGTTCTGCAGCGATCCGACGCTGTGCAACATCTCCGACAGCGACCTCGGTCTCGCCTACGGCAACCCGATCGTCGGCAAGCGCAAGATCGACGGGCGCTGGGTGGTCGTGCTGAGCTCCGGGCTGAACAACGTCAGCCCCGGCAGCGGCATCGGCTACTTCTACGTGCTCGATGCGATCACCGGCGCGGTCCTCAGCAAGGTTGCCACCACCGCCGGTGACACGGTGACGCCGTCCGGCCTGATGAAGATGTCGGCCTTCTACGATTCGCCGGCGACCGACGCGACCTTCGAGTACGTCTACGGCACCGACCAGCTCGGCAACGTCTGGCGCCTCGACGTGGGCCAATCCGGATCTCCGCAATGCGCGGCGCCCGCCTCTTCGTCCGCCACGGCACCTTGCGTCACGCACCTGGCCACGCTGGTGGACGGGACAGGGCGGCTCCAGCCGATTACGACGCGTCCGGCGCTGACCCACATCGGCACGAACCGCGTGCTGTACATCGGGACCGGCCGTTATCTCGGCGACGGCACGCACGGCGGCCTCTCGGATCTCGTGGATCCGGGCGCGGCGAGCGGCATCGCCTGGCAGCAGACGCTCTACGGCTTCAAGGACAAGAACACCGACTACGGCGCGAACATCCGTACCGGGGCGACCCTGATCACGCAGACGCTGACGAAGATCAGCACCACCGACCGGGGCATCACCAACAACCCCGTCGACTGGAACGTCGACGACGGCTGGCTGGTGGACTTCGACCCGGTCGCCGACCCGTCGCCGGGCGAGCGGGTCAACATCGATCCGCGCCTCGTGCTCGGCACGCTGAAGGTGGTCACCAACATCCCGTCGGGCGGCGGCTCGTGCGCCGTGGGCGGCAGCAGCCGGGTCTACGATTTCGACTTCCGCTCGGGCTCGGCGCTCGCGACCGCTTCGGGCGGCGTGGTGGGCTCGTCGCTCGGCGGCACCATCGCGGTCGGCATGGCCATCGTGCAGCTGCCCTCGGGCGCGATCAAGGACATCATCACGGGCGCAGATACGAGCAAGACGACCGTGAACGTCCAGCTCGGCGCCGGCAGCACCACGATGCGGCGCTTCTCCTACCGGGAGCGCTGAGCGGCGAGCTCGCGAGGCAGCGAGAACGCGACGTCCTCGGTGATGCCCTCGAGCGGCCGCACGCTCGAGGCGCCGAGGGCCTTCAGCCGCTCCACCAGCTCGCTTACCAGGACCTCCGGCGCGGAAGCGCCGGCGGTCACGCCGACCCGCCGCTTGCCGGCGATCCATTCGGGACGCAGGGCCGCCGCGCTGTCGACCATGTAGGCATCGGCGCCCATGTGCTCGGCGACTTCGCGCAGGCGGTTGGAGTTCGAGCTGTTGGGCGAGCCGACGACGATGACGACATCGCACTGTGGCGCCATGAACTTCACCGCATCCTGCCGGTTCTGCGTCGCATAGCAGATATCGTCTTTCTTCGGCCCGCGGATCGCCGGAAAGCGCTGCCGCAGCGCGGCGACCATGGCCTTTGCGTCGTCCACCGACAGCGTGGTCTGGGTAACGTACGCGAGCCTCTCTGGGGACGCGACCCGCAGAGCGGCCACGTCCTCGAGCGTCTCCACGAGGTGCATGCCGGATGCGGCCTGACCCATCGTCCCTTCGGCCTCCGGGTGACCCTTGTGGCCGATCATGACGATCTCGGAGCCCTCGCGCAGCATCTTGGCCACCTCGATGTGCACCTTGGTGACGAGCGGGCAGGTGGCATCGAACACCTTCAGGCCGCGCCGCGCCGCCTCGGCCTGGACGGTCTTGGCGACGCCATGCGCGCTGAAGATCACGATGCCGCCGTGCGGCACCTGGTCCAGCTCGTCGACGAATACCGCGCCCTTGGCGCGCAGGCTTTCGACGACGTACCTGTTGTGCACGATCTCGTGGCGCACGTAAACCGGCGCGCCGTGCAGCTCCAGGGCACGCTCGACGATCTCGATCGCGCGCTCGACGCCGGCGCAGAAGCCGCGCGGGTTGGCGAGGACGACTTCCATCAGGGCGATTGTCTCATTGCGGGCGGCGCGCATACGCGGCGTCGAAGGCCGCCTCGAGGCGCCGCATGTCCTCCCCCGGGGCGCCGCGCAGGCCGTCGATCACCTGCTTCGCCCAGTCGAAGTACTCCCGGCGCCGACCGAGGTCCCAGCCGGCCGGCGGGCGCTCGGCGACATCGCGCAGGTTGCACAGCTTGTCGGCCAGCTTGACGAGCTTCGCCTCGCGGCTGATGTGCGGCGCGTGCTCGATCTGCAGCCGCTTTCGCTCCGCCTTGGGCAGGCGCTTGTCGTCCGTGACTTCGGCGACGATGCGCGCGACGCGCGAGCCGAACGCGTCGACCAGCTCCTCGTGCGTGGTCGCCGTGTCCTCCACGGTGTCGTGCAGCAGCGCCGCGCACAGCACTTCGACGTCCGTGATGCCGCCCTCGTTCACCAGCACGTCGGCGAGCGCGATCGGGTGGTTGATATAGGGCGAGGCCTGCGCATCCTTGCGCCGCTGTTCGCGGTGCTTGTGCGCGGCGAATGCGAGCGCCTTCAGAAGCAGTGCGAGTTCGCCTTTCACGGAGCAGCGCGCGCTCTCCTTTCACGCTGCACGAAACCTTCCAGAATGAGGAGCACCGCCCCGATCGTGATCGCCGAGTCGGCAACGTTGAACGCGGGCCAGTGATAGCCAGCCGCATGCAGGTCGAGGAAATCGACGACCTGGCCGAAGCGCAGGCGGTCGATCACGTTGCCCAGCGCGCCGCCGAGAATGAACGCGAGCCCCGTGCCGAGCAGCTTCTCGCCCGGCCGGCGCAGGATCAGGACGCTGACGATGGCGGCCGCGCCCAGGGCGAAGGCGACGAGCAGCGGCTTCTGCCACCCCGCCGCCTGGGCGAGAAAGCTGAAGGCCGCCCCCTTGTTGTAGACGAGCACCAGGTTGAAGAACGGGGCAAGGGAGAGCCGCTCGCCGGGCGAGAAGCTCGCCAGCACGGCCGCCTTCGTCGCCTGGTCCGCAGCGACGACGAGCGTCGCGAGCGCAAACCAGTGCCACGGCCTAGACGTAGTCACGCGCCTCGCCCGGCCCCTGCAGGTTGCCCGCGCAGCGGCCGCACAGGCCCTGCGCGCTCACATCGGCGCGGTAATGCCAGCAGCGCTCGCACTTGGCGTGCGCGCTCGCCTCGACCCTCACCGCCGGCTCGCCGCGATGGGCGCGCGCCGCCGAGGTAATGAACAGGAACTTCAGCTCGTCGCCCAGGCTAGTGAGCGCCTCGTAGTCCGCACCCTCCGCGTGGTAGTCCACCTCGGTCTGAAGCGACGAGCCGACCTTGCCTGCCGCGCGCAGCGCTTCGATCTCCTTTCGCACCGGGGCGCGCAGTTCGCGCAGGCGCTGCCATTTGGCAAGCAAGCCCGCGGTTTCGGTCGGTGCGGGGAGCAGGTGCCAGGTGTGGAAGAACACGCTGTCGTCCTTCTTTCCGACAAAGACCTGCCAGAGCTCTTCTGCGGTAAAGGAAAGGATGGGCGCCATGAGGCGCACCAGGCTGTGCGTGATGTGATAGAGCGCCGTCTGGGCCGAGCGGCGCGAACGCGAGTCGGCCCGGCAGGTATAGAGCCGGTCCTTCAGCACGTCGAGGTAGAAGGCGCCGAGGTCCTCGGAGCAGAAGCTCTGCAGCCGCTGCGCGACGAGGTGGAACTGGTAGCGCTCGTAGTCGGCCGCCACCGCCTGCTGCATCTCGGCCGTCAGCGCGAGCGCGTAGCGGTCGATCTCGACCATCCGGTCCACCGGCACGGCATGCTTCGCCACGTCGAAATCCGAGGTGTTGGCGAGCAGGAAGCGCAACGTGTTGCGCACGCGCCGATAGCTCTCGACGACCCGCTTGAGGATCTCGTTCGAGATGGTGAGCTCGCCGCTGTAGTCGCTGGCGGCGACCCAAAGGCGCAGGATCTCGGCGCCGAGCGTTCCCGCCACCTGCTGCGGCGCCATGCCGGTGCCCTTCGACTTCGACATCTTGCGGCCTTCCATATCGATGACGAAGCCGTGCGTGAGCAGGCTTTTGTACGGCGGATGGCCGTCCATCATGCAGGCGGTCAGCAGCGAGGAATGGAACCAGCCGCGATGCTGGTCCGAGCCCTCGAGGTACATGTCCGCGGGATACGTCGACTCGCCGCGATGCGAGCCGCGCAGCACCGTGAAGTGGGTGGTCCCCGAGTCGAACCAGACGTCGAGGGTCTCGCGCGCTTTCTCGTAGCTCGCCGCATCGCTTCCGAGCAGCTCCTCGGCCGTCACGGCCTGCCAGGCCTCGATGCCGCCCTTCGCCACGCGCCGCGCGACCTCCTCGAGCAGCGCCGGCGTGCGCGGATGCAGCGCGCCGGTTTCCCTGTGCAGGAAAAAGGGAATGGGCACGCCCCACTGGCGCTGGCGCGACAGCGTCCAGTCGGGCCGGTTGGCGATCATGCCGTGCAGCCGCGCCTTGCCCCAGCCGGGGAAGAACTGCGTCGCCTCGATGCCGCGCAGCGCGGTCTCGCGCAGGCTTTCCTCGCCGACCACCTTGTCCATCGACGCGAACCACTGCACCGTCGCGCGCAGGATCACCGGCGTCTTGTGCCGCCAGCAGTGCATGTAGCTGTGGGTGTAGCTCTCCTGGTGGAGCAGCGCGCCGCGCCTTTCGAGCTCCGCGATGATCTTCGCGTTCGCGTCCCAGATGGACTGGCCGCCGAAGAGCGGCAGCGAGGGGGCGTAGCGGCCATCGCCCATCACCGGGGTGAGGATCTCGTCGTCCTTCATGCCATAGCGCCGGCAGGAATCGAAGTCCTCCACGCCATATGCCGGCGCAGAGTGCACGATGCCGGTGCCGGTTTCCGTGGTGACGTAATCGCCCAGGAATACCGGCGCGCTGCGCTCGTAGAACGGATGGCGGAAGCGCAGGTGCTCGAGCGCCTTCCCCTTGCACCAGGCGACGGGCTTGCCGGACAGGCCGTAGCGTTTCAGGCAGGACTCGTAGAGCTGCGAGGCCAGGATGAGCAGGCCCTTCTCCGTGTCGACCAGGCTGTACTCGAGGTCGGGGTGGACATTCAGCGCCTGGTTGCCCGGCAGCGTCCAGGGCGTGGTGGTCCAGATCACCGCATAGACGGGCTTCTCGGCGAGCGACTTCTTCCCGAACGCGCTCGCCAGCTTCGGCAGATCCTCGTCGAGCGCACGGAAGGTGACGTCGACGGCAGGGTCCTTGCGATCCTCGTACTCGACCTCGGCCTCGGCGAGCGCCGAGCCGCAGTCGAAGCACCAGTTCACCGGCTTGAGGCCGCGATAAAGATAGCCTTTCTTCAGGAGCACGCCGAGCGCCCGGATCTCGTCGGCCTCGTTGCGATAGGCCATCGTCAGGTACGGGTCGTCCCAGTCGCCGAGCACGCCGAGACGCTGGAAGTCCTTCTTCTGGCTCTCGATCTGCTCGGTGGCGTACGCGCGGCACAGGCGCTGGGTCTCGGCCGCGGGGAGGTTCTTGCCGTACTTCTTCTCGATCTGCACCTCGATCGGCATGCCGTGGCAATCCCAGCCCGGGACGTACGGCGCGTCGAAGCCTGCCAGCGTCTTCGACTTGACGATCACGTCCTTGAGGATCTTGTTGACCGCATGGCCGATGTGGATGTCGCCGTTCGCGTACGGCGGCCCATCGTGCAGCACGAAGCGCGGCCGGCCCTTGGCGACCTGGCGCAGGCGCCGGTAGACACCCTTCTCATGCCATTCCTTCACCCATTGCGGCTCGCGCCGGGCGAGGTCGCCGCGCATCGGGAACGGCGTATCGGGAAGATTGAGCGTGTTCTTGTAGTCAGCCATGTTTCGCGAAAAACTCCCTCGCCTCGCGCGCATCCTGCGCAATCGCTTCGCGCAGCGGCTCCAGGCCTTCGAACCTGACCTCGTCGCGAAGCTTTTTCAAGAAGGTGACCCGCAGCTGCCGGCCGTAGAGCGCTTCGTCGCGCTCGAGAAGATGCACTTCCAGCAGCGGCGCCGCGAGCGGATTGACGGTCGGCCGGCGCCCGACGCTCGCGACGCCCGGGCCGTAGTGCTCGACGTCGACCACGTAGATGCCCGAGAGCGGCGGCGCGCGCCGCAGCACGAGGTTGGCCGTCGGGAATCCGAGGTCGCGGCCGAGCTTGGCGCCGTGCGACACGCGCCCGCTGATCGAGTAGCGGTGGCCGAGGAGCCTCTCGGCGCGCGGGAAGTCGCCCGCCGCCAGCGCGGCGCGCACGGCCGAGCTCGACACGCGCTCGCCTTCGTAGGCGACGTCGGGCATCGCCTCGAGGCGAAAGTCGTGCCGGCGGGCGAGCGCCTCGAGCGTGGCGAATTCGCCGGCGCGGCGCGCGCCGAAGCGGAAGTCGCGGCCGACGAGCAGCCAGCGCGCACCCAGCCCGCCGACCAGCACTTCCTCGACGAAGCGCTCGGCCGTAAGCGCCGCGAACGCCGCGTCGAAGCGCACGATGTGCACGCGCCCCACGCCGGTCCGTTCCAGGAGCTCCAGCTTGTCGCGCAGGCGGGTAAGGCGGGCGGGCGCCTGAGCGGGCGCGAAGTATTCGCGGGGATGCGGCTCAAAGGTCAGTACGCAGGAGGCGATCCCGAGCTCGTGCGCCTTGGCGACGACTTGCTCGACCAGCGCACGGTGACCGCGGTGCACTCCATCGAAGTTGCCTATGGTGAGTGCGCACCGGCTCCGGGCGGGCTGCAGGGCGCCGTGCGTGACGACCATGGATGAGGGTTAAAATGCTGAATTATAGTGGTTTTATAAGAGCGGAAAGCATGAAGAGCCTCGAGGACCAGATGGCGTTCTATGCGGCTTACCATCAGGACGCGCGCAACAAGGCGACGCATTTCATTGGCGTGCCGGTGATCATCCTTTCGCTCTTCATCCCGCTCGCCTGGCCGCGCATCGAGGTTGCAGGGATGCCGATCACCGCGGCGATGGTTTTCGCGCTGGCGGTACTTGCGTATTACCTGGTGCTCGATGTGCCGCTCGGCCTCGCCATGGCGGCCGTGACCGCGACCCTCCTGTGGCTCGGCCACCAGATTGCCGCCCTCGGCGCGGGCCCCGCCTGGGCGTGGTTCGCGGCGCTCTTCGTCGGCGGCTGGATCCTTCAGCTCGTCGGGCACGGCTTCGAAGGGCGGCGGCCGGCGCTGACTGACAACCTGTTTCAGATCTTCGTCGCCCCCATCTTCCTGTGCGCTGAAATCTTCTTTGCCTTAGGCTATAAACCCGGGCTGCAGCGGGCGGTCGAGGAACGCGCGCGAAGCATGCGCCCGGGCGCCTGACGATTCAAGCTAGCGGGGAAAGAGGAGGAGTCATGAAGCAGCTGCTTGCGCTTTCGCGCGCAATCGATTTCGTCAACGAGCACGTCGGCCGCCTGATGTACTGGGGGGTGCTGATCATGGTGCTCGTCAGCTCGGCCAACGCCACTTTGCGCTATTCGCTCAACATTGCCTCGAACGCCTGGCTCGAGCTGCAGTGGTATCTCTTCGCGGCGGTGTTCCTCCTCTGCTCCGGCTACACGCTGCTTCACAACGAGCATATCCGCATCGACGTCATCTCCTCGCGCCTGACGCGCCGCACGCAGGTCTGGATCGACGTCTTCGGCATCCTGCTCTTCCTCCTGCCGATGTCGCTCTTCATCATGTGGCTGTCCTGGCCGATATTCATGAACGCCTGGCGGAGCGGCGAGATTTCCGGCAGCGCCGGAGGGCTGATCCGCTGGCCGGCGCGCCTGCTCGTGCCGGCCGGATTCTTCCTCCTTTCCGTGCAGGGGTTCTCCGAGCTGATCAAGCGCATCGCCTACCTCCAGGGGCTGATTCCCGACCCGGTGGAGAAGCACAAGGACCCGGAGCTCGACGTCGTGCTCGACGTCGAGAAGGAGGGCCGGACATGAGCGCCTTCCTCGTCGCCAATATCGCCCCCATCATGTTCGGCGGGCTGATCGTCTTCCTGCTGCTCGGCTTCCCGGTGTCGTTCGCGCTCGCCGCGCTCGGCCTGTCCTTCGGTGTGCTCGGCATCCAGCTCGGGCTGCTGAACGAAGCGCTCTTGCAGGCGCTGCCCGAGCGCATTTTCGGCATCATGGCGAACGACACGCTGCTCGCCGTGCCGTTCTTCACGTTCATGGGCCTCATCCTCGAGCGCAGCGGCATGGCCGAGGACCTGCTGGATACGATTGGACAGCTGTTCGGCCCGATCCGCGGCGGCCTGGCTTATGCCGTCATCTTTGTCGGCGCATTGCTCGCGGCGACCACTGGCGTCGTCGCGGCTTCGGTGATCTCGATGGGCCTCATCTCGCTGCCGATCATGTTGCGCTACGGCTACGACCGCCGCCTCGCGACCGGCGTGATCGCCGCCTCGGGAACGCTTGCCCAGATCATTCCGCCGAGCCTGGTGCTCATCGTGCTCGCCGACCAGCTCGGCCGCTCGGTCGGCGACATGTATGCGGGCGCGATCTTCCCGGGCCTCGTCCTGACCGCGCTTTATGCCGGGTACGTACTCATCACCACGTTCGTCAACCCGGGCGCGGCGCCCGCCCTGCCGGCCGAGGCGCGGCCCCTGCGCGGCTGGAAACTTATGGGCCGGGTCCTATTCGTGCTGATCCCGCCGCTCGCCCTGATCTTCCTCGTGCTCGGCACCATCTTCCTCGGCGTGGCAACCCCCACCGAAGGGGGCGCCATGGGCGCAACGGGGGCGATCATCCTCGCCCTGATCAACCGCCGCTTGTCCTGGTCGCTGCTGCGCCAGGCGATGAACTCGACAGCGAAGCTCACCACCTTCGTCGTCTTCATCCTGGTCGGCTCGACGGTCTTCAGCCTCACCTTCCGTGGGGTGAACGGCGACCTGTGGATCGAGCACCTGCTGACCAGCCTGCCCGGCGGACAGATCGGCTTCCTGATCGTGGTGAACGTCCTGACCTTCTTCCTGGCGTTCTTCCTCGACTTCTTCGAGCTCGCCTTCATCATCGTGCCGCTGCTCGGGCCGGTGGCCGAGAAGCTCGGCATCGATCTCATCTGGTTCGGCGTGCTGCTCGGGGTCAACATGCAGACCTCCTTCATGCACCCGCCATTCGGCTATGCGCTGTTCTACCTGCGCAGCGTTGCCCCGGCCAAGGAGTACATGGACAAGATCCTGCGCAGGCCGATCGCCGGCGTCACCACCGGGCAGATCTACTGGGGCGCGGTGCCCTTCGTCGTCATCCAGGTGATCATGGTGGGCATCGTCATCCTCTTTCCGGGCCTGGTCACGGGCAATCTCGAGCATCTGAAGTTCGACCCGTCCAAAGTGAAGATCGAAGTCCCCCTTGAATCGCCTCAGCAGGAGCAACAGGAGACCGCGCCGCCGGACTTCAGCCAGCCCTCGGATAAGTCCGGGGAGGCGCCGGCCGACGACCTGCAGAAGCAGCTCGGCGGGAAATAAAAAACCCCGCCTAGGCGGGGTTTTTACCGGACTCTCGGGCGACCGGTTACTTCGCCTTCATTCCGAGCTTGGAGTTGAACGCGTACGAGTCGTACGTGTGCTCGGCAACGCGGAACCACAGGAACTCGTCGTTGCGGAACTTGAGCCAGTCCGGGTACATGCGCGCCCAGTGCTTGCTCTTGCCCTTCAGCTCGTCATAGAGCTCGTAGGAAGCCTTCTCCGCCGCCTCCATGACCGAGCGCGGGAAGGGACGAAGCTGCGTGCCGCTCCCGACCAGCCGGCGCAGCGCCGCCACGTTCACCACGTCGTACTTTGCGGGCATCCACGTATTCGCTTCGGCGCACGCAGTCTCGAGCGCGGCCTGGTAGTGCTTCGGCAGCGAGTTCCACTTGTCCAGGTTGACGATCGTGTGCAGCATCGGGCCGCCCTCCCAGAAGCCGGGGTAGTAGTAGAACTTGGCGACCTTGTTGAAGCCGAGCTTCTCGTCGTCGTAGGGCCCGACCCATTCGGCGGCGTCGATCGTGCCTTTTTCCAGCGCCGGGTAGATGTCCGGCCCGCCGATCAGCTGCGGCACCACGCCGAGCTTCGCCATGATCAGGCCCGCCATCCCGCCGATGCGGAACTTGAGACCCTTGAGGTCGGCGACCGACTTGATCTCCTTGCGGTACCAGCCGCCCATCTGCGTCCCAGTGCTTCCGGCGAGAAGCGCCTTGCAGTTGTAGTCCTTCATGAGCGGCTCGGCCGCCTGCTGGCCGCCGCCGTGGTACCACCAGGCATTCGACTGGCGCGTGTTCGGCCCGAAGCATACCGAGCAGATCAGCGCGAGTGCGGGATCCTTGCCGAAGTAGTAGTACAGCGCCGTGTGGCCGAGCTCCACGGTCCCGGCCTGCACGGCGTCGAGGACCTGCAGCGGCGGCACGATCTCGCCGGCCGCGAACGCGCGGATCTGGAAGTTCCCGTCGGTCAGCTCGCCGACGCGCTTCGCCACCAGCTCGGCACCGCCGAAGAGCGTGTCGAGGCTCTTGGGCCAGCTCGCCGCCAGGCGCCAGGTGATCTTGGGATTGGACTGCGCGATTGCCGGCGCGGCGACCGCCGAAGTGGCCGCCACACCCACAGCCGCCCTCTTAAGGAATGACCTGCGTTTCATGCCCCCTCCTCCTGTTGGGAAAGCGGCGATTGTAGCCCCAATCTTCTGGGGCTCTAGTTAAGCCGGGCGCAGAGCGCGGAGACCTCCATCAGCCGCACCCGGACGTCCTCGAAA
>Ga0153915_10006258_pt1 | contig 11132 bp, 9 predicted proteins | sample Opewatmetagenome_2_FD_107003 | JGI IMG/M metagenome (GOLD analysis project Ga0153915, IMG submission 107003) | Freshwater wetland microbial communities from Ohio, USA - Open water 3 Core 3 Depth 3 metaG | ecosystem: Environmental > Aquatic > Freshwater > Wetlands | place: USA: Ohio, Lake Erie...
GCGAAGGGGCCGGCCCGGGGTTCTGCGGTGCCCATACCGATCCTGCATAGCGGCACCCGCTGGACGTTTGCGATATCCTGAACATCATAACCTAATCTCTCCACATTCTGAAGAACCAACGGTGCGAGAATCCCTCCGACGGAAATATTTCGTTTTGCGAGTGCGACGGTCAGCTTCAACAGAAACGTGGTTTTGCCGGAGCCCTGTGCGCCGGTGAGTATGAAGACCCGCACAGCGGAACCTGCTGTGCATTCTGCGAGCCATCCGCGGGCTGTAGCGAGGATGCGGGCAACAGAGTTGAGTGGTTCGCGAAAGAACCTCCTCTCTTCACCAATTGCACGCATCATTGCAGGGAGAGCCTGGAAGGCGACATCAAGGGCCGCGGATATTCGCCCGAATCCGCGCCGAAGTGCCCACTGCACAACGACCGGATTGCGGAGCTCGATACCAATTGCCGAGAAAGCGACAATGACTAGGGTAGCACGCAGTGCCATCTGAATGCCGATTGAGAAACCGTCCCAACTCCACCCATCGCCGTTTGACGTAAGGCCACCAAGGAGCAGTCCCGCCAGGATGGAGACAAGAACAAACTCAATCCAGATTCGAGGGTGGCGGAAGCGATTGCGGATACGGGGGTAGAGGGCAAGACACAGAGCGACGTAGAGTGTTACGATAAGTGCAGAGAGGGCGAGAGGGAGGTCTCGTATGGCGATGAATCCAAGAGGGAGCACGGCGCCTTGGACTGCCAGGAGGATAAGGGAAAAGCGCTGGGATGGATCTGGTTCGCCAAGGCTGTACGCAGTTGCGTCGATGGCTTGGAAAGTAGGAGGATTTGGTAACGCACGTGCTCTCCTACCAGCCTGCATACCAATGAAGGCTGCGGCTGATCCGAGCAGAATGTTCAAGAAGAGCCAGGCCAGGACAAGATCCAAAGCGCCGAATGATTCGATCCCGAGGGCGCGCGCGGCCAACTCGTAGACCGCAACATAAAGGTGGGCTGCGTTGGGGCCGTACATGACAAGAATTCCGATCACCTTCTGAATCACCGGCATGGTGGTGGCAAGTGCCCCGCCGATCAGAAAACCTGCGATATTCCGTCCGGGGAAGCGGGTTGTTCCCTCTAGGATGAGTGCTTCGAGTGTAATTCCTACCATTGGTCCGATGATGACTGCACTCGGAGAAACTGATTTCATGAGTGCACAGATTACCCCTGCACGCCAAATCATCCCTCTCTGATACCAAACCTGCGAACCGGCAACGATGAGACATACGCCGAAAGCCGAGAGAACAGTGCCGGCAAGCGGGATTCGGGCGTTGTGAAGAAAGCTGCCTAGGACGATCTCGATGGCTGCCCAGAGGCTGCCAAGCATTGCGGCTCTCGCCCATACGGTCTCAAGTCGTGAAGAAGCTGCCAATGGTGATCAGAGTGTCTGTTTGGACAAAGCACCCCTGTAGCACTCTCTGCTAAGGGATTGATAGGTCGACGGCTCGTTGAAGTTTCTCAATAGGTCGGGAGAATAGAAGGGAAGGTTTGTTGAAATATCTACAGCACGGGCATTGATCACGTCAAGAAAATCAAGAAGCTTTAGGCGTCCCGAACCGACATGCCGCTCAATCTCGGCCAGAGATGTATGGCTGTAGTAGCCGCAGAGGGGGTGAATGTATCCATCAAGCTTCGGCATGCAAGCCGAAGCCCCCTGGCCCATCAACAGAATGTGTCGGATCAGCGCCCCTGAAATAAAAGGAGTGTCACATCCGATAACAAACACGTTCTCAGGGTGATAGGTGCGCAAAGCGGCGTGGATGCCCCCCATTGGCCCTGCATTCTTGACTAGGTCAGGAATGATTGGGAGGTCGAGGAATTGGTAGGAGGCTGAACGATCGGAGACGACACAAACGTAGTCAAACACCGTCTGCATCGTCTTGGCAATCTGCCCAATCATTGGCTGTCCGGGAAGAGGAAGGAGCGCCTTGTCCTGCCCCATCCGGGAACTTTGGCCGCCGGCAAGGATGGCGCCGACGGTGCGTTTGTCCCGCCAGTTCACTTCTTGCGTGCCGCCCTCTTTTTCCTTTGCACAATATCGTCGATCCAGCTCAAGGCGGCCATTGCTGCGGGAAATCCGATCGTCGGCATCGCAAGGCACGCCGCATGTCGCAGCTCCTCCGGCCGAATGCCGATCTCTGCTGCCTTCCGAGCCTGTGCGTGGACGGCACCTTCCTGCCGTGAACCGATCGCAATTCCGAGTTTTACAAGTGCACGGGTTTTCTCATTGAGCGGTCCGGCTGCATGGCATTCTTTGCCAAAGGCCTCGTGCGCCTTTGCCAGGTCGGGATAGTCTTTTGTGAAGTTGACAAAATGTTTTGGCAGCGTACCCATGGGATTAGCATCCCTCTTTCTTCTTTTTCGTAGTGCTGCCTGGCGGAGTGTTGCCTGCCGGGCCTGATGGCATCATCAATTTTGGCATGGCAATCACTGCCGTCGGCTGTTCCGCGGCTCCGTCTTGTGGAGTGCCGCCGAAGAATTTACTCACTTCCTTCATCTTTTCAAAGGCGGCTGTCTGCTCAGCCGTGGGGTTTGCTGCAGGCCTCGGGAAGAGCACCTTCTCTCGCCACTCGTCGAGTCCACCACGTAGCATGTAAACTGCCTTGTAGTCCTGAGCTTTCATGAGGAGCCACGCCTGGGCAGAGTGAATTCCCCCTTCGGAATAGAGAATGATCTTTTCATTGCGCTGCAGGCCGTGCTCGGAAAGAGTCGAGAGGGCAACTTGTTCCGCGCCTGGAATATGGTATGCGGTAAATTCCGAATCGCTCCGGAGATCCACCAGCCGAAAGTCAATTCTTTCCTGGATGATCCAGTTCGCGAGTTCTTCTACGGAGACATGATCGGTTTCGGTCTCCACGATCCGTCCGAGTTCCTTGGTATCGATCGTGACGCTGGCTCCCCGGTAGGGATTTCCCAGGACCAGTGCACCGAGGCCAAGAATGCCGAGCAGAAGCCCCAACTTCTTGTTCAGTGTAAGTGTTCCGAAGAATCCGCTCATTCTTTCCCTCCTCCTTTCTTTGCCGCCATGGTCTTCTCCACCCATGTCGCGCCGGCAAAGCCGCCAATTGCCATTAGTATTAGTAAGAACACGACAAGTCCGTAGGAGAGGTGGAAGAATTCGGGAAGGGTAACTCTGCCCATTGATGTGGATGTGTAGAAGTTGCTGACTAACGGGAATGCTTCGCCGAAGACAAAAATACCGGCTATGATCCCGCCAAGATACACCATTCCATCAATTCGGCCGGTTGCTGCCGCGACGGCGGATGTGCCGGGGCAGTACCCGCCGATTACAAAGCCGGCGCCGAGGATGAGCCCCCCGACCACCTGAGGAAGGAAATAGGTGGGGGTGAGATAGACCAGGGAAAGGTCCACAAATCCTATCCGGGAGAGATAGAAGAGTCCTACCATTGCTGTGACGATCGCAGTGAACATGACCTTAAACACAGTAAGGTCTGTGAGATAGAACTGTGCCGCCAGTTTCCGTGCGGTGCCGAAGCCAGCACGTTCGAGGAAGAACCCGAACCCGATACCAATCACGAAGGCGATAATCAGACTGACGTTGTCGCCAAAGAGGCCGAATTTGTAGAAGGGTGCACTCATTGCCATTGCCTCCTCATGAAATAGGCCATTGCGTATCCTCCGCCGAACACCATCATCATAAATGCCCAGCTGCCCAGGTTCAGGACTGCTCCGCCAGTCAACGCCTGTCCGCTGGTACATCCCCGTGCTAGCTTCGCGCCGATGCCCATGAGGCCGCCGCCAAGAAACGCATAGAGCAGGCGACCGCGGACTGAAATGTGTGGCCCTTTTTCTGTTGTGAACTTGATCCGGCCGGCGAGCGTGCCGGAAAAGAATCCTCCCACGAATACACCTATCATCTCAAAGACCAGCCAGTCCATCAATGGATTCTTGGTTCTGTCCCCGAGGTACTCGGTATAGAATTCGTTGACGCGTGTGTGTGCTGGTGCCACAGCGTCTGCACCGAAGGCAATGAGCGTTGAAAAGGCACCCGAGGCGCCAAGGCCCCGTCCCATGATTACATAGGCTGCAAGCAGAACCAGACCGAGCCCGAGACCGGCGAGGTACGGATTCCAGTAGGGTTGCGGTTCCCGTGCCGGTGGCACCGTGGCCTCGTTGACTCCCAGACTCTTGATGATAGCGTTCATGAAAGATCTCCATGGATTAATCAAGATGATAAAGAATAGAAAGACTACGGAAGCAATGCAGCCCTTGTCCAATGGCTTACCTGGCCTGCCTCGACGATCACAAAACGTAGAATCAATCCGCCAATAATGACCATAATTGGAGCTATAGGCATATGAGCGACCTTGTGGCGCACTGCAAGTGACTGTATGATGAGGGGGATGATGATCCCCATCCCGATTACAAGTACCCAGAAGACAGGAGCGTAGTCACCAGTCAGCAGGAGCTGTGCCGCCTGGATGTGCACTTTCGTTGAGCTGATGAGCCCGATGATGAGGAGAACGACGCTCACCAGTTCAGCGGTGAGAAAGGTATTGTCCGCCTTCGCGAGCATTTCGCTCTCATCCCGGTCACGCGCGAATAGGTGTACCAGTGCCGCTGCGGTTGACAGGCCAGAGATGAGAAAGAGCGGGGCGAGGATTGGGCTGTTCCAGAGAGGGCGTGCTCCAAAGCCACTCAGGAGTATACCGGTATAGATACCGAGCATTGCTCCGAGAACCATATTCAGTATCCCAACGGCCCGGATGCGGCTCGGATGAGTGTGAAGTTTTGCAGACCATCGTCTGAGCGCGGCAAAACGTTTTGTCAGGTACATCGGCGGGCGAACAAGAAATGCTCCGATCAGGGCGGGATAGACCAGCAAGAGGATCCACGATCCCCATGACATTGGTGATGCGGGCTTGAACGTCGCGTACATTCGCCAGACGTACAGTTTGTGACTCAAATCGAGGAAGAGCGCGAGCATGCCAATACTGAGGAGAACAACACTCAGCAGCGGGACCAGCGCACACGTGCACGTTGCCTCCTTAAAGCGCTGTCGTGAGAGAAAGAACCCGGTGATCATCATCATCCCGGCGATGAGTCCGCCTAGGAAGAGATAAAGTGAAATCTCCCATCCCCAGATGTGCAAAGTGGGATCGATAGCGGGATTATGTCGTGTGATGGTCAGTTCATGCATCGGACAGTCTCAGGTAAGGTAGAAGATCTGTGGCCTTGTCCCCGCCTCATCGATGAGGGGATGGTTGCGGCGCGATGAGAGTAGGCGGCTGACACCGCTGTTTGGGTCGTCGAGGTCGCCAAAGTGCATGCAGTATGTGGGACAGACGGACACGCAGGCAGGGTCCATTCCTGTCTCCACACGGTGGATACAGAAGGTACATTTGTCCGCATACCCCTCGGGGTGGATGAAGCGTGCATCGTACGGACATGCAGCGATGCATGCTTTGCAGCCGCTACATTTGTCGTGATAGACCAGCACCACACCGCCGCGCTCATGGATGTGACTCGCACCGCAAGGGCAACAGTAGACACAGGGAGGGTTGTCGCAGTGGTTGCAGCGCTCGCTCCGAATCTCCATGTGAAGATTGGGATGCTGACCGTTTGTGTCGTAGGCGATCCAGTCACGGTTGTATCCTTGCGGGACGTCGTTCTCGGTCTTGCAGGCGACAACGCAATCCATGCAGCCGACGCACTTCGTGGTATCAATGACCATTCCGTAGCGGGCCATGGTTATGTCTCCTGTAGCTCAAAGGTTACGAAATTGACATTCATCGCAGTGCCGCCCATGAGTGGATCGGTAGCGTACTGCGTGATCAGTTGCGCATCACTGGCTCCCTTGCCGAATGCATGCCGCAGGCCGCGCGCGGTGTGGCCGAAACCGTGTACCACGTAGACGCAGTCGGGGCGTATCCGTTCGGTTATCTTGACCTTGATCCGGTTGCTTACAATGCCATCCTGGTTCCGGAGGCGGACATATTGATCCTTCTTGAGAGCATGTCGTCGCGCTGTTACAGGGTTTACCCAGACCTCGTTCTCATCCATCATGTCGGAGAGAATTGGGTTGGAGTGTGTCCGACTGAATGAATGGACAGGTGCGCGGCCGTAGAGCATCCGATAATATCCTGGTGGTCCTGTGGCGGGGCGCTTGTACATGGGGACCGGGTCAAACCCAGCCTGTGCCAGTTGACGTGAGTAAAACTCGATCTTGCCGGACGGCGTCGGAAATTGTGGTGGAACACCTTCGTGAAAGTAGTTTGGTTGCTTCGGGCCGAGGATGATCCCTCTGGTCTTTAGTTCTTCATAGCTGAGTCCGACCGCCGAGAGCCGTGTCTTAAAGTACTCTTCAATATCACTCCAGGGATAAAAGTGACCCAGGCCCAGGTTCTCCGCAAGCTTTCTGGCGATCCACCAGTTGGGCTTCTGCTCGTAGGGAGCGTCTACGACCGGCTGTCGAATGGCGACAAACGGCTCGCGGAACCACTCCACATTGAGATCATCAAACCGTTCGAGGTATACCGACTCCGGGAGCACCACATCGGCCCAGCCAGCTATTTCACTCGGTACCACGTCGATCACGACGAGGAGATCAAGCTTCTGGATGGCCTTGACAGTTTCCTGCTCATTTGGGAGTGCATGCAAGAGATTGGTGGCATAGACAAGCCATCCCTTAACTGGATAGGGCTGCCCGGTCAAGGTTGCCTCGCGAATTCCGGTCGTGATGGTCTCGTGTGCGAATGGATATTTGCGGTTGGGATTGTCGACCATCTCCCTCTTCGGCTTTGGGTAGGGCGGATACGGATATGCGGGGACGTCCATACTTACTGGGTAATAGAACCCTCCTTTGCGTCCCCAACTACCAAGCAGTGCGTTGAGAAGAGCAAGAGCACGGCTCCGCTGTGTGTCGTCACCGTACCAGGTGACATGGCGTCCGGGATGGACCAGTGTTGCGGGGCGGTATCGGGCCATCTCTCGTGCAGTTGTACGGATGATCTCAGGTTCGATGCCAGTTTCGGGATACGCCCACTCAGGAGTGAACTGCTGGATGTGTGCAGCAAATTGCTCGAACCCAAACGCGTACTTTCCGATGTAGTCTCTGTCGTAGAGTTCCTCTCTGACAATTACGTGCATCCAGGCAAGGATAAGCGCAAGGTCAGTCCCCGGTTTGATGGGGAGATAGTACTTCGCCTTGCTTGCGGCGATGGAGAACCGTGGATCGACGACAATGATACTTGCTCCCTTCCCGATCGCTTCGGCGAACTCCTGAACCTGTGTATTGTGCATATTCTCGCCGAGGTGGCTTCCGACCAATACAATGCATTGGGCATTGCGGATGTCAGTCCTTTCGGGTGAGCTAACATCCTCGCCAAACGTAAGCCGAAACCCCACATCGCGTGGTCCGCGGCACTGGGCAAACGATGGGGCGGAAATGTTTGGGGTGCCGTAGGCTTTCATTGTGTGTTTGATGAAATTCCCGCCGATGCCGTGGCTGAAGAGGGCAACGGCCTCAGGACCGTAGGCGATCTTGATTCTCTGCAGCTTGTCGGCGATGAAGTTGAGGGCTTCATCCCAGGTCACCTCAACCCACTCTTCCTCACCCCGATTCTTCTTTCGCATGAGGGGTGCGCGTAGTCGGTCCGGGTCGAAATGAGCTCCAATGCCACCGGTTCCTCTGGGACAGAGACGGCCCTTGCTGAGTGGGTCGAGAGGATTGCCTTCGACTTTCCACAGAACGCCATCTCTCACGTAACCAATGGTGCCGCACTTCCAGAAGCAGATGTCACAATAGGTGGGAACCCTTCGTATCCCGGTGGCAGAGCCTTTGCTCGTGGCACTTCCCCCTGCTTTCAGGATTGTGGTGCCGGCGGCAGCAGCGCCAACTGCAGCGCCAGTGATCTTGAGAAACTTTCTGCGAGAGAGGGAGTTCATGATGGGGCCTGTTGGTCAGGGATGCGGGATGGCGCCACGGCGTGAGGCGGATTGCATTCTACACCGTCAGCGTATGTTCAGCCACCAGATGTTTGACTTTGTGGCAATCGGAAGTGTCGACATACACCGAGCAGTTGCGACAATCAGCGCGGCTGCAGTTCCAGGGTTTGTCCTCGACAATCCAGCAGGGGCGATCAGTGGTTTCAAACGCGGGGCACGATCTCCGGACTGCCTCAGGACACTGCTTGATCTTCCAGCAAGGTATCATCGACAGAATGCTCTTGATTCCTGCGATGCTGACCTTCTTCTGGTTGATCATTTCGCGGAGACACCTGATTCTTTCGAGATCATGCTCTGTGTAGAGACGATGTCTTGACGGCTTTCGAATCGGGAGTATCAATCCTTCTCGCTCATACATGCGGAGTGTTGGAGCGGAGACCCCCAGGAGGTCAGCCGCCTCGCCGATCGAATAGAGAATTTCGGTCTGCACAGGGCCCTTCTTTGACAAATGGGGAGGCATGAAGCACAAATCTATATTTTTAATTAGCAGATTTTGTGCCAGCGAATTTCGAGCGAATTGACAGATTTTTTGAGACCTGGCAGGTGGGGGAGTCGCAGAATTGAAGGTGAATTCTCAGATGTGCGGATTTGCGGCCCGGCGCTGCTCTCGCAGAAGTCGGGCCGCTTACCCGTTGCAACAACGTGTCTACTTGCTCTTGTCAGGATAGGGAGGAGGAGGAGGCAGCATTACAGGATTCTTCTTCATCTCCTCTTTGATCACATCGATTGCCTTGTTTAGCTGATCATCGATTCCGGCGAACTCCCGGGCGGGGTCATTGTCCACAACAATGTCAGGTTCGACTCCATATCCCTCCATGATCCATTCTTTTCCTTCGAGATCATACCGTGAGAATTCTGGTCGGTTCAGAAAACCACCGTCCAGGAAGGGTAATGTCCCCCGAATGCCAACCACGCCACCCCAAGACCGCTTTCCAATTACCGGACCAAGTTTGTACTTCTTGAAGCGATACGCGACAATGTCGCCATCTGATGCGGAGAACTCATCAAGGAGCATCACCTTCGGCCCGACAACCATACCTCCGGGATCCGGTGCAATTGCAGCGTTGCGGGAAACAGATATCATTGCAGCCTCGCGCCGCAGACGTTCAATGATCATGGGCGACACATTGCCTCCTCCGTTCCCTCGCACATCGACGATCAGCGCTTCCTTCCTCAGCTGGGGATAGTAGTACTTCGCAAACTCATTTAGGCCGGGAACGCCCATATCGGGGATGTGAATATACCCGACCCGTCCATCTGTTGCACGAGATACAGTCTCAATATTCTTTTCAACCCAAGTGTGGTAGTACAGAGGGCGTTCATCAGCGATGGGAACCACCACTACCTGGCGACTTCCCTCTGCCTTTGGAGTGCTATTAATGGTCAGCGTCACTTGTTTTCCGGCGGTGTTGACAAGTGCCTCGTAGATGTCCGTCAGCTCTGCTGTTCGTTTTCCATTTACTGCGAGGATATATTCTCCCCGCTGTACATTAACACCGATCTCCGTCAGCGGAGAACGTAGCGAGCGATCCCAGTTCTGTCCCGTCAAGATGTTTGCGATCTTATATGCTCCTGAACTGGCGTCGCGCTCAAGTCTTGCACCGAGCAATCCTAGCTGTATACGTTCGGGGTAAGGAACATCTCCGCCGCCAACGTAACAATGGCCAAGGTTGATTTCGGCAATCATCTCCCCAATCACATAGGTCAGGTCGGCACGGTGGTTCACATAGGGAAGGAGAGCAGCGTACTTTGTACGTATGGCTGGCCAGTCAACTCCGTGCAGATGGGGGTCATAGACGAAATCTCGCATCTGACGCCAACTCTCGTTGAAGATCTGTGCCCACTCTGCCTTCCGATCCAGATTGACCTTCATATCGGCAAGGCTCAACTTCTCCTTGATTTCGATCTTGGACGTTGGGAGATCGATAATCGCATATGTCCCTGCTTGATTGACAAGCATCTTCTTGCCGTCGGCAGAGATCTCATAGCCATTGATTTCTCCAAGCTCAGTCTCCTTCTGCTTGTCCAGCTCGTACAGCAGGAGTTTTGACTTCTCATCCTTGGAACCACTGCGGAGGTAATAGAGCTTATCGCCAACTCCTTGCAGATTCCTGTATGAAGATGCGGGGATGGGAAGGGCCGTTATCCGATCCTGTAGACCCTGAGGATCCACCTTCACATTGATAGCAGGGGCCGGCTTCTTCTCGGATTTAGCCTCTTTCTCTGACTTCTCTGCTTCCATCTTCACTTCATCACTCTTCGGCTCGAACGGAGATTTCGTATCCTTCGCAAGAGTGATGAGGTAAATTCCCGCCAGATCGTTGTAAATGTGATTCCATTCCGTCTGGCTGTAGGTTGGGTTAAAAGTCCTGTTCGATATGAAGAAGAGATACTTGCCGTTGCGACTGAACTCAGGAGCATATGAGGAAAACCAGCCATCAGTAACTTCTATTGTTTCCTTCGACTCCAGCGAGTAGAGCTGAAGGGTAGTCATCTTTTTCTCTTCGGGCCGGGCATACGCAATCCACTTGCTATCGGGCGACCATACAAAATCATTGATCTCCCATGCAGTGGCCTGTGCAACAACGGTCACGCTCTTTGTCGTAACGTCCACGAACTGGAGCCGGAGCTTCTTGTCTGCCCAGAGAATCTTCTTGCTGTCCGGTGACCAGACGGGTCTGTATTTATAGGTGTCGGCTCCGGTGGTCAGCTGAGTCGCTGTGGTGCCGCCATCCTGTGGCATAATCCAGATCTCATCATTACCGGTTTGGTCAGAGACGTACGCAATCAATTTCCCGTCCGGAGACCAGAGCCCGTTCCGTTCGTGGACTCCTGGTGTGGCTGTCAGGTTCCGCGTGTTTCCATACTTTGCCGGAACGGTGAAGATGTCTCCACGAGCGCCAAACAGAGCCCGATTTCCGTCTGGTGCGATCTCGTAGTTTGTTACTTCTTTGCTGACGTCACGCAGTCCACCACGACCGATCGCAAAGTCTTCTTGAATGAAGATTGCCAATTTGCTCGTTTGACCGGTTGCGAGATCGTAGCGATAGATGTAACCCCCGTTCTCAAAGACGATTGCATTGTCACCGAGAGAGGGGAACTTGATATCGAAATCTGTGAA
>Ga0153915_10006259_pt1 | contig 11131 bp, 7 predicted proteins | sample Opewatmetagenome_2_FD_107003 | JGI IMG/M metagenome (GOLD analysis project Ga0153915, IMG submission 107003) | Freshwater wetland microbial communities from Ohio, USA - Open water 3 Core 3 Depth 3 metaG | ecosystem: Environmental > Aquatic > Freshwater > Wetlands | place: USA: Ohio, Lake Erie...
AGCGGCACGACGTCGGCCTCTCCACCCGCGCGGCCGTGCGCTACGTCGCCGACCTCTACCTCGCGGACGCCCAGGGATCGGGCCTGCTGGTGATGGCCAGCTATAACGCGGGCCTGACGCGCGTCCTGGGCCTGCTGCGCTCCCTCCCCGCCACGCCGCAGGACCGCAACTTCTGGCAGGTGCTTGCCCACCACCGCGACGAGATCCCCGACGAAACGTACGGCTACGTCGTGGGCATCGTGGCCGCGGCAGCCGTGGCTGCGGACCCTGGGGCCTTCGGCATGGCCGGGTCGTAGCCCGGGGACTCGCAGCCGCCGCTCGCGTCGCCGCGCCGCATGTTCCTGATCCGCATCGGCAATGGACTGGTCGCTCTCGGCATCGCCGGCGCGATCCTCGGCGCCTGGCGATAGAGCATCCCGATGGACAGCACCTATCTCCTGATCGCCGCCCTGTGCCTGATCGGCCTGGCAATCCGCACCGGCTACGAGGTGCTGAAGAAGGGTGGCAGGGTGGATACGCAGAACCAGGCGGCCTTCGCCGTGGTGTTCGTGGCGATGTGCCTCATGCTGGCGAGCTGGACGGTCATGTGTCCTCGGGACCCCTGGCGCATCGCCGTCCCCGGCGTCGCACGGTGGATCGGTCTTGGCCTGCTGGTGGCGGCGCTCGCCCTGGCGGTCGGCGCGCTGCGTCAGCTGCGGGGACTGGAGAACATCGACCATCTGGTGACCACCGGGCTCTTCTCCAGGCTCCGCCATCCGATGTATACGGGTTTCATCCTCTGGATCGTCGGCTGGGTGGTGCGCTACGGCGCCATGGTCAGCCTCGCGGTCGGGGTGTGCTGCATCGGCAACATCCTCTACTGGCGGTGGTTGGAGGAGAACGCCCTGGAGTCACAGTACGGCGAGGCGTATCGGAGCTATCGCAGGCGCACGTGGTTCTGATCCGTGAACGGCAGGAGCCACGCGTCGCCAATGATCACCTTCAATGGCGGCACGCGCCCCGGGACGCTGCGAGCTGGCTGGCTCTGGCAGGTTCTGTTCAATCTGGCGGTGGATGCCGTGGATTCAGTGTGTCGAACCCGTGCACAGCCTGCTCACTCCGGCAAGGAGACCGGTCAATGGGGAACGAGAGTGGGGGCAGCCCGGTGAGGTCGACAGCGGCGATCGTCTCGCCGGTGAGCCGGCATCTCAGCGTCGCGGAGGTTGACCGGAGCCTGGCGTTCTACAGCGATGTGCTCGGTTTCGAGGCGCACGCTGCACGACAACGCGACGGCGTGCCCGCGGTCGCCGAGGTCGTGCGCGGGCCGGCGCGCATCCAGTTGGGAACGCAGGACAGCGCATACGACAGCACGGGTCAGCGACGGCCACGCGGGGCCGCCATCATCTTCTTCCAGACGGATGACGTCGCCGCGATGCGCGAGGAGGTGCTCGCACGCGGTGGACGGCCCAGCGAGCTCGAGAAGGTCAACTGGATCAAGATGCGGGTATTCGAGGTCAGGGATCCCGATGGGCACACGCTGTGGTTCGGGCAGTCGTTTCAGGAGCCGGAGAGCGGGAAGGACGATTCGCGGCAGCTCCGGCAGATGCTGCCGGAGCTGCCACTCACTGACGTGGCCGCCGGCGTGACGTACTACCAGAGGGTGCTGGGCTTCAAGATCAATTACGCTCAGGACGATCTCGGGGTGATGGACCGGGACGACGTGACGATCCTGCTGATCGCCCGGTCGGACCGGCACACGGGAATCGGCTCGTGTGAGGCCTATGTGAGAGACGCCGACGCGCTCTACGCGGAGCTGGCGGCCCGGGGCGCCAACCTGCAGGGCGAGCCCGTGAGCCGGCCTTGGGGGCTGCGTGATTTCCGCGTGCTGGATCTCGAGGGCAATCGCATCACGTTCGCCCAGCCGTTCGAGTGATCGGCAGACCCCTGCTCCGCTGGCCCTGCACGTGACAGCTGCAGTAGGTTGGCCGTGAGGGGGTCAGGTCGGGGCGATGCCCGCAATCACTGCCATCCTGCTGCTCTTCATGCAAGCCGACTCCGCCGGCCTCGTGGCGCATGCCCGGCGCGCTCAGGCGGAGTTCGAGCGCGCCCGGATGTTCCTCCTTCCGGCGGGCGTCGCCAGGCCGGGGGGGCGGTGCGATGCCCGCATTGGACGGTTCTGCTACTGGAGCGACGGCGCCACCGACGTCCCTCGTGAGCCCGCGCGGATCGGCGCAGAGCGGATGCAGCTGCTGGAGGTGCTGGACAGCGTGGCGCGGGCAATCCCTGGCGACGCGTGGGTCGCGGGGCAGCGCGTCCGCTATCTGCTCGAGGCCGGCCAACCCGACGCGGCGGCGGACGCCACGCGCGCCTGCCGCGCCGCAACCTGGTGGTGTGCCGCGCTCGAGGGATTGGCGGAACACGCGGCGGGGACCTACGAGAACGCGGAGCGATCGTTTGACACAGCGCTCGCGCGCATGCCGGTGGGCGAGCGCTGTCGCTGGGCCGATGTGTCGGACCTGCTAGAGGATCAGCTCCGGCGCCGCTATCGTCGGCTGTCGTGCAGCGAGCGGTACGTGTTCGACGCCCGTTTGTGGTGGCTGGCGCAGCCGCTGTGGTCGTTGCCCGGAAACGACCGGCGCACCGAGCATTATGCCCGCGTCACCATGGCCCGACTGCTCGAGCATGCGCGGTCACCCTACGGCCTGTGGGGTGACGATGAGCGAGAGCTGATCGTGCGCTACGGGTGGCCCGTAGCCTGGGAGCGGGACGACGCCGGCGGCGCCCGCGAGCCGATCTACATCGGACACGAGCCGGAGCCGAGCTTCCATTTCATGCCCGACGCGCACGTGTTCGACGCTCCTTCGGTGGGCGATGAGCCCGGGATGCTCGACTGGAAGGCGGCGCGCGAGCGATATGCGCCGCGCTATGCCGCCAGGTTCACCGCACTTGAGCCAGCGTTCGCGACGTTCCTGCGCGGCGAGTCCACCCTCGTGGTGGTGACCTACGACGTGTCCGGCGACACGGCGCTGCAGGATCCCGGGCGCGAGGCGGCCCTGGTGCTCGAGCGCGACGAACGGTCGCCCCCCGTCGTCGAGCGGCGCGCAGAGGCGGGCCGAGAGGGAGTGCTCGTGGCGGAGGCACCGTGGAAGCCGGCGCTGCTGTCCCTGGAGCTCCTGGAGCCCGAGCGTCGCGTGGCCGCCCGGGTGCGCTCCCCCGCGCTCGCGCCGGACGCCGGAGGCATCGCCCTGTCAGGCATCCTGCCCTTCGAGCCGGAGGACTCGCCGCCGGCCGACCTGTCGGCCGCGCTGGCCCGAGCGCACGCCGGTGGCGTCAGGGTGGGGAGACGCATCGGCCTGTTCTGGGAGGCCTACGGACTGGAGCCGGGGCAGGATGTGTCCACGGCCGTGACGGTGACGCCTGAGCGAACGAGCTGGCTGCGGCGCCTTGCCGCCTCCCTGCGGCTAGCTCGGCGGCCAGGCAGCGTGCGCGTCGAGTGGCGCGAAGCCGCCCAGCCGCAGCAGGGAAGAACGGCGCGGGCCCTGGTGCTCGACCTCAAGGGGCTCGGTGCGGGCCGCTATCGCATCGACATCACGATCTCGGTGCCTGGCGGCGCGCCGGCCACCTCGACCCGCCGGCTCGACCTCATCGAGCGGTGAGCGGCGCTTGCCAGTGGCGACGCCGATGCCATTCCCGCCGTGAAGGCCGTGAAGGGCGCCGACCCGTGCCGGCTACCGCGGCGCGCCGAGGAGCTTCGCGACCGCCGGATGCCCCCGCTCGACGGCGAGGGCCGAGGCCGTCCTCCCGTCATCGAGCGTCGCGCCGGGCCTGGCACCTGACGTCAGGAGGAACCGCACCAGCTCCTCGTTGCCCCGCGATGCGGCCACGTGCAGCGGCGTCACGCCGCCCGCGGCGATCGCGTTCACGTCCGCACCGCGGCCCACCAGCGCCCTGACGATCGCCGCGTCGCACGCCCCCGCCAGCGCCGCGTGCAGCGGCTGGTTCTTCTCGGCACCGCCCGAGACCGCCGACACCGACGCCCCTCGGGCGAGCAGCAGCTCCGCCGCTTCGCGCCTGCCGAAGAACCCCGCCAGGTGCAGCGGCGTCCACCCGTCGCCGCTCCGCGCGCTAGCCTGCGCCGGGTCCCGGTCGAGGAGCCCGCCGAGCCGGTCCGCCGCGCCCAGAGCCGCGGCCTCGCACGCGTCCATCGTCACGTGCGGCTCGAGCAGGGCCACCACCGGCGCGGCACCCACGTACGCCGCGAGCAGCAGAGGGCTGGGGCTCCCCGGCGCGCGCGCGGAGGCGAGCGCGGGGGCGGCCGTGAGGATGTCGCGCACCCGATCGACGTTACGGTCTCGAATGGCGCCCACGAGATCGGCGCTGGTCGGCATCGCTGCCCCCGAAGGTGCGGCGGCCGCCCTCCAGCACCCTTGCCGGGGCGGACGCGTCGTGTTATTTAGTTAGTGCACCTAAATAATGCCCGTGCGGCCGGCGCGCAAGCCCCCCAGAACGGGGCCGGGCGCCGGACGGGCGGCGCCAGGGAGACCCATGAAGGACGGGACGACACATGGCGAGCGGCGGGCGGAGGTGGCGGACCGGCTGCACTCCCTAGCCATCCACCTGCTCCGCCGCGTGGCCGTGGCGGACCAGGCGGCGGGCGTGACCGGGCCGCGGCTCTCGGTCCTCTCGGTGCTGGTGCTGGGAGGCGGCCCCCGCACGCTGGGCTCGCTCGCCATGGCCGAGCGCGTGCGCCCGCCGACGATGACCCGGCTGATCCAGGCGATGGAGGCGGAGGGCCTGGTGACGCGGGCGCCCTCCCCCGACGACGCGCGTGCGACACTCATCCGCGCCACGGCGGCCGGCCAGCGCATCCTGCGCACGGCTCGCGCGGCACGCCTGGCGACGCTGCGCGCCCTGATGGCCGACCTCACGCCGGGCCAGCTCGAGCAGGTCGAGCGCGCCGTCGGTGTCCTCGAGCCGGCGGTTCGGAAGGCGTGGAACGACGCGACGCCTCGCGAGGCCGCCATGCGACGGCCGGCGCGCGCCGGGCGCTGATCCATCGGGGAACGCCCCGCGCCGGTGCCAACCTCGCTGCCACCCGTGCGGTTGGGGTGGGGGCCCGACTCCGCCTCGCTGCAACCTTTCCACGCGCTGCTGCGTCACAGGAGAAAGTGGGTCCCGGGACCTGCCGCCGGGCCCACCTCACCCGGAGAGCGACGCCATGACCCCGCCGCGCCTCGAAGCGACGCCGCAGCGTTCGCGCGCCCCGCGCTGGGATGCGTTCACACAGGATGTTCGCTACGCCATCCGGGGCCTGAAGAACCGGCCCGGGTTCACTCTCGCCGTCATCCTGACCCTCGCCCTGGGGATCGGCGCCAACGCTGCCATGTTCTCCGTGGTGGACCGGCTGCTGTTCCGGCCGCCGCCCCTGCTCAGGGACCCGGCGCTCGTCCACCGCGTCTACCTGGTCCGCAAAAGCCGCGCGGGTGTGCTGGCCGGCAATAGCACGCAGTACGCGCGCTATCGCGACCTGACCAACTGGACCCACTCGTTCGCCCGGACCGCCGAATTTACCGGGCGGAAGCTGGCGATCGGCGTGGGCGACGAGGCGCGAGAGATGCAGGTGGGCGTGGTGAGTGCGAGCTTCTTCGGGTTCTTCGACGCACCTCCGGCGCTCGGGCGCTACTTCACCACTGTCGAGGACACGACGCCGACGGGGGCCGCTGTCGCGGTGCTGGGCTACGGCTACTGGCAGACGGCCTACGGCGGCCGCCGCGACGCGCTCGGCCGGGCCATGCAGGTCGGCGCCACCGTGTACACCATCATCGGCGTGGCCCCCAAGGGCTTCGTGGGCCTGTGGCCAGCCGAGCCGCCCGCGGTCTACGTGCCGATCACAGCCTACGGCGCCGAGATGGCCGCCAGCATCCGCCTGCGCGGCGAGACATGGTGGGGCACCTACCACTGGACGTGGGCGTCGATGATCGCCGAGCGGAAGCCGGGGGTGAGCCTGGCGGCGGCGAACGCCGACCTCACCGCGGCCTATCTCAGGAGCTACGAGGCGCAGGGCGCCATCGACCGCGGGATGACGCCCGCGAAGATCGCGCAGCCGCACGCGCTTGCCGCGTCCGTGCTCTGGGAGCGCGGCCCTAACGAGTCCAGCGAGGCCAAGGTGGCAACCTGGGTCGCCGGGGTGGCGCTCATCGTCTGGCTCATCGCGTGCGCCAACGTCGCGAACCTGCTGCTGGCGCGCGCGCTGCGCCGCCGTCGCGAGATCGCGGTGCGGATCGCGCTCGGCGTGAGCCGCGCGCGGCTGATCTCGCAGCTCCTCACCGAGAGCATGTTGCTCGCCTTCCTCGCCGGCCTGGCCGGCCTGCTCGTGGCCCAGTTCGGCGGCGCGGTGCTGCGCGCCGAGCTGCTGCCGCGGACGGCGACGGCAGGCGTCCTGACCGACCCGCGGACCCTCCTGTTCGCCGGCCTGGCGGCGCTCGTGGCGGGGTTCCTCACCGGGCTGGCCCCCGTGCTCCAGGCACGGCACGCCGACCTTTCCGGCGACCTGAAGGCCGGGGAACGCGAAGGCGGCATCCACCGCTCGCGCATGCGAGTGGCGCTGCTGGTGGCTCAGGGGGCGCTGTCGGTAGTGCTGCTGGTCGGTGCCGGGCTGTTCGTCCGCTCCCTCCGCAACGCGCGGACCCTCCCGCTCGGTTACGACGTGGACCCCGTGCTGATCGTGGATCTCCAGATGCGCGGCGTGGCGCTGGACAGCGCGGCCCGGGTGGCGCTGCGCACGCGGCTCCTCGACGAGGCCGGCGCAATTCCCGAGGTGACGCACGCGTCACGGCGCATCACCGTGCCGTTCTGGAGCACGTGGAATATGGGCCTTCACGTAGCCGGCATCGACTCGACGGACCGCCTCGGCGAGTTCGACCTCAACGCCGTGACCCCGGACCACTTCGCCACCGTGGGCACGCGCCTGCTGCGCGGGCGGGGCATCAGCGAGAGCGACGTGGCGGGGGCGCCGCGCGTCATGGTGGTCGGGGAGGCGATGGCGAAGGTGCTCTGGCCCGGCCAGGAGGCGCTCGGGCAATGCGTGCGGGTGGGGAGCGATACCGTTCCGTGCACGACCGTCGTGGGCATCGCGGAGAACATCAAGGCGCAACGGCTCGACAGCGATGCCGGTCTCTTCTACTACTACCTGTCTTCGGCGCAGTTCAGTCCCGACCAGGGCGGGCTGTTCGTGCGCACCCGGGGGCCAGCAGCGGATGCGAAGGAGGGCGTGCGGCGCCGGCTCCAGGCCCTGATGCCTGGGCCCTCGTACGTCACGGTCACGCCCCTGTCCGACATCCTAGGGTCGCAGATGCAGTCTTGGCGGCTCGGTGCAGCGTTGTTCACGGTGTTCGGCGCCCTGGCGCTCGTGCTGGCCGCGATCGGCCTCTACAGCGTCATTGCGTACAACGTGGCGCAGCGGACCCAGGAGATGGGCGTTCGCATCGCGCTGGGCGCCGGGATGCGCGACGTCGTGCGCCTGGTCGTGAGCGAGGGCATGAAGCTCGCCGTGGTGGGGGTCGGCCTCGGGGGCGCGACTGCCCTCGTGGTGAGCCGCTGGGTCAAACCGTTGCTGTTCGACGTCTCACCGCGTGATCCGTTCGTGTTTACCGGCGTCGCGGTGATGCTCCTCGCGGTGGCGGCCCTGGCGAGCTTCGTCCCGGCGCGGCGCGCCGCACGCACCGACCCGATGCGGGCGCTGCGGACCGAATAGGCGCTCGCCGGGCGCCGGGCGCGCCGGCGCCGGCACCGCCACTCGTGGTGTCGGCCAGTCAGGGAGCGATGATCGGCGAGCCGGGTCCCGGGAGCGGGAAGCGCGTGCGCAGGGCGCGCTCGCCCGAGGCGGAAAACGCGATCGCCCTCGTCCCCTTCACACGACGCGCCCATCCCAGCGAGATGAACCGGCTCAGCATCGCCGCCCCGAGCGCGCCGGCGAGGTGATAGCGGCGGACGGTCCAATCGAGGCACGCCAGACAGAGTGGTCTCCGCCGGCCGCGCAACGTGGCGAGATCGATGCCCAGCCTCCCGGAAAAGCGCTCACCCTTCGCGGTGAGCTCCCACCGGCCATCGTTGTCCTGCAGCAGCTCGCGCTGCGCGAGGGAGTCGAAGACCCGCACACCGAGCTCCCCCGCGAGATGGTCGTAGCAGGTGCGTGCCTTCCGGAGCGCCCAGTCCCGCGGTCCCGGCTCGATCCGCGACGCGCCAGCATGAAAGGCCAGACCGACGAGGCTCTCGATCGCGGCTCCGACCTCGCGGTCGGCCAGGCGGAAATAGCGATGCCGGCCGGCGCGCTCCATCGTCACCAGGCGTGCCCGGCGCAGCTTCGCCAGGTGCGAGCTGGCGGTCTGCTTGCTCACGCCCGCGGCGCGGGCCAGCTCCGTCGCCGTGGCCGGGCGCCCGCCCATCAGACACAGCAGCATCTCGGCGCGGGCCCGATCTCCGATGAGACCCGCAACCGGCGCGATATCCGGGCTGACGACCATAGTTCCAGATTAATCGAACCACATACGTCGCACAACCCGATTGCAGGACTGGCCCCGTGGCCACGACCCTCACGTCGTGAGGAGTCGCCATGCCGCGGCGGACCCTCGGCGAAGCTACTCCTCGCGCAGGGTGCTCGCGGGGTCTATGCGGCTCGCGCGCGCGGCCGGGAGCCAGGACGCCGCGAGGGCGCTGAGCGCGAGGAGCAGCGCGACGACCAGGAACGTGATCGGATCCGTGGGATCCACGGAGAAAAGCAGCGAGCGCAGGAGCCGGGTGGCGACCAGGGCCGCGAGCGTTCCGGCCAGCACGCCGGCGCCCACCAGGCGGAGTCCCTGGCGGACCACCAGCCACTGCAGCTCGCCGGTCGTGGCGCCGAGCGCGAGGCGGATGCCCATCTCGCGGGTGCGGCGCCGCACCAGCTGGGCGACCACCCCGTACACCCCGACCATCGCAAGGACCAGCCCGACGCCCGCGAAGGCGGCGAGCAGCAACATCACGAAGCGCTGGGTGGCGAGGGCCCCGGCCCGCAGCCGGTCCATGGTCGTCAGGGTCGCGACCGCCAGGTCGGGATCGAGGTCGGCGACCTGCCGCCGGATCGCGGGCGCCAGCGCCGTCGGAGGCACCGAGGTGCGAGCCACGAGCGTCATGTAGGAATTCGGCTGCTGGGCGAACGGCTGGAACACCTCGATCTGCGGCGGGAGGGCGAGGGTGGTCTGGTGCTCGCTCCCCACCACGCCGACGATCGTCCACCATACCGTCGAGGCGTCGGGGACCCTGTCGAACGCGATCCGCTGCCCCAGCGGACTCTCCCCGGGGAACTCCCGCCGCGCCAACGCCTCGTTGATCACCACCACCGGCCGCGCGCCCGCGCGGTCCTCGTCGGTGAACAGGCGTCCCGCCTCGAGCGGAACGCGCATGACCTTGAAGTAGTCGGGCGACGCCGGCCGGTGCGCGACCTCGGTGCCGTACTGATCGGCCGGCCGGTCACCGATGTGGTAGTCGCTGGTCCAGCCGCCGCTGCCGGCCAGGGGTGGCACCAGCACCAAGGCCGCTCCCGTCACCCCCGGCAGTGTGCGCACTCGGCGCTCCAGGTCGCCGAAGAAAGCCGTCACCTTGGTGGAGGTGTCGTACCGCGCGCTCGGGAGGTTGATCCCAACCGTCAGCACGTTGTTCGGGTCAAACCCCGGATCCACGTCCGCGAGCCGCCAGAAGCTCCGGACCAGGAGTCCGGCTCCAACCGCCAGAAGTAGGGCCAGCGACACCTCGGCAGCCGCGAGGCCGTGACCCCAGCGGCGGATGCGGCCCGCCTCGCTGCTCCCCCGCCCCCCCTGGCTCAGTGCTTCGGCTGGCGCCCGGCGGCCGCGCCAGACGGCGGGAGCGATGCCGAAGAGCAGGGCGCTCGCCGTGGTGGTCGCCACCACGAAGAGCAGGACGCGCCAGTCCACTCCCACGTCGCGGACCGGCACCATCCCCGACGGCTGAAACGCCGCGGCCACGCGCGTTCCCGCCCAGCCCAGGGCGCAGCCAGCCACGCCGCCGAACACCGAAAGCACCAGACTCTCCATGAGGGCCTGCCGGACCAGCCGGCCGCGGGCCGCTCCCAGGGCGAGCCGCAGCGCGCTCTCCCGTCTGCGCCCGAGGGCCTGGATCAGGAGGAGATTGCCCACGTTGGCGCACGCGATGAGCAGGAGGAGGGCCACGGCGCCCAGCAGCACCAGGAGTGGCCGGCGGAGGTTGCCGATGAGGTAGTCGTGCAGCGGCATCATGTCCGCCCCCATCATCCGGTTGGTCTCGGGGTATTGCCGCTGCAGCTGCCGGACCACGTCCTGGAACTCGGCCTCGGCACCGGCGGCGGTGACGCCGGGCCGGAGCCGCGCCACCACCCCGAGCCAGTGCGCCTGTCGGAACCAGACTTCCGACCGATCCGTCAGCTTCCATTCCATCGGGCGCCAAACGTCCACGTCGGTCGTCGGAAAGCGGTACCGGGCCGGGACCACGCCCACCACCTGGGTCGGCACCTCGTCCAGCCGCACCGTGCGTCCGACGACCGACGGATCCGCGCGGAAGCGGGAGCGCCACAGCCGGTCGCTGATCACGGCCACGTGCGCGCTGCTCGCCCAGGTCTCGCCGTTCCGGAAGGTGCGGCCGCGGATGGCGGGGATGCCCAGCACGGCGAAGAAGTTGTCAGTCGCCTCCGAGGTGGGGAGCATCACGGCCTCGCCCTCGCCGGTGAGGGTGGCGTGACCGCCGGGGGTGTACGCGGCGACGCCCTGGAAGGCGCGCACCCGCTCGGCCCAGTCGAGATAGTTGGCGGGGGCGGCGGTCTGCTGGTGCCACCCCTTCTCGGGGTTGTCCTCCGAGAGCTTCATGAGCCGGCCGGATTCAGGGAACGGCAGCGGACGCAGGATCACGGCATTGACCACGGAGAAGATCGCGGCGTTGGCGCCGATGCCGAGCGCGAGCGTGAGAATCGCCGTCGCGGCGAGCGCGGGATTGCGCTTGAGCGCTCGGAGCCCGTAGCGGGCGTCCGCGGCGGCGTCCTCGATCCAGCGGGTGCCCCGCGCGTCGCGGTGGGCCTCCCGGACCCCCTCCGCCCCGCCAAACGCCAGCCGTGCCCGGCGCAGCGCCT
>Ga0153915_10006260_pt1 | contig 11131 bp, 8 predicted proteins | sample Opewatmetagenome_2_FD_107003 | JGI IMG/M metagenome (GOLD analysis project Ga0153915, IMG submission 107003) | Freshwater wetland microbial communities from Ohio, USA - Open water 3 Core 3 Depth 3 metaG | ecosystem: Environmental > Aquatic > Freshwater > Wetlands | place: USA: Ohio, Lake Erie...
CGCCCTCGGCCCCTTCTCGCATGGTGCGGAGCTTCCAGAGATCGAATGGCCGCCCGTCCTTCCCAACGCGCTCCTGGCGGTAGAAGGCACCTCCGCGCGACGTCAGGACGACCGCCAGGGCCGCCGGCAGCAGGATCGGAAGAGAGAGCGCGAGCGCCGCGGCCGACACGGCCACGTCGAACGCCCGTTTCAATCCGCCCGCGATCCCCTCGAGCGGCCGCATCTTGGCCTCGAGCAGCGGCAGGTCTCCGACGATGCGAAAGCGCAGCCGCCCGATCATCGTCTCGAAGGGAGAGGGCCAGACGAGGAGGTCGACCCGCCAGCGCCGCGGAATCTCCTCCGAGATCCGGTCCCTCCAGCCCGGTTTCTCCGGAGTCACGATGACTTCGTCCACTCCTTCCCTTTCGGCGATTTCGGTCAGGCGCTCGACCGGGCCGAGCACGGGGAGATCGCAACCCTCCTCCGACGCGGCGCCCACGAGCCCGAGGATCTCGACCCCGGTCCAGGGATGCCGGCGGATGGCGTCGGCGATGAGAGACGCGGCCTTCCCGCCGCCCACGATCACGGCCCGCCGCCTGGGCTGAGGAAAGATCCTGTCGAGCAGCGTCCGCCACAATCCGAGCGCGATCCCGTCGAGCAGGATGTAGACGATCAGGACCGATCGCGGGAAGAGATACGTCTGCGCGAAGGCCAGGAAGTACACGGCGGAGAGGGCGAAGAGCTCGAAGAAGAGCGCGGGCACGAGCAGCCTCGCGAGCGGCTCTCGGAATCGCTCCCGGGCCCTGTAGAGGCCGAAGAGAGAGAGGAAAAAACCCTGGGCGGCGACCACGAGCAGCACGTTGGCGATCGTGTAATGCACCTTCTCGGCCGGAAGGAGTCCCTCGGTGCCCGGCAACACCACGCGGGTCCGCAGGAGAAAGGCTCCGTAAAGAGACAGGGCGGCGATCGCGAGATCGCCCGCGAGAGCCGACAACCGGAACCCGGTGTGCGTCCGGCTCACCGCCTTCGCCGCCAGACGGGCCGGCGATAGCCCAGGAGCCCCGCGACCACGCCCGCGGCCAGCGCGATGTTGATCACACAGAAATAATAGAGCCTGCCGAGAATGCCCGTCGGGCGCGGGCGGGCGGCTGCGGAGAGCGCCAGAAGGAGCGATGCGGCCAGGACGATCTCCCCGGCCGGGCGCAGCCGGGCGTCGCCCACGGCTGCGGTCGCGGCCGCAAAGAAGAGCACGGGCGAGATCCAGCGCGCGGCCTTGCGCGAAAGGAAGACGAAGGAGAGCAGGCGGCGATGGCGCGGGTTGAAGAGCCAGGTCTCCTGTCTCAAGATCTGACCCGCCCCCGTCCCGATCCGAAAACGCCGCCCGAATTCGGCCGCCACGTCCTTGCCGGCTTCTTCCCGCGCGACGGCGGCTCCGCGGAAGACGACCTTCCGGCCCTCGCGGGCAATTCGGGCGGGAATCAGGAAATCGTCCATGGCCGAGCCGGCGGGAAGAGGCTCGATCCAGGTTCGCCGCGCCGCATAGATCGCGCCGTTGGCGCCGAGGCACACTCCCAGGCGCCCTTCCGCCTCCTTCGCGCGTGTCTCCCGATCCCAGAAAAGGGCCTCGGGCGATCCGCCGCCCGGGCCTTCCTCCAGGACGAGCCGGCCGCAGACGGCTCCCACGGACGGATCGCGGAAGGCGTCGCCGAGCTCCCGGATCGCGCCGGGCTCGAACACGGTGTTCGCGTCGGTGAAGACGACGACGTCGGCCTCGGATTCGCTGACGAGTTCGTTGAGGACAGCCGCTTTGCCGCGTCTCGCGGGAAACTCGACGACGCGCCCGCGATCACCCAGGATCGCGCTGGCCCGTTCGGCGGTGCGGTCGCGGCAGCCGTCGCATCCGATGGAGATTCGAAGGGGAACGCCGACTGTCTGGGCGAGAAGGTTCTCGACGCGCGGCACGATCACCTCCTCCTCGTCGGCGGCGGACAGAACGACCTCCAGCGACCGCGGCCCGCCGGACGATTCGTCTCCCCCCTCCGCGCCGCGCGAGAGGCGATCGATGACCGCCGGATAGGCTACATACGACCAGACCGCGAGCGCTCCGGCGAGAACCGCGAGCCCGGCCGCGAGCGCGATCACGTTGCGGAGATCCTCCCGGACAGCTCCGCGGCGAAGCGCCGGCCGATCTCCCGCCAGTCGTACAGATTTTCCACGCGCCGCCGAGCCGCGGCGGCCTGCGAGCGCCGCGCTCCGGGATCGGCCAGGAGCCTCGCGACGGCCGCGGCGAACTCTTCGGCGCCGCAAGCAAGCAGGATCTCCGAGCCCTCCGCGAATTCGAGCCCCTCGGCGCCGACAGGCGTCGAGACGACAGGGACCCCGCAGGCCGCCGCCTCCAGGATCTTCAGCCTCGTGCCGCCGGCCGCGCGCAGGGGCACGATCGCCACCGCCGCCCGGTTCCAATGCGGTCGCGTGTCATCCCCCTCCCCGAGGAAGGCGACACCGGCGGGAGGGTTCCGGACGAGCCTCGACAGCCTCGCGCTCCCCCCGCGCCCCAGGATCTCGAGGCGCGCCGAGGGACTCAGGCGAGCCACCAGCGGCCAGATCTCCTCGCAAAACCATCGAATCCCCTCGGCGTTGGGGGGCCAGGAGAGATCGCCGACGAAGAAGACCCGCTCCTCGCGGGAGGGTTCCGCGCGGAAAGCGTACCGGATGAGATCCACGCCGTTGGGAAACACGCAGGGAGACGCCGCGCCGCCGGTAGAATCCAGGGTCCGCGCGTCCCGGGTGGAGACGCAGGAAACGCCTCGGGCTCGGCGGACGAGATCCCGCTCGACCCGGGCGACGCGGGGCGCCTGCATGCGCAGCACGACGCCGGCAAGGCCCCTCGCGTGCTCCCCCATCCGCCGCCAGATCTCCGAGTCGACGTTGTGGAAGTCCACCCAGACCGGGGCGCCCCTCTCGAGAGCCATCCCGGCGACGTGGTACGAATGCGCCACGATAAAGGCCGGCCGGCTTTCCGCGACGAGCTGCGCGAGGCGCCCGGCCAGGCGCCGCGAGCGGTAGAGGAGCGGCGGCAACGCCGCGCCCGTCAGGAGGCTCCGCGCCAGGGACGCGGCGCGGTGAAGGGCGCCCGCCCCGTGCGGGATCTCCTCGGCTTCCACGCCCGGGGGATATTCGCCGCCGCCCGCCAGATGCGAAGGCGCGAGAGCGAGGGCGCGGACCCGAAATTCTCCGGCAAGAGCGGAGAGCAGGTGATAGTTGCGGATCGCGAGGCCATCGCGCGTCGGATGCGGCGGGCGCGGAAGCACCGAATAGAGAAGCGGCTTCATCAGGGCGTCGCCAGCCAGTATAGGTGCCGCGGCGCGAAGAACCCGAACGGCTTCAGGCGTCGGAAAAACCGGCGAAGAGGCTCCGGATCCTGATGTCGTCCTCGGGCAGGGAATCCAGGACGCCGAGGAACTCCTCGAGGAGCCGGCCGTCCCACCACCCCTTGCGGACCTCGTCCGCCATGATACCGAGAGCCTCCTGCCGCGAGAGCGCGCCGCGGTAGACGCGGGCCGTGGTCAGGGCGTCGAAGACGTCGGCGATGGTGGTCACGCGGGCCGTGAGCGGGATCGCCTCGCCCGCGAGGCCGTCGGGATAGCCCGATCCGTCCATCCGCTCGTGGTGGTGGTAAACGACCCCCATCGCGTGGGAAAGCGTCTTCATGGTCTGGAGCAGGTCCCTCCCCTCCTGCGGATGGCGCTGGATCTCGGCGTACTCCTCGCGCGTGAGCTTCGCCGGCTTCAACAGGACGGCGTCGCGGACGGCGATCTTTCCGAAATCGTGGAAGAGTCCGCCCCGGCGCACCGTGGCAAGCGCCCGGCCGTCCAGGCCGATCCGCTCGCCGAGGAGGCCCGCGTAGAGGGAAACGCGCGCGCTGTGTCCGTAGGTGTACCGGTCGCGCGCGTCGATCGTCCGGGCGAGCGCGATGATCACCTGCTCGGCGTCTTCCAGGGCGTCCGTGACGAACTTGAGCTCCAGCAGCGCGCGCACCCGCGCCACGAGCTCCTCGGGGGAGAAGGGCTTGGCGATGAAATCCGTCACTCCCGCCTGGATGGCTTTCAACTTGGTCTCGTGCGTCGCCACCCCCGTGATCATCACGACCGGGACGAGGCGCGTCCGAGGATCGGCGCGGATCTCGGCCAGCAGCTCGTGTCCGCTGCGGCCGGGAAGCTGCATGTCGAGGAGCACCAGGTCGGGCGCCGCTGCGAGGAGCTTCTCGTGGGCCTCCTCGGCCGAGCCCGCTTCGAGGACGGAATGCCCCATCGGCTTGACCAGGCGAACGATGAGGCTCCGGATCTGCTCGTCGTCGTCGATGACGATCAGAGTGCCCTTGCCGGCCGCTGGCGCGCCGCTCACTGCCCTTCCCCGATTCGCGGCAGAAAGACCCGGAAGGTGGCCCCGCGGCCGGGTTCGCTCGAGACCCGGACGTGGCCGCCGCTCTGCTCGACGATCCCGTAGACCGTGGCGAGCCCCAGGCCCGTCCCCTTCCCCTTCTCCTTGGTCGTGTAGAAGGGCTCGAAGATGTGCGCTCTGGTCTCGGCGTCCATCCCGCAGCCAGTATCGCCGACGGCCAGCATCACGGCTGGGAGGTGGTGCCCGTCGAGCTCCGCATTCCCGGTCTCGATCGTAATCGTCCCGCCGGAGGGCATCGCGTCCCGCGCGTTGATGATCAGATTGATGAGCACCTGCTCGAGCTGGCCTCTGTCGGCGCGGACTCTTCCAAGCTCGGGATCGTAACGCGTCCGGATTTCGATGTCTTCACCGATGACGCGGCGAAGCATCCTCTCCATTTCGCGGACGAGGAGATTCAGGTCCAGGACCTCCAGAATGAGGACCTGCCTCCGGCCGAAGGCCAGGAGCTGGCGGGTCAGAGCGGCAGCCCGTTCGGCAGCCTTTCGGATCTCCTCGACTTCCTCGCGAAGGGGGTTGCTCGCGGAGAGGCTCGCTCCCAGCAGATCGCTGTAGCCCAGGATCGCCGTCAGGATGTTGTTGAAGTCGTGGGCAACGCCGCCCGCGAGCCGGCCGATCGCCTCCATCTTCTGCGCCTGGCGGAACTGCTCCTCCAGCCTCTTGCGCTCCGTGATGTCGATCATCGTCCCTTCCAGAGTCCCGGACTCGCCGGTCTCCGGGCCGAGCAGCGTCACGTTCTCGAGGATGGAGACCGGGCTTCCGTCTTTTTTTCGAAGCGTGGTCTCGAAGCCGATCAGGGTGCGCTCGGCGCGGATCCGATCGAGAAAAACCCCGCGCTGCGCCGGGTCGATGTAGAGGTCGGCGGCCGGCCGGCCCATGAGTTCCTCCGGCCTCTCGTAACCGAAGATGTGAGCGAGAGCTTCGTTGCAGTCGAGGATCCGGCCGTCGAGTGTCGAGCGGAAGACCCCAGCCAGGTTCCTCTCGAACAGGCGGCGGTACCGCCCCTCGGAGGCCCGCAGACCCTCTTCCGCATCGGTCCTGTTCATCCGCTCCCTCGCCTCTTGCAGCGCCCGGCGAACGGCGGCCGGGAGCCGGGCTGGGTTGCTCTTCAGGACGAAGTCGGCGGCTCCCTTCTTCAGGGCCTCGACCGCGTTCTCCTCCCCGATCGCCCCGGAGAAGAACAGAAACGGGATGCGAGGCTGGCTCGTCGCGGCGATCTCCAGGGCCTCCTCGCCCGAGATGCCGGCCAGGGCGTGATCGCACACGATCAGGTCGAACCCGCCCTCTTGCAGCGCCGAGACGTAAGGGTCGCGCGTGTCCACGCGGACGATCCTGCAATCGAGGCCGTCCGCCAGGAGAGCCTCCCGGACGAGCTCCGCATCGCGGGGGCTGCTCCCGAGGAGGAGGGCACGCAGCGGCGCGCTCGTCACGACCGCCCCCCGCCGGCTCGCGTCGGCGCCGGCGCCGCTATGGCGCCCTGACCGCGGGACGGCCTCGAAAGTCCGTCTCGCACGACCGCACCTTCAGCCGCTCGTATCCCCTTTGGAATGCCGATTCTCCTGAGTTTGAACAGTTTACCAGATCGCCGCGACGGCAGGCCCGGCGCGCATCACCCCTCGGAACGCCGGTCCCTCGGACTTCCCCCGCCTGCACGAGGCAAGCGCGTGCCTGCGGTCCCGGGAGGTTCCGGGTCACAAAAAAGGCCCCGGCTCACGCCGGGGCCTCGATTCCCGCGTTCGATTCCGCTGAGGCTCAGTACATCCCGCCCATACCGCCGGGCCCGCCGGGCATGCCGGCGCCTGGCTTCTCCTTCTCCTTGATCTCGGAGACCATCGCCTCGGTCGTCAGCATCAGGCCGGCGATCGAAGCGGCGTTCTGAAGGGCGTTCTTCGTGACCTTGGTCGGGTCGATGATCCCGGCCTTGATCATGTCTTCGACCTTCTCCGTGTTCGCGTTGAACCCGAAGTTGCCGCTCTTGGCCCTCAACTCGTTGATGACGACCGAGCCCTCGGCACCGGCGTTGGCGACGATCTGGCGGGTCGGTTCCTCGAGCGCCCGCACGACGATTCGCGCGCCGATCTTCTCGTCTCCCGACAGCTCCTTGGCGACCTTCTCGACCGGCTCGATCGAGCGAAGGAGAGCCACGCCGCCGCCGGGGACGATTCCCTCCTCGACGGCCGCCTTGGTTGCGTGCATCGCGTCCTCGACGCGGGCCTTCTTCTCCTTCATCTCGGTCTCGGTGGAAGCGCCGACCTTGATGACGGCGACGCCGCCGACGAGCTTCGCCAGACGCTCCTGGAGCTTCTCGCGATCGTAGTCCGAGGTCGTCTCCTCGATCTGGGTCCGGATCTGCTTGACGCGGCCCCCGATCGCATCCTGCTTCTTCTTGGACCGGTCATCCACGAGCACCGTCGTGTTGTCCTTGTCCACGGTGACTTTCTTGGCGTCCCCGAGGTCTTCCCACTTGACGTTCTCGAGCTTGATACCGAGATCCTCGGAGATGAGCTTCCCGCCCGTCAGGATCCCGATGTCCTCGAGCATGGCCTTCCGGCGGTCTCCGAAGCCGGGCGCCTTGACGGCGCACGCCTGCAGCGTGCCGCGGAGCTTGTTGACGACGAGAGTCGCCAGGGCCTCGCCCTCGACCTCCTCGGCGACGATCAGCAGGGGCTTGCCCTGCTTGGCGATCTGCTCGAGGATCGGGAGCAGGTCCTTCATGTTCGAGATCTTCTTCTCGAAGAGGAGGACTTTGGCGTTCTCGAGGACGCACTCCATCCTCTCGGCGTCCGTGATGAAGTAAGGGGAGAGATACCCGCGGTCGAACTGCATCCCCTCGACCACTTCGAGTGTGGTCTCGAGGCCCTTGGCCTCCTCGACCGTGATGACCCCGTCCTTGCCGACCTTGTCCATCGCCTCGGCGATGATCTTGCCGATCTCCGCGTCGTTGTTGGCCGAGATCGTCCCGACGTGCGCGATGTCCTTGCCCTCGACCGGCTTGGACAGCTTATCGAGCGACTCGACGGCAGCCTTGACGGCCGCGTCGATGCCGCGCTTCAACTCCATCGGATTGGCTCCCGCCGTGACGTTCTTGATCCCCTCGCGGTAGATCGCCTGCGCGAGCACGGTCGCGGTCGTCGTGCCGTCGCCGGCGACGTCGGAGGTCTTGGAGGCGACCTCGCGCACCATCTGAGCGCCCATGTTCTCGAGGGAATCCTGCAGCTCGATCTCCTTGGCGACCGTGACGCCGTCCTTGGTGATCGTCGGCGAGCCGAACTTCTTCTCGATGACGACGTTGCGCCCCTTCGGGCCCAGGGTGACCTTGACGGCGTCGGCGAGCTTGTTGACGCCGTGGAGGATGCGCTGCCGCGCCTCCTCGCCGTACGAAATCGTTTTCGCAGCCATTGTTCTTCTTGCTCCTTCCGCTTGTTATTTCTCGACGACCGCGAGCACTTCCTCTTCGCGCAGGATCAGGTGCTCTTCGTCGTCGATCTTGATCTCGGTCCCGGCGTACTTTCCGATGAGGATGCGGTCCCCCTTCTTGACGTCGAGCGGGAACTGCTTGCCTTCCTCGTTGACCTTGCCCTTGCCGACGGCGACGACCTCGGCCTCCATCGGCTTCTCCTTGGCGGTGTCGGGGATGATGATGCCCCCCTTCTTGATCTCCTGAGGCTCCAGCCTCTTGACGAGAATTCGGTCGTAAAGCGGTCGAATCTTCATTCCTCTCCTCCTGTAATCTTGATGGTGCCGTTGGTTTCCATGGACACCTTTGCGGAAACTCCGGGACAGAGATACTAGCACTCCTCGACGACGAGTGCTAGTAGCAATGTCGGATGAGGCGTTAGATATATAAGCCACTGTAATTCAGCAACTTATCTCCTTCGAAGCCTCCTCTTTCCGGTTCCGAAACCTTTCGGAGTTTCATATACTGCGAGCGGATTTGGATGGCAGAACGGCTCTCATTACCGAGATCCAACGGCCGGGTCGGGGACCCGACCGAGAAACACGCCCGAGCGTGGCTTCGACGCACACGATCCGATCGTCTCGGTACTCGGCTCTCGGCAGGACAGGCTCGGGCTGAGGCCTGATCGCTGAAGGCGGAGAGCTGCTCATGAGCCTCGCCGGCAAGAAGGTCCTCATCACCGGCGGACTCGGATTCATCGGGTCGAACCTCGCCATCCGGCTCGTGCGCGAAGGGGCCAGAGTGTCCCTCTGCGATGCGATGATCGAGGGGTACGGAGGCAACTTCGCCAACATTCGCGAGGTCCGCTCGGAGGTCGAGGCCCACATCGCGGATGTCCGGGACGAGGCGGAGATGGCGGGCCTAGTCGAGGGAAAGGACATCGTCTTTCACCTCGCCGCCCAGGTCTCGCACGTCATGTCGCTTTCGAACCCCTATCCCGACATCGACATCAACATCAAGGGGACGGCGGCGCTGCTCGAGGCCTGCCGCAAACGCAACCCGCGCGCCATCGTGGTCCGTTCCGGCACGCGCGGGCAATACGGGCCGGCCGTCCGGCTGCCGGTCTCCGAGGAAGCGCCTTCGGACCCGCGGGGCCTCTACGAGATCTCCCAACTCTCGGCCGAGATGATCTGCCGCACGTACACTCGCATTCACGGCGTCCGCACGGTTCCTCTCAGGCTGACCAACGTCTACGGCCCGCGCGCGCAGATGAAGCACCCGCACTTCGGGGTCGTGAACTGGTTCGCGCGCCTCGCGCTCGAAGGCAAGCCCATTCCCATCTTCGGCACGGGAAAGATCCTGCGGGACTTCCTTTTCGTGGACGACTGCGTCGAGGCGCTCGTCCTCGCTGCGCAGAACCCGGCGGTTGTCGGCGAGATCCTGAACGTCGGCAACGACCGGGCCTCGACGTTCCTCGAGGTGGCGCAGATCCTGAGGGAGCTCGTCACCGGCGCCGCCTTCGAGTTCACCGACTTCACGCCGGAGCGCAAGGCCCAGGAGCCTGGAGACTTCGTGTCCGACATCTCCAAGATCCGCCGCCTTCTCGGCTGGGAGCCGAGGGTCTCCCTGCGGGAGGGCCTGGCGCGAACGGTGGCTTTCTACCGGGAGAGGCGAGGCGACTACTTCTGATCGGTTCATCGGGTCATCGGGTCATTTGCCCCGAAATGAACGAATTTCGCCGCGATCACCCGATGATCCGATCACCCGATGAGCCGATTCTTCGTTAAGCTTCGCTGCCACTGATGGTCTCGATCCATCCTACGGCACTGGTCGCGTCGAAGCGGATCGGCGAGGGGACGCGCATCTGGGCTTACGTCAACATCCTCGAGGGCGCGACGATCGGGCGCGATTGCAACATCTGCGACCGCTGCTTCGTCGAGAACGACGTCGTCCTCGGAGACGGCGTCACGGTCAAGTGCGGCGTCTCCCTCTATGACGGAGTGCGCCTCGAGGACCGCGTCTTCGTCGGGCCGGACGTTTGCTTTTCCAACGACATGCGCCCGAGGAGCGGTGTGCACCCGGAGACCCTGGCGCGGACCATCGTGCGGGAAGGGGCGTCGCTCGGAGCGGGAGCGATCCTCCTGCCGGGCGTGACGATCGGGCGGTTTGCGATGGTGGGCGCGGGCTCTCTGGTGACGCGCGATGTCCCCGACTTCGCGCTGACGTACGGCTCTCCCGCGCGCCGGCACGGCTTCGTATGCCGCTGCGGCCAGAACCTGCGGTTTGCGGAGGGGCGCGCGGCCTGCGGCTGCGGGCGGTCCTATGCGCTCTCCGGCGGCGAAAGCGTCTCCGAGACATGAGCGCCCGGCGCGACCGCATCTCGGTCGTCGTCCCCGTCTACTTCAACGCCGCGACCCTTCCCGCGCTGGCCCAGAGGCTTCAGGCCGCCGCGCGCGGCGCCGACTGGGATCTGGAGGCGGTGCTCGTGGACGACGGAAGCGCTGACGCCTCCTGGGACCGGATCCAGGAGATCGCGCGGAGCTGGCCCTCGGCGCGCGGCGTCCGGCTGACGCGCAATTTCGGCTCTCCGATGGCGATCGTGGCGGGACTCCAGGAGGCCACGGGAGACGCCGCGGCGGTCCTCTCCGCGGACCTGCAGGAGCCTCCGGAGCTCTTGCCGGAGATGGTTGCGGCCTGGCGGCGCGGGGCGACCGCGGTGCTGGCCGTGCGCAGGAGCCGCCCCGAGCCGTGGGCCTCGCGCGCCGCCGCGGGTCTCTACTACCGAACGCTGCGGCGCCTCGCGTTCCGCGAGATGCCGGTGGAGGGTTTCGATTGCTTCCTCGTCGGCCGCCCGGCGATCGACTTCCTCGTCTCCAACCGCGAGGTGCACGCCTCGCTGCCGGGACTCCTCCTCTGGAGCGGTTTTCCGACCTCCGTCGTGCCCTACGACCGAGCGGCCCGCGAGGACGGGCGTTCCCGCTGGACCTTCGCCAAGAAGCTCAAGTACTTCATCGATTCGGTGGTCGCGTTTTCCTACGCGCCGCTTCGCTGGATGTCGGTGGTCGGGACGGCCGTGGCTCTGGCGGCATTCGCCTATGCGCTGTTCCTCGTGTTCTTCAAGGTCTTCCACGGCCAGCCGGTCCAGGGGTGGACCACGACGATGGTCGTGCTGGCTTTCTTTTCCGGAGTGCAGCTGCTCTGCCTCGGCGTCCTCGGCGAATACCTCTGGCGCACCCTGGACGCCGCGCGTGGAAGGAAGGGATTCCTCATCCGGGAGAAAACCGGAGCTTCGACCAA
>Ga0153915_10006261_pt1 | contig 11131 bp, 12 predicted proteins | sample Opewatmetagenome_2_FD_107003 | JGI IMG/M metagenome (GOLD analysis project Ga0153915, IMG submission 107003) | Freshwater wetland microbial communities from Ohio, USA - Open water 3 Core 3 Depth 3 metaG | ecosystem: Environmental > Aquatic > Freshwater > Wetlands | place: USA: Ohio, Lake Erie...
CGCCCTGCCGTACAGCGTCGCACCGTGCTCAAGGGTGACTGATGCTTGGGCCATTATGGTCCCAACGAATGTCGAGTTCACTCCCAGAGTCGCTGAACTGCCTACCTGCCAAAACACGTTGGCAGCCACAGCGCCACCAGTCAGGTTAACCCAGCGACCGGTAGTCACGGTGAGAGTGGACGCCATCTGGAAGATCCAGACATCGCTCGCGGAGCCGGAGAGAGTAAGATCGCCTGACGATATCTCAAGCGAGGACGTGGACGTATAGAGGCCAGCAACGAGAGTCTGGCCGCCTAGGTTTCCGGACTTGAGGATAGAATCGAGCGTTCGTCCAGCGGCATCGTTATACGCAGCGGTTAAGTCGGTTTGGGACTGGTTTGCACTAGCATTGTGGATTTCTATGGTCCCGGTGACCATTGAAGGCGTAAGTCCAGTTATTGAGGTACCCGGGGCGAGTCCGACGTTCCCAATGATGACGGTGGTGGCGCCGGTGTTGGTGACGGTGGTGTTACCTACAACCGCGAAATTCTCAACCGACCCTAGGCTTACGGTTGGTGGACCAGCTGCCTGGGCTGGAAGTGCCGCAAAGACTCCCAGAACAACAATCATTGGCACAACGATCATTGAAATGAGGATCGCGGGCCAATATCGAGCAGCAAATCCTCTCTTCCCGTGCCTTGCGTTCGAACTTCCTCCAATCGGACCACGACCAACAAGTGGCATCGATGTCGTCTTTCCTAGATTGTCTTGCATCTTCTCACTTCCATAGCGTGCGGATATTCCCGCGACTATGTACTTCCCCTCATCATGCGTCGACCTAATGCGGCTATTTCAAAATCATGGACAATTCGATGCAGGATTAGATACAAATCAAGTCAGCTGCTTCCGGCGTCGATTCGACGTGCCTGCGCCTTGTCGAGAGCCTCGCGCAACTCGCTCTCAAGCGCCTTCCTCTTTGAGATGTCGGTGACGACAGCCAGCATGCGGGCGGGTTCTTTGTTTTCGCCCAGCAAGATATCTCCGGCTTCGCTTATCCAGTGAATTGACCCATCTGACCATACGATGCGATATTCGACGTCGTATTCCTTCTTGCCCTTCAGACATTCCTCAACTGCAACGGCGACTTTGCGGCGGTCTTCGACAAATACGCGGTTGAGAAGTGCATCGTGGGTGAACTTGGTCTCACCCTGGCCAAAGCCGAAGATCCGCTCGAGACCGTCGGACCACGACAGCTCACCTGTCTTGAGATTCCAATCCCAGGCGCCGCTCCTTGCTGCGAAGAGGGCCGACGAGAATCGATCTTCGCTCTCAGCCAGTAGGTCCTCTGCCGAAATCTTGACCCTAGCCAGCGTAAGGTCCCTCACGGCTTCCTCAAGAAGAGTGACTTCCTCCCTGTAAATTACATGGCCAGGAGAGAAACAGACGCTGAAGATTCCAATGAGACTGCCTCGATATTTCATCGGGATTATCACCGTCGGGTGCCCTTCATGGTCGCGATCGCGATGACACTCCGCAGATTCTTCTACAGTTCCATTGAGGATGGCGGTCTTCATTGACTTGGCAACTGATTTTACACAATCGGGTCCTTCCCCAGTCCCTTCGGGTGTTATTCTCCAAGATTCGGTTCCATGCACTCCGCAATGCCCGACGAGGATGATACTGTTGCTATGCGGATCACGTTGCAGGCCAATGGAAACGTCGATGAACAACTGAGTATCATTGAGTCGATCAGCTACCTTCTGCATGAGGGTGTCAACGTCTGAAACTCTGTTTATCAGCTGATTCATGTCGTTTATGGCAGTGAGGAGCACGTTCAGGTATCTCAGCCGTTCCTCGTTCCGCTTCCTAGCTCGAATATCTCGCGCCAGAATGGAATATGCGACTACCTTCCCCTCTTCGTCAGCGATGCCACCGATATTGATCTCGAGATCGATCGGCTCTCCTGAACTGTCTCTTGCCACAATTTCCTGCACCCTTGCCTCATTCTTGTCAGCTACTTCTTTGATAGCCAGTCTGAGGAGTTCCGGATCATTGAAGATCGGTACTGCCTTTCCGAGGATTTCCTCGTCAGAATATCCAAGCAGTCTCTCAGCGCTCTTGTTCCAGAACGTGACCTTCCCTTGTTCGTCGACTACTATTACTGCATCGTGCGTTTGTTCGAAGACGTTATGAAGGAACGCATAGGAGGACCCTTCGTTCTTGAGTTTGCTGGCGATGTCCTTGAACATCTCGTAATGCTGTTCCAATTCAGGTGATAAGAAATAGACTTCGCCGTAGCCCGGAGAAGACGACTGGACCAACAAACCGTTCTCACGGAGGACGTCTATGTGGTGTTTGATCGTTCGATAATTCAGTTGCAGGCTTTCCGCCAACTGGTTAGCGTTATACGGACGTTTCCTCAGCATCTCTATTATCAGGATTCTGTTCTCTCCACCTTTCTGACCGAGTACCAGATGTGAAAGCGTCTGGATCAGACTGGGCACAAGATGAGGAATCTTAGAAGAGAATATTTGAACTTTACTCCATAATTGCGTTCATCTTCCCTGCGTGAGTCTGATGATGAGAGGATCGGGGAAGTAGCTGGGAGGGAACACGTGGGCTACGCAATGGATAGTATCTGCAAGCGGCTCTAAGCGAGGTCGAAGTCCTCGATAGCGGCGTTCATGTTCTCGAACCAGTCGTCGGCGCATTTGTGCAGCTTCGCCCTCAGCTGCTCGGGAGGGACCGCGGTGTACACGTGATAGTATCCCCCGCGTTCTATCGACTTCGTCTCTCGGAATGCTAGGCCTGAGTACACGAGCTTCTGCAGGGCCCTGTAGACCGTGCTCCGGTCCTTCTTCAGGGACGGCGCGAGGTCGTCGGCCTTCTGCGGGCCGCCCTTCGCGAGCTTTCTGTAGATGACGAGCTCGAAATCCGTGAGCCTGTAGAGGCATTTCACTATGTCCTTACAGGACGCCTGCCCACTGAGTATCTTCTGTGGTTCTACCACATTGCGCGGTAGTGCGCAATCTATACTTAACCGTTGCGACACACGCCGTGCCAGACGCTAGCGCGCGCGATAACGTGAGAATCTTTATCTATGCGCTCTCGCTACGCCCATGCACGGTATTGGCAAGACCGTGGAAGGATTCAAATGCAGAAGGATGCGACGCTAGACGCGAAGGGCTTGATGTGTCCTATGCCAATCGTTCAGTTGGCGAAGAAGGTCAAGGAGATGAAGTCCGGACAGGTTTTGGAACTTCTCGCGGACGACGTCGGTGCGAAGGAGGATGTCCCTGCATGGTGCAGCAGGACCGGGAACCAACTGGTCGGGACAGAGACCGAGGGAACGCTCCTCAAATTCTACATTCGGACAAAGTGAAGAAGTAAGGAGGGAGAGACTTGGCAGACAAGATGTGCATGGTTGTCAGCGAAGGGACTTTCGACAAGGCTATGATGCCTTTGATAATGGGCCAGACGGCGGCTGCGATGGGCACCGAGGTACATGTCTTCTACACATTCTTCGGCACGAAGCTCGTGACGAAGAAGGCGAACCCGAAGCTCCCGGGCATGATGCGCCTGTTCACCGGTATGTTCAGGAACAGGATGCATAAGGTCGGGATCCCAGGCTACCAAGAGTTCGTGAAGCAGTGCCAGGAAATGGGCGTTAACTTCTACGCGTGCACCACCACGATGGGTCTGATGGGGGTCAAGAACGAGGACCTCCTTCCAGGAGTGAAGATCCTCGGTGCGGCCGCGTTCCTGAAGCTCGCATCGGAATCGCAGACGACGCTCTTCATCGGCTGAGATCATGAAGACCGCCTTCATCGTGCTCAAGTCACCGCAGGAGAGCGACCCGTCCCACATGCTCTCTAGGCTGGCGATTAGGCCGGATGCGACCGCCATCCTCATCGAGGATGGCGTGTACCAGGCGCTCTCGCAATTTAGCGCCAGCAAGTTGATGGCGAGCGCCACGGACGTCCTCGTGTCCGGAGAGGACCTGGAGGCCAGGGGATTCGCGGCCAAGGATCTAAAGGCCGGCCATGCGGTCGGATACCCGGAGATAGTTGACTGCATCATGGAGCGAACGGAGCGCACTATCACTCTCTGAGGTGAGATGCATGGCGAAGACACTTACGATCTTTCTCCGGACGGGCTCGATGATGGCCATGGACGCGAACGTGGCGACCAAGCTCGCGAAGGCCGCTATGGACAAGGGTTACAACGTGCACATCTTCGGCTATGGCGAGGGCGTCACCACCGTGAAGAAGGGCCAGACGCCGAAGCGCTTCCCAAACGTGGGCGAAGAGATCGAGGAGATCACCAAGCTCGGCACGACGATGGCAATCTGCGAGACCTGCTTCGCAGCGCGCGGCTTCCAGCGCGGAGAGGAGATATCCACTGCGAAGGTCGGGAGCCTCACGAACGACCTGTTCAAGTTCCTTCAGGAATCCGACCGGCTGGTCACGATCGCGAGGTGATTGAGATGGCAAATTCCATTCTAGTCATGATAACGAAGCCCCCGTACGGTCTCGAGGAAGCGTTCGCGGGACTCAGGATGGCTCTCGCGATGGGCGTGAACGGCATGAAGACCACCGTGCTCCTCCAGGAGGACGGCGTGTACAACGCCGTCGGGACCCAGAAGCCCGAAGCGGTCAAAATGCCATCCAACATCGAGGCGACGAAGGAGCTGTACGACTTCGACATCTCAGTGTTCGTGGTTAGGGAGGACCTCGAGGGGCGCGAGATCTCAGAATCCATGCTCTTCGAAGGCCTTAAGACGGTCCCAGCTGTCAAGGTCAAAGAGATGGTCGAAGAGCACGACCTGGTCACGACCTTCTGACGCCGCCTCGCGCCTACCCTTCTATCCGCTTCCTTTTTAGGACCCTCGGCAATCCATCCGCGTGCAGTTCGAGATAATTGAGCGATGCGGCCTGGCCAGGATCGGATCCCTGGACATCGACGGCTCTAAATTCAGAACGCCTCTTCTTGCGTTCGTCGACACCGTTCAGTTCCCCGCCCCCTATGCCTCCCCGCGCATCCGCATGGCTGTGGATCGGTCGAAGGGAGACGTCTCCGTGGCCCGGTCGGCGTTCTCGCCAGAGCATTCGCCAGCGGACGAGAGGGCACACTTGAAGCCTGGATTCAGGGGGTCGCCGTATGCACCGCAGGCGTTGCAAAGCAACGACTTCGTGGTGGTCGACGAGACCGCGGGGGCCCTTCTTGATTCCAGCAAGTTCGTCGACTGGCTCTCGAAGGCGAAGGGTGGCTCAGACCTGTTGAGACCATTCTACTGTTCCGTGATGGGTCTGCCGCACAGGCTTGCGTTTCTCGCCTACTGCGGGTTCGACGTGTTCGATTCGATCCCCCTGATCATGTCGGCCGAGAACGGGACTTATCTGACGAGCTCCGGCCAGCTCGCATATGACTCCATTGACGAACTGCCGTGCTCCTGCCCCTCGTGCACATCCGGCCGAAGGAGCCGAGAGGAGCTGCTGAAGCACAACTGTGTGGCCGCACAGAATGAGCTGAGGCTGATCAGGCATCAGATATCCGAGGGGACGCTGAGGGACCTGGTCGAGGCGAGGATCAGGAGCGACCCGTGGCTCATCCAGAACCTCCGATTGATGGACATCGAGAGGTATGCCTTGCAGGAGCTGCACACGCCAGTGAAGGGCGCGCGGTTCCACGCGGGCGCGAAGGAGTCCCTCTCGAGACCAGAGGTGGCACGTTGGAAGACCCGGATTGTGGAACGGTACGCGAAGCCCGCGTCGGCCAAGATACTCCTACTGATCCCGTGCTCAGCGAAGAAGCCGTACTCCATCTCGCAGTCGCATATGCGGTTCCGCAAATCGATATGGATGAGCGGGAAGGCGGACATCGTCCACGAGGTCATCGTCACGTCCCCGTTGGGAATCGTTCCGAGAGAACTGGAGCTGTTCTACCCAGCTCAGGACTACGACATCCCTGTGACAGGGCACTGGGACAGGGACGAGAAGAGCATGGTAGGTGAGATGGTCTCGTGGCTTGTGTCGACTCAAGGATATGATCTAGTCATCTCACACCTAGGCGATGAGCGTGAGCCGGTAAACTCGATCCTGAAGGAGTTCGTGGACACCTCAATGGGAATTCCCGGTTCGAGGGAGAGCCTTAGGAGGCTCGAGGATGAACTCAGGTCGTACAATGCGAAGGGCGAAGCTCGTGGCAGACTGCTGGACGACATGCGCTCGCTCTGCAGATTCCAGTTCGGGCCGGCGGGTGAGGAGCTCTGCGACGGCTCGAGGGTCGCCGGAAGATGGCCGAACCTGAAGATCATCAGGAACGGAGTGCAGGTCGCGATGCTGACCGGTGAACGCGGAATGCTCTCATTAACGCTCGAAGGCGGGAAGATAATGGCGCCATCGGGGGCCTACTGCGTCGAAATCGAGGACTTCCGGCCGAGGGGGAACCTGTTCGCCGTAGGTGTCGAGAAGGCATCACGCGAGATCAGAATTGGGGACGACGTAGTAGTCGCACACACGGGCGGCGCACGTGCTGTTGGAGTCGCCAAGATGACGCCCGCGGAGATGGAACTGGCAGACCGTGGTGAGGCAGTTCACATCCGGCACGTCGTAGAATGATTTCTGCAGGGCCAGACTACTTTCACATACCTCCACCACGAAAGCTATTGACCTTCGTTTCCAATGGAGGTATCAGAAAGGTGAGACGAGTGGTGGACGCAGATCACTATAGCTGGGAAGAAGTGTATGACCTGCTCGGATGCGAGCCTGAGCTCGAACCCGAGCCTGAGTATTGACAACCATCCCCGGATAGGTAGGAAGGCATCTCCCCTACCTATCATAACCCGTCCCATCGTGCGGACTCCAACGCTCCGCGCGTCTTTTCTTGTCTCAAAGCCGGAAATTGGCGCCATCCCGCGAAACGTATAAAGTCATCTTCTGTAATCCCAGTCTGTCAGAAGCGGGGGATGTGACGCCTTGGTGAGTCGCTGGAGGAGCGAGTCCTAGCCTCAAGGCAGAGCACCGGCTTCTAAGCAAGGTAGCTGATGAACTCGGGCGGTCCAAAACACAAAGATGCCGCGAAGCCAAATGGGAATACAGCCGCGGCTACGGGAATTCCCCCGAGGGTCTTCGTAGTCGATGACGAAGAGTTCATTCGAGAGCTCTACAAAGACGTTTTCGAGGCCAAGGGTATGACCGTCTCGGCCGCACCTAACGGTGACGAGGCCCTGAAGATCCTCCAGACGGTCAAGAACATGCCGGATATTATCATCATGGATCACCGGATGCCTGGCAAGGACGGCATTCAGACGACGCAGGAGATCGTCAGGTTGGACCCGTCGATCCCGATCATCTTCTCGAGCGCGGACGCCTCAGTCAGGGAGAGGGCTCTCGAGGCGGGCGCGGTGTCCTTCTGGGCGAAACCGTTCCCCGTCGGGATGCTAGTCGATGCGATGATCGACATCGTCGAGGCAAAGCGGAAGCTCCATCCTAAGTGAGCGACCGAGAATCCTCATTCCATCTTGTATCGGAGCAGAGCGGCCAAACCGCCGAGCGACTCTAACCTCCGGCCGGCCTCATGCAACGAACTGACAATAACGAACTCTCCTCTTGCGGATTCGACCTTGAGGAGTAGCTGGTCGATTTCTGGCGTCCTGAGCTTCTTGTCAAGGACCAGAAGAATGCGAATGGCACCTGCGTCCGCTGCGGCTCTTATGGAATCGTCTCCGTAGCTGAACATTCCGTTCTTCCCAATCTCCGCGAATAGCTCCTCCATCAGACGAGTCTCCTTCGCGACTCTTGACTGCTCGAGTATCCTGCCGCCATCGCCGCTCTTCATCAGCTCGCTAATCCCAGCCATCCCCGCCTGGCCGGTGTGCTGGATGGACACAGAACCCGACAGCTCGGGAGCTTTCTCCCGGATACGCTTCGCAAGGGCTTCCTTGGTGAAACCCGGTCCCAGCAGGATGAGCGGCTCGCCGTGCACCATGCCGACTAGCGTGTCCACTATCTCGTCGAGGTACTCAAGCTCGTTCGGTTTCGTGTCGTACATCTTCCCACTGGAGCTGCGCGTGATGGTGGCGTACTCCTTGAGGCCATACTGCCTGGAAGCAGCGATGACAGCATCCGTGTCCTCGATTGCGACGAAGAATATCGAGGGTTGGTCCGATGACTCAACCGCTCTCTTGATCCGGTCGAAGTGCTGCGCCTTCCACTCAGGCTTGACAATCGTGATCGGGTCCCCCGTCGAGACCATGAGAGTGTGATGCTCTCCTATGTCCTGAGGACCCTGCTCGATAGTCCCGAGGATCCTGAGGTTATCGTCGGACTCGTGGAACTCGACCTTCTTAACGCGAATGCCGAGGCGCATCCGGACTTTCTCGACCCGCTCCGGACGGAGCTTGTCCGGCTTCTCTTCCTTCCTCCGGAACGTTGTTGCGAAGACCAGGTCTTCCTCGTCCACTAGATTGTGCAGGTGCCAGAGGTCGTCCAGCGTCTCTGGCAAGAGCCTGATCTCGTTCGTCCGGGTGTCCTGGTGCAGTATCTTCATCGGGCCATCGCGCTCCAATCTCCCTTACCGGATATCAAGGCATCGTCAGGCGGGTAGGCATCCGAGAAGGTTTATAACCCCACGGGTCAATTCAATTCACGCTGGTCAGAAGGGCAGTCAGGTCATCATGGTCGAATATCTTGAGCTAGAAGAGGTGCTAGACGAGGTGCGGTCGATCCCGTCCGTATACGAGGTCACGGTCGTCTCCCGAAGCGGCATGCATATCGCAGGGGACGCCCCGAAGGGCGTCCATTTGGAGACGTTCGTCGCCATGTCCGCAATCCTGCTCGGCGCAGCGGAGACGGCAACCTCCGAGCTGAAGGACAAGCTACAATACGTCTCGGTCGAGCTCCAGAGGGGCAAGATGATCCTTACGTCTGCGGGCGCACGCGCGCTACTGGTGCTCACTGCATCCAAGGACGCCGACACCAAGGATCTCGCAGTCAAGGCACGGGACTTCGCCTCGAAGGTCGAGGAGAAGATGTGACTCAGAGTCTCCTCAGGTCGCCTCTGAGCCATTCTACCAATGTTTCGAGCGAATAGCGAACGCCTTCTCCAGCGGTCCGGCTTCTCCCGGCCACGTTGCATCTTCCCTGCGAGATGGCTTGGATGACATCGTCCTCGTTCGATGCGCTTTCAATGACTGTCCACGCCTTCCCCAGTTGTTCGATTCCGTGCGCATCGCTCCCGGCAGTCATTGGTAGACCCCGGTGCTCTGCGACGATCTTGGCGCGTTCGTTGGAACGCCTTGAGGATCCGCCGTTCAGCACCTCTATTCCATCGAAATCCATGTCCCTCGCCCGCTTCAGGCCCATCCCCGAGGGAAACCTGCTGGGATGGGCGGCAATCGCCACACCACCGGCCAATCGGATCTTTTCGACCGTCTCGGGAACTGAAAGTCCTCTTGGGATGGGCTGCCTTACACCGAGCGCAAGCACGTGCCCCTCAATCGCGGATACCTCCATTCCTCGGACGACGACGACACCTTCGGATGCGGCGATGGCGAAAGCCTCGAGTGAGCCCTTGATTTCGTTGTGATCGGTAATAGCGAGTCCGTCGAGGCCGAGCGACTTACACCTCCGGACGATTTCCGCGGCGGACGCGCTGGCGTCCTTGGAGTATCCCGAATGGATGTGGAGGTCCAGCTTCATCTGATCTTGGCACCCGCCGCGATATCCTTGTCGAAGACTATCTTGACATTGTCCGGGCCGTGCATCACCATCGCCTTGTCCCCTGCAACGAAGACCGCGTATTTCCTTCCCGGCTCGGGGTTCATGACTGTGCAGGGGACCTTTCTGGTGCCAAGGTCGATGCTCACGGGCTGTCCTGGCAGCATCGCGCCCGAGCGCATCTCCAGCTTCTGGAACTCTTTGAACGAGAGTTGCTTCTGACCCTGTTCCATTCCGCTTGCAATCGGCGCGCCCGCAGGCAGCTCCTTTTCGGGGGTGAGGAGCGCGAGTTTGTCCCCCTCCTCCGCAGCCAGGAGCATACCCTCGGACTTGACACCCCTTATCGTCGCAGGCTCGAGATTGGTAACGATGACGAGAGTCTTCTTGCTAAGCTCATCGGGAGTGTAGAACTCCTTCAGGCCGCTAACCATCGTGATTATCTTGCCAGTGTCAACCTTCATCAGGTAGAGCTTGTCCGCATTCGGGTGCTGGCCGACCTCGAGGACCTTCCCGATCTTCAGGTTCAGTGCTGAAAACTGATTGAACTCGCCAGCCTTAGCCGCTTCGATCTTGGCGAACTGAGGGGCGGGCTTTTCCATCTTCTCGCCAGGCTTCAGGACCATCCCGAGGCCCTTCCATCCGACTTCCGATACTGTAGATTCCATCCTCAGCTGCTTCCAGACGCTTTCGGAGGAGAACGGCAGGAACGGAAACGACATGACCGCAAGCGCCTTGCATATCTCGAGGCTGACGTGAAGCACTGTCTCGCACTTCGCCTTGTCCGTGCCCACTAGAGACCACGGGGCAACTGAATCGAAGTATTGGTTCCCGAACTGCGCGAGGTCCATGACACCCTTGAGCGCCCTCCGGAACTCGCATCTCGAGAGGGCGTCCCTGACCTCCTTCTCGGCCTCAGATATCCTGGTGATTGCCGCCTTGTCGCGCTCGTCCAGATCGCCCTTCTTCGTGATTTGCCCGAAGTTCTTGAAAGTGAACGAGAGCGCCCTGTGCAGGAAGTTCCCGTAGGTCGCGACGAGCTCGTTGTTCGTTCTCTGGGCGAAGTCCTCCCACGAGAACTCGCTGTCCTTGGTTTCGGGCATGTTCGCCGAGAGATAGTACCTGATGACGTCCGGCTTGAACCGGGTGAGCATGTCCACGATATCTATGCTCACACCCATGCTCTTCGAGAATTTCTGTCCCTCGAGTGTCATGTACTGGTTTGCGGGCACGTCGTACGGTAGGTTTAGGCCGCCATTTGCCATCAGCATCGCGGGCCAAATGATGGTGTGAAACACGATATTGTCTTTCCCGAGGAAGTAGTAGCTTCTGCATGCCGGGTCCGTCCAGAACCGCGTCCACTCCTCCGGTCTCCCCTCGGTGATGGCCCACTCTTTGGTCGCCGACAGATAACCGATGACTGCCTCGAACCACAC
>Ga0153915_10006262_pt1 | contig 11130 bp, 11 predicted proteins | sample Opewatmetagenome_2_FD_107003 | JGI IMG/M metagenome (GOLD analysis project Ga0153915, IMG submission 107003) | Freshwater wetland microbial communities from Ohio, USA - Open water 3 Core 3 Depth 3 metaG | ecosystem: Environmental > Aquatic > Freshwater > Wetlands | place: USA: Ohio, Lake Erie...
GGACCGCGGCCGCGCGGACTTGAACCCCGGCCGCCCCATCTGCTCCAATGGCGCCCATGTCGAGGGTCGTGAGCGCGCTCATCTTGGACATGGACGGGGTGCTGGCCGACACGGAGGCAATCCATGTCCGGTCGTGGGACCTGGCGCTGGAGGCGATCGGCGTGAACGCGACCGAGGAGCGCAGGCAGCTGGCCGGGATGTCGAGCGCCGCGATCGCGCGGGAGCTCATCCGCCGGCTTCACCTGCCGTTCACCGTGGACGACCTCGTGGAGCGAAAGCGCCAGATATTCCGCCGGCTGGTCGACCGCGGCCTTGAGCCGTTCGCCGGCCTGCCGGAAGAGCTCTCGGGGTGGCGGGGAAGACCGCTGGCGCTGGCGACCTCCAGCGCGCGGAGGGAGACGACCTTCATGCTCTCGCGGCTCGGATTCGACGGCTGGTTCGATCCGGTCGTCACCTGCGACGACGTGACGCACGCCAAGCCCGCGCCGGACTGCTACCTGCTGGCCATCCAGCGGCTGGGAGTCGCGGCCGGGGACTGCGTCGTCCTGGAGGACAGCCTGCACGGCATCCGTGCCGCCCGGGACGCGGGGGCCCAGGTGGTGGCGGTGGATACCTCGGGCCTTCCGGGCCGCATCGACGGGGTGCTGGGGGTCTTCGATTCCACCGTGGAGGCGCTGCAATGGCTGCGGAGCTGACGTCCGTCCGCCGGGCCGGGCACGCCGACCTTGCGGCGATCCTCGCCATCTACAACTACGAGGTCCTGGTCTCCACCGCCACCTACGATACCGTTCCGCGCACGGAGGTGGACCACCGCAAGTGGTTTGCCATCCATGGCCCCGAGCATCCCGTGCTCGTGGCGGAATCCGCCGGGGTCGTCATCGGCTGGGCATCCCTCAGCCCCTGGTCGGACCGGGCAGCCTACTCCCGCACCGTGGAGGTGTCGGTGTACGTCTCCGCGGAGCACCGCCGCAAGGGCGTGGGCCGCCTGCTGCTCGCGGCGCTCATCGAGGCCGGCCGTTCGCACGGCCACCACGCGCTGCTCGCCCGCATCTCCGCGGACAACGAGGCCAGCGTCCGCCTGCACGCCGAGCTGGGCTTCACCGTGGTCGGGACGATGCTCGAGGTCGGGGTGAAGTTCGGCAGGCTGCTGGACGTGTGCATCATGGAGCTGCTGATCTAGCGCGGGCGGGCGGGCGCCTAGTCTATCCGCCGGCCGCCCAGCGCGGAAAGGGTGTGCCGGATTCTCTGTTCCCAGCCCTGCCCGATTCCCGGATCGGCGGCCGAGACGTAGGAACGGATGACGGCCTTCTCATTGGTGGCCACGCGCAGGTACGCCTGGTACCACCCGTCCTGCAGTACGCCGGTCCGGCTGTCGACACCCCTGCTGACGTGGAAACCCTCGAGGTCCACGCCGTCCGCAGTCCGGGAGACGATATCGGCGCCGTCGTCGCGGAAGCCGCGCAGGACCTCCGACATCGCTGCGTCGCGCGAGCGGTCGTCCTGCAGCTGGAAGTTGAACTCACCCGTCGTGAAGACGCGGTCCTGCAGCTTCCGCAGCTCGCGCAGAAGGGACGGCCGCTCTCGTGCGGATCGCAGGAACAAGAGGATCGTGACCAGGGAGTTCTCCACGAAGATGGGCGGCCCCCCGCCGGCCAGGCGGTGGTAGAAGTGGCCGGACTCTTCCACGGCGGCAATGGCTTCCATGCACCGCATTCGCTCCTTGATCTGCGAATGGCCGTTGCGGAACAGGCTCGGCGTGACGCCCAGCCGCGTCCATTCTGCGAGGGCCGGTGGACTGACCTTCGGATCGAAGAGGACCTGCGCGGGCCCCGGGTCCTTCCTCTCGGAAATCACCTGGGCCAGGATGGGAATGGCCGCGATGCCCGCGCTGAAGATGCCGTTCTCGTCGCCGAATACCAGGCGGTCGCCGTCTCCGTCCGTGCCGACGACCACGGACCCGCCGGCCTCCCTGGCCGCGGTGACCGCAGCCTCCATCTTCCCCGCGCTGGCGGGATTGGGAGAGCCACCGGGGAAGCTGCCGTCGGGAACCAGGCGAAGGGGAACCACCGATGCTCCGGCGCGCTGAAGGGCGTCCATCATTTCCGGTGCCGCGGCGCCGCTGAAGAAATCGAAAACCACGGGAATCCCTTCGAGGCATCCATCGGTCAGGCCTGCCGTGCGAAGGGAGAAATCGACGTATTCCCTTGCCAGGCTGCGGACGCGCAGTCTGGCGCGCCTCACGCGCGCAAGGGTGTCCCCGCCGTGGTAGATCTCACGGATCTTTCGCAATCCCCCCAGGGGTCCGCAGTCCATCCCGATGGCCTGAACCGGTGGCACCACCACCTTCAGCCCGACGTAGCCGGCCGGGTTGTGGGACGCGGTGAAGGTGAGGCCCATCGTGCGGGGGCAGGTCTGCGAAACGTGGTAGGTCACGAAATAGCTCTGAGGGGTGCTGACCGGGTCCAGGCACAGGACCACGTCGAACCCGGACCCAAGCGCAATGTCCGCGGCAAGCTCCATGAGGGGGGCGCAGCCGAAGCGCGCGTCGCGGCAGATCGTGACCGTGTCCACGCCAAGAAGCCTGCCGTAGATCAGCGTGGCTTCCACCAGGCGCGCGACCTCTTCCCGGCTGAACTCCTCCGCCTCCCAGCGCGCGTCGTAGACTCGTATGGGATCACGCCCCCTCGTCGGCCGGCTCAAATGACTTTCGCCCCCTTGTAGAGCAGCCCGTGGAAGGGCAGCAGGGCCACCCCGAGGATGGAGGCGTCCTCCTTGAACCGGGAGAGGACGATCTCCAGGTCATCGCTCGCGCAGAACGGGTTCTGCGCGAGCACCCTGGACCGCAGGGGCTCAAGGAGCCGGTCGCCGAAGCTGCTGATCTCTCCGCCGAGGATGAGGGAGTGAGGGTCGAGGCTGAGGATGATGTTGTTGATCCCGACCGTGAGGTGCTCCAGGTAGGTTTCCCATACCTCCGCGGCCACGGCATCCCCGCTTTCCAGCAGCGAGCGAAACTGCTGCGTGTCCTTGAGCCGGGTTCCCGAGATGCGGCGGTAGTTCCTGATCAACGCGCCCGAAGCGGCATAGATTTCCCAGCAATCGCGCCGCCCGCAGGTGCAGCGGATCCCCTGGGACTCGATCGTGATGTGCCCCACGGTTCCGGCCCGCTTGTTGTTGCCCTTGAACACGCGGCCGCCGACGATGATCCCGGCCCCGATGCCCCGGTTGATGGAGAGGAACACTAGGCTTCGTTTTCCCCGGGCGGCTCCGAGGAGCAGCTCCGCGTAGGCGGCGGCGTTCGCCTCGTTCTCGATGAAGATCGGAAATGGAAAGAGGCTGCGGAACTTGCTGAAGTCCAGCGCGTTCATTCCCAGGTCCGGTGGGAGGTTGGGCGCCTGTTCCAGGAGCAGCTTGCGCTCGTTGACGGTGCCGGGCAGGGAGAAGCCAATGCCCATGACCAGGCGCCGCGGGATCCTCTGGTCGGCGAGCATTTTCTCGACCGCCTTCTTCACCCTGGCGATGATCTGGCCCACGGAAGACAACTTCTGGTACTCGAAGGCCGATTCCGCCTTGATCTCGGCGGCGAGGTTGACGAGGATGACCCGGATCAGGTTGCTGGACGTCAGGTGGTTGGAAGAGAAGTCCACTCCGACGGCGTATCGGGAGTCCGGCAGGAAACGGATGATCATCGGCTTCCTGCCGCCGCGGGAGGCGGAAACCCCCGCCTCCTCGGCAAGACCGAGCTCCAGCAGGCGCGAGACGTTCATGGTGACCGTGGGAATGCTGAGGGAAGTCTGCTCCGCGATTTCCTGCTTGCTCAGCTCCCGCTTCTCGCGCAGCAGCGCAAGTATCTTCTTCTGGTTGGAATCCCTGATCGACTGCACCGAGGCTCCGGTCTTCTCCATCTTCGTTCCCCGACTTCGTTCCCCGACTTCGTTCCCCGACTTCGTTCCCCGACTTCGTTCCCCGACTTCGTTCCCCGACTTCGTTCCCCGAGAGGTTCTCTTCTTGTAGCAACCGCGAGCAACTTTGTCAATACTCTTTAAAAAGTTGATTGACAAAGCCGGCATTCACGCGTATCCTCCCAGTTCGATAGCCTCGATCCAGTGATGCGCAAGACGGCGAACCCCGGAGTTCGGCCGATTGCCCCATATCTGCAAGGGAGGTGTCCAAATGACGAGGAACACGGTCTGCAGGGCTTTGGCGATCCTTGTGATCATGGTCTCGGGATCTTTCTTCGCCCAGGCGCAAGGAAAGCAGGTCACCCTCACATTCTGGTGCGGCAGCGCGTACTACAATTCGGAGGAAGCCAAGAAGCCGCAGAGCGAATGGGCGATCACCAAGATCGTCCAGGGGTTCGAGGCCCAGAATCCGAATGTCAAGGTCGACGTCACGCCGATCGAGGTGAGCTCGGAGACGATTGCGAAGTTCAAGGCGGCGGCGATCGCCAAGAACGGCCCCGACGTCATCGAGCTGTGGACGGGGAGCTATCTCTTTCCGCTCAAGGACGTCCTGCTGCCGCTGAACAGGTACATGCCGGCGGAGGACCGCAGAAACATCCAGGGCTGGGACGCGGTGACCTACAACTTCCAGCCGGGCGGGGACATCCTGGGATATCCGTGCGGAAACAACTACGCCGGCCTCGTCTACAACAAGGCCCTCGTCAAGGCGGCGGGGATGGACTGGGACAAGAACCCGCCCAAGACCACGGAAGATTTCCGCGCTGCCCTGAGGAAGCTCAAGGACAGCGGTGTGGTTCCGTTCGGCTTCGATGGTTCCAAGGGCCGTATCCTGTACTACGCCACGCTCTACTGGTGGGTCGAGGAATCCGGCTACGATCGCCTGTTGACGGATACGACCGGCCAGACCAGGTACGCGGATGACAAGGGATTCCTGAACCTCATGCAGTACATGCAGTCCCTGTACGCCCAGGGCCTGACGAACGTGGACGCGGCGACTTCCGTGGACTATGTATCCAAGTTCTCCACGGGCAAGTACGCGGTGACGGTCGGCGGGGTCAACAACGCAAAGGCCTTCGAGCAGGCTCTCGGTCCGGACAACTTCGGGTTCCTTCCCTTCCCCAGCATGAGCACCAATCCCAAGGTGAAGGCAGCCATCATCGGCGGCGCGGGCAACTGCGTTTCCATCGGGAACTACACGAAGAACCGCGACCTGGCGGTAAAGTTCGTCTCCTATCTTGCCTCGAAGCCCTCGTTCATCCAGCTGACGAAGTCGGTGACGACCTTCCCGGCCCGCGCCGATGTCACGTTGGAAGACCTGGGCTGGACCAAGGATCCCTTCCGCGGGAAGATATTCGACCTGAGCAAGCGCTTCACATTCTGGATCGACAATTCGATGCCGGCGAACCAGTTCGACGAGATCAACCGCTTCTTCCCCGGCGTGCTGACCGGGAAGCAGAGCCCCATGGATCTGGCGGTCCACATGGACCAGTTCGTGAAAGACCAGATCTAGCCTTCGCAGCCCCGACGCGCGTGCCTCGGCCCGAGGTGCGCGCGCCATTTCGAGGAGAACGGGTTGACCAGCAGGAAGAGGAACGCACTGCTCATCTCACTGTTGGGCATCGCGCCGGTACTCCTCGTGCTGGCCGTTTTCCGGGCCTATCCCCTTGGAAGCGTGATCTACAACAGCCTGACCAATTGGGATGGCCTGTTCCGGCATGACTTCATCGGGATCCGCAACTATGTCCGGATCTTCCATTCCGGGTACTTCTGGCTTACGCTCGGCAATTCCTTTGTCATGTTCGTCAACGTTCCCCTCCAGGTCCTCGTCGGGCTCGTCGTATCCATGCTCCTGTACGAAAAGACGCTGGGATGGCGTTTTTTCCGGTCTCTCTACTATCTGCCGCAGATCGTGTCCGCCGTCATTGTCGGCTACCTGTTCGCCCTGTTCTTCGCGTACGACGGGCCGGTGAATGCGATCTTTCGGTTCATGGACGCCCCCCGCCTCGCGGTGGAATGGCTTGGAAACCGCGTCACCGCGATTGGAGTCGTCGTCACCGCCCTGGTATGGATCAATATCGGCTGGCAGGGCGTGCTGATGCTCGGCGGGATGTCGGCGATCGATCCCGCGGTGTTCGAGGCCGCCAGGATCGACGGCGCAGGCTTCTTCCGGCGCACGTTTTCCATCATGTTGCCGATGATCGGCCGGGTCATCGAGTATTCCTTCATCTACTCCGTTGCCTGGACGTTTACCGGGCTCTTCCCTTTCATCTATTCGATCACGAACGGAGGGCCGGGGTACGACACGACCACGCTGGACTTCCTGGTATACCAGAAGGCATTCCGCGAGAGCTCGGGGCTGGGGGAGGCCTGCGCGCTCGCGGTCATCCTCCTGGCGATCGTGAGCGGGTTGACGGTGATCCAGCGAATGATTTCCGAGCGCGCCAACAAGTGGAATGAGTGAGCGATGTCCAGGAGGAAAGTGCTCCGCGTCAGCTCGATTCCGATCCTGATCATTTTTCTCCTCTTGAGCCTCACGTTCCTGTTTCCCTTCTATTACCTGTTTGTCAACGCGTTCAAGTCCACCCCCGAGTACTACAAGAGCTCGATCCGCCTTCCCGAGGCGTTCAACTGGGACAATTTCGCGACCATGATCAGCCAGTTCCGCATCCAGACCAACATGCTGAACTCGCTGTTCATCTCCCTGTCCACGATCGTGCTCATCACCGCCCTGGGCCTGCTCGCGGCGTACGTATTTGCCAAGAGGCCGTTCCGGGGAAGCAGGGCAGTCTACCTGGTCATCATCTTCAGCATGTTCATGCCCAACCAGGTCACGCTCATCCCGCTGTATTTCCTCTACTCCGCGCTGGACCTCATCAACACTCCCTTCTCCGTCATCACCAGCTTCCTGGCGGCGGGCATTCCCTCCTGCATCATGCTCCTCACCGCCTACTTCAAGGGAATTCCCAACGAGCTGTGCGAGGCCGCGATGATCGACGGCTGCGGCTTCTGGGGCACCATCCGCAACGTGATCTACCCGATGGGCAAGCCGGCCCTCGCGGTAAACGCCACCTTCGTGTTCCTCAGGACCTGGAACGACTTCCTCACGCCCCTGGTGCTGCTGACGAAGAAGGAAACGCAGACGGTGGTGGTGGCCCTGAGCGCGCTGGTCAGCCGCTACCACGCCGACCCTCCCTTCCAGATGGCGGGGCTTCTGATCGCCACGATCCCGGCGGTGGTGATGTACCTGTTCTTCCAGCGATACCTGATCGAGGGAGTCAGCGCGGGTTCCATCCGGTAGCGCGACGGGTGAGCTCAACTTTAGCAATCCGCTTTAAAAAGTAAGTTGACAAAGACCCCTTTCCCGGATATCCTCCCCGCCAACAGGAGGAAGTCGATGAAGAACAGATGCCTGCGTTTCTGTCTCCCTCTGCTGCTCCTAGCCGTACCCGGCCTGCTCTTCGCCAGCGCGCAGGGCGAGAAAGCGCCCGGCGGCGTGGAGAAGGTGCTGATCAGCTACGGCATGTCGGACGACTGGGTGAACCTGGGCGCCACGTGGAAGACCATAGAGAAGAACAACGGGCTGGTCCACACGGATACCGACATGACCAGCGCGGAGCAGATCACCCGGCTGCTCGCAGAGAAGGACGCCCCGGTCATGGACGTGGCCGACATCGGCTACGACTTCCTGGGCAAGCTTCTGGACAACAACCTCGCCATGCCGTACAAGAACGCCAACTGGGCCAAGATACCGGACCGGTTCAAGGATCCGGATGGCAGGTGGGCTGCCTCCTACTGGGGCGCCATAGCCTTCCTGGTGAACACGGACCTCGTGGCGAACGTTCCGGAGACCTGGGATGACCTGCTGAAACCCGAGTACAAGGACAAGGTGGTGTCCCGGGACCCCCGCGTCTCCACCTACGCCACCGCGTCGGTCCTCGCCGCGGCGTATGCCCACGGCGGCGGTGAGAACAACGTCCAGCCGGGGCTGGACTTCTTCAAGCAGCTGCGGGACAGCGGCAACCTCCGCCAGGGTGTCGTGCTCAACGTGGCGGCGGTGCAGAAGGGCGAGGCTCCCATCTCGCTGGTCTACGATTTCGACGGGTTCGCCAAGCGGGACGCCACGGGCCTGCCCCTGAAGGTCGTGATTCCCAGGGACGCCACCGTGGGCATGATCTTCGCGCAGTACATCAGCAGCCGGGCTCCGCACCCCAATGCAGCCAAGAAGGCGCTGGACTACTTCCTGTCGGATGAGGGCCAGGTGTCGTTCGCGACCGGCTACGCCCACCCGACCCGGTCCGACGTGGCCCTGCCCGCGGACGTGGCGGCCAAGCTGCTGCCCCAGAGCGCGTATTCGAACATCCACTTCCCGACCAACCTTGCCTCGTTCTCCGCTGCCATCAAGAAGATCGTCGAGGGTTGGGACGCGATCCTGAGCGCGGGACAGTAGCCGCAGGGCACCGGAAACCAGATTGTCCGCCGGGGAGCGAATACGGCTCTCCGGCGGACGTTTCACACGAGAGGCCTCCAGTTTGGACGGAATGACGGTGACAGTCCTCGGCTCCGGAACCTGCGTCCCCGTGCCGGGGCGAAATGCGCCGGGCTACCTGGTGCGGATGGGCGGGACGCCGGTTCTCGTGGACGCCGGTCCGGGCACGCTCGCGCGGCTCTCCGCCGCGGGTGTCAGCTATCGGGATCTCGACCTCGTGCTGGTCAGCCACCTTCACGCGGATCACACGCTGGATCTCGTCACCCTGTTCCAGGCCAACGCTGCGACTCCCGGCTTTCGTCGAACCCTTCCCCTTTCCCTTGTCGGGTGCCGGGGCCTGTCGACCCTGCTCTCGCGCCTGTTCGAGATCTATGACGGGATCCGGCCGGAGGGATACGCGATGGAGGTCAGGGAGATGTCGGCGGACGCCGCCACCTTTCCTCCGGGATGGATGCTCACGACCGGCTTCAGCGGGCACACCCCGGAAAGCCTCTGCTTCCGCTTCGACTTCGGGGGCAGGGTCCTTGCGTACTCGGGCGACGCCAGCGTTCATGGCGATCTTGCGCGCGTGGCGCGGGGGGCGGATCTCCTGCTCTGCGAATGCTCGCTGCCGGATGGATGGAACGTGGAGGGCCACCTGTGCCCCGGCGATGTGGGTGCGATCGCACGCGAAGCCGGCGTGGGACGCGTGGTGCTGACCCACCTGTACCCTCCCTCGCAGAACGCGGACATCGTGGGGCAGGTTCGCAGGGTCTACGGCGGCGAAGTGGCGCTGGCGGGTGACGGGTGGACCGGCACCGTATGAGGGCCGCGTCCATGCCCGCTGCAGGCCCGCCGCGCCGGTCGAAGATCCGTTCGCCCCTGCTGTGGCTCCCCGTTCTTCCCTTCTTTCTCTTCGGCCTGTTCATGGAGCTCGTGCCCATCGCGACGGTGGTCGTCTCGAGCCTGCAGGACGCCGGCGGGCAGCTGACGCTCGCGAATTTCTCCCGTGCACTGTCGCCCGCCCTGCGCGCCTCCTTCGGCAACAGCATCCGCCTCTCGCTGATCACGGCAGGCCTGGGCGTCGCGCTGGGCACGGTGGCCGGGGCCGCCATCATGAACGCGCGCAGCAGCTTCTTTCGCGGAGCGGCAACGGCTCTCGCGGACGTGGCAACGAACTTCGGCGGCGCGCCGCTTGCCTTCGCGTTCATCGTCACCCTGGGCTCCACCGGCATCGTCACCCTTCTCCTGTCGAAGCTGTTCGGAATCGCGCTGTACCCGGGGTTTCGCGTCTACTCGATCGCGGGCCTCGTGCTGGCGTACCTGTATTTCCAGGTGCCCCTCATGATCCTCCTCGTGCAGCCGTCCCTGCGAGGGCTGCGCAGGGAATGGCGCGAGGCGGCGTTGAACCTCGGCGCCACCGGGCGGCAGTACTGGCTGCGGATCGCCCTTCCGATCCTCACTCCGTCGCTGGTCGGCGGATTCCTGCTGTTGTTCGCCAATTCGTACGGCGCCTACGCCACCGCGTGGACTCTCACCGGGCCGGACATCAACCTGGTGACCATTCGCATCGCTGCCTTGATCCGCGGGGAAGTGCAGCTGGAGCCGGGGACCGCGGACGCCATGGCGACGATCTCCCTTCTCATCATGGCGGCCTGCGTCGTCGGCTACCTGTGGACCAGCCGGCGCAGCCAGAGGTGGAAGCAATGAAACGATCCGCCTGGTGGCGAGGGTGCGCGATCGGCCTGTTCCTTCTCTACATGCTGGTGCCTCTGGCGGCGACTTTCCTGTTTTCCTTCGCTACCCGGTGGGATCGCTCGATCTTCCCGGAGGGCCTGACGCTCAACTGGTGGCACGCCGTCGTGGCCCGCCGCGCCTTCGGGATGACCATGAGCAACTCCCTCGTCGTCTCCCTGACCGCGATGGTCCTGTCGGTCCTCCTCGTGACGCCCACGGCGTACTGGACCCACCTCCGCCTTCCAAAGGCGAAGCCCCTGGTCGAGCTGTTCACGATCCTTCCCTTCGGCGTGCCGGGCGTGATCCTGGCCCTGTCCCTCATCCGGTGCTACGCCAGGCTCGGCGCGGTCATCGTGTACAGCCCCGGGATGCTCGTGGCGGCCTGCATGGTCATCGGGCTGCCCTTCATGTATCGACCGGTCGTCAACGCGCTCAATGCCGCAGACGTGAGGACGCTCACGGAGGCCGCGCATTCCCTCGGAGCGGGATGGGTCGCGACCATGACGAGGGTCATCGCCCCCGCCATCATGCCGGGCATCGTGAGCGGCGCGGTCCTCGTCTTCTCCACCGTTTTCGTCGAGTTCACCCTTGCCAACCTGCTGGTGGGCGCCCGCTTCAAGACCTTTCCCATCTACCTCGTCGAGTTCACGCGCTTCGACGGACGGCAGGCCAGCGCGCTGGCCGTGATCAGCTTCCTGTTTGCGTGGGCGGCTTCGCTCGCGGTGCTCTGGGTCATGGGGCGGGCGGACAGGGAACGCGAAGGCGCCGTGGGCGCTCGTTGACCTCAGGGAAGGACGGCTTCATGGCATACCTGAGCCTGCAGGGGATCAGCAAGAGGTTCGCGGACGTCATCGCGGTGAAGCATTTTGACCTCGACATTCCCAAGGGATCGCTGGTCTCCCTGCTGGGACCTTCCGGGTGCGGCAAGACAACCACCCTGCGCATGATCGCGGGCTTCGAGCAGCCCGA
>Ga0153915_10006263_pt1 | contig 11130 bp, 8 predicted proteins | sample Opewatmetagenome_2_FD_107003 | JGI IMG/M metagenome (GOLD analysis project Ga0153915, IMG submission 107003) | Freshwater wetland microbial communities from Ohio, USA - Open water 3 Core 3 Depth 3 metaG | ecosystem: Environmental > Aquatic > Freshwater > Wetlands | place: USA: Ohio, Lake Erie...
GTGTTTACAACATCACTGAAATTGACATCATCATCCCCGCCAAAAACAGCACCCGAGGCTATAACGCCTGAGTTTGTGATATTGCCGCCGATCAGATTAATGTCGGTGACCGCATTGATCTTGCCCTGGATAACAATATTCCCGCTCCCCGAGACAGGGGCGGTCCGGTTTAACAGTTCTGTCTCCGCTGAATCGGATATCCCCCCAAACAGGTCAAAATAGTCATCCATGAATGCCCTGGTGGGTGTGACAATGGTCAGGGCTCCCACATTTACTGAGCCACCGGAACCTATTACAAACCCGTAGGGGTTGACCAGGAAGACATTGCCTCCGATCCGGCCGTTCTTGATCGAATTCAAGGTCCCGTTTATGGATGATGATGTATCGGAGTTGATCAGGTTGATCAAGGCATTGGCTGCATCAGGGACAATGAGGTTGACTGTCTCGTCCTGGTCCACATTAAAGACTGAGAATGAATTATAGGCGTTATTATTGTGGAAGGTGGTGGTGGTGATATTTGTAATATTTCCGGAAGTAACAATAGCCGTATTTGTCCGTCCGTCCGTTAAAACCTCGGCAAAGGCAATATTGGTAAAGAAAAAGCAATAGGCGGTTATAAAGGCTGTTAACGGCGTGATTGCACTGGCTTTTCTGCGAAACCGGCAAATAATTCCCGAATAATGTATTGATCTCATCTTTCCCCCCTGATGCTCTATTATAAAAAGGCCTGTTATAAGGTTTTAAGAGCGGACCGTGTTACAATAAAAGATACTGCTGTTTGAAAAACAGGTCTTATGATTCTTTCCCTGTCATGACGGACAGGATAATCGGAATATTCTCCGTTATTTTAATATGATGGGAAATATTTAATGAGTCAATAGGGTTGATTGTTAAAGACCTGTTAAACCAGGATGCAATCATCTGTTATTATGGTATTTTTCAGGTGCGATATTTTTGACCCGCCGGTAAATGATAGTGTGCATAAGGGGATGTCCCGAATAATAACCCAGGCCCCGGCAAATCCTATTGTCTGCTCACCCTCAACCTGTCCAGGAGGACCTCCAGCCTGGTCCTGAGCGCCGAGTGTTTACCTGCATTTGCCAGGACAAATTCCGCTGTCTTAAATATCTTATGCCATTGAGGTTTCTGGGGGAATGTGTCTATCTGAAGATATTTATCCAGGGTCTGGGTGCGTTCCCAACCGTCCATGTTGGCATATACCTTCCAAATCCTTGATTGATGAGCAAGTTCAGCCTTTGTCAGCCCTGTTGATTCAGTCCAGTATTCGAGGGCGCAGGTCATGACCTCAGCCGCAAGATGTCTTTTACTTTCGTATCTTTCATCGGTTAAAAGAGACCTGACGGCATTGTCCAGTGCCTCGTCGATCGCCTTCAATTCGTTCATAAACCCTGGGTTTTGCTCATTTATCACCGGCAGCAACCCGTTCAGCGAGGACTTTATATTCTGCAATCTTGACCTGTTGCGGTTTATGGTCTCAATGATCCCGAGACTCTGTTCAATCTTCTTTGCACCTCCTGTATCATTGCCCCCCTCTCTTTTCCTCAGGATAAGGATGCATATGGATTCTTCATCCATGTTAAACATTGAAAGGTATGCATGGACATCAGATATCCTTCCGTCGGCCCGTCTCAGGGACAGGGTCACAGGTTCATTGTTTTCATGTCCCATAGGGTATCGTCCAATGACGGGCCTTTTATCATCCTGAAATCCCTTTCCATGACCGGGTTGAATGATCGTCCTGACCGGTTTGCCCAGGAGATCTTCGGCACGAAACCCCAGGAGGTCTTCACAACCCCTGTTGCAGAAGGTGACCTCCTCATCCTCGTTAACCGCAAGCAGGGCTTCATCGACGGTATCCAGCATAAAGCTCAGACCCTGCTGAAGAGACCTCAACTCCCGCTCAACCTGCCTTCGTTCCTCAAGTTCTTTTCTCAGGGCCATATTCTCCCTCAGCGTAAGGTAGGAGCGCTTAAGTCTGAGCTGTGATACGACCCTGGCAAGGAGTTCATCCCTGACAAAGGGCTTGACGAGATAGTCATTGGCGCCACCGGCAAAACCTTCCACCAGGTCTTCGGGGCCGTTCTTTGCAGTAAGCATGATAATGGGAAGCTCCGAGGCGGTGTAACGCTGCCTGATCCATAGCAATAGGTCATAACCCGTCATCCTGGGCATCATTATATCCAGCAGGACAAGATCCGGCCTCAGCCCACCTTCAATAAATTTAACTGCCTCCATGCCGCTCGGCGCAGTTACTGCCCTGACGTTCTTGAAGCCAAGATGATTGGAGACAACCTGTAGATTTATAGGGTCATCATCCACGGCAAGGATCGTGACATCTCCGTCAACCCCCTGAAGCACTTCATCCGATTTGCCGGCCCCGGAAAACGATGCAGTTCCGATCTCTTTATTATCCTCATCAGCCGGCAGATTCGTTCTCACAGGTCCCGGATATCCAGTTGAGGAGACAGGGATGGTAAAGGAAAATATAGCCCCTGCGCCGGGCGAGGATTGAAGGCTCACAGTCCCGCCGTGGAGTTCCACAAGCTGTCTCGTAATGGAAAGACCCAGTCCGGCACCTCCATGTGCCCTGGAGTCGGAGGCATCAGCCTGCTCAAAGGGCCGAAAGATCACGCCCTGCTTGTCATCAGGAATGCCTATGCCTGTGTCCGAGACGGATATCTCGACCAGGTTCTCCCTTTGAATTGCAGAGACCCTTACCTCTCCGACGTCCGTGAACTTTATCGCGTTGCCGATAAGATTATAGAGTATCTGTTGGAGCCGGTCCTCATCACCCCATACGGGCGGTGTAGAGTCCTCTATATTGTTATGGAGCGAAAGGACCTTTCCCTGTGCAAGGGGTTTCATAATCATCAGGACCGTATCCGCCAGCACCTTCATATCTACCGGTTTCCTGTGAAGTTCAATGTCGCTGTTCTTGAGCCTGGAAAAATCCAGGATATCGTTTATGAGCCCTGCAAGTCTCTTGGCGCTGGATATGATCAACGAGAGATTTTCCCGGGTTTTAAAGGGAGGCATCCCGGAGATGCCGGACTTCAGGGACTCTGCAATACCGATAATACCGTTTAAGGGAGTTCTCAATTCATGGGATGTATTTGCCAGGAATTCATCCTTGAGTCTGTCCAGTTTTGAGAGTGCAGCATTCTTTTCCTCGAGCTCGGCAGTCAGCGTCTCCACTGCTGAAAAGGACTGGGCAAAGCGTCTGGCCAGGGCAAAGGACTGGACCAGGATCATGACCGCCACGCCTGCGGAGATCAGATAGATGCTGTAAAAAACCAGGTTCATGAAAAGGATGTCATTTATGACCGTTGCCACAAAGAAGAAGAATCCGAAAAGCATAAGACCTGCACCGGCTTCCCCGTGACGGATGGCATTGATAAGTCTCAGACATATATACCCGGCAACACCCAGGGAAAAAAGCTGGTAAGGGATATTCGTGATGCCCACGAACCTTGAAGGGGCCGAAAGGACAAAACAAAAGAATAATGATCCGATGATCTGCACAAGGTCTGAGACCCTTGATGAAAACTCCCCCGGGTACAGGGAGGCAAAAAACATCAGGAACAGGGGCACGGTCGGGAACCAGGTCAGAAATTCCATGCGGCATACCCAGTACCAGGGCATGTCAGGAAAGAGCAAGGTAATACATTTGCCGCCGGTCGCGCCGAAGGGTATACCGGCGCACCAGAAGAGGCAAAAAAGGCCGAAATACATGAGTGACGGGTCTTTTCTTCTAAGGAGATAGAAAATAAGGTGATAAATGCCTATTACACCAAGTATCCCGAAGAGAAGGAGATCCACTGAAAAAAGTCGCGCCTGCCTTTTGTTGATCCCATCAGGAGTGCCAAGGGCAATCTTACGATAGGGTCCTCCATTGTATGCATAAAAGTTCGAGACCTGCAGTACACAATCCAGATATTCACCCTCGACAGGCAGGACAGCGGTGCTGATCCTTTTATATGGTTTCATGGTATCGGCGCTTGTGCCGGGCATGCCGTTTGATATGACAGGAGATCCATTGACCCACAGCCGATAGGCGGTTGACTGCTCCTCGATCCTCACGGCAAGGGCGTCTCTCTTCTGTCCGAGCCTTACCCTGAGCCTGAAGGTGGCATAACCGTCGCCTGAAAGGGGCTTGCCGTCAACCACACGCCTGTTCCAATATCCGGGTATCCGGAAATAGCCGTTGTTTTTAGGGGGGATCTGTCCATTGAGATCCTCAGGGGTCAGCAGCCGGTCCCAGTAAACCTCCCACTGTCCGTCAAGATAGACAATGCCGTCCTTTTCAAAATCCCAGGATGAGAGGTTCATCTCTCCAATAGCAGCGCGGGGCGTTTTTTTTGCAAAACCGCATCCCAAAAGAAGGGGCATAACAAGAAAGGCATATACAATGAGCCCTTTTATCCTGATCCGATTCATCTTCTGTTTACATCCGCAATAGCTATAGTCTTTATCAAGTTATCTCCAAACCCTGTCACCACTAATCCTTGCCGACCGGCGCCATGCCTGTTTGAAGATATTTCATTGCCAGATCCACATAGATCTGCTTGCCCCGGTCCCAAAATTCCCTGTCCCTGATGGCCAGTTCTCTGACTATCTTTGCAGGATTGCCTGCTGCCACCACACCTGGCGGGATGATCTGCCTCATCTTCACAACACTGCCCTCGGCGACAATGGCATATTCGCCGACCTCAGCGCTGATGCTGACAATAGCGCCCATCCCTATGACCGCCTGATCGGCGATATATTTTCCATGGATAATAGCGCCGTGACCCATTGTGACCCTGTTGCCTATGCGGTTCAACTCCCCGGGGGTAGAATGAATAATCACGCCTTCTTCAACAGCAGTTGCGTCGCCTATCTCAATACTGCCGTAATCACCGCGGAGTATGGCGCCATGTCCGATATAACAGTTATCCCCTATAACAACATCCCCGATGACTGTGGCCAATTCGCTTATATAGCTGTCTCTGCCTACCTTCGGCTGTCTGCCGTCAAATTTATAAAGCATTATGAATCCTGATATCCCTTTGATCTTTGATACCGGTGTCTTATCAGGATTTCCCATTGAAATCAACCTGTTCATAGCCCATGTCCATCCTTTCATCGATGGAGCGTCAGCCATCAGTTATCAGCAGACAGCGAACTTATCGATTTTGAACGTTATCAACGAGTTATAAGATTTTTGCTGAATGCTGAAAGCTATTATCTTTATTTTGACAATGCCCCGTTTTTTTTTGAGACATAACCAAAAACAGTTGTAGGATTATCTCACATGAAATATCCTGATGCATAAATAGATTCTTTTCTTTCCCTTCATTGAAGAACGAGGTGAAAAATGAGATTATCTTTAAGGATGCCGATAATTGCGGCAATCATCTGCCTCTCTTTTCCGGCCCTTTCATGGGCAGAGGCATTTACCGTCAAATATGTGGATGACGGCGACACCATGATATGCGAAAATCGTGATATTACCATAAGGGTAAGGCTTGCGGCCATTAACGCCCCGGAGGTCTCCAGGGATAAAAAGGCTGAAGGCCAGCCCTTCAGCAGGGAGTCAAAGCAGGTCCTGGAAAAACTCATACTGGGCAAGGTTGTCGATATCAAGGGCTATGGTCTTGATGACTACAACAGGCTCCTTGCAGTGGTAAACTACAACGGGAAAAACATCAACCTTGAGATGATCAGACAGGGAATGGCCGAGTTCTATAAAAGAAAACCGCCGAAGGGGCTCAACACATCCCTCTATGAGAATGCCGAAGAAGAGGCCAGAAGGGCCTCAAGGGGTATCTGGTCTCAAGGCGACAAGTATATAAGCCCGAGTGAATGGCGCAGGACCCGCGGGGAGGATTGACACTTGATCAGGAAAATAATCTCAGGCGGTCAGACAGGCGCGGATCAGGCCGCCCTTGATACGGCTATAAAATGGAACATCCCCCATGGCGGATGGGTCCCGAAGGGCCGCCTGACCGAGGCGGGCAGGCTGCCGGACAGATATCATCTTCAGGAGATGCCTACCGAAAGCTATCCCGCGAGGACTGAACAGAATGTGATGGATTCCGACGGGACACTGATAATATCCCACGGCCCTTTGAGCAACGGTTCAAGACATACAAAAGAGATGGCCGTTAAACACGGCAAGCCGTATCTACATGTGGACCTTAATGAAATTGACGCCTCCAAGGCCGCCGGCCAGGTCCATGAGTGGATCACGAAAACCGGGATCGAGGTCCTTAATGTAGCGGGGCCGAGGTCCAGCAATGACCCTTCCATATACCAGTCTGCAATGCATCTGCTGACAATAGTCCTGATCATGGATTTTATCGAGATAAAGATGGCAGAACGGCAAAACAAACTGCCCTCCAAGCCGGTCGACCTGGACAAGGCCGTCAACATGCTTATCTCCAGGATGTCGCTGAGGGAGAGGTGCTATATTGCCGCCATGCCCGAGTCCGAGCTTGTATATCTGGATATCACCCTTGGAGAGTATATCCGCAAGACCTTCGGCACCAGATCGGGGAATGATGGCTTGATACAGATGTGCAGAGAGATCCTGGGTAAAGATGAAGTAGGCGACGGTGAGGTTGCGAATATTATTATTACGCGGATGTGGGAAAGGCTCAGGAAGACACACACGCTGAGGTTGATAAAATAGGTGCAATTACTCAGGTGTCGCGGCGTATCCGGCATTCATCTGAGGCTCGTCCTTCGCACCTGCCTCCTTAAGGATCTTCACAACATCCGTCCGCCCCATCATCTTTGCAACACCCAGGGCCGTCAATTCTATGTCGCTTATCTTCCCGGTGACATTGACCTCGGCGCCCTTTTCAAGGAGGAGCTTCACCACTTCTACATGACCCTGCTGTGATGCTATCCAGAGGGGTGTGGTCCCGTCTATCTCTTTCTGATTCACATCAGCGCCCTTTTCCAGGAGCTGTCTGACTACATCGGTATGACCGTTCTGAGATGTTATATAAAGGGCGGATACCCCGTAGGTGTTATCCTTAACATTCACGTCGGCGCCTTTATCAAGAAGAAGTCTAACAACATCCCCGTTGCCGTTCCTGGATGCGGCCCAGAGTGCGGTTATGCCGTTGGCGGCCTTCCTTACTTCCACATCAGCGCCCTTTTCGATGAGCAGTTTAACGACATCCGCATGACCCTGATATGAGGCCCATATCAACGGGGTTGAGCCGTCTTCAACCTCCTGTGTGTTGATATCGGCGCCGTCGGCAATTGCCGCATTAACGCTGTCGAGATTGCCTTCTATCACTGCACGAATCAATCGGTTGTATTCATCCGATGCATCCGCCTTTGCAATGCAGGCGGACATCAGGAATAGAGATATTGCAAAAGACCATATCAGCTTCATGGAAAGATCCTTTACTGATTCATATATCACTGCCTGTGGCCGGCATTATCCTTATTCGAACAGGAATCACCGGATTTCCCCTGTGCACCCTCAAGAGGACAGGAATCCATTTCATCAAGGCATTTCCTCTGGAGGATACAATAGTATCCCCAGTGAGCTAATGTGAAATGCTGACATGCCTCACATATATCGATGGCGATTGTATTTCCCAATAAAGGCCTCCATATTTTTTATATGTCGCTTTTTTAGTTTATAATGTTGTTTCTAATGGACACATTAGCTTTAATTCCCACTCTCTCAGGCAGACATCATATCTGGGATGCTGCGCCAAAGGCGCTGCGTATGCTTGTCCTCACATTGCCCTCGCCTATCTTAACTATATCGCTGTCACAACAGCAGTCTCCGATCATGAAGAAGCGTTCGGCCGAGCCGAAAAACCTCAACGCCTCCTCTTGTCTGGGCCTGCGGCCCGCATAGATCACCACATTGTCGGCCTGTATGGTCTTCTCTGCGCCGCCTGCGTCTACATAGGTCACCTTTCCATCCGCTATACCCTTTGCCGTGGCCTGTGTGATAAAGCTGAAGCTCTTGAAGAGGTCCCATCGTTCGCTGGACAGGTATATGCCGTTGGCGTCACCGGCCAGTCTTTTGGCCGGCGTCAGGACGGTCACGTTGTGACCGAGTTCCGCCAGATGCATCCCCGTCTCTGTGCCGATCTGTTCGCCCCCTATGACTACGATGTCCCGACCCAGTGTCTTGTCTCCGTATGCGAAGATGGGTGTCCGCACATTGGCGGCCTTTGCCCCCGGCAGGTCAGGGATGACAGGGTCTGCGCCCAGGGCGACTATCACCGCATCGTACCCGCCCTTCTTAATCATCTCAGGTGTGGCCCTGTCATTCAGGCGCACCTCTATCCCTGACTTGTTCACCTGGCGTATCAGATAGTCCTTGAGGTCCCTGTAGGTCCATTTAAAGGATGAATAGTCCGCGTGCCTGAGCTGGCCGCCCAGAAAGTCGTTCTTTTCAAAGAGGGTCACCCTGTGCCCCCTCTCCGCGGCCGTGATGGCCGCCTTCATGCCTGCAGGGCCTCCGCCTATGACGGCCACCTTCCTTGCCATAACCGGTGCGTCGATCATCCGGTTTAGCCTGTGGCTATGGACATAGCCGGGATTCACGGTGCAGAAGCTCAGGGGTGGTCCTGACACCCCGTGGCAGTCGTTGCACCGGACGCAGGGGACCACGTCCTCCCCCCTGCCCTCATAGGCCTTTTTCCCGTACTCAGGGTCCGCCCACCAGGCCCTGGCCATGGAGATCATGTCTGCCTTCCCAGATGCTATGTACTCCTCGTTCCGGTCCAGGTCCTGGAAACCGCCGCAGGGCGCGATCAGAATCTTTACCCCGCTCTTCTTCAGGGTCTCTGCATAACCCAGTATGGGGTTGTTGGTATAATTGAAATTATAGGGGGAGGCGTGAGAGACATTGTCGTCCTTGCCCCTGACCACCATGATGTCAAGACTGCCCTCCCAGATCCTGGCATATTCGATAAGGTCCTTTGTAGTGTAACCGCCCTGGCCCCTTTCCTCACCGCTTAGGTGCATCCCTATCAGGAAGTTCTGGCCGCATGCCTTCTTGATGGCCTGGAATATCTCAAGGTTGAGGCGCGCGCGGTTCTCAAGGCTCCCGCCGTATCTGTCCGTCCTGGTGTTCAGGACAGGCGACAGGACCGTTGACAGGAAGTACCTCTGATAGGACATGTGAAAATGCACCATGTCGAACCCCATCTTCTTGTAGAACTTCGCCTGCGTTACCACGTCTTCAACGGCCTTCTTGAGCATCTCTTCTGTGATCTCCTGTCCGCCCTGGGCCATGAACACCCTGGACATCCCCGACATGGCCTGGGCGCCGGACTTACTGATGACATAGCCCCTGACGATATTCGGGCTGATGCATACCGCCGCCTTGGCCCCGTAGAAATGGATGGCATCGGTCAGCTGTGCAAAATAACTCTGGACCCTGATGTCGCTCTTGTCCCAGATGGGAATCCGCTGGCTTTCCCCTATCCTCTCCTCGCCCTCTTCCCCTCCCTGGGGGTCGGGCATCTGCGGGTTCATCTCCTGTGGCATCAGTGCCTGCGGATCACCCGATCCTGACGACTTAGCCTTATCTCCATCCGAGGAAGGGTCATTGCCCCTGAAGACCATTACTATACCGCAGCCGTTCTTTGCGGTGTTTGCATACCATGATATCACCTGCTCCGATGGAAAAAGCTCAGGACCCTGCATGCAGAATGGATAGCTGTCCGCCTGCATGAGCCGGTTCTTCAGGACCACATTGCCTGCCTTTACCGGAGACAGGAGATGGCTGTACCTGTTTTTAAAGATCCCTTTTGCCCCCGCACCCCCTGAGCTCTCGGCTGCAACGGCTGCACCTGTTCCTATCACCGGTCCCAAGGCCTGGCTAAGCCTGTTGCCGGCCAGGGCTGCGGTGGAGGTTACACCGGCGGCAACCAGAAATTGACGCCTTCCCATAAGCGATTTAATCAGATTCATGAGCCCTCCCTTTATTGTTTCTTGTCTTTACGGCCTGCTGCTGGCCCCTGGAATATTGCACGGATCTATATTGGATAATCTTGGTTCATTCAACAGCCGCAATATTTTTACGAATCCATATAGTTATCCGGCCTTGGCAATTCAACAACTTTACTGCGGCCCTCTTTTATACCTCTGCTTTCTGTCCGCCGGCATATTTATCAAACACCTCCACCAGCTCAGGAGGGGCTACAGGCCTTCCGTTCCTGCTGTTAATGCAGGTGGCAGTCACCTTTGCATTGATAATGAGTTTATTGTCCGGAAGCCGGAAGATATCCTGGTAAAAAATAAACCTGAGTCTTCCCTCTCGCTGGGTGTAAATCCTGCAGACAAACTCGTCGCTGCTTTTAAGCGGGTATTTATAATCGATTTCAATGCGGACCACCACCGGATCGATGCCGCTGGCGTGCAATCCGGCGAAATTGAGGCCGGCATGTTCCAGAAATTCATGGCGGGTATGCTCCAGGTAGTTCTGGTAAACCGCATTGTTCACCACCCCCTGCAGATCGCACTCGTAGTCCCTCACCTTAAAAGGCAGTTCAAAGATATATTCCATGATATTTACAAGTTACCAATTTAAAAAAGGTTAATATAAAAACATCGTTTTATTCAATCCCCAGCCAGACCATAATTTTCACACCTGTACATTTAACAAAAATACCGATTCGGTCAATTGGGTAGATCTATACTATCATCTTCTCTTTTTACAAACGAGGTATCTATCTAAAAAAGGCACCTCAGATCTGGGATGCTGCGGCAAAGGCCGTGCGGGTGCAGGACCTCACCGAACCCGCGCCATCGCAGTCTCCGACGGCAAAAAACCGTTCGGCTGCGCCGCAGAACTTCTGAGCCTCCTCCTTTCTTGGCTGCCTGCCGGCGGATATCACCACGTTATCAGCCTGGATGGACCTTTCATTACCTTTGGCATCGATATAGATTACATTCCCTGATGAAATACCGGTTACCGTGACCTCAGTAATAAATTTGAAATTGTCCATTGACTCATACGCCAATTGCACCGTAGAAAAGTAATGGACCGGCTGTGAATCGTGGCCAAGCTTTTTTTCGCTTGTAAGGACTGTAACATTATGACCGTTTTGGCCAAGGTATATCCCTGTCTGCGTCCCTATA
>Ga0153915_10006264_pt1 | contig 11130 bp, 7 predicted proteins | sample Opewatmetagenome_2_FD_107003 | JGI IMG/M metagenome (GOLD analysis project Ga0153915, IMG submission 107003) | Freshwater wetland microbial communities from Ohio, USA - Open water 3 Core 3 Depth 3 metaG | ecosystem: Environmental > Aquatic > Freshwater > Wetlands | place: USA: Ohio, Lake Erie...
CGAGAAAAGCGTGGCGAGAAATTCGGACGATTTTGCGCGATTAGATTCGCTGGAAGCGGAATTAGTCGTCCCTCTGGCGGCCAAAGGGAATTTGCTGGGGATGTTATTTCTGCCGCGCAAGCTGAGCGGGCTTCCGTTTCAGGATGACGATCTGGAATTCATTTCGATACTGGTAAATCAACTTAGCGTGGCTCTGGACAACGCGAATTTGTACGAAAGCGAGCGAAAAGCGCTTGTGGAGTTGCGCTCCACTCAGCAGAAGCTTCTGGAATCGGAACGGCTCGCGGCGCTCGGCAGATTGTCGGCGTCAATAGCCCACGAGGTCAACAATCCCCTGGGTATCATAAAAAATTATCTGGCCATAATCTCCAAATCTGTGCGCGACGACAGCGAGCTGAATTCGAATTTGAAGATAGTTCGCGAAGAGGTGAACAGGATCGCTTTTATAGTAAAGCAGCTTCTTGAATTCTACAGGCCGACGCTGGATCAGCAGGTGGATTTTAATCTAAGCCGGGTTCTGGATAATACGCTGGATTTAATGAAGAATGAATTCATTAAGAGCGGTATCGGAATAGAAAAATCTTCTATCGATTCAGCCTGCAGGGTCGCTGGATCGCCGGAAAAGATCAAACAGGTATTTTTGAATCTTCTTATTAATTCCCGCGACGCCATGCCGGACGGCGGCAGAATCGATATTTCCATAAAGAGCAATGAAGGCTTTGCGGAAATCGTTTTCGCCGACGACGGTAGCGGCATTGACAGCAGTATCATGCCGAATATATTCGAGCCTTTTTACACGACCAAGAAGGAATCGGGGATGGGCCTGGGACTGGCCGTTTGTTACGGGATTATCAGATCCCATAATGGGACAATTACAGCATCGAATAACACGCAGGGCGGGGCTACATTTACGATTAGACTCCCGCTGGAGGTCGATGATGCCGGAAGGTAGAATCCTTGTTGTGGATAACGAACCGAGAATGGTCGATAGCCTTAAGACCCTGTTGGCCATGGAGGGTTATGAGGTCGAGGGGGAACGGGATCCCGAGATGGTCCTGAAGCATCTCGATAGAACGACGTTCGACCTGTTGATCACCGATATAAAAATGCCCAGGCTCGACGGTATTCAATTAATGCGGCAGGTGCGAAATAGAGATCCTCATCTGGGAATAGTGCTAATTACAGGATACGCGTCGATAGATACGGCCAGGGAGGCCGTAGAAGAAGGCGCTTTCGGCTACCTGACTAAACCTCTGGAGATCGACGAGCTGAAGTTGGTGGTCGCTAGAGGGATCGAGAGACGCCGGGTCGAGCTGGAGAGAATCCGTCTGCTCGAAGCGTTAAGAACAGCCAACGAAACGCTTCGCTTGAAGCTGGCTCAATTGGACGCCCTGGCCAGCGCCGGTAACCTGCTGGCTACCACGATCGATTTGAAAGAAGCCTTAACCGCCATTCTTTCGCTGGCTATCGATGTCATCGGGGCCAAGCTTGGCTCGGTAATGATTCTCGATCATGACAGACACGAGCTTTATATCGGCGCTTCCTGCGGCCTTGAAGATAGCGTCGTGCAAAATACCCGCATGAAACTGGGGTCTTCGATTTCAGGATACGTCGCCAAGACAGGCCGGCCCCTGATAGTCGAAGACATCGAGGAAGACAAGAGGTTTTCCAGAATTAACAGGGAGAAATACGAATCCAAATCGCTGATTTCCGTTCCCCTGATATATAAAGACCGGCTCTTCGGAGTGATAAATCTCAATAATAAGCTTGACGGCAAACCGTTTACGGCCGACGATCTCACGCTGCTCAGCTCACTGGCTATTCCCGCCGCCGTGGCGATTGACAGGGCCAACCTGATCGCCGAAAAAACAGAAACGATAAATTATCTTACTACCCTGCATAGCCTCGCCGAAAGAATCTCGATGATGGACAATCCCGGTGAGATAGGCCAGGCTACTTTTCAAGGGCTGAAGAAGTTATTCGATCTCAATTCCATGTTCTGGTTCGATTATCTGGAGCAAAGCGGCGAGCTTGTGCTGGAGTTCTACCACGGGGAAATTCTGGAGCTTCCGATAGCACGTGAGCTGCGCAGCATAAAACTGGAGCGTGAGATCGTAACCATCGGCAAAACAACCGATATCGCTCCCCTACAGCGAAAAATGGAAAGCGAAATAGTGAAATTCTTCAGAGGGGCAAGCAAGAAAGTCAAGATCGTATCGCTTCCCATATTCCTGAGACGTTCTCTTACAGGCATATCGGTGCTGGTATTCCCCGAGGATTACGTGTTCACCGATTCGTTAAGGGATCTGGCTGCCCTGGCGTTGACTCAGACGGCGGCTCTATATCAGAGACAGAAGGCGCTGCTGAACGCCACTCAGCTCGTCACGATGGGCCGGCTTCTGGGAGAAATCGGCCACGACTTGAAAAAGCCGTTGACGAATCTCAAAGGCTCTATTCAGATTTACCAAGGGAAAATCAAGAATGAACTGGCCGAAAAATTTTTCCCGGAGGCCGAAAAAGAGGTAAATCGTATGTCAGAACTCATTACGGAGATAATGGAATTTTCCAAACCCAACAAATACCAGAAACGCAAGTTGAATATTGTCGACCTGCTGGAAAAAAGCCTTGGCCTGTTAAGTTTTGACACAAAAGCGAAAAATATCGAGATTGTAAAGAATTATTTACATGATAATCCTTCGGTAATGGCAAATGAAAATGAAATGTTGCAGCTTTTCATAAACATATTGCAGAACGCTATCGATAGCATGGACAAAGGCGGGACTCTGACTTTAGATGTGCAAATATTTGCCGAAGATGATCAGAGATGGTTGAGGATTCAAATCAGCGATACTGGAGTGGGCATCCCTGAGGGGGATCTGGCCAAGATCTTCGCTCGTTATTATACGACAAAACAGGGGGGAACCGGATTAGGGTTAGCGATCGCCGAGAGGATAATAATAGTCCATAGCGGCCGTATCTCCGTCAATAGCAAGGTCGGTGAGGGAACTACGTTTATGATCGACCTCAGGATCTAAAGGATCTAAAAAGCATGGGTGAAAAATCCGTAAATATCCTGGTAATCGATGATGATCCCAAGGTGCCCTGGATTCTATCTGAGGGTTTGGGCGGGGACTACAGAGTGGATTCCGCCCGCGATGGAAAAGAGGGCATCAACAAGGTTACCAGATTGCCGCAGGGCGAAAGGCCGGAACTCATATTGCTCGATATCCAGATGCCGGGCATGAACGGGATCGAAGTGCTGGAGAAACTCAAGGGGATTGACGAGTCTCTTGACGTGATAATGCTTTCCGGCCACGGCGATACGAAAAACATCGTCGAATCTGTGAAGAGAGGCGCGGCGGAATTCATCAACAAGCCATTCGATGTCAAGGAAGTGGAAATCCATATTCGATCGGTACTGGAGAAACGGAAACTAAAGGATGAACTCAGCGTCTTAAAGGAGAAGCTCAAGAAAAGCGCGCAGGATTCCCTGATCGGAGATTCAAGGTCGATGTCCGAGGTTAAGAATATTATCGACGAAGTAGCCAATTCGGAACTAACGGTTCTTATCAGGGGCGAGTCGGGCACCGGAAAAGAGATCGTAGCCAGGATGATTCATTTTAAGTCAAACAGGGGAAAGTCTCCGTTTGTAAAAGTCAATTGCGCCGCTATTCCCCGCGATCTTCTGGAGGCCGAACTTTTCGGTTATGAGAGAGGAGCTTTCACCGGCGCGCATAAAACGAAGCCGGGCAGATTTGAAATCGCCGACAAGGGGACGATGTTTCTTGATGAGATAGGGGATATGCCCATGGAACTGCAGTCGAAGCTTCTTCAGGTGCTCGAACAGCAAGAATTTGTGCGGGTCGGGGGCATAAATAATATTCATGTCGACGTGAGAATTGTCTGTGCCACGAACAAGGACCTGGAGAAGGCGATTGCGGAAGGCCATATGCGGGACGATCTTTTCTACAGGCTCAACGAGATTATCGTAAATCTGCCGCCGCTTCGCGAAAGGCGCGAAGATGTACCTCTTCTTATCAATCACTTTATCGAGAAATATTCGATTTTATACGGCCGGCCGCGCAAAGAGCTTAAGGCTGAAACTATAAAACAGCTTCAGAATTTCGATTGGCCGGGCAACGTCAGACAACTCGAAAATCTAATCAAGCAAATTGTCGTAAGATCCGACGAGAATGTAATCTACGATACGCTAAAAGGGCCCATTCCGGGTAGTGGCAAGAAAGGACAAATCGTCGATTTGTCCGACAACGACTTTTCCATGAAGAAGAAGGTGCAGGAAGCTGTCGGTGATGTGGAGAAGCTTCTGATCACTAAGGTCCTTCACAAAACGAACTGGAACAGACGCAAAGCAGCCAAGCTTCTTGATATTAGTTATCGCTCCTTGCTGTATAAGATCAAAGAGTACAAGATTATAGATTAAATGCAGTAAATGTGAAAACTTTTGCAAAATGCAAAAACCTCCGATTCGAAAACTTCATTCTTGACTCGACAGAAGTCCTCGATAGTTACCTGCAATCTCTTGTAAATTAATAAAATACGCACCGTAGTAACCTCTATATCTGCTGTCAAATGACCGCTCGCCTGCGGCATCCATTTTGCTGATTTCATCGTGGGTAATTATGACTGGAACGTGCTTTTCGGTGATCAGGGATTGAGGATCGGATTTCTTTTCTTATGACAAAGCGAAATTCAAAAAATCTGGAAAATATGTACGATGACCCGGCATTATTCAGGAACAGGGCCATGGAAGAGATCAAGCGGGCAAGACGATATCCGACTTTCGTCTCGATGATTTTATTAGATATCTCTCACATAAATTCTTCAAGTGAAATCGAGAATTTCGAGAATCTCGAGCAATTTTACTCTAATCTATTGGGTCTGGTCGGCCGCTCTGTCCGCGATACTGATATTATCTCGCCTTTAAGCGGCGGGAGAATAGCAATTCTGTTGGTCGAAACTCCACAGGAAGGCACATATGCCCTATTGGAAAGGCTCAAAAAAACGGTAAAATATTTCCTTTGCAATAATACCAAATCGCCGGCCAATTGGCGCGTACCATCGAAAGAAAGCTTCTTCCCGGCCATACGAGGAAATAGCAGAGATCTGTTGACCGCACTGGATGACTTAAAGAGCTGACAGAATTTGCTTTCTTGAGAATCTAATTATCCAAGTCAAAATGACCTATTCTGTATCTGTCAAGTTGTAGGACTGCGCCGCTCGATTGAATAATATCATCTGCCTGAAAGAATGCATATTCCTAATCGAATGAAAAATCATATTCCGGCTTTCTTAAAGAGGTAGATATTTTGTCGAAGGACTCCCCGGAGGATATTCAATTCATGCCGGTCGATATCTATCTAAGGCGTACCTATCGTAAAACAGAGCTGTTTGGACTCTGATAAATACAAAGGGCGCGGGGTGGCTCAAAATCCCGCTGAATCAGGTATTTGCGCCGCGCAGAGGAATATCAAGGATCAATGGGATTCACAGGCAATACAGCAAAATTAAGATGTTATTCCGATCTTCCGCGAAATCAGGGAAATTCAAGACCTCTTCGCTTGTGTCCCTGTCGAGTGGTAATTATTTGACGGCCATAAATAGCTGTCGTTATTGACATGATAGATATTTTCGACTAAAATTGCGTAAATGAATACCGGTTTCAGGAAACGTCTTGATAAGGGAGTGCTGGTTTGCGATGGCGCCATGGGCACATATTTGAACCAGAAAGGTATCTCTTATGAACACTGTCTTGACGAGCTCTGCCTTTCCAATCCGCGACTGGTTGGAGAAATTCATCGCGAATATATCGACGCCGGAGCGGAGATAATCGAGAGCAATACATTCGGCGCGAACAGATTCCGACTAGCCAGTCACGGATTTGACCATCTTGTCCGTGAAATAAATATCCAGGGAGCCAGGATCGCCAGGGAAGCCAGAGAGATCAGCGGGGCTGAAATACTGGTGGCCGGCTCGCTGGGGCCTCTGGGAAAGCCTATAGAGCCGTTGGGCAAGATTACAACGAGCCAGGCCAGGGAAGCTTTCATAGAACAAGGGGAAGCATTATTAGAGGGAGGCGTCGATCTTTACATCATCGAGACGATGTCTAATATAAACGAAATGGTCACCGCCGTGGAAGCAGTTAGATCCGTTTCGAATCTTCCTATCGTCGCCCAGCTTACTTTCACCGATGAGGGAACCACTTATTTTGGAACTTCGCCTGCGGAGATGGCCGCCCGGCTGTTGCCGCTGGATGTCGATGTTATAGGGACTAATTGTTCCGTTGGACCTCAAAAAGCGCTCGAGGTCGTGGAACAGCTTTCCCAGATGGGGGTGCCATATATATCGGCCCAACCCAACGCCGGCCTGCCGAGGTATTACGGCGGGCGATTCATCTACCTGTCATCACCGGATTATTTCGCCGAATTCGCCAGGCTTTTCGTGAAATCGGGGGCGCGCATAGTGGGCGGATGCTGCGGGACAACGCCCGATCATATAGCCGCGGTGGCACGGGCTGTGAAAAGTTCGACGGTTAGGCCGCCGATAAAAAGAAAAATAGCCCTTCAGAGCGAAAAAATAGAAGTCGTCACATCGGCCGGTGGAGCTTCCACACCCTTTTCCGAAAAAATCAAGAGCCGGTTCGCGATCTCGGTTGAGATAGACCCGCCCAAGGGAACCAATCCTGCCAGGATGATCGATGCCGCGGTCAAGTTAAAAGAGGCTGGCGCGGACGCTGTCAATATCGCCGATTCTCCCATGGCCAGAGTCAGGATGAGTTGCCTGGCATTGGCCTATTTAATCAGGTCATCAGTGGATATTGACATCATACTTCATTTCACCACCAGAGACAGGAATCTCATGGGGCTGCAATCGGAACTTATCGGCGCGAACGCGATCGGCATACAGAATATTCTGGCTTTGACCGGCGATCCCCCGTCCATAGGGGATTATCCTCAGGCCACCGCGGTGTATGATGTCGATTCGATCGGACTTGTAAAGATCATCTCGAAATTGAATGCCGGATTCGATTTCGCCGGCAATTCGATTGGCAAACCGACGGCGCTTTCAATCGGGGTCGGGGCTAATCCTAATAATCCTGAAATGGAAACCGAGATTACCCGCCTCAGGCAAAAGCTGGAGGCCGGCGGTCAATACATCATGACCCAGCCTCTGTATGAGCTTGATTCACTTAAACGTTTTCTGGACATGCTCGATCGAGATGATATCCCGATCATGCTTGGCGTATTACCGTTAGTGAACCATAAACACGCGCAATTTTTGCATAACGAGGTGCCTGGGATAATAATCCCGGAAGATATCCGAAAAGCTATGGATAGGGCAGGGGAAAACTCGGCTGGCGTGGGCGAAAAGATCGCCCGGGAATTCATCGAAAAAGCCAGAGATCTGGTTTCCGGTGTCTATCTGATGCCATCTTTTGGGCGTTTTGAGACTTGCTTGAATATTATAAAGCATCTTTGAAAGGGATGATTCTCGGCTTTTTGCCTGCCATAAGAGGATCGCTCGGGCCGGCAATATTATCCATAAGTTGTTGATTGTGAAATATTTAACTTGTATATAGCTATTGACAGGACCGCTTATTATGCGTAATATCTATTAAAGACGATATTGACGGTGGCGAGAGCCGGGTTAAGTCTGGGGGAAGGGGATTTACGGCAAGATGAATAAGGGATTAACTCATAAACAGAGAGTCGATCGGATGCTTAATGGAGAAGATATAGATCGACCGCCGGTATCCGCCTGGAGGCATTTTTATGATAAAGAGAATTCCAGGAACGATCTCGTTAATTCGATGCTTGCATTCCAGGCCAAATTCGACTGGGATTTTATAAAAATAAATTCCAGAGCATCGTACCATGTGGAAGACTGGGGCGTACGGCTGAAATTCTCGTCCGAGCCCCTGACCAAACCCGTTGCGCTGCATTTTCCGGTATCGAATAATTCTGATTGGGCAAAAATCAAGCCGCTCGATTGGCGGAGGGGAGCCCTGGGGGAAAATCTATCGGCCGGGGAAGAGATCCTTTCTCAGGCCGGAGCCGAAGTCTATTGCCTGCCTACGATCTTTTCGCCGCTTTCCGTAGCGGCCGACATGATAGAGAGCGATGATCGATTCATCGATCTGCTGAACCAGGCTCCGACGAAGATTCACGGCGCCCTTGAGGCTATTACCGAGACATTTTGCGGCTATGTCGAGGAGTTTATCAGGATGGGGATGGCCGGCATTTTCTTGGCCACCACCGAATGGGCCAGCCGCAGGATGATTACCGAGGAGCAATATCTCGAATTCGGCCGTCCATATGATCTGCGAGTTCTAAAAGCCGCCTGCGGAGGTTTTTTCAACGTCACTCACGTCTGCAACTCCTATAACATGCTGGCACTGTTTCGTGATTATCCCGCACCCGTCCTGAGTTGGAACCCTTTTGAGACCGGAAATCTTCAAATAGGGCAGGCCGCCCAAATCACCGAAAAGATTTTTCTTACGGGAATCGATCAAGACAGTGTCTTACTAAGAGGACCCGAAGAAGCTATCGTGAAACAGGTCCGAAACTCTATAAGCGAGGCTCCTCCGGGGCGATTTATGGCCGGCCCCGGGTGCGCCTTTAGGGTCGACACGCCCGACGTCAATTTGTTCGCATATGCCGACGCCGTCAAAGGATGGAAACCATGACAGATGAATTTTTAAACGATGTATCACAGCAGAGAATAATAGAGACGGCCGATGACTTCATCAAGACGGCGTCAAACGCCCGTTCCGCCTTGGAAGCTGTGGTCGGGCTTCTATACGCCAGTATCCCCTATTATGATTGGGTGGGTATCTATCTTCTGGATAAGGAAAACGTGTTAAAACTCGGTCCCTACAGGGGAGAACCGTCGCCCCATAGCGTGATACGCGTAGAAAATGGTATATGCGGAGCGGCGGCCCGGGAGAAACGAACGATTATCGTAAAAGATGTCAATGCCGATCCTCGCTACCTGGCGTGTTCTATAAAAACAAAATCAGAGATAGTTGTGCCTATTATGAGGGGAGACGAAGTTGTAGGCGAGATCGATATTGATTCCGACAGGATCGACGCTTTCTCCGGGTCGGACAGGGCGCTCCTGGAAACAATATCGGCCAGCTTGAGCGAATTATTTTGAGCCGGTTCAGGAATCCAATCCGCATTATTCGGGATGCGGGCAGGATGCTTATGCAGTTATAATGGCAATCAACCTTTAATCAGATGCTTTAGAATAAACAGTATATTTTCTTTGCGTTCTCTCAGCCGACGATAATAATAGGGGAACCAGTGAGTTCCGAAAGGAACATAGACGAGCATCCCGTAACCATCGGATACGAGTTTAACCTGGGCCGCGCGATTAATTCCGTAAAGCATCTGGAACTCGTATTTATCTTTGCCTAAATTTATTTGTTCGGCATATTTATTGGTGGCGGCGATCATGGCGTTATCGTGAGTGGCAATGGAATGGAATATGCCGCTTTGAAGAAGAAGCTTCATAAGCACCACGTAATTTTCATTGACTTGATCTTTCTTCTGGAAAGCCACCGACGCCGGTTCTTTATAGGCGCCCTTACAGAGACGGACGCGGATTCCTCTTTGAATGAGATTATTAATGTCGTTCTCGGAGCGATAGAGCATGGCCTGAATGACGGCGCCGACATTGTCCGATTTTTCGGCCCAGCGATAAACCAGATCGAGTGTCCGTTGCGCATAATCCGAGCCCTCCATGTCGATCCTGACGAAGCTGTTGCGTTGTCGGGCGGCCTCGATTATCCGTCCGACATTGTCATAGCAGAAATCATCGGAGATATCGAGCCCCATCTGGGTCAATTTCAAAGAGACATTGGCGATGACCTCGGTGGAATCGATCGTCTCCAGAAGGTCGATATATCGATCGGCCAGGTCCTCGGCCATTTTCTTCGACGACACGTTTTCGCCGAGGATATCGAGCGTGGCTTTAATCCCGATGCCATTAAGTTTCCTTACGGCGGATACGGCTTCTTCTTTGGTCTCGCCGGCGATAAACCTTCTGGCGAAAAAAGTCAGAATCCCCAAAAAAACCTCCAATTGTCCGCGCAATTTATCATGAATCTCAAGCGGCGGCAAGTGAAATAATTCGCATATGAGCTATCGGAGAATTACAGGGATAATGATTCTATTTTTCTTTTTTCTTGCTGCTTTCGATATCGATCATGTTCAGTCCCGACGCGTAGGGGGTACGCACGGGCTCGATAATCGACATCAATTTGCCTGTGGTTTCCCGTATCTGGACCGCAGATCTTTCTATAGTTTTCAATTTGGCCACGGTTTCCCTGGGAAGCTCGCTTTCGTTCATGAGCAGAAGCTGAGTATTGCCGAGGATAGCTGTCAGAGGGTTGTTGATTTCGTGATTCACTGTCACAGCCGTTTCGGTGATGGCGGCGGCGCGTTCCGATTTGACCAGTTTCTTGAAATCGGATTTGAGTTTCTCGAACGATTTGATGATATAATCGGCATCGGCGACGGTCATCTTCTCGATCGCCGATTTGATGGCGGTCTTGCTTTGTTTGGTGATATCCTTCCTTTCGGCAAAACCGATGGCGATATTATGACCGGGCAGATCGGTTATCCAGATGGCCTCGGCGATACTCTGGCCGGGCCAGAATTGATCCAATATCGATTTGTCGAGAGCATCCCCGTTATTGATTTTTTCGATGTCAACCGCCGAAATACCGTCGATTTCACGGCTGGAAATTCCTTTCTCCGTCCTGGTAATTGCATTCCAATCGCTTTTGGCCGAATATGACCCGATACATATTCCTCTCACGCCACTTGCGGAGAGTTCCCCGAGCAGACGTCGACCGGTTATGTCCATGGCGCTGCGGCTTCCCGGGGTAAGAATAGCATGGATTCTCGCGCCAAGCTGTGACGCCGTGAGGTAGAGGCTTTCCTCAGGAGGAAATTTACTTGTTGCGCGAAAATCGGACACGGCCGCCACGATGCCGACTGGATTGCCGAGATGCTTGATTACGGCCGCGCAAAGAAGTCTCTCGTCATCGGATGTGACGCTGAGATAGTCCGGGAAGCGTCGATCCGCCTTAAGGCTGTCGAGACC